>Ga0208566_1000006_pt1 | contig 329736 bp, 308 predicted proteins | sample PL_2010_150m_FD_184159 | JGI IMG/M metagenome (GOLD analysis project Ga0208566, IMG submission 184159) | Freshwater microbial communities from Powell Lake, British Columbia, Canada to study Microbial Dark Matter (Phase II) - PL_2010_150m... | ecosystem: Environmental > Aquatic > Freshwater >...
GTGTTAGGCCTGCCGCCAGCGTTCAATCTGAGCCATGATCAAACTCTTCAGTTCAATACTGCTTGGGTTTTGAGAAAACCCTAAACTTGGCTCAGCAATCGCAATCTCATCTCCGAAAAGATGAACACTCAATGATTTCTCGTTGAGTATTTGTGATGCTGATAATCTTGCTGACTATCAGTCTTACCTCACAAGCACCCACACGAATTGCTTGATTCAGTTGTTAAAGAGCGTTTCGATCAAGCCTTTCGTCTCAACCGAGGCCGCGCATTCTACAGCAGCCTTGTTTCTCGTCAAGCTGTTTTTGAAGAAGTTTTTCTTTCTTCTCAACCGCTTGCGCTTCCGATCAACCTAGCGTCTCTCGTCAGCGGGAGGCGAATCATACAGCGTCTAAACCCGCTGTCAACCCCCTCTTTCAACCGCCTCCGATCAACCTGACCAGAGCCACCAACAGGACTCAACCTCCACCCTGTCAGCCCGGCGCATTCTACTCGAATCCGCCATCCGTGCAACCCTTTATTTTCGCTAACTTCTTGATTTACAAGAGGTTTCGCTAAAGGCGTGCGCCGGAGAAGGTGCGCATTATAGGCACTCAAAATCTCACGTCAACGGTTGTTTTCAGGTTTCTTCGAAATCGCTGCACGCCTCCATTTGGCATGTACTTCCGCCAGCCCACGCTGAACCGCCGGTATACGCGCAATCAGCAGAACCGCCGCAATCGAGGCATACAGGCTCCAGCGGCCTGCGTCGGATCTTACGACCCAAAGCATGTGCAACAGGACGACCAGCAAGGTCGGGAAAACGACCCGGTGCAGTTTCTTCCAGCGCTTTCCAAGCTTGCGCATGCTCCACCGCGTCGAAGTGGCTGCCAAGACGGACAGGCCCAACAAAGCGATTGCACCAACGGCTATATAGGGGCGATCAACCAACTCAGCAGCGAAACCACTGAAATCCAGACCCAATAGGAAATAAAGATAGGCAATAAGATGGAGCACAGCATAGCCGAGCGCCCACAGCCCTAACTGGCGGCGAAACACTATCCAGCCCGACCAGCCTGTTAAGGACCGCAGGGGGGTCATAGCAAGCGAACACAGGAGCAGAATGAGGGCGCCCTGGCCAAGATTGTCAACCAACACCTTGCCAGGATCCGGGCCCAAAGCCGCAGCTGTGGCCAGATACAACCAATAGCAAGGCACGCTTGCCACGCACACGAAAAGCAGCAACCTCCACCAGGGGTAGCGCATCAATAGTCCTTTTTCAGATCCATTCCTGCGTACAGCCCAGAGACTTCGTCAGCGTATCCATTGAACATCTCGGTCTTCCGTACGTTGGGGCTGAATAAGCTTCCTGGGAGCCTACGTTCGCGAGCCTGAGACCAACGAGGATGCGAGACATCTGGATTGACGTTGGCATAAAACCCGTATTCCTGAGGCGCCATCGTTTGCCAAGTCGTCGCTGGTTGCTCGCTAACGAAGCTGATACGAACAATGGACTTGATGCTTTTGAATCCGTACTTCCAAGGCACAACGAGCCGCAACGGCGCCCCATTCTGCTCTGGCAGTACACGGCCGTACATTCCAACGGCCATCAGACTCAGCGGATGCATGGCCTCGTCCATCCTCAGGCCTTCCACATACGGCCAGTCGATAAGCGAAAAGCCTGTTCGCACCCCAGGCATCTGATCGGGACGTACCAAGGTCTCGAAACGGACGTACTTGGCGCTGCCCGTTGGCTCGAGACGACGAATCACTTCGGCAAGCGGGACCCCTAACCAGGGGATAACCATCGACCAAGCCTCGACACAACGCAAACGGTAGATTCGCTCTTCAAGCGCGGCTTCCGATACCAGATCTTCGATCGAGTACTTTCCAGGCTTCGCCACTTCCCCGTCGACCGTTACAACCCAAGGCTCAGTGACAAGCTGCTGTGCGTGACGCGCTGGGTCGCCTTTATCGGGGCCGAACTCGTAAAAATTGTTGTAATGCGTAGCGTCCGGAAACGGCGTAATGGCTTCGTCTTTAACCGTTATCGCTTCCCACTTGGCTTGACTTAGCTTTTTGTCAAACCAAGCGGGAGCATCCGATGGTTCAACATTGGCGTAGCGAGCCGAATCGGCTTGGGCAATGGCAGGCAGCCCGGTGGCAGCTGCGGAGAAAGCGGCTCCTTGCATGAACCGGCGACGATTCAGATAGAGCGTTTCGGGGGTTACCTCTGATTCGAGACAATCACTGCGACGCGGCGTTTTGATAAGCATGAAGTGCTCCGCTGTCTGAGGCTGGATGAACAAGCACTAGACAGCGGATCACTCCAAAAATCAACTTTCGGCGCGCTTGCGGCGGCGCATCAGGAACTGCACTGGCCCAGATACAGCGTAGGCGAGGAAAATCAGCAGCAAAATACGCGGCGGGTCGCTGAAGACCACGGCAAAAACCAAAACAACGACCAGGATTGCGACAAAAGGCACCCGCCCCTTAAGGTCCAGATCTTTGAAGCTGTAGTACTTGATGTTGCTAACCATCAACAGCCCTGCAGCTGCAACGAGAAGCGCAAAGAGCATGATCACTGCCAAAGGCAGATCGAGCCCGCGGATCCCAGGCTCATCAAGTGCCCAAACGGCCCATACCGAACCAGCGACAACACCCGCAGCTGCGGGACTGGCCAGACCGATAAACCATTTCTTGTCCACCTTACCAATCTGGGTATTGAACCGTGCCAGCCGCAACGCAGCGCATGCGACATAGATGAACGCGACGGTTAATCCAACGTTTCCAAGACTGGACAACGCCCATTGATACGCTAAAACCGCCGGAGCGAGACCAAAGGCAACCATGTCCGAAAGCGAGTCGTACTCGGCACCAAACGCACTTTGCGTATTGGTCAGACGTGCCACGCGACCGTCCAGACTATCCAGCACCATCGCTACAAACACCGTAGCGGCAGCAACATAGAAATTGCCATTGATTGCGGTAACGATGCAGAAGAAACCAGCAAAGAGATTGGCCGTGGTGAACAGATTTGGAAGCAGGTAGATGCCGCGATGGCGAACCTTACGACCTTCGGCGTCCTGACTTTCCTCGACGTGCTCGTCGATCGGCAGGAGGCTTTCTGCTTCGATGGGCTTGTTCGGCTCTTCGGGATGCTCACTCATGCAAATTCACCTTACAGCAGGTATGAATAATTTCGACAGACCATGGCGCAACGGGTTCATCCGCCGCCAGGCATCGGTTTATACCAGACATACACGCGCCTAACGAAAAAACGCGGCCTAAGCCGCGTTTTTCCAGGCAGAAACCAATGTCAGTTTTTGCTCTTGTCTACGATCTTGTTGGCAGCGATCCAAGGCATCATGGAGCGCAGTTTCTCACCGACCACCTCAATACCATGGGCGGCGTTGTTACGGCGATAGGCCGTCATCGATGGGTAGTTGGCGGCGCCTTCGGTGATGAACATCTTGGCGTACTCGCCATCCTGAATCCGCTTCAAGGCGTTACGCATGGCGGCGCGGGATTCAGCGTTGATGACCTCGGGGCCAGTTACGTACTCACCGTACTCGGCGTTGTTGGAGATCGAGTAGTTCATGTTGGCGATACCGCCTTCGAACATCAGATCAACAATCAGTTTGAGCTCATGCAAGCACTCGAAATATGCCATCTCCGGTGCATAACCGGCTTCGACCAATGTTTCGAAGCCGGCCTTGACCAGCTCGACGCAACCACCACACAGAACGGCCTGCTCGCCGAACAGGTCGGTTTCGGTCTCGTCCTTGAAGGTAGTCTCGATGATGCCGGTACGCCCGCCGCCAACACCGGAAGCGTAAGACAGTGCAACGTTCTTGGCATTGCCCGAGGCGTCCTGGTAGATCGCAATGAGGTCCGGAATACCGCCGCCCTTGACGAACTCTGAGCGGACAGTATGGCCTGGTGCCTTCGGCGCGATCATGATGACGTCCAGGTCAGCGCGAGGTACGACCTGGTTGTAGTGGATCGAGAAGCCATGAGCGAAAGCAAGCGTGGCCCCTTTTTTCAGGTTGGGCTCGATCTCGTCACGGTACAGACGGCCCTGAAATTCGTCAGGCGTCAGGATCATCACAACATCGGAAGCAGCAACAGCAGCTGCTACGTTGTCCACTTTCAGACCATGAGCTTCAGCCTTGGCGACTGACGGGGAACCTGCGCGTAGGCCAACGGTTACGTCAACGCCCGAATCTTTAAGGTTGCACGCGTGCGCGTGGCCTTGGGAACCATAGCCGATGATTGCGACCTTTTTGCCCTGGATGATGGAAAGGTCGCAATCTTTATCGTAAAAAACTTTCATGGAGTTACCCCTGTAGCTGGTCGTCTGGACCATTCAGTAAATTATTAGATGCTCAGCACTTTGTCGCCACGGGAGATCCCGGTGACACCGCTGCGCACAACTTCCAGAATCGATGCTGTACCGATGGCCTGGATGAAACTGTCCAGCTTGTCGGTCGTACCGGCCAGCTGAATCGTGTAAACGTTGGACGTTACGTCGACGATCTGCCCGCGGAAGATGTCGGTCGTTCGTTTGACCTCGGCGCGCTGAGCGCCGGTTGCCTTGACCTTGATCAGCATGAGTTCGCGCTCGATATGAGCGCTCTCGGACAAGTCGACCAGCTTGACGACTTCGACCAACTTATTGAGGTTTTTGGTGATTTGCTCGATCACTTCCTCGTGCCCTGCCGTCGTCAGCGTGAGCCGAGACAGCGTTGGGTCTTCGGTTGGTGCAACGGTCAGGCTTTCGATGTTGTAGTTGCGCTGTGAGAACAGCCCAACCACGCGAGACAACGCACCTGGTTCGTTTTCCATCAGCAGAGAAATGATGTGTCTCATGATCAGGTCCGCTCCGTCTTGCTGAGCCACATGTCGCGCATGGCGCCGTCTTTGATCTGCATCGGATAGACGTGTTCGCTGGTGTCGACGGCGATATCCAGGAAGACCAAACGGTCTTTAAGAGCGAAAGCCTCTTCCATCTTCGGCTTCAGATCCTTCAGCTCGGTGATGCGCATCCCTACGTGCCCGTAGGCCTCGACAAGTTTGACGAAATCTGGCAGCGACTCCATGTAGGAGTGCGAGTAGCGACTGTTGTATTGCATGTCCTGCCATTGGCGAACCATGCCCAACGCACCGTTGTTGAGGTTGATGATCTTTACCGGAAGGTCGTACTGCAGGCAGGTCGACAACTCCTGGATGTTCATCTGAATGCTGCCTTCACCAGTCACGCAGGCGACATCAGCATCCGGGAAGTTCAGCTTTGCGCCCATCGCCGCCGGGAATCCAAAGCCCATGGTGCCGAGGCCACCGGAGTTTAACCAGCGGTTCGGCTTATCGAACTTGTAGTACTGGCATGCAAACATCTGGTGTTGGCCGACGTCCGAAGCCACATAAGCGTCACCCCTGGTCACCTCGCAGAGGGTTTCGATAACGGCCTGCGGCTTGATGATGGCGCCATCGCCCTTATCGTAGGGGAACAAGCCGCGGTTGCCGCGCCACTCTTCGATCTGCTTCCACCAGCTCGCCACAGTCTCTGCGTTTGGTGCCTGACCGATTTCCTTGACGATTGCCACCATTTCGGTAAGCACGCTATCGACCGGGCCAACGATTGGGATGTCAGCCTTGATGGTCTTGGAAATGGACGCCGGATCGATATCGATGTGGATGATCTTGGCGTTCGGGCAGAACTTGGTGGCGCCATTGATCACGCGGTCATCGAAGCGCGCGCCCACGGCCAGAATGACATCGGAATGATGCATCGCCAGGTTGGCCGTGTAGCTACCGTGCATGCCCAGCATGCCGACGAACTGGCGATCGCTGCCTGGGTAGCAGCCCAACCCCATGAGTGTATTGGTGACAGGCAGATTGAGCATCTTGGCAAGCTCAGTGAGCTGCGAGGACGCTCCGCCCATGATTACGCCACCGCCGGCGTAGATGATTGGGCGCTTGGCCGCCAGCAGAAGCTCGGCCGCCTTGCGAATCTGTCCGGAGTGGCCCCGAACGGCCGGGCTGTAGGAACGCAGCTTGGCTTTTTTCGGATAGACGTACTCGAATTTCTCGGCGGGGTTGGTCATGTCCTTCGGGATGTCGACGACAACCGGGCCGGGACGGCCAGACTGAGCCAAGTAAAACGCCTTCTTCATCACTTCCGGAATTTCCGAAGGATGTTTGATCATGAAACTGTGCTTCACGATGGGACGGGAGATACCGATCATGTCGGTTTCCTGGAAGGCGTCAGTACCGACCATGTTGCTTGCAACCTGACCGGAGATCACCACCATCGGGATCGAATCCATGTACGCAGTTGCGATACCAGTGATTGCGTTGGTCGCGCCTGGCCCAGAAGTCACCAGTACCACACCGGCCTTACCGGTAGCACGTGCGTAACCATCAGCCATATGAGTGGCAGCCTGCTCGTGACGGACCAGGATGTGGGTGACTTCCTTTTCCTTGAACAGCGCATCGTAGATGTGCAGCAAGGCGCCGCCCGGATAGCCGTAGATGTACTTAACGCCTTCGTCACGCAAAAAGCGGACGACCATTTCAGCGCCGGATAAAAGTTCCACGTTGTTCACCTCTAAAACGCCAGATAGCCGCTCCGCGTTGGACCGGCCAGAAGTAGGTTTACTGCCAAGCAGCGCATGAGCGACGGTGGTCGCCGACTACGTCAGCTACTGTCAAAGCAAGTATTAGGGAAGCCCCAAAGTGTTGCGGGGCACCCTCCCAGCGCGAGGTAACGCGTTGCGGGTGTTACAGGTCGGCGCGGGTGTGCACCTCATGATTGATCGAAGGAGCGCTTGCGGCGGCCCTTCAGAACAGCAAGCATGGAATTGTTCGGATTAGGCTTGGCCAAGTCAAGTCCGCTGTTGCCCTTCCGCTGCATTCAGCTGTGATCCAGCGCAGAATGATGCCCCCTGTCTTTTGCGTATAGTACGGCCTGGTTTTGCATCCACTGAAGGGAAAAGCATGCGTGTGACCATTCTCGCCGGCAGCCTGTTGCTTGCATTGAGCAGCAGCGTCATGGCCGGCCAGGTTTATAAGTGGGTCGATGCACAAGGCGTTACGCATTTTGGTGCACAACCGCCCCAGGGGCAGGCGGCCGAAACGCTGAATACCGCTGTAGCTCAACCAAAGCCAGCGGCGGCTGAGAGTACTGTCCCTGACAAATCGGGCGAGTCGAAGCAGCGCGATATAGATCGCAAGGTAAAGCAGCAGGTTGCTGAGCAAGAAGCCGAACGGCAGCGCTATTGCACCACCCTACGCACCAACCTGGCCCAACTGCAAAACAATCCACGTGTGCGAGTTGAAGAAGCCGGCGGCACGCGGCGGCTGAACGAAGAGGAGCGCCAGCAACGCATCGGCGAAACCAAACAGAAGATCGCCGACACCTGCAGCTAAAGCCCATCTCGGAACGACGCCCTCCAACAAGGTCGGCGTTGTTTAGCGCTCACCACCGCCAGCGATCAGCCGGTCGAAAGTTTCAAGCGCCTCACACAGTCCACCCACGCGACGCGGCTGCTCTCGATACACCATCTCGGCCATCGCCAGAATTCCCGATACGGCCGGCAGAGGGTCGCCACGCTCCAGAATCAGCTTCATGCGAGGCAGGAATATCCACTGCAGCCACTGGTCGAACGCCAGCGTATCGACGCAGAACGGCTCCTGGCTGGCGAGCGCCTCGGGCGCTGGCGGTGACGACGTCCAGAATCCGAGCACCCTGAGCTCTCGCTCGATCAGTAGCAACTGGTCAGCAAGCGCTGGCACACGTCCGTCCATCACATCGAGACCTTGGCGCGCTCACGGGCCTGGGCGGCGCCTGCAGCGTTGCCCTGCCGCTCACGTGCTTGTGCGATCAGCTCCCAGAGACTCGCCTGCAATGCGGGACGATCACTGGCATAACTTAGACCACGACGGGAGAGTTGCTCAGCCTGAACTGCATCCCCCTGAGCCAAACGCACCTGGGCCAAACGATAGAGCACCTGAGGCTCGCGCGGTGCGATTCGCTGGGCACGCTCGAGACTGGATGCAGCCCCATTCAAATCACCGCCCCCTTGTTGTTGCTGCGCAGTAGTAAGCAGGGCAAGAACCGGACCATCGAGTTGTTCATCAGCAGATAAGGTTCCGCTGTTTGACGGGATTCCGCTGGGCATAGGCTGCCTTCGAACTGGACCTGGGATCGGTGCGGACTGGGCCGGTGGCGCCCACTCCCCTGCCTCGCCAGCGGGCGGTTGTGTAGACGCCCCAGAAAAGGGAACGTCAGGCGCTCCATAGGTCTGTAGCGGCTCGGAGCTCTGCTGAGGCACCATGACCATTACACCCGAGTCCGCAGTTGCAGGCTGTGTCGTGGCCACAGGTGCGTTGGCGCTGCGATTGGGCTGTCGTGCCGACACTTCCTCCGACACCGGCGCGCCTGAATCAACAACAGGAATCGCCCCTCGCTTGACCGATGCACAGCCCGGCAGCAACACCGCTGCGACCAGCACGATCATCCATTGCTTGTTCAAATTTAAACCCCTCGTAATGCCAAAAAGCTCGGCGCACATTATGGCAACCAGCCACGAACCCAATCCATTACCGACTCAGCAGGTGCCTGAATGCCGCATCCCGGACCAGCTGCCGGCTCGCTTCCACGGATGTAGGGCATCTGCACTGCACCCGGGCAGTTTTCAGACGTTCCTTGGCCTGTCTGCGCGTCCACCCAGGCCATGGATACGTTGTCCGGCACGGGAGTCTGCAGCGGCAGCGGATCGGCACGCCGGATGAAATCGGCCCACACCTGCAAGGCACCTGTCGCGCCGGTCAGTGATGTTTTGCCATTGTCGTCGCGGCCCAGCCAGACCACTGCAAGCAGATCCTGGCTGAAGCCAGCGAACCAGCTGTCTCGAGAGTCATTGGTGGTGCCTGTTTTACCGGCCAATGTCAGCGACTTGGGCACCTGATTGTAGGCTGAGCGGCCCGTTCCCTCGAGCATTACGCGCTGCATGGCGTATTGGGTGAGGTAAATGGCGCCAGGGTCGAATCGCTGCTCTATCTTGAACGGATATCGACTTAGGGGCTCGCCGTCGGCCGCGACCACGCTGCGAATTGCCCGCAGCGGCGTGTTGAACCCACCGTTTGCAATAGTCTGATAGACACCTGCCACCTCTATCGGGCGCAAGCCGCCGGCGCCCAAAAGCATCGAGGGGTAAGCGGGCCAGTCAGGCGAAGCGCCCAGACGCGCAAGCGTCTTGAGCACGTGAGGCACTCCCAGATCCAAACCAAGCCGAGCCGTCGAAAGGTTGTAGGAATTGGCCAGCGCTTGGTAAAGATAGACCGTCCCGTGAGGATTTCGCCCGTAGTTTTGCGGCTTCCATACCTTTCCATCGGCGCCCTTCACCGAGAAGGGCTCATCCTCCAGCAGACTGGTCAGGGTGTATTGACTAGGCTTCTCAAGCGCTGCCAGGTAGATAGCCGGCTTGATCAACGAGCCAATCGGACGCGATGCGTCCAGCGCACGGTTAAAACCGGCAAAGCCCGGATGGCGACTTCCCAGCATAGCCTGCAACTCGCCGGTTTCCGGATTGGTGACCAGCATCGCGCCTTCGACACCCTCGGCGGCCTTGCCGAGACGCTTGAGCGTCTCAGTCATGGCTTTTTCGGCCTTGGACTGAATGATCGGGTCGAAGCTCGTGAAGACCCTGAGCCCTTCCTCGGTCAGATCCTCGTCACGATAGTCTTCACGCAGCTGACGCTTAACCAGGTCAAGGAAAGCCGGATACGAGCTGTCAGCCAGACTGCCACGCTGCGTCACGCCAAGAGGCGCCTGCTTTGCCTGTGCAGCCTCCTCCGGACTGACTACTTGCTGTTCAGCCAGTAGATCAATCACAAGGTTGCGCCGCTCGAGGGCTCGTTCGGGATGACGGCGTGGGTTGTAGTAGGTCGGCCCTTTCACCATGCCAACCAATAGCGCCACGTGCTGAAGCTTGAGCTCGGCCAGCGGACGACCGAAGAAGTACTGACTTGCCAGACCAAAGCCATGAATGGCGCGACGACCATCCTGACCAAGGAACACCTCGTTCAGGTAGGCCTCGAGAATTTCCGGCTTGTCATAGTGCAGCTCAAGCAGCACCGCCATCATGGCTTCGGTGGCTTTGCGGCTAAGGCTTCGCTCGTTGGTGAGGTAAAAGTTTTTCACCAATTGCTGAGTCAGAGTGCTCCCACCCTGTCGCACTTCACCTGCAGTGAGATTCACCCATACCGCACGCGCGATGGACTTGGGCGACACACCGAAATGGTCAAAAAACTCTCGATCCTCTACCGCAACGAGGGTCTCTACCAGATGAGGCGGGACCTGGTCGAGCTTGATAAGGATCCGGTCTTCGTTGTGTGCGGGATACAGTCCGCCTACAACCAGTGGCTCCAGGCGAGCAACTGGCAGGTCACCGCCGTCCATTTCCGAAAGACCGGCTACAAAATCTCCGGAAAAGCGCACTCGAATCCGCTTCGACTCTTCCGGGCCCTCGTAAAAACGAAAGCCCCGTGTATGCATTTCCACGGCATTGGCAGCCACCGACACAGTGCCCGGCCCGCTGATCGTTTTTTCCCGACGGTAGCCCAGCGCATCGAGCTCTGTCAGAAAGTCCTCTTTGTCGAGCTTTTGCCCAACAAACAACTCCAACGGCCGGGCATAGACGGTAGCGGGAATCGTCCAGCGCTTGCCAGAAAACTTCTCCTGCACCACTGCGTCGAGATAAATCGCGACCCCGGCAAGTATCACCAGAGCGACAATGCATAATTTGATAATCCAACCAAGCCAGGGGCGGGAACCACCGGAACGGCGCTTGGGGCGGGAGCGAGAGGAGCGAGATCTAGTCATGGCGGCGCATTATACGCACTTTGATTTGCGCCGAAGACGCCCTCTTGGCGGTTTGCACGCTTTCCAAGGATGGACATAATGGTGCGTTTTTGACTGTGTGAACTGTATCCCGAAGTGCTCACACGCCTGCCCAACGAACCTCATAAGGAATGACCGTGAGCCAAGCACTGATCACCGCGCTGCAGAATCCGGCCCTCTATCCTCACCCGGTCGACGGCTTCAAAATTATCGAGACCCATATCTCCTGGGTCATCCTGACGGGCCAATATGCTTACAAAATGAAGAAGCCCGTTGATTTCGGCTTCCTCAATTTCACAGACTTGGCTGCGCGCAAGCACTACTGCGAGGAAGAGCTGCGTCTGAATCAGCGGATGGCCTCAGACCTATACCTTCAGGTCCTGCCCGTTACCGGCAATATCGAGTCGCCGGAAATTGACGGCAGCGGCGAGCCGATTGAATACCTGCTGCAAATGCGTGAGTTCCCACAGACTCAGCTGATGGCCGAGGTGCAGGCACGCGGCGAGCTGACCGACCAACATATCGACGCCCTTGCTCAACAGATTTCCAGTTTCCACTTGAGCGTTCCTCAGGTCGCGGCTAACCACGCACTGAATAGTGCCGAAGCGATCGTCGCCCCGATGCGGCAGAACTTCGAACAGATCCGTCCGCTACTGACCGAACAAGCAGACCTGCAGCAACTCGACGCCCTGATGGACTGGACCGAGACCAGCATTGCCCGTCTACAACCGCTGCTGGAACAGCGCAGCCAGCAGGGATTCATCCGCGAATGTCATGGCGATCTTCACCTTGGCAACGCAACCGTGATCGAAGACAAGGTGGTTCTGTTCGATTGCATCGAATTCAACGAGCCGTTCCGCCTGATCGATATCGCATGCGACGCGGCTTTCCTGGCAATGGACCTGGAGGATCGAGGCCTGAAGTGCCAGGCGCGGCGCTTCATCAATGGCTGGCTCGAGAGCACTGGCGATTACGCGGCGCTCCCATTGCTCAACCTCTACAAAGCGTATCGGGCGCTGGTTCGTGCCAAGGTCAGCCTGTTCCGACTGCACCAGGAACAGGATGCCGTGCAGCGTCGGGTTATCCTGCGCCAATACCGCAGCTACGCTAACCTGGCTGAAAGCTATAGCGCTATCCCCTCTCGATTTCTCGCCATCACCCACGGCGTGTCAGCAGTTGGCAAGAGTCAGGTTGCACTGCGTCTGGTCGAAGCGCTCGGCGCCATCCGCATACGTTCGGACGTCGAGCGCAAGCGGTTGCACAGCAACCAGTCAGCGCATCAGTCGACCGAACTGAACGCCGGCATCTACAGCACCGAAGCAGGCGAAGCCACCTACCAGCGATTGCACACACTGGCCGAAGCCGCCCTCAACGCAGGGTTCTCCGTTGTAGTCGATGCGACCTACCTCAAACAACCGCATCGCCAAGCCGCTTGGCAGGTAGCGGAAGCGACCGGCGTACCGTTCATGATTCTGAGTTGTGAAGCACCCGATGCGGTCATCGAACAGTGGCTTACCCAGCGCCAAACGGAAGGTGGCGACCCGTCCGATGCAACCATGAGCGTAATCGCCTCGCAGCAGGCGTCGCGTGAGCCTTTGAGCGAGAGCGAACAGCTGCTCAACCGACAGATCGATACGCCAGAAGCTGGAAGTCTCGACAAGCTGGTTCAAGCCATTCGTCAGCGACTTCCCGGTCTCTGACAAAGGGCGCCGTTTCGCCACGCGGACGGACATGTGACACCGAAGCACCGCTGAGAGCAGAACCCGGCGGTGCTTCTATACTGGGACATGTCTGTCAGCGGAAGCCAGCCATGTCCTATTGCAACCTGTCATCGCCGCTGGACCGTCACCATGGGTGATAGCGTCCGGCTTTTCTCGACTCGCTCGGACGATTACGCGCAGTTTCGACCGACGTATCCGAAACCACTATTCGACTGGCTCGCGGAATATTCCCCCAGGAACAGTTGCGCAGTTGATATCGCCGCAGGCACCGGCCAGGCGACAAGGCCCCTACTGGCTCACTTCAGCCGCGTTATCGCTTGCGATGCCAGCCTTGAACAACTGACTGCCAGCTCAGACTGGCTGTCCGCGCACCGATTCGCCGCTCAGGCCGAGCGGTTACCGCTGCGCGACGGCGTGGCCGATCTGATCGTGATCGCGCAAGCGCTGCATTGGTTCGCGACGCCCACCTTCTTCGCCGAAACGAAGCGCGTACTGGCTCCAGACGGCCTCCTCTGCGCATGGTGCTATAGCTTGATTCGTATCGACGACCCTCTGGATGCCCTTATCGATCATCTGCACGGACAAACGCTGAGCGGCTATTGGCCCTCAGGCCGAGCCAGCGTGGATGCTGGCTATAGCGACATCCAGGCACCATTTGCAACGCTCGAGCCTCCTGCGTTTGCCATTGAAGCACAATGGGATCTGCCTCAACTACTTGGCTACTTACGCACCTGGTCGGCCGTGAAACGCTGGCAACAAGCCCATGGCCAGGATCCGCTTTTGAAACTTGAAGCAGAGTTCGAGCAAATTTGGGGCAACCCCGGACGAACGCGTCGGGTTCGCTGGCCGCTTCACTTCGTTGCCGGTTACCCGAGCCTATAGGAGCAATCATGCACGACGAGCTGCTGAACTTGAGGAACCTCGGCAAGACATCTGCGCAATGGCTGCACGCTTCAGGGATACACACCGCCGCGGACTTGCGGCGACTCGGTGCTGTCAGTGCGTACCAGGCCGTCAAATCAAGGGGATTCAGCGCTTCTCGAGTGCTGCTGTATGCGATTGAAGGCGCGTTGCGCGACATCAACTGGAAGGAGCTTCCGGACGCCTTGAAAACCGAGCTGAACCAGCACCTGGCCCGAGGCGAACACCGAGACAAGAGCTAGCTCACAATGCCCGCTCGAGAACATTTACTCCCGTCGAGTAGGGCCTTAAGGTGGGCACGCGCATCGCTCCACCTCTGTGAGCCCGCTTGTCCAAGGATTGCCGACATGTATGTACTCGGGGAACAACCGGCCTATGCCGATCGATTGATCAACCGTTTGCAGGGAATTCCGGCGAAGTTGCTCGAAGGACTTGCTCCTTCGGCACCGCCTATCGAGATCAAGGGTTCCGATGACCTAACGAAAGATCTACCCGAGCAGCACCTATTCATTATCGAAAGCGGGCTGCTGCATGCGTTGGTAGACGAGCGCCCCTTGTTCTACCTGCATGAAGGCGACCTCCTTGGCCTGCGTCAGGGCATTGAACTACCGCTTTGCCGCTATCGCAGCGATGAATCGATTCGCCTGGTTCCCTATGCGCGCAGCGCGGTGTTCAGCCATATCCACGCCGATGAGCAGCGGCAGGAACTCTTCACTCAATACCTGATAGGACAGACGGCTCTGTTGTCTGATGCATTGGCCCGGCTTAAGCAGCCAGAGATCCACCCTACCACTGGCTTCCAACACTTTGCTGCTGGCGAGGAACTGATTCGCCAAGGCGATGATGCGGATAACGTTTTCATCATCATTGAAGGTCACGCCGAAGCGTTTGTTAACGGGCAAAAGGTCGGCGATGTTCAGCGTGACGAAATCTTCGGCGCGATGGCCGTATTCACGCAGGAAAAGCGCAGCGCGACCGTCGTCGCCACTGCCGCCTGTACGGTCATGCTGATTCCGAAGGACCAATTCCTGAGCCTCATGCAGAACAACCCGAAAATTGCCCACAGCCTGATCGAGAGCATGGCCAGGCGCATAGACCTGCTAAACAAAGAAGTTACCCAGCTGCGAATGCCCCTTTCCGCGTAGTCGTCGCGAAACCATTAGGCTGATCGACTTATTTGAGAATCCGCTGTTGACTTCTGAATGAGAATTGTTATTATTACTTTCACTGATCGCAAGATCAGCCGGTAAGCTGGAAGTGCGGGCAGTCGAACTTTCAGGTTATCTCCTCATCAGGCTAATCACGGTTTTGACCCGGCTCTTGCCGGGTCTTTTTTTTGACTCCAAAAAGTTAGTTTTGCTTCACTTTTTGGCTGAGTTCCGGAGCTCGGCACAATGGTCCTGCCCAGGCTGAGCCGGCGTGTACCAGACGAAATCTGCTTGATCGTCGGTCCACACCTCGCCTACTTCCGCTAACACCACAACGCGCTCATCTGACCTGTCACCGTGCCTCGCCAAATGTAAAGGCACTCCAATATCTCGCCTCACATGAAAAGCCCCTGCGAATAGCGTCGCTGGCTTCGGTGCATTTTCCAGCTGTTCAGCCATGCGGCGATCACGCTGCTGCTGTACCGCGAGCATCGCGGGCAGCTGCGTCTCGGGCAGCATGCTGCAATGAGAAACGCGTATTTGCGTCAGCAATGTTTCTTGCACGCTCTTGTTAGCGGCGGAACCAGTTAACGTTGGAGCCTGGCGGTAAACGCTGGTGATTTCCGCACGATCAAGATTGGCGGATATCACGGGATAAGGCTGTGCCAGTGCGTATGAGACTAACGGGCCGTACAGGCGCCATTCCCAGCCTTCCTGCCAGGCCAACACTGATACGAGATCCTCGGGCCAATCCCCCTGCCGCGCCAACGCCTGCACACTCGTCACCTTTTCCTGCTGATCAGGATTGAGCATCTCCAGCAGCAAGCTCCCTTGCGTCCGGCGCTGCGCCAGTGCCTGAAGAAGCCAAACCTGGAGGGCGTGATGGTCCGGATTGTCATGTCGCTCACCAACCAATACCTGATCGACCCCGGCCAGCTTGTCGACCAAACGCGCGGGTGATATCTGCTGGCCGCTTCGCAGATCCACGATTCGGCCCAGATCGGAATGCTCCAGACCCTCCGGGCTTTGCCAGGGAGGCAGGCGTGGCAAGGACTGGCATGCGGTGAGCAAAATAATCACCAAGGGCAGCAGCACACGCATATATCAATCCTCAACTGACACGGATAGCGCTCAATTGTAAGTGCCGCCCCGATCAGTATGAGATCGGAAACGGTTCCAGAGACGCACGGTTTTCCAAGTGTGACGCTCTAGCCCTAGCGTCATGCAGCCCAAGACAAAAGTCATATTAGCGTACAGCAGTGGAGCGATCAGCCCAGCAGCCATTACCAGAACACAACCAGCAACACATCAAGGATGTCGCATTTGGGCGCTTGAGGCAGGGCAGCTGTAAGCGCTTGCGACCACTCGCGCTGCCGCTCTGTGCTGATTGGGTGATAATCCCAAAAATGAGGAGGGCCTGATGATTCGATTGTGCGATGCCACCGAGGTGACGGAAGGCCACAGCAAGGGGTTCGAACTAGAAGGGCAGCGGCTCCTTGCGATACGCAAGGACGACACCCTGTACGTCTATGAGAACCGTTGCCCACATCGAGGGATCCCTCTGGAGTGGCTACCAGACCAGTTTCTTGATAGCAGTGGCAGCATGATCCAGTGTGCAACCCACGGCGCGCTGTTTCTCATCGAGAACGGCGAGTGCGTGGCGGGCCCCTGTGAGGGGCAAGCCCTGCGGGCGCTGCCGGCTACCGAGCTGGATGGCGCCATTTGGTTGCAGACGCGGGCCCGTGCGACGTTGCGTACAAGCGACGATTAGCCGCGTTGGGTATCATGCCGTCACTGCTACTAGTGAGATGACCATGCGCCGTTTGCTGAGTCTGTTGATTCTGTTGTTTAGCCTTCCTGCGTATGCAGGCCTGTTCGATAGTCAACCCAGCCCGACACTTGGGGTCTTGAACAACAGCGCGGACTTTCTGCCGGTACGGGAAGCGTTTCGCCTGGATCTAGTCGACACCTCTCCCGAGCAGGTCAAGCTGCGTTTCGTCGCAGCGGAGGGTTACTACCTTTATCGGCACCAATTCAAATTCAACAGTAAAACGCCTGGGGTCGTTATCGGCGAAGCCAAGCTCCCAGCTGGAAAGCAGAAGACCGACGATTACTTCGGTGAGGTTGAGGTTTATTACGGCGTGCTTGATGTGGGACTGCCGGTTCAAAACCCGGAGGACCGCCCCTTCAGCTTGCAGGTCACCTACCAGGGCTGTGCAGACAAGGGCTTGTGCTATCCACCGGAAACCGAATCGTTCGATATCGGCGGGACGCCATTGGCAGCGCCCGCCGCCTCGGACCCAAGCACTAGCGTCAACGCCAAAGCCGAGCTGTCCTGGCGCTCGATGGCATTGTTCTTTCTTGCAGGGCTGGGCCTGACCTTCACCCCGTGCGTGTTGCCGATGCTGCCGATCCTCTCTGGCGTTGTATTACGTGGTCAGATCGGCGGCATGCGTAGCTTCGGACTGTCGCTCGCCTATGTCTTGCCGATGGCGGCCGGCTTCGCCGTGCTGGGCGCTCTGATGGGTGTGTTTGGCGCCGAGCTGAATCTGCAGGCTCGCCTGCAATCGCCCTGGATCCTCATACCTTTCGCGTTGTTTTTCGTTACATTCGCCATGGCGATGTTTGGACTGTTCGAGCTTCGTTTGCCACAAGTGGTTGGCGACCGCCTCGAACGCATCGCAGGCAACGCCAAAGGCGGATCCTTCGTTGGCGCCGCATTGCTTGGCACCGTCTCCAGCCTCCTGGTTTCGCCGTGTGTCTCGGCCCCGCTAGCCGGCGCGCTGCTTTACATCAGTGCTAGCGGAGATGCGTGGGGTGGCGGACTCAAGCTGTTTGCCCTCGGCTTAGGTATGGGCACCCCTCTGATTCTGTTCGCCATCGGGGGAGGCGCTCTGTTGCCAAAAAGCGGGCCTTGGATGGTAACGGTGCGCAACGTCTTCGGTGTATTGCTGCTGGCGGTTGCGGTCTGGATGCTTGAGCGGGTTCTGCCGGGCTCGCTGGCGCTGGCGCTGTGGGGCCTGCTGGCCGCCGGCACTGCACTGTTTCTCGGTACGCTCGAATTCAACCAGAAGAGCGCAAGACAGAAACTTGCGCAGCTGCTTGGCCTGCTGCTGCTCGTCTATGCGCTAGCAGCCTGGGTCGGTGCGCTACAAGGAGGTTCAGACCCACTGCGCCCACTGGCCCAGGTGGCGCCAGCCGCGGGAGGCGGCCTAGCCACCGAAACAGAAAGCTGGCGCACGGTTACTACTCCCGCGGAATTGGACGCCCAGCTCAGCGCCGCGCAGGCATCCGGCCAACCGCTGCTGCTTGACTGGTATGCCGACTGGTGTATCAGTTGCAAAGTGATCGAGCGAGAAGTTTTCGGAGCTGAGCAAATTGCTCCCCGCCTGGCCGATTACCGCCTGGTCCGCTTCGATATCACCGACAGCAACCGCGAGCAGCGCGCACTGCTTGACCGCTACAAGCTGTTCGGCCCGCCGGCGGTACTTTTCTTCGATGGCGCCGGTAACGAGCTGACCGATATCAGGGTCGTCGGTGAGATTGATGCCAGCCAGTTTGCCAAACGGCTGGATCGCGCCGAGGCATCTCTCTAGCGCAATCCCTGCGGCAATCTCCAGTCATAATGTCGGCATTTACGCCGATCAAGACATGACTGGACAGTCAGCCCTCGCTTCGTGCATAGTTTTTCCCTCACCGACGAGCGCCCTGCGATGGCCCGTCCGGACAGAACAACAAGGAATACTCATGGCGACGTTTCTGGTCCTCCACGGCCCGAATCTGAATATGCTTGGCACCCGCGAACCTGGCGTCTATGGCGCCACGACGCTGGCGCAGATCAACCGTGATCTGGAGCAGCGAGCCCGAGATGCCGGGCATCATCTATTGCACCTGCAGTCGAATGCCGAGTATGAGCTGATCGAGCGTATCCATGCCGCTCACAGCGAAGGTATCGACTTCATCCTGATCAATCCCGCCGCTTTTACGCACACAAGCGTTGCGCTACGTGACGCGTTGCTGGCGGTGAGCATCCCATTCATCGAAGTGCACCTTTCAAACGTGCACAAGCGTGAACCTTTCCGCCATCACTCCTACTTCTCGGACGTAGCGGTAGGGGTGATCTGCGGCCTTGGCGCCAGCGGCTACCGCTTGGCATTGGAGGCCGCCCTGGAACAACTCGCTGCTTCCTGACAGGACCGCGCGCGACACGCGCCCGGCCTCGAAGAAGCGAGCAGCAATGCCCTTTGAACTTACCTGGGAGTCACCGTTTCATGGATATTCGCAAAGTCAAGAAACTGATCGAACTGCTGGAAGAGTCAGGTATCGACGAACTGGAAATTCACGAAGGCGAAGAGTCCGTTCGCATCAGCCGTCATAGCAAGCAGGTTGCAATGCAGCAGCCGTACTATGCTCAGGCGCCGATGCCTGCGCCTGCCGCGGCTCCCGCTGCAGCGCCAGCAGCAGACGCCACCCCAGCGCAGCCAAAGCTCAACGGCACTGTGGTCCGCTCACCAATGGTAGGCACCTTCTATCGCGCATCGTCGCCAGAGTCTGCAAGCTTTGTGGAAGTTGGCCAGAGCGTTAAGAAAGGCGACATCCTCTGCATTGTCGAAGCGATGAAGATGATGAACCACATCGAGGCCGAAACCAGCGGCACCATCGAATCCATCCTGGTGGAGAATGGTCAGCCGGTCGAATACGACCAGCCGCTGTTCACCATCGTTTGAACCGCGGAGAGCCAGCGATGTTGGAAAAAGTACTAATCGCCAACCGCGGTGAGATTGCCCTGCGGATTTTGCGAGCCTGCAAAGAGCTGGGGATCAAGACCGTCGCGGTTCACTCCACCGCCGACAGAGAGCTGATGCACCTGGCCCTGGCTGACGAGTCCGTCTGCATCGGCCCGGCCCTCGCGACCAACTCTTACCTGCACATTCCCTCGATCATTGCCGCAGCGGAAGTGACCGGCGCCACTGCGATACATCCCGGCTACGGCTTTCTGGCTGAAAACGCCGATTTCGCCGAGCAAGTGGAAAAGTCCGGTTTTGCCTTCGTCGGCCCGAAAGCGGAAACCATTCGCCTGATGGGTGACAAGGTTTCGGCCAAGGACGCAATGATCAAGGCCGGTGTGCCTGTGGTACCTGGCTCCGATGGCCCGCTTCCGGAAGATGAGGCCGAAGCGCTGCGCATCGCTCGCGAAGTTGGCTACCCGGTGATCATCAAGGCAGCCGGTGGCGGTGGCGGTCGTGGTATGCGCGTAGTTCATCACGAGGAAGATCTGATCAAATCGGCCAAGCTGACACGCACCGAGGCAGGCGCGGCTTTCGGCAATCCGATGGTTTATCTCGAGAAATTCCTGGGCAACCCACGCCATGTGGAAGTTCAGGTGTTATCCGATGGGCAGGGCAACGCTGTTCATCTCGGCGACCGCGACTGCTCGCTGCAACGCCGCCATCAAAAAGTTCTGGAAGAAGCGCCCGCACCATACATTGACGAAAAAGCGCGCGCCGAAGTACTCAAACGCTGCACCGATGCCTGCGTCGAGATCGGTTATCGGGGCGCTGGTACTTTCGAATTCCTATACGAAGACGGTCGCTTCTACTTCATCGAGATGAACACCCGCGTTCAGGTAGAGCATCCGGTGACTGAAATGGTGACTGGCGTCGACATCGTCAAGGAGATGCTCAGCATTGCCGCTGGCAACAAGCTTTCGATCAAGCAGGAAGATGTGGTCATCCGCGGCCATTCGCTGGAATGCCGGATCAATGCCGAAGACCCTTCGAATTTCTTGCCTAGCCCCGGTAAGGTGAAGCACTTCCATGCGCCTGGCGGCAATGGCGTTCGGGTCGACTCGCACCTGTACAGCGGCTATTCGGTCCCACCGAACTACGATTCGCTGATTGGTAAGCTGATCACCTACGGTGCCACTCGTGAAGAAGCCATGGCACGGATGCGCAACGCTCTGGACGAAATCGTCGTAGACGGCATCAAGACCAACATCCCGCTGCACCGGGATCTGGTCCGTGATGAGGGCTTCTGCAAAGGCGGTGTGAACATCCACTACCTAGAAAAGAAGCTGGGAATGGATAAGCACTGATCGGGTGCTGCCATTGACAAGGGCTGCCAACGAGGCAGCCCTTGTCGTTTCTGAGGTTAGCTGGATGGAAGCCACCGGCGTGCTCAAGTAAGCTTTCGTCTTTTCCGACCGCTATCCTGGTCGTTCGCTCCGAGAGGCCCCAATGCCCTGGTTACAACTTCGTCTTGCCATATCCCCTGAACAGGCGGAATCCCTAGAAGACGCGCTATTGGGCGTGGGTGCGGTATCGGTGACCTTCATGGATGCCGAGGACCAGCCGATATTTGAACCCGACCTCAATACGACGCCGCTGTGGTCACACACTCACCTGCTGGCATTGTTCGAAGGTGATACTGACGAAAGCAACCTCTTGGCCCATCTGCAGCTACTGACGGGCGGCGTGTTGCCTGAATACCACCTCGAGCGCATCGCAGACCAGGACTGGGAGCGCAGCTGGATGGACAATTTCCACCCGATGCGTTTCGGCAAGCGTCTATGGATCGTGCCGAGCTGGCATGCTGCTCCAGAGCCTGAAGCAGTGAATTTGCTGCTCGATCCCGGCCTGGCCTTTGGCACCGGCACTCACCCTACCACTGCACTCTGCCTGGAATGGCTGGACGCCCAGCCACTCGAGGGTCTAGACGTACTGGACTTCGGCTGCGGCTCAGGCATCCTCGCGATCGCCGCCCTGCTCCTGGGCGCCGAGAAGGCCGTAGGAACGGATATAGACATACAGGCTCTGGACGCATCGCGCGACAATGCCGGGCGAAACGGCATCGATCCACTACGCTTCCCGCTGTATCTACCTGAACAGCTTCCCGAGGGTCAGGCTGACGTGGTCGTCGCCAACATACTTGCCGGCCCGCTGGTGACCCTGGCGCCACGCATCATCGAGAGGGTCAAGCCCGGTGGTCGCATTGCGCTGTCAGGGGTATTGGCCGAACAAGCCGAAGAGGTTCGAGCTGCCTATGCAGCTCAGTTCGACCTGGATCCCACCATGGAGAAGGATGGCTGGGTTCGGATAACCGGTAAGCGCCATGTTTGATACCGATCCGAGCCCCAGTACCGATATCAGCCTGGACACTGCTGTTTGACGGCGCGCATGCGCTAGACTACGGGCATTTCCGCCGGACCAACGCATGACCAGCTTCGTCACACAGTGCCCACATTGCCAGACCAGCTTTCGTGTCAACCGCACCCAGCTTGCTGCTGCGCAAGGTGTGGTGCGGTGTGGTGCCTGCATGGAGCTCTTCAACGCCGCCCGCTACCTGCAGCAAGCGAGCAGCACTGATAGCGCTAATCCGAGCCCGGACGTTGCTGGGCCCGCCGTTTTCAACGAAACGGTATCGGGCAACGACCGAAGCTCCAACGACCCTGCGGATAAAGATGACACGCTTTGGATCCACGATGATCTTGATCTGGACAGCCTGGACCTCGACGAGGAGCTGGCGAAACTGGAGCGGCAGGAGTTGGAGCTGGCCCGAGAGTTGCGCCAGCTCGCACCAAAAGCCAAGGGCCAACAGGCCCCTCCAGCAGCCCAGGAGGAGGACGAGGCATGGGCCGAACAGCTGCTGAACGCAGAATCAAAACCTGACAAAGCGGGCGAGCCGCTCCGGGCAGAACCGGCTGAGAGAGCCGAACCGACGTTTGACGCTGCGGACTTTCACTTTACCCAAGTGACTGCTGAGCACCCTGTTCCGCCTAGCCCTCTGACGGCGCCTAACGATAGTGTCGTCGCGCACTTGAAATCGCCGGAACGCACAGAACCCGCTGTTAGTAGCTCGGCCAACCAACACGACGACCTGTCGCACTCCAGGCATGCTGACGACAATAGGACCGATACCGGACGGGCTTCAACCCAATCGTCACGCAACGGACACGATGAACGGCTGTTCGAACTGGAAGACGAGCCACTGCAGCTCGACTGGGAGGCCCGACGCCGCCCCTGGGGACGCTGGTTGGGATGGGGCTTTTTGAATGTGATAGCCCTGCTCGTACTTGCTGCTCAATACGTGACCTACAACTTCGACGAACTGGCGCGCCAGGATGATTACAGACCATGGCTAGAGCGCGTCTGCCCCGCTGTGGGATGCGAGCTTCCGCCAAGGGTCGATATCAGTCAGATCAGAAGCAGCAACCTGGTCGTACGCAGCCATCCCGATTTCGCTGGGGCACTTGTGGTCGATGCGATCATTTACAACCGCGCGCCCTTCCCCCAACCGTTTCCGTTACTGGAAGTTAGCTTCGCCGACATTCAGGGCAAGCCCCTGGCGCAACGGACTTTCAAGCCAGGCGAATACCTCTCTGGCGAGCTTGCTGGTCAGCGAGAAATGCCTTCGCAGATTCCGATTCATATCGCCTTGGACATTCTTGACCCAGGCATTACGGCGGTAAATTACAGCCTCAGCTTCCGCTCTCCCGACTAAGCGGACTCCGCCGTGGAGACCATGATTGGCGCTCTTGCGCGCCACCGGAGACTCTGCGGCGGGACCGTTTACAAGCCAGAAACTGTTCAGATTTTGTTCAAAACAGTCTTTAACCCGTCACCCGTAGCGGGTATTATGCACACCCTTTTTTGCTGTCCCGATCGACCTAACAAGCAGGCTCCAAGCAGGGAATCTTCATGTCAGCGGTACGTATCGGCCCCTATGTTCTTCCGAATCGTTTGATCCTCGCGCCCATGGCAGGCGTGACGGATCAGCCGTTCCGCCAGTTATGTCGACGCCTGGGGGCTGGCATGGTGGTATCGGAAATGGTGACCAGCGATGTGCGCCTTTGGAATAGCCGCAAGTCGCGCCTGCGTTTGCTCCATGAAGGCGATCCAGAGCCACGCTCAGTGCAGATTGCAGGCGGTGATCCGCAGATGCTTGCTGAGGCAGCCGCTCGCAACGTTGAGCTAGGGGCGCAGATCATCGACATCAACATGGGATGTCCTGCCAAAAAGGTCTGTAACAAGGCCGCCGGCTCAGCGCTGATGAAGGACGAGAAACTGGTTAGCGAGATACTTGAGGCCGTGGTCGGCGCGGTGGATGTGCCGGTCACCCTAAAGATTCGTACCGGTTGGGACAGAGAGAACAAGAACGGACTGACTGTTGCAAGAATCGCTGAACAGTCCGGCATTGCTGCATTGGCTGTACACGGTCGTACCCGCGCCGATCTTTACACCGGGGAAGCAGAATACGAGACAGTCGCTGCCATCAAGCAGGCAGTATCGATTCCGGTGTTTGCCAACGGTGACATCGATACACCACAGAAAGCACGTCGAGTACTCGAAAATACTGGCGCGGATGCACTGCTTATTGGCCGAGCGGCACAGGGCAAGCCGTGGATCTTTCGCGAGATCGACCATTACCTGGCGACAGGTGAGTTGATGGCACCACCAGCGCTGGTTGAGGTGGAGCACATCCTGCTGCAGCACCTTGAGGCGCTGCATGCGTTTTATGGCGATGTGATGGGCGTGCGTATCGCGCGCAAGCACGTCAGCTGGTATCTGGCAACACTACCCGGCGCGCTTGAATATCGCCGCCGGTTCAATGGTTTGGAAGACAGGGAAGCGCAATGCGCCAGCGTTCGGACGTTCTTTGCCGAACGCCAAACAGACCCTGATTCGGGGGAAGGAAGAGGGGTGGCTGCATGACGCTGTTGAACGAAACATTGTTAACTGGAACAACATCCGTGAGCGACAACGTGAACCTCAAGCAACACCTCAACACGCCGAGCGAAGCAGGACAGACCCTGCGAGGCAGTGTCGAAAAGGCGTTGCATAACTACTTCGCCCACCTAGAAGGCGCCGACGTCACCGACGTTTACAACCTTGTGCTTTCCGAGGTGGAAGCCCCGCTGCTGGAAACCGTGATGAATTACGTCAAAGGCAACCAGACCAAGGCATCTGAACTGCTGGGCCTTAACCGCGGAACACTGCGCAAGAAACTCAAGCAGTACGACCTTCTCTGATCAGCGGCGCCCCGATGGAACGGTGCAAGCCGTTACCTAAAGGGCTCTTCGCTCGCAGCCTGTAGCCCCTAGGAAATGTCTATGACCGACCAAAGCACCCGCCTTCCCGTCCGCCGCGCATTGATCAGCGTGTCCGACAAGACCGGCGTCGTTGATTTTGCCCGCGAACTCGTCGCCCTGGGCGTCGAAATCCTGTCCACCGGCGGCACTTTCAAGTTGCTGCGTGACAACGACATCGCTGCGGTCGAGGTGGCCGATTACACTGGCTTCCCAGAAATGATGGATGGCCGGGTGAAGACCCTGCACCCCAAGATCCACGGGGGCATTCTGGGACGGCGCGACTTGGACGGTGCCGTCATGAGCGAGCACGGTATCAACCCGATCGACCTGGTTGCTGTCAACCTGTACCCCTTTGCCGCAACTGTCGCCAAGCCTGGCTGCACACTCCCGGATGCAATCGAAAACATCGATATCGGCGGCCCGACCATGGTCCGCAGCGCAGCGAAGAACCACAAGGACGTCGCTATCGTCGTCAACGCCGATGATTACGCCGACGTTATTGAAAGCCTGAAGGGTGGTGGCCTCACCTATGCGCAGCGGTTCGATCTGGCGTTGAAAGCCTTCGAACACACGGCGTCCTATGACGGCATGATTGCCAACTACCTGGGCACTGTCGACCAGAGCGCTGAAACACTCTCCACCGAAGGTCGCAGCCTGCTTCCGCGTAACTTCACTACGCAATTCGTCAAGGCGCAAGACATGCGCTACGGCGAGAACCCGCATCAGATCGCCGCGTTCTATGTCGAAACCGCCGACGAAGCGTGTGTTGCCACCGCTCGTCAGTTGCAGGGCAAGGAACTGTCATTCAACAACGTCGCCGATACCGACGCCGCGCTCGAATGCGTAAAGAGCTTCGTCAAACCGGCCTGCGTTATCGTCAAGCATGCCAACCCTTGCGGCGTCGCAGTGGTTCCGGAGCACGAAGGGGGCATCCGTCAGGCTTACGAGCTGGCCTACGCCACCGACAGCGAGTCGGCATTTGGCGGTATCATCGCCTTCAACCGCGAACTTGACGGCGAAACAGCAAAAGCCATCGTTGAACGCCAGTTCGTCGAGGTGATCATTGCGCCAAGCATTTCGGCCGACGCCCGCGAAGTCGTCGCCAGTAAAGCCAACATACGCCTGCTCGAGTGCGGCCAGTGGCCGGCCGAGCGCGCTCCTGGCTGGGATTTCAAGCGTGTCAACGGCGGGCTGCTGGTACAGAGCCGCGACATTGGCATGATCAGCGAAGCCGACCTTAAGGTCGTCACTCAGCGCGCGCCATCCGAGCAGGAGATTCACGACCTGATTTTCGCCTGGAAGGTGGCCAAGTTTGTTAAGTCCAACGCAATCGTCTACGCCAAGAACCGGCAGACTGTCGGCGTCGGCGCCGGCCAGATGAGCCGTGTGAATTCCGCTCGTATCGCCGCGATCAAGGCCGAGCATGCTGGCCTGCCGGTTCCAGGTGCCGTGATGGCAAGTGATGCTTTCTTCCCGTTCCGCGACGGCATCGACAACGCGGCCAAAGCCGGCATCACGGCGGTAATTCAGCCAGGTGGTTCGATGCGCGATGCCGAAGTGATCGCCGCCGCTGACGAGGCCGGTATCGCTATGGTGTTCACCGGCATGCGGCATTTTAGACACTAAAACCCGCAGGCGTGAGGTCGACGGCGTTGACGCGCACTGCTTCAGCTCCTTAGGCCTCAGGCTTTCAGCGCTCAGACGAGAGAATCAAGCATGAAGGTATTGATCATCGGCAGCGGCGGCCGCGAGCACGCCCTGGCCTGGAAGGTCGCGCAGGATCCACGCGTCGAGAAAGTGTTCGTCGCCCCCGGTAACGCCGGCACCGCTACAGAAGCGAAATGCGAGAACGTCTCCATCGACGTGCTGGACATCGAACAGCTGGCAGACTTTGCCGAACAAAACGTGCAGTTGACTATCGTCGGGCCTGAAGCCCCGCTGGTCAAAGGCGTGGTCGACCTTTTCCGGGCGCGCGGTCTCGACTGCTTCGGCCCAACCGCAGCAGCAGCCCAACTGGAAGGTTCCAAGGCGTTCACCAAAGACTTCCTGGCTCGCCATGATATCCCCACAGCGGACTACCAAAACTTTACAGAAATCGAACCCGCACTCGCCTATCTGCAAGCCAAAGGCGCCCCGATCGTGATCAAGGCCGACGGCCTTGCCGCCGGCAAGGGCGTAATCGTTGCTATGAGTCTGGCCGAAGCAGAGGAAGCCGTGCGCGACATGCTCTCCGGCAACGCCTTTGGTGATGCCGGCGCGCGGGTGGTGATCGAAGAATTTCTCGACGGCGAAGAAGCGAGCTTCATCGTCATGGTCGACGGCGACAACGTCTTGCCGATGGCGACCAGTCAGGACCACAAGCGTGTAGGTGACGGCGACACTGGCCCCAATACGGGGGGAATGGGTGCCTATTCACCAGCACCGGTAGTGACCGCCGAGGTTCATCAGCGGGTCATGGATGAAGTCATCTGGCCAACCGTCAAGGGCATGGCTGCCGAAGGCAATATCTATACGGGCTTTCTCTACGCGGGCCTGATGATTGATCGCCATGGCGCGCCCAAGGTGATCGAGTTCAACTGCCGCTTCGGCGATCCGGAAACCCAGCCGATCATGCTGCGCCTGCAGTCCAGTCTGGTACTACTGGTTGAAGCAGCCCTGGCCAAGGCGCTGAACAAGATCGAAGCGCAGTGGGACCCGCGACCGAGCCTCGGTGTGGTGCTCGCCGCCGGGGGCTATCCAGGGGATTACGACAAAGGTGCGGCGATTCGCGGCCTTGATGCCGCAGCTCAGCTGGAAGGCAAGGTCTTCCATGCCGGGACCACATTGAAAGACGGAGCGGTGACTACGTCTGGCGGGCGGGTACTTTGTGCCACGGCTCTGGGCAACACGGTGTCTGCAGCTCAGCAAAATGCCTATGCGTTAGCTGCGCGTATCGAGTGGGACGGACACTTTTATCGTCACGATATCGGGTATCGTGCAATTGCCCGCGAACAAAGCGAAAGCTAAGCAGGATAATTGCTGCAATGTGCGCAACGGCAAACCTTAACGGCCGTTGTGTGCATTACCGGACGCCAGGGCGATAGCTATAATCCACCGTCACACACTTGAAGGGACTTCAATCGTGCGTCGACTCCGAGTCGCCATTGCTTTTACCTTCAGTCTGTTACTGGCTGCGCTCGCCGCTTGGCCGACATTCGCAGCGGCCCCTGAGCCCATCCCCCTTACTGCATCTACAGAAGCCATTGGCGTAACTGAGCCCAACTGGCGCTTGCTCATTGACCAATCTGGCCTCCTGACGCTTGAGGAGATTCTGGACCAGCGCAACCTGTTTCAGCGTATCGACGAGTATTCGTATGCTGCACCTGCAACCGATAACGCCGTCTGGCTTCAGGTAACGCTCCCAGCCTTCGCAGACCCTCACTGGCTTCGGATTTTTGCGCCTCGCGTGCAATATCTGGACTTTTATCTCCTACGCGACGGCCAGCTGGAAAGACACGTCGAAACGGGCGAACTCAGACCGCTCGAGTCACGGCCCTTGCCCACTCGCTCGTACCTGTTCTCATTGCCCAACGATAACGCCCCTCGTGAGGCTTATATCCGTCTGCAATCGTCACACCCGATCATGGCCTGGTTCCGGACGGTCGACGAACCAGGTCTAGTCGCGTTGGCGCGCCCGGCCTATCTGTTCGGTGCGCTATTTGGTGCTCTGGCGCTTCTGACTGTTTATAACCTGCTGCGCTTCGCTTATACCTTGAGCTACAGCCACATATGGCTCGCGTTGCTTCATGGCGCATTGCTGACCAGCGCTGTCGCCAACCTCGGCCTTTTGGCAGTCTGGTCACCCACCCTGATCTATAGCCAGCCACTGATTGCTGACATGGCAGCATTGCTGACGTGCGTTTCCATACTGGCCTTCACCTACGGTTTTTTTCATCACCGAAAGACGCGCTGGGTGACTTGGCTGCTAGCGCTGGAAGCCACGCTGGTCGCTGCCTTGGCTGCGACCATACTATTTACCGACCAACTTTGGTTCAGTTGGCTGATATACGCCATGGTGCTGGGTACCGCCTTAAGCGTTACCCTCGTAGCGATCCATCATTGGCGGCAACGCTACGAGCCCGCCCGACTTCTGGTTGCAGGCATGTTGCTGTTCGATGGTGGTTTCGTCTCGGTACTGCCTGTTCTGCTGGGCTTCAACCAATTCGATCCAGACTGGCTAACAGGGATCATGTTCAGCGTCGCAACCTGCTCAGGCCTTATCCTCAGCTTTGCGCTGCTTGAGCGCCAGCGGCAGATACAGTCTGAAAACCGCAACCAACATACAGCCGAAGCCGTTAACAGCGCGGAGTTGCGCACCAAAGCGGATTTCCTGGCAAAGATAAGCCATGAGATCCGTACGCCGATGAACGGCGTACTCGGTATGAGTGAGCTACTGCTCAGCACCTCGCTTTCGGCCAAGCAACGCGACTATGTGCAGACGATTCATAGCTCAGGTAACGAGTTGCTGAACCTGATCAATGAGATTCTGGACATCTCCAAACTTGAATCCGGACAGATCGAACTGGACGACGTCCAGTTCGATCTTAACGCGCTTATCGAAGACTGCCTGAGCATCTTCCGCGCCAAGGCCGAACAGCAGCGTGTCGAGTTGATCAGCTTCGTTCAACCACAGATGCCGCATGTAGTAGCCGGCGACCCCACCCGCTTGCGTCAGGCACTGCTGAACCTGCTCGAGAATGCCTTCAAGCAGACCGAGGAAGGCGAGGTGCTGCTGACCGCAGCGGTCGATGATCTTGATGGAAAGCCCCGCCTGCGCATCACCGTACAGGACAGCGGCAGACCGCTCGAAACCCAGGAGCGGGATGCGCTGCTCAATGCTGCTCTCGATAGCCGCGATTTTCTGGCTGCAACCCGTCATGGCGGCCGCCTCGGCTTGATCATAGCCAGGCAGCTGGTCCATCTGATGGACGGCGAGTTCGGCATCCAGATTGGTGGGATTGCAGGAAACACCCTATGGATGAGCTTGCCGCTTGGTGCGGAAATCACCGAGCCGGCTAACGACCTCGATGGTCAACTCAAAGGTGCACGGGTTCTGGTCGTTGATGACAACGATACCTGCCGCAAGGTGCTGGGTCAGCAGTGCAGCAGCTGGGGTATGGAGGTCAGCGCAGTGGCTTCAGGCAAGGAGGCGCTGGCATTGCTGCGGACCAAGGCGCATTTACGCGACTATTTCGATGTGGTCTTGCTCGACCAGGACATGCCGGGCATGACGGGCATGCAGCTGGCCAGCAGGATCAAGGAAGACTTCAGCCTCAACCACGACATCTTGCTGATCATGCTGACCGGCATGAGCAGTGCTCCGAGCAAAATCATTGCACGCAATGCCGGGATCAAACGCATCCTGGCCAAGCCTGTTGCCGGCTATACCCTCAAAACAACCTTGGCGGACGAGCTTGCTCGCCGCACCAGCGCCATCGCGCAATCCTCGGCGATGCAGGCCAGCATGCCGCTTGAGGTGCCGGATGACTTCCGCATCCTGGTTGCGGAGGACAACAGCATTTCCACGAAAGTCATCCGAGGGATGTTGAGCAAGCTCAACCTTAAGCCGGATACAGCCAGTAACGGAGCGGAGGCGCTGGCATTGATCAAGGCGCATCCCTATGACCTGGTGCTGATGGATTGCGAAATGCCGGTCATGGATGGATTCGAGGCGACAGCGCAACTACGCGCATGGGAGGCTTATGAGGCGCGCCCACGAACCCCCGTAGTTGCGCTTACCGCGCACATCCTCAGCGAGCACCGTGAGCGCGCCCGAGAAGCCGGCATGGACGGACACATGGCCAAACCCGTCGAAATGTCCCAGCTGCGAGAACTTATCGAGCACTGGACGCGTACTCGAGAAGCCGAAGCGGATCGCTGAGTACGGGTTAAGCCTGTCGAGTAGACCCCAAGTATTGCACGTCGCTGATGATAAACAGACTTTCCGGCTGAGCCGGCATCCTCGACTCGTCCATATGCAGATCCTGAGCAGGCACCGCGTAGCTCATGAGCCTCGTAAGCATGCGCAGTGCGCTTTTCAGCAACTCGATCGCCAGCGGCTCGCCTGGGCAGCGGTGGCCCTTCGCAGCGTCGCCACCTCCCTGAGTGATGAAGCTGAAGGCATCACCATCCCAAGTTGCGAAACGCTCCGGACGAAACATGTCGGGTTGCTCCCAAAGCCGCTTGTCGCGGTTGGTGCCGTAGAGATCCAGCAACACTCGCGTACCCTTCTCGAATGAATATCCCCTCCACACGAAATCTTTTCGTACCCGCGCCGCAGTGAAGGGGAAAAACGCGTGCAGCCGTCGTACTTCCTGCGCGAAGGGTTCGAGCTGCGAATCGTCGTTCTGTAACCGCTCCCGCCATTGCGGGTGCGCCAGTAACTCCAGCGCAGCGTAAATAATGAAACGTGTCACAGCGACCGTCGGTCGCAGCAGGTTGAGCATTTCAACCGCAGCCACACGTTCATCAAGCAACTGCCCTTCAAGATCACGATGCCATGCAACAACGGAAAGAGCCCTGTCCTCGGCGGTATCCAGGGTTCCCCCGCGTATTTGGCTGATCAGTTCGATCATCCAGCTTTCGGCTTCTTTACGAGCCCTGCGAGCACGCCAGTGACGGGAGCCGATACCGCCAGCCCCATCAATCATGGCTGCAAGCTGATCTCGACGGGACGTCAATTCACTATCGACTAGCGGCACGCCCGCCCACTCACATACAGTACGCGTGAGAATTGCCTGCACCTCGGGCATCAAAACCAGACGGTCGCGGCCCTGCCAGTTCTTGATGGCTAATTGCCAATGGGCTTCGTGCAATCGCACAAGCTCCGGGACAGCTTGTTCTGACAGCAACGACATGAACAGACGTTTGCGATGCCGATGAGGCTCGTCATCCAGCCCTTGCACGCCGCCCTGACCAAACAACGTTTTTTGCAACATGCGAGGCGCAGCGTGCTGTCGCTGGAACAAACGCTCGTCATAGAAGAGCTTTGCCGCTTCTTCGCCACTCATGCAAATGGTGTTTTGCATCAACAGCCTAACCTGGAAAATATCTGTCCCGAGCCTCTGGCAACGACTGGGAATAAATGAGTAGCCTTCGCCAAGTAACGAAAGCGAGCTTTCTGCCTGTGGGTCACGAGGAATATCTGGCATGAGCACACCTATATTGGATTGCTTGAGGATTGACCTCATCCCGTAGCCTGGGTGCCCGCTCCGGATGCCTTTAGATCGGTAATGAACAAAACGCCCGGTTCGCTGCCGATAAAAGACCGGCCGAATTATTCCGCGACGCAGCTAACCCATTGTCCGAAACTTTGCTTCGAGGCATAAGCCGTCGCCAAGGAGCCAACTCAATGATGAAGAGGAGCGATGTCGCCTGGACCCTGGTCGGCATCACGGCGGTACTGCTATCCGGCTATCTGCTCTATCAGGAAATACGAAATCTCTCGCTCGCCGAGCTTACCGACAGTTTTCACGCTATAGGCCGGCACAACTGGATAATGGCCGGGCTCTCGACTCTTGGTGCTTACTTCGCCCTGGCGTGGTACGACCGAATAGCCATTGCCCACCTTGGCAAGAGCATCTCGTGGTGGTTTATCACGCTCTGTTCGTTCACGACCTACGCTCTCGCTCACAATGTAGGTGCGTCTGTGTTTTCAGGCGCGGTTGTTCGCTACCGTGCGTATCGCAGCAAAGGCCTCACGCCTCAGGAAATCGGTGTGCTGATCGTCTTCTGCTCTCTCACATTTTTCCTCGGCACGCTTCTTTCCGGTGGAGCTGTGCTCATTATCAAGCCGGAACTGCTCAATAGGCTTGTGGAAGATACGGACCCACGACTGTCGATCGGCATCGGCACGGTGCTGCTGTGTCTCGTCGGGCTCTACGTGATCGGCGCCTGGCGACACTTCGCCCCCATGCAGATAGGCAAATGGCGAATTACCTACCCTCGCCTGCCAATTGTCGGCAGACAGCTGATCGCTGCCCCACTTGAGCTCGCCTGCGCCGCCGCGATCATCTATTTTGCGCTGCCGGAAACGAATAACCCCGGCTACATCGTGGTACTTGGGGTATTCCTCGGCTCTTTCTCACTAGCGCTGCTGTCGCACGCACCTGGCGGATTGGGCGTGCTGGAAGTGACATTTCTTGCCGCGCTGCCGGAACTGCCTACGGCTGATGTCCTGGCTGCGCTGATTGTCTTCAGGGCTTTTTATCTACTGCTGCCACTCGCTCTGGCAATCTTGGTAGTGGCGCTTTTCGAGGCGGGACAATGGTCGCAGGGACGGCGCAACGGCCTCAGCGGAAAGTGAGCGTGTCACCAAACGACACCATTAGCCTATGGCTATGCGCGGCTCGCTGCGCGATCATTTCGGCCTCTCATGAGACGAAGCAGAGTTAGATGACCGATACCCAAACCAACCGCACCAGCCCCACTCCAGCGGACGATCATAAACCTCGGCCGCTGATGGACCTGGCTATCAGCATCGTCATTCCGTCGCTGATCCTGATGAAACTCAGTGCCGAGGATCGTCTTGGCGCTGACGGCGCACTATTGCTGGCGCTAGCATTCCCGCTCTGCTGGGGTCTGTTCGAACTGGTCAAGTATCGCAAGTTCAACTGGATCGCACTGTTGGGCCTGATAAGTGTGTTGCTTACCGGCGGTATCGGCCTGCTGCAGCTGGATCCGAAATGGTTGGCGGTCAAGGAAGCCGCGATCCCCGGCATCATTGGAATTGCCGTGCTGGCGTCCACCCGCACTCGCTTCCCGCTGATTCGTACGCTGCTTTACAACCCCAAGGTGCTGGATGTGGACAAGGTCCACGAACAACTTGAGCGCAAAGGGCAAACGGCTCACTTCGAGACGCGACTGCTTCGCGCCACCTACTTTCTCAGCGGCACGTTCTTCTTTTCTTCCTTCATGAATTACGTATTGGCGAAGTGGATCGTCCACAGCCCGGCCGGTAGCGAGGCTTTCAACGCGGAGCTGGGCCGGATGACTTTGCTTAGCTATCCAATGATCGCGATCCCCAGCATGCTGATGATGATGGCCATCTTCTATTACCTCTGGAAGACTATCCACGGCCTCACCGGACTGCGCCTGGAAGACATCATTGCCAATCAGACGAAAGCGGACAGACCTTCCTGAAGAAGGGGTCATGCCGACATCGTCAGCATCCATAAGGGCAAGCTGATCACTGCCAACAGCGTTGAGAGGAAAACCGCCGAGCTGACCGAGCGGGTATCCTCCTGATTGACCACGAAAGCAAGCACGTTGACCCCGCTCGGGCAGGCAGCCAGCAACACCAGCACGCTAAGCGCGTCATGGCTCAGTCCCGGCAACAGCCCCCCCACATACCACACTAGCAGTGGAAACAGACCGAGCTTCACCAGCGCCAGGGCAAGCGCTGTAGCGCTGGGTCTCAGCCGATAACGTGACAGACTGATGCCCAGCACGATCAACGCACAGGGCAGTGCAGCCTGAGCGAGCCAGTCCGCGATCCGCCAGATTGGTATTGGCAGGTCCAGACCCGAAACGTTCAGCAGAGCACCAAGCAACAGCCCCACGATAAGCGGATTTGCCAGATTCTTGAGCAACGCCCTGGCGCTAACCTTCTGACCTGAGCCGAAGGCGCTATAAAAGCTCTGAAGCGAGAACAGGATCAGGCTGTGGAAGACTAAAATGGCAAATACATACACAAGGCTTTCGGCCCCGAGCAGAGTCGTTACCAGTGGAATTCCGACAAGCACATTGTTGGAGTAGGCCGCTGTCAGGCCGAGAGGAGAAGCTCTACCGAGCAAGCGGTGTGCAACTAGCGCTACGAGGACGAAGACAGCCAGCACTGGCCCGAAATAAGCCAGCAACAGCGTGGGCGACATCCCGTCACTTAACTGCGCACGCGCAATGCCCGTAAAAAGGACAGCAGGCATGAACAGCTTGAACGTGATGTTGGCGAGTCCAGCTGATGCTTCACCAGACAGCCAGCCGCGCCAGCCCAGTAGATAGCCGAGCATGATCAAGCCAAAAATCGGCAGAATTGCCTGAAACACCACCACGCGGCTTCTCCAGCAAACGTCGCGACTCAGAGCCGCCCGCAAAAAGGCCGCACAGAATACCCGAGTCGCGAGTCAGATCTCCACATACCAAAGCTGGTGCCGAGTTTCGATTGCTTTGGTCAGGCCTGGGAATGTTGCGCTGTATCAGCAACAACGTTGGCCGCGCGCTCGATCAAGCCATCGAGCACGACAGACAGGTCGTCATGCCAGTCCTTGGTTTGAATGCCAAATGTGTTTTCAAACTTGGAACAATCGAGAACTGACCAGGCCGGCCGACGTGCAGGAGTCGGATATTGGGATGTTGTAATCGGAGACACCTTGGGGCGTGTTGGGAGCATTCCCTTGGCTTCTGCTTGGCGGAAGACCTCTACGGCGAAATCGAACCACGTACAAGGTGATCGTCCACTATAGTGGTACAGTCCCCACGCGAGCACCCCGCCCTGTGCGTAGCGCTGCGCCAGCTCCAAGAGCACATCAGCGATACTTCCAGCCTGAGTAGGACAACCGAACTGATCGGCAACGACTGACAGCGAGTCGCGCTGGCTACCCAGCCGCAACATTGTTTTCACGAAGTTGTGACCTTGCGTTCCGTAAACCCAACTGGTCCGCACGATAAGATGCTCGTCCAGCGCTGCCTGAATCGCCTGTTCGCCTGCCAACTTGCTGGATCCGTAGACGCCCGTTGGGGCAACCTCGTCTTCTTCGCGATAAGGCGTCCGAGCTTCGCCAGCGAAGACATAGTCGGTAGAAATGTGTAGAAGAGGAATAGAAGATCGTCGAGCGGCTTCTGCAAGCCTTGCGGCGCCGTCGCGGTTTACATTGTAAGCCTGTTCGCTATGCGCCTCGGCGTTATCCACATGCGTGTACGCTGCTGCATTGATGATCATCCCAGGCTTCAACCGGCTTATGACATCCGCAACCTGCTCCGCGTCGGCAATATCCAGATGAGTACGAGTCATGCCGAGCGCCTCGAGACCGTAACCGCTGGCCCGGCTTACCAATTCGCGCCCGACCTGGCCGCCGGCTCCGCATACTAGGATTCGCATCTGGGTAACGCCTCATTCAGGGCCGGCCGCAAACGGCAGGCATGGATCTGTAACAGACTCGATACATTCATCGCGCTGGAACCAGCGAAATAGCGCATGCGCGCCTCGTTCAGGCCAGCATAAATGAGTTTTGTTCCGCCCTGATCGAAGGGTCTTGATATTAATTTCATTTTTGCTTGGCTTACGGCGTTGCCTCAGGCATAGCGGTGTAAATAGCCGGCTCCAGACGGGCCGGTGAGTCCTCAGGAATATCGCGGGCAATCCTAACACGAGTGAAACTCGATGCCCGCAACGCGGACCAAACAGAACAGGCGTATTGATGCGCGCCGTGAGTTTCGGATCGGTCCACTGCAACGAGGAGACCTGTCATGCCCAGAGGTGATAAATCCAAATATACCGACAAGCAGCAACGCAAAGCCGAGCACATTGAAGAAAGCTACGAAGAACGCGGAGTTCCAGAGAAGGAGGCCGAGGCGCGAGCGTGGGCTACTGTCAATAAGCAATCCGGTGGTGGCGAACGCAAAGGCGGCTCAGGACAGGAAAAGTCGAAGACAGCCAAACGGGCTGACCGCAAGGATTCGGCGCACCGGGCAGCCGAGGCGCGAAACGGAAAGTCCCCAAATAAACGCTCGGCCCGCAGCAGCCGATCAGGCAGCACTTCACTCACCGACCTGACTCGCGACGAGCTGATGAAGAAAGCGCAGAAGCGAGACATTCGTGGGCGCTCCAAGATGCGCAAGGGCGAATTGATAGATGCATTAAGCTGATGCAGAGCGAGAAAGAGCCAGACCCGCAGGATGACGGAACGCCAAGCCCGGTTCCAGAACCAGAGCGTAAGGAGCCCGGCAAGCCAGTTCCCATCGAAGAGCCCGGCATCTCCGGACGTACCGGCTTCGGAAGGGGCTAAACTTTCCGTCGCCTGACCTATCACAGCTTAGGACCCAACGAGACGCCGACAGGTGCAGCGGCCGACGGCAGATAACGTTAGCCATACAACCCAGGAGACCGTGATGAGTTATGTACAACTGAGCGACAAACAAACCTTACGCGAGCGTGCTCGCCAGCACGTTGAAAACGGTGCGGTGACCGAGAGCTATTCGGCTGATCGCGATACGGTAATCAACCTGCTCAATGAAGCGCTTGCCACCGAGCTGGTTTGCTACCTGCGCTACAAGCGTCACTACTACATGGCTACGGGCCTTAAATCGAGCGTTGCTGCCGACGAGTTTCTCGAACACGCCAACGAAGAGCAGGAGCACGCCGACCGTTTGGCCGAACGCATCGTGCAACTAGGCGGCGCCCCGGATTTCAATCCTGACAGCCTCACTGAACGCGCCCACGCACAATATGCCGAAGGCAATGGACTGCGCGACATGGTGTTCGAGAATCTGGTGGCAGAACGTATAGCCATCGACAGCTACCGCGAGATTGTTCAGTACATCGGTGACAAGGATCCGACAACACGGCGAATCTTTGAGGATATTCTCGCCCAGGAAGAAGAACACGCCGACGATCTGGCTGGCCTGCTCGATGGCATGAACTGACCGAGTCGACCAACGCTCGGGCTGCCAGCCCAAGGCTCCCTGAAAAAAAAGGCCACCCGAAGGTGGCCTCAAAAGGAAAGAGAGTACAGCTCAGCCAGCTGCTGCCGGACGCATGTAGGAGATCGGTGCGGTCTGGGATTCCTCGAATGTCACCATTTCCCACGCATCCTTTTGTTCCATCAGGGTACGCAGCAGACGGTTGTTCAAGGCATGTCCGGATTTAAAGCCGCGGAATTCGCCGATCAGGCTGGTGCCCAGCAAGTAAAGATCACCGATTGCATCGAGAATCTTGTGCTTCACGAATTCGTCCTCATACCGCAGGCCGTCTTCGTTGAGCACATGGTCTTCATCAACGACGATAGCGTTTTCAACGCTCCCACCCAAGGCCAGGTTGTGCGAACGGAGGAATTCGATGTCGCGCATGAAACCGAAGGTTCGCGCACGACTGACTTCCTTTACAAAGGAAGTGCTGGAGAAATCCACACTGGCTGTCTGGGTGCGACCTCGGAAAACCGGATGGTCGAAATCGATCTCGAAACTCACCTTGAAGCCTTCGAATGGAAGGAACGTGGCACGCTTGTCGCCATCCTCCACTGATACTTCGCGAATGATTCGGATGAACTTCTTGGGGGCTTCTTGTTCCTGCAGGCCGGCTGATTGAATCAGGAATACGAAGGGACCAGCACTACCATCCATGATCGGCACTTCCGATGCGGACAGTTCGACAAAGGCATTGTCGATGCCAAGCCCAGCCATCGCAGAAAGCAGATGCTCGACCGTATCGACTTTGACGTCGCCACTGACTAGCGTAGTCGACATGGTCGTTTCGCCGACATTTTCCGCCCGCGCGGCAATCTGCACGGGAGGATCGAGGTCGGTGCGACAGAACACGATTCCGGTGTCCACGGGTGCCGGTTTCAGGGTCAGGTAAACCTTCTCCCCCGAATGCAGGCCGACGCCCGTGGCGCGAATGATGTTCTTCAAGGTGCGTTGTCTGATCATGGCTTGATTTCGCTAGTACGCTGTTGCGAATGGTTTCCAACAATGGTGGGGATCATAGCAGAAGCCCACTTTGCTGAATACCAATCACCCCGATAGTCCTGATGCATTCAATCAATCAGCCTGACGACGCAGGAAAGCTGGAATATCCAAGTAGTCCAGGTCTTCCTGAGGATTCATCTTCGCAGCGGTAGCAGCTGCATGTGCCTGATTACGCATGACAGTCGGACGGTCCAGGTCGCGATAGTTAACCGCGGCCTGATCCTGGCGCGGTGCGGGCGCAGCCGGTGAAGCTACCGCCGCAGTCTGCAGCGTGTTGTCTACTACCTTTACCGGCTTTTCATTGCGCGGGCCGAGACCCGTTGCGACGACGGTTACATGCAGTTCGTCGAGCATATCCGGATCGATTACCGCGCCGACTTTGACGGTCGCTTCGTCGGATGCAAACGCCTCGATGATCTCACCGACCGCAGCGTACTCTCCGAGGGACAGGTCAAGACCAGCGGTGATGTTCACCAGAATTCCGCGAGCGCCCTGAAGATTGACGTCTTCCAGCAGCGGATTGCGAATCGCAGCCTCGGTTGCTTCGCGAGCGCGGTTCGGACCGGTGGCGCAACCCGTCCCCATCATGGCCATACCCATCTCGCCCATGACTGTTTTAACGTCAGCGAAGTCCACGTTCATGAGCCCCGGGCGTTGCATGATGTCCGAGATGCCGCGTACGGCCCCTGTCAAAACGTCGTCAGCCTTGGCGAAAGCGGAGAGCAGGCTTGCATCCTTACCGAGAATCGTAAGCAGTTTTTCGTTGGGAATAGTGATCAACGAATCGACACATTCCGACAGCTGGCGGATGCCTTCGTCGGCGACCTGCATACGACGGCGGCCTTCGAACGGGAATGGGCGAGTCACGACGGCGACGGTCAGAATGCCCATTTCCTTAGCCACGGAGGCGATGACAGGTGCAGCGCCAGTACCGGTGCCACCGCCCATGCCAGTGGTAATGAAGACCATATCGGCGCCCTGCAGCACCTCCGCAATGCGCTCGCGGTCGTCCATCGCCGCCTGACGGCCAATGTCAGGGTTGGTGCCGGCACCAAGACCTTTGGTAATGGCCGACCCTAACTGCAGCACAGTCCGCGCTTCGATTTTTTTCAGCGCTTGGGCATCGGTGTTGGCGCAGATGAATTCCACGCCTTCAACGCTGTTGCGCACCATGTGATTGACGGCGTTACCGCCGCCTCCGCCTACGCCAATAACCTTGATCACTGCACTTTGCGGGGTATGATCTACGAGTTCGAACATTTCCCTCTCTCCTTCCAGCTTTCTAGTTTTAGTTACAGCCGCACTGCTCAGAAATTGCCTTGGATCCAGCTCTTTAGCCGGTCCACGACAGATGTCTTGGGTTCGTCGACAAAGTTGCCGAGACCAGACATGGACGTGCCATGGGTCTGCTTGCGCATCCCGTAAAGCAACAGGCCCACACCCGTTGAATAGATGGGATTGCGGACCACGTCCGCGAGTCCATTGATGCTATGCGGTACGCCAAGACGCACCGGCATGTGGAAGATTTCCTCGGCCAGCTCGACAGCACCTTCCATCTTCGCTGTACCGCCTGTGAGGACGATTCCTGCAGGAACCAGATCCTCGTAGCCGCTGCGACGCAGTTCGGCCTGAATCAATGTAAAGAGCTCGTCATAACGCGGCTCCACGACTTCGGCCAATGCCTGGCGTGAGAGTTCCCGTGGCGGACGATCTCCGACGCTCGGTACCTTGATAGTCTCGCCAGGCCCGGCCAGCTTGGCCAAAGCACAGGCGTAGCGGATCTTGATCTCCTCGGCGTACTGGGTCGGAGTACGCAGCGCCATCGCGATGTCGTTGGTGACCTGGTCACCGGCAATCGGGATGACTGCGGTATGCCGAATAGCGCCCTCGGTAAAGATGCAGATGTCTGTGGTGCCCCCACCGATGTCAACCAGGCAGACACCCAGCTCCTTCTCATCATCAGTCAGCACGGCATGAGCCGACGCGAGCTGCTCTAGGATGATGTCATCGACTTCGAGACCGCAGCGACGCACGCATTTTTCGATGTTCTGCGCGGCGTTTACCGCACAGGTCACCACATGAACCTTGGCTTCGAGGCGCACTCCGGACATACCAAGTGGCTCTCGAACGCCTTCCTGGTTATCGATCACGTAGTCCTGCGGCAAGGTATGAAGCACGCGCTGATCCGCTGGGATGGCAACAGCTTGCGCAGCGTCGAGTACGCGCTCGAGGTCTGCGCTGCTGACTTCGCGATCACGGATCGCAACAATTCCGTGTGAGTTCAGGCTGCGGATATGGTTGCCGGCCAGTCCGACAAATGCCGAGTGAATCCGGCATCCCGCCATCAGCTGTGCTTCTTCAACGGCACGCTGAATCGACTGCACGGTGGACTCGATGTTGACCACCACACCTTTTTTCAACCCACGCGACGGATGAGTGCCGATCCCGACAATTTCAAGCTCGCCATCCGGCGTCACCTCGCCGACCAGTGCCACCACCTTGGAGGTACCGATATCGAGCCCGACGATCATCTTGCCGCTTTGCACGCTAGCCATGTGTTTCATTCCTCAATTCTTCGCAACGACAGATTCGTCCGTCGTGGTCGGGCTCGGCTCGCGCCACGCAACGGCAAGTCCGTTGGCGTAGCGAAGGTCGATCCGCGCAATTCTTTCGCTTTCCTGCTTCAGCTCCTGCTGATAGATGGCAGTGAAGCGCCGCATTTTTTCGATTACCTGATCTCGTCCCAGTAGCAGCTCAACGCCCTGACCGGTCGTCACGAACCAGCTTCCCCGCGCACGCAACTCGAGCCGGGCAATGGAAAAGCCAAGCGGCCGAAGCATCTGGCTGAGCATCTGGTACTGCTGCATCACCCGCTGCTGGGCCCGCTTCGGACCGTACAACTGAGGCAAGTGTTCATAACGGGTAAGATCTTGCGGATCGAAGGCCTGGCCGTTGTTGTTGAGCAGTGATTCATCACCCCAACGGGCGACGGGCAGCTGCTCGTCGAGGCGCACCATGACTTCATCCGGCCAAACCCGGCGCGCTTCGACGTGAGCAATCCATGGCATCTGTTCAAGGTCGCGACGCAGAGCATCCAGATCAACCTTGAAGAAACTGGCTTCGACGAACGGCGCCATACGCGCCTGTACCGCTTGATGATCGATATAGGTCAGTTCGCCCCGAACGCTGACCTTGGCAATCGGCCGATCGGCATAGGGCGCTATGTACTCACCCAACTTGTAAAGCCCGACAACCAGGGCAACCAGCAACACTGGCCACAGCACACGCTTGAGCGAGCCCATGCTCGGCCGTGGCAAGCGCGCCGAAAGCGGCTCGCGTTGAACCAAGCGACTCGCGCCCCGCTGTACCGGCTTGCGCACAGCACGGCCAGAGGCGGGTTGGGAATGACGCAGCGTGGTGATCATGGCTTAGTTCCCGGTCGCCAGGCTGGCGTCCAGAATGGCGAGAACGAGCTGCTGGAAATCCAAACCTGCCGCTTGCGCCGCCATCGGCACCAGGCTGTGATCGGTCATTCCAGGAACGGTATTCACTTCGAGAAGCCAGAAAGAGCCGGCGGAGTCCTGCATCACATCTACACGTGCCCAGCCCTGGATGCCCACAGCCTCACAGGCACGAGCCGACAGTTCTTTCAGCTCCTGCTCCTTGACCTCGTCCAGACCGCAGGGAATCCGATACTGGGTATCGTTGGCGACATACTTCGCGTCGTAGTCGTAAAAGGTGTGCGGCGTGCCCAGACCAATCGGTGGCAACACCGTGCCACGCAGGGTGGCAATCGTGAACTCGGGCCCCTGAATCCACTGTTCGACCAGAACTTGCGAGTCGTACGTACTGGCGGCGCGCCAGGCTGCGATCAGCTCATCGACCTCTGCTACCTTCGCCATGCCAATGCTGGACCCTTCATGAGCTGGTTTGACGATCAGCGGAAAGCCCAGCCGCTCGGCAGCGACCCGACAATCGTTCTCGCTTGCCAGCACTGCGTGCAGAGGTGTCGGTAGACCAAGGCTCTGCCAAACCTGCTTGGTGCGCAGTTTGTCCATGGCCAGCGCCGAGGCGAGGATTCCGCTACCGGTATATGGAATACCGGCACATTCGAGGAGGCCCTGCATGCTGCCGTCTTCGCCGCCGCGGCCGTGAAGCACGATGAACGCGCGGTCGATCTGCTCGCTGCTCAGCCGAGCCAGCAGGGTATCGTCTACGTCAATCCCGAACGCGTTGACCCCAGCCGCCTGCAGCGCCGACAGCACAGCCGCACCCGATTTCAGGGAAACCGGGCGCTCGGCGCTCTTACCACCGTAAAGCACGGCAACCCGGCCAAACGCCTTGGGATCACGAGTGGATTGCAGGGCGGTCATTCGCTCTTCCTCGCGGCGCTTGCAGCGCCATCAAACAGTGGACTATTGATGAGTTGAGGGGCCAGTCCGCCGATGTCACCCGCGCCTTGGCAGAGCAAGATGTCGCCTGGGAGCAGCAGCGGCTTGACCAGCGGAGCCAGATCGACTCCCCGGTCGAAGTAGATCGGATCGAGTTGTCCACGCTGGCGGATGCTATGGCAAAGATGGCGGCTATCGGCACCCGGAATGGGCTCCTCGCCGGCCGGATATACCTCCATCACGAGCAGCACGTTCGCCTCGTTCAATACCTGCACAAAATCGTCGTAGAGGTCGCGGGTTCTACTGAATCGGTGCGGCTGGTAGACCATGACCAGTCGACGCTCGGGCCAACCGCCGCGGACAGCCTGGATCACCGCAGCCACTTCACGGGGATGATGGCCGTAGTCGTCGACCAGCATGACGCTGCCGCCTTCAACGGTAAGCTCGCCGTAAACCTGGAAGCGCCGGCCAACGCCGCCAAACTGAGACAACCCTTGGACGATAGCGTCGTCGTCAATCCCTTCATCGGTAGCAATAGCGATAGTCGCAAGGGCATTAAGGACATTGTGGTTGCCCGGCATGTTGACCGACACGTCCAGCGCATCGAAGCCGTCACGTAGCACCGTGAAATAGGTGCGCATCCCTTCCTGACGAATGTTGATCGCCCTGACATCAGCGTCTTCGTGCGTGCCGTAAGTGGTTATCGGGCGACCTACCTGTGGAATGATCTCGCGGACCACGGGATCATCGACGCACAGCACCGCTAACCCATAGAAAGGAAGGTTGTGCAAAAACTCGACGAAGGTTTTTTTCAGCTTGCCGAAGTCGCCGCCGTACGTGCTCATGTGGTCGGCATCGATGTTGGTTACAACGGCGACCATCGGCTGCAGATGGAGGAAGCTGGCATCGCTTTCGTCGGCTTCGGCAATCAGATACCGGCTGGAACCCAGCTGGGCGTTGGTGCCGGCCGCTGTCAGACGACCGCCAATAACGAAAGTCGGATCGAGTCCACCCGCGGCAAAAACCGAGGCCAGCAAGCTGGTTGTGGTGGTCTTGCCATGAGTGCCTGCTACGGCAATGCCGTGCCGATAGCGCATCAGTTCCGCGAGCATCTCGGCACGCGGTACTACCGGTATTCGCTGCTCCAAGGCAAACGCCACTTCTGGGTTAGAAGCGTTAACTGCACTGGAAACCACCAGCACATCGGCGCCAGCGACGTTCTCGGCTCGATGATCTATGAAAATCTGTGCGCCAAATTTTTCCAGGCGCTCGGTGCTTGCGGATGCTTTCAGATCGGAACCGGAGACGTCATAACCGAGATTGAGCAGTACCTCGGCGATGCCGCACATGCCAACGCCACCCACCCCGACGAAATGAATCCGGCGAATGCGGCGCATGCGCCGCACTTCTGCCTTGACCGCAGCAGGCGACTTAGCCATGCGCCACCTCCAGGCAGGTATCCACGACGGTTCGGGTAGCGTCAGGCCGAGCCAGGCGGCGTGCCGTGACTCCCATCGCCTTGAGTTTTTCCGGCTGCATCATTACCTCGGTCAACTGCGCGGCCAGCGCGGCAGCATCGGTCTTTGCTTGAGGGAGAAGAACGGCAGCGCCTTCCTTCGCCAGGTATTCGGCATTACGCGTCTGGTGGTCATCGATCGCATGGGGCAGCGGCACGAGGAACGAAGGCAGACCCGCTGCGGCCAGCTCACAAACCGTCAGCGCCCCGGAGCGGCAGATCACCAGGTCCGCCCAGGCGTAGGCCCGGGCCATGTTCTTGATAAACGGTGCGACCTCAGCCTCGACGCCCGCCTCCACATAGCGCTCTTGCGTAACTCCAGCGTGCTGCTTGCCGGCCTGATGGAAAACCTCAGGGCGCAGGTTTGCAGTCAATCGGCCGAGCGCTTCCGGCAACAACTTATTCAATGGCTCGGCACCGAGGCTGCCCCCCAGCACAAGCAGCCGAGGCCGCCGGCCTTGCAACGTCTGCCGGGGTGTTTCGAGGAACAGCTCATGTCGAACCGGATTGCCGGTAGTGCGACGCTTGGAGCTATCGCCGAAAGTGCCAGGAAACGCCTCGCATATCCGCTGGGCGAATGGCGCCAGGCTGCGGTTGGCAGTTCCGGCAACGGCGTTCTGTTCATGGATGATCAGCGGGACCCCCGCTAGCTTTGCGGCAAGCCCGCCCGGCCCTGTCACATATCCGCCAAGGCCGAGCACACATACAGGTTGAAGTTCACGGATAACGCGGCGAGCTTGCCCCAGCGAACGAAATAGCTGAAACGGCGCTTTGAGCAACGACATTGCGCCCTTGCCACGCAGGCCGCTCACGTGAATCAGGTGCAGGGGTAACCCGGCAGCAGGAACCACCTCGTTCTCGATACCTCTTGGCGTACCCAACCAGTGCACATGGTAACCACGGCTCTGGAACTCATGAGCACAGGCCAATGCCGGGAACACATGCCCCCCAGTTCCGCCGGCCATGATCAATACATTACCGGCCATGCAGCACCCCCTTGCTCTTGGGTGCAGGCACTTCGTCGAAATCGTCTTCGCTGAACTCGACATCTTCACTGCCGAGAACCGTACGGCTTTCCCACTCGATACGTAGCAGCAACGCCATGCTGGCGCAGGTGACCACCAGAGAGCTGCCGCCGTAGCTGAGGAACGGCAGAGTCAGGCCCTTCGTCGGCAGCAGTCCGATATTCACGCCGACATTGATCAGGAACTGACCGAGCCAAAGGAACGCAACCCCCCAGGCGATGTAGGCCGCGAAGAACTGGCGTGCCCGCTCGGCCGCGAGCCCTATGTACAGGGCGCGCACGCCAACGAATGCGAACAGCAGAATTGTCAGCAACGCGCCGACCATCCCGAGTTCTTCGGCTAGAACCGAGAAGACGAAGTCGGTGTGGGCCTCAGGCAGGTAGAACTGCTTCTGAACGCTATTACCAAGACCGACTCCCAGCCATTCACCGCGCCCGAAGGCAATCAAGGCCTGAGTCAATTGGTAACCTGCGCCATATTGATCGGCCCAAGGATCGGTAAAGGTAATCAGTCGCTGCAACCGGTATTCCTGCGTCTGTACCAGAATGAAGACCGCCCCGACGGCCAGCAGGACCAGCAAGCTGAATCGAATCAGCCCGACGCCCCCCAGAAACAGCATGGCCACCGCAGCGCCCATCATTACTACGGTGGCACCGAAGTCCGGCTCGAGCAGGAGCAGCATGGCCATTGGAAGAAGCACGAGAAACGGCTTGAGGAAGCCCCAAAGGCTTTCGCGAACCTCTTGCTGACGGCGTACCAGGTAACCGGCGAGATAAACAACGACGAAGAGCTTGGCCAACTCCGATGGCTGCACGTTGAACGCACCGAAGCCGATCCAGCGCATGGAACCGTTCACCTCGCGTCCGATTCCCGGTATCAGCACCAGAACCAACAGCACGAAGGCGGCTATCAACAACATCCAGTCCAAGCGCTGCCAGACTGACAAGGGCACCAGCAAAACCAGTGCCGCAGCGCCGAGCCCGAGCAGGACATAAACCAGATGGCGGACCATGTAGTACATCGGATTGTCCGCATTTACCGCCGCGACTTCCGAAGAAGCTGAGGTGATCATGACCAATCCGAGGCCCAGCAATGCCAGGCAGCCAGCCAGCATGGGAAAGTCGAGGTCGAGGCCGCGCCGATTGAACAAGGGGGACGGTGCACTGCGCAAGAAAGCGATCATCAGCTGAGCGCCCCCACCGCAGTGGCGAACTGACGTCCCCGATCTTCGAAGTTCTCGAACATGTCGAGGCTGGCACAAGCAGGCGACAGGAGCACAGCGTCGCCTGGCTGGGCAAGCTTGGATGCCAGCTGAACGGCATCCTGGAGCGTCTGAACACGGTGAATAGGTGCAGCCCCTTCAAGCGCAGTAGCGAGCAGCTCGGCATCGCGCCCCAGCAAGACGACGGCGCGGCATTGATGCGAGACAGGACTGTGCAAGGCTGAGAAATCGGCACCCTTGCCGTCACCGCCAGCAATGAGCACCAACTCACCCGCTATGTCGCTACCCAGTCCATCGATTGCCGCTAGCGCAGCGCCAACGTTGGTCGCCTTCGAATCGTCGTAATAGGTCACGCCTTTGCGCTCACCGACCCACTGACAACGATGGGCGAGCCCGGTGAAGCTGCGCAAGGTTGCGAGCATGGGCTCGAACGGAAGGCCAACGGCATGACCGAGCGCCAAGGCTGCCAATGCATTGGACTGGTTGTGAGCACCCCGCATTTTCAACTGGTTGGCCGGCATCAGCGCATCGAATTGAAAGGCGAGGTACTTTTCCCCACTTTCTTCGAATAATCCGAAGCCTTTGAAATCCGGTTTGCCGAGCCCGAAGGACCAGGTAGGAAGATCATCAGCAACTAGTGGTCGGCTCAGGCGATCGTCACGATTGATTACCACCTGCCGGGCACCGCGAAAGATGCGGTGTTTAGCCTGGTGGTAGGCTGGTAGCCCGTCGTAACGATCCATGTGGTCTTCACTGATGTTCAGGCAGGTTGCGACCTCAGCGTTCAATTGGTCAGTCGTTTCCAGCTGGAAGCTGGAGAGCTCAAGCACGTAGAGCTCGACATCGTCATTGAGGAGATCCAGCGCGGGCATTCCCAGATTGCCGCCTACGGCTACTTTACGGCCGGCCGCGACAGCCATTTCGCCGACCAGGCTGGTCACGGTGCTTTTCGCATTGGAACCGGTGATAGCCACAATTGGCGCTTTTGCTTCACGTGAAAACAGTTCGATGTCGCCTGATAGCTTGACCCCGTTGGCTGCGGCCGTCTGCAATGCCGGTGTGCTCAGCGGTAAGCCCGGGCTTACCAATAGCTCAGTGGCCCGGCAGAGGAACTGAGGGTCGAGCTCGCCGCAACGAACCTCGACGTCTGGATACTGCGCTTTCAGAGTGGCCAGCTCCGGTGGGTTCGCGCGCGTGTCGGCAACGGCAAACGGCACACCGCGACTCGCCAGATGGCGAACCAGGGACATGCCGCTTTTGCCGAGACCTACGACGATGCGGAACTGATCGGAAACGATTAGCACTCTTTATTACCTCAACTTCAACGTGGCGAGACCGACCAGCACCAGAATCACGGTGATGATCCAGAAGCGCACGATCACTCTGGGCTCAGGCCAGCCCTTGAGCTCGAAATGGTGATGAATAGGGGCCATGCGAAAGACTCGCTTGCCGGTCAACTTGAACGAGGCGACCTGAATCATGACTGACAGGGTTTCCATCACGAAAACGCCGCCCATGATGAACAGGACGACTTCCTGCCGGACGATGACGGCAATGGTTCCCAGTGCAGCACCGAGCGCTAACGCACCGACATCGCCCATGAAAACCTGAGCGGGATAGGTGTTGAACCAGAGGAAACCGAGCCCGGCGCCGATCAGGGCACCGCAGAACACAATCAGCTCGCCAGCACCGGGGATATAGGGGATAAGCAGGTAATCAGCGAAATTAACGTTGCCAGACAGGTAGCAGAAAATGCCCAGGCCGCCCCCTACCATTACGGTTGGCATGATCGCCAGCCCATCGAGGCCGTCTGTAAGGTTCACAGCATTGCTCGATCCGACAATCACAAAGTAGGTCAGCACGACGAAGCCGATTCCCAATGGGATCTCGATGTTTTTCAACAAAGGCAGAATCAGGGTCGTCTCGACCGGGGTGGTTGCAGTCATATAAAGGAAGACCGCAGCGCCGATACCAAAGACCGACTGCCAGAAATACTTCCAGCGGCTCGGGAGGCCTCGAGAATTTTTTTCGATCACCTTGCGGTAGTCGTCGACCCAGCCAATCGCACCGAACAAAAGCGTGACCGCCAGGACCACCCACACATAACGATTGGAAAGGTCAGCCCAGAGCAGCGTGCTAATGGCGATCGCACTAAGAATCAGCGCGCCGCCCATGGTCGGCGTCCCGGATTTCGAAAGATGTGTCTGCGGCCCATCAGTGCGCACCGCCTGGCCGATCTGACGCAACTGCAGGGTACGAATCAGCCAGGGCCCCAGCCACAGCGACAGCACCAGCGCGGTCAGTACGCCAAGAATTCCACGGAGCGACAGGTACTGGAAGACCGCAAATCCTGTGTGGAATTGTTGCAGGTACTCGGCGAGCAGCAGCAGCATCAATGTTTCTCCATGCCGGACGCGGAAAGCGCTGCGACGACCTTGTCCATCGCTGCGCTCCGTGATCCCTTGATCAAAATGGTGGTTGCGTTGCCTTGCTCTAGGTGCAGCGACTCGATCAGGCTCTGCTGATCCGGGAAATGGCGCGCGCCATGACCAAAAGCTTCAACGGCATGCTTCATCAGCGGCCCGACGGCGAACAAGGTGCTGACCTTGCCAACGGCATAACGGCCAACCTCTTGATGGCCCTGCTCAGCCCATGAGCCAAGCTCGCCCATATCGCCGAGCACCAGCACGGTCCGGCCAGCAAAGCCCGCCAATACATCGATAGCTGCGCAAATGGATGCGGGGTTAGCATTGTAGGTGTCGTCTATCAGGCGAACGCCGTTGCTCAACATCTGCGCCACACCGCGACCCTTTACCGGCTGCAGGCTTTCGAGGCCGGCTACGACGTGATCGAGTGCAACGCCCATGGCGCTGGCAGCCGCTGCCGCGGACAGCGCATTGCCAACGCTATGGCGACCGAGCAGGTTGAGCTGAACGCGTACGGCACCGGTCGGCCCGGCCAGAACGAAGTTAGGGCAGCCGCGCTGATCGTAGGCAATCGAGGCGGGATGGAAGTCCGCCAACACGCTTTTGATCGCGAAACTTACGACGCGCTTACCTGCTGCTCGCTGCTCCCACGTCTGATAAGCCAGATCGTCGCGATTGAGCACGGCGACACCATCCGGACCGAGCCCTTCCAATATCTCGCCCTTAGCCTCGACGATCTTTTCCGGACCGCCAAACTCGCCGACGTGCGCCGTCCCCGCGTTGGTAATCAAGCTGACATCTGGCCGCGTCAGGCTGACGGTATAAGCGATCTCACCCACGCGGGAAGCACCCAACTCGATTACCGCAGCCTTATGCTGAGGGGCCAGTTCCAGCAGCGTGAGCGGTGCGCCCAAATCGTTATTGAGATTGCCACGAGTGGCGAGAACCGCCCCGTCGCCATAAGCAGCGCGCAGGATACTGGCCAGCAATTCCTTAACGCTCGTCTTGCCGCTAGAGCCGGTAATTGCCGCGACCGGACCGCTGAACGCGTCGCGGTTTATCGCGCCCAGCTGACCAAGCGCTATACGGCTATCCGCGACGACAAGCTGAGGCAGAGAAACCTCTGGCACATGACGTTCGACCAGTGCAGCAACTGCCCCCTTGGCCGCGACCTCGGCTAGGTAGGCGTGGCCGTCGAAGCGAGGCCCGGTGAGCGCAATGAAGAGCTGTCCTGGCTCGATGGCTCGGCTGTCGGTACTGACCGAGTTGAATGCCGCGTCGGCATTGATCAACTTGGCCGACAGCGGTATGACCAGATCAGACAGGCGCTTGGCTTCAAGCATGAGATTTTCTCCAGGCTTCCAGAGCCGTCATGGCCTGCTCGAGATCGGAGAACGGCAGACGCTCGCCCTTTATCTCTTGGTAGTCCTCATGGCCTTTCCCGGCCAGTAGCACCACATCGTCCATTCCGCTGTTTTCAATGCACTGGGAAATGGCCGCGGCGCGCCCCGGCATAAACACCGCATGCTCGGGTGCGCTGAAGCCAGCGCGAATCTCGTCGAGAATCTGCTTCGGGTCTTCATTACGGGGGTTGTCGTCTGTCACTACGACGTGATCTGCCAGGCGCTCGGCAACCTGAGCCATTAGCGCGCGCTTACCACGGTCGCGGTCACCACCGCAGCCGAATAAACAGAGCAACCTGCCACGGGTATGCGGGCGCAGCGCACCTAGAACCTTCTCCAGCGCATCCGGGGTATGGGCGTAATCGACCACCACCAACGGGCAATCGCCACCGCCTAGGCGCTGCATGCGTCCAGCCGGGCCGTTGACTTCTTTCAATGCCCCCAAAATTTCATCCAGCGGGTAATTCATACCCAGCAAGGCGCCTATAGCCGCAAGCACGTTACTGACATTGAACTGGCCGAGCAGCGGGCTACGCAGCGAACGCTCACCCTGAGGTGTGATCAGGCGTCCATGGATCCCGCTATCGTCCAGCGCCGCCTCCGGACAGTAGAGATAGGCTGAGGCATCTGACAGGCTATAGCTGATAAGCCGCGATTCAGCGTGATCCGCAGCGAGCGAGCGGCCTAAGGTGTCGTCCAGATTGATCACCCGACAGCTGAGCCCGGACATCTTGAACAGCCGCGCCTTCACCTCACCGTAGGCATCCATGGACCCGTGGTAATCGAGGTGGTCTCGGGACAGATTGGTGAACACAGCAACGTCGAACGCCAGCGCGGCGACTCGGCCTTGTGCCAGACCATGCGAGGAAACTTCCATCGCCACGGCACGCGCGCCCTGCTTGCGCAAGTTTGCGAGGTTGGCCTGTACGCCGATCGCGTCGGGTGTAGTGTGCTGACCAAGGACCAGCTCCCCATGAAACCCAGTGCCGAGAGTGCCGATGATGCCGCAAGGCTCGCCCAGACGATCCAGGGCTTGGGCGATGAGATACGTGACGCTGGTCTTACCGTTGGTTCCGGTCACACCGACCATGTGCAGGCTTCGGCTCGGCTCGCCATAAAATCTGCCAGCGATGGCTGAGAGCTGCCCCGCGAGATTACGAACCGGCACCACCTCAGCGCTTGCGGCGGACATTTCCGCTGCGCCTTCAGCCTCGTAGGCTACAGCAGCCGCGCCGTGGGCGATCGCATCCGAGATATGAACGCGACCGTCCTGTTGGTAACCAGGAACAGCCAGGAACAGATCTCCTGGACGGACCTTGCGGCTGTCCAGCGTCAGCTCGCGAATCAAGCTGTCGCTAGCGGCTTGAGGCAACAGCTGATTGAGTGGCATCGGCATCAGATACGCCCTCCCTGCGTCTTGTCAGCGTCTGCGGTCTTGACGTCTTCGGGTGGCAAATTGTCTGGCGCAATATTCATCAGACGCAGGGCGCCAGACATGACTCGACTGAAGACTGGGGCCGACACCAGCCCCCCGTAATAACCGCTCTTGCTGGGCTCATCAATGACCACTGCAATAGCGATGCGTGGATCACTCATGGGTCCGAAACCCGCGAACATCGAACGATAGGCGTTTTCCTGATAGCCACGGCTGCTGGCCGACGCCTTACGGGCGGTACCGCTTTTGCCAGCGACGTGATACCCCGGCACCTGAGCGCGATACACGCCGCGCGGTGCTTCGATCACTTCCTGGAGCATGCCCTGGAGAGTCTTGGCGACCTCAGGCGATACCACTTCCACACCGTCGGGCTTGTGATCCACCCGGGTCAATGACATCGGCACCAAGCGGCCATCGTTAGCTAGCGCGCCATAGGCGTGAGCCAACTGCACTGCAGTCACTGACAAACCGTAGCCATATGAAAGAGTAGCGGTTTCGGCCTGCCGCCATTCGCGATGGGTCGGAAGGTTTCCTACTCGCTCGCCCGGAAAGCCCAGCCCGGTGTCCTGCCCGAAACCGACCTTGCGCATGACTTCATGGATCGCCTCCCCACCTATATCGAAGGCAACCTTGCTCATTCCAACGTTGGATGAGTTGATGAGAATGCCCGTCAGGCTCAGCTCACGGCCTTCGGTTCTCGAAACGTCACGAATGGTGTAACGACCAATGCGTAACGACCCTGGCCAGACCTCGACGAGGTCGCTGGGCTTCCACCGACCCGTTTCGAGCGCCGCGCTCATGGAGATGGGTTTCATCGTCGAGCCTGGCTCGAACAGATCCGTCATCGCACGGTTACGCATCGCCGCTGGTTGCAAGTTGCGACGGTTGTTTGGGTTGTATGTCGGCTGATTGACCATGGCCAACACTTCGCCCGTCTTGACGTCGAGCACTACCAGACTGCCAGCCTTTGCCCCAAATTCGAGCAGTGCGCTGCGAAGCTCCCGATGCGCCAGATATTGCAGGCGCAGGTCGATCGATAGCGCAAGCGCCTTACCAGCCTTGGCATTCTTTACTACTTGGACATCTTTGATCAGCCGGCCACGGCGGTCTTTGAGCACCTGACGCTTGCCGGGGACGCCCGCCAACCATTCGTTGTAGGCCAGCTCCATGCCTTCCCGACCATGGTCATCGATATCAGTGAAACCAACGACATGAGCAGCCACCTCCCCAGCGGGGTAGAAGCGACGAAATTCTTCTTGCGCATAGACACCAGGCAATCCCAGATCCAGCACTCGCTGCCCCTGTTCAGGCGTCAGCCCCCGAACCAGATACATAAACTCCCGCTCAGCCTGCTCCTTGAGCCGCTGGCTCAACGCTGCGGAGTCCTGTCCAAGAGCCTCGGCGAGCTCCGACCAACGAGCCTGTGCGCCTTGTAGCTCACGGGGATTAGCCCAAAGCGTGGTGACAGGCGTACTGACTGCCAAGGGCTCGCCATGGCGGTCTGTCATAAGCCCACGGTGGGCTGGAATTGGGATGTGGCGAACACTGCGCGCGTCACCCTGCCCCTTCAGAAACCCCTGATCCAGCACCTGAAGATCGACGATTCTCCACCCGATCGCGCCAACCATCCCCGCCAGCAAAGCCAGCACGATGCGAAAACGCCAAGGATAAAGTGCGCCCTGAAGCTTCATGGGGCCACCAACCTGACGTCTTTCGCTTCAGGGATATGCATCTTCAGCTGCTCGGCAGCCAGCGTTTCGATACGGCTGTGGGCGGTCCAGGTGCTCTGCTCAAGTATCAGACGCCCCCATTCAGCCTGCGCCTTGTCGCGCACGCTCAGCTCACCGTAGAGCTCGTTGAGTAACTGACGATTCCAGTGTGCGCTGTAGGCGACACCGATCGCGGACAAAAGAACGGCGATAAACAGCACCAGCATCAGCATCAGCAGGCTGCCATTGGGCATGGCCGCTTGAAGACGACTCACCGCAATTTCTCCGCGACGCGCATTACAGCGCTGCGTGAACGAGGGTTCACCTTGACCTCTTCGGCAGACGCGTATTGCGGCTTGCCCAGCACCTTCAAGCGCGGTATGAACTTTTCGGGAATGATTGGAAGATCGCGTGGAAGGGTGTCGGCCTCGCCTTTCGCATGCCGACGCATGAACTGCTTAACGATGCGGTCTTCCAACGAATGAAAGCTGATCACGACCAGCCGACCACCAATTTCAAGCGCTTCGAGCGCAGCCTCAAGTCCGGCTTCCAAGTCGCCGAGCTCGTTGTTTATGAAAATGCGCAGCCCCTGAAAGGCTCGCGTCGCTGGGTTCTTACCTTTTTCCCACGCGGGGTTGGCTACCGTCAGGACCTGAGCCAGATCAGCGGTACGCTCGAATGGCTGCGTAACACGACGCTGAATCACCGCGCGCGCCATACGCTTGGCGAAGCGCTCCTCACCGTAGTCTTTGAAAACCCGAGCGATATCATCTTCGGACGCCGTTGCGATCCACTCTGCTGCACTGATCCCGCGCTCGGGGTCCATGCGCATGTCCAAAGGGCCATCATTCAGAAAGCTGAATCCGCGCGCCGGGTCGTCCAGCTGTGGTGAAGAAACACCCAGATCCAAGAGCACGCCGCTTACAATGCCTGTCCAGCCGCGCTGCTCCAACTCGGAGCCAAGTTCGGCGAAACTTCTCTGCACAACGACAAAGCGGCCATCCTCGGCCGCCAGTGCTTGCCCCGTAGCGATTGCTAGTGGGTCCTTGTCGAATCCCAGCAAACAGCCATCGGGCCCGAGGCGCTGCAACAGCAGACGGCTATGCCCGCCGCGCCCGAAAGTCCCGTCCAGATAGCGACCATCCGAGCGCACGCCGAGGGCCTCAATGGCTTCGTCGAGCAAGACGGTTACATGGTTGTAGTTGCTGATCTGGCTCACAGGATTAGGTCACGCAGTTCTTCCGGCAACGCGCCGGGTTGTTTGATGGCCGCCAGGTCCGCGTCTGCTTGCGCATTCCAGTCGTCCTCGTTCCACAAGCTGAACTTGTTCAGCTGGCCGACCAGCATGGCCCGCTTGTCCAGGCCCGCGTACTCCCGCAAACGCGGCGGCACCAGCACGCGACCATTTCCGTCAAGTTCAAGGTCGACGGCATTGCCGATGAGCAAACGCTGCAGCCGGCGGCTCTCCTCTCTTAAGGAAGGCAGCTCCCTCAGCTTGGCTTCGATTTGCTCCCACTCAGGCAGCGGATATATGGCGAGGCAGCGATCCACTGCATCGATGGTGATGATCAGCTGTCCTTCGCACCGCGAAACGAGCTCGTCACGATACCGGCTGGGCATAGCTAGCCGCCCTTTGGCATCGAGACTGATGGCGTTTGCTCCGCGAAACACGGCTGCGCTTCCCCTGATTTAGCGTTCCAAGCCCATAAATACCCACTTCATTCCACTTTCTACCACTTGTGCGCACTATAGGAATGCAGCAGCCCCACCGTCAAGGTGAGCCCGACGGGAAAAACCCTTATATGACGGGAATTTAGCAAGCGAAACGGAGATAAACGGTAAGGCGAGGAATAGAGCTAAATCGGATATTGAGAGCGAGCAAAAGCCTGCACTTCAAACTTAAAGTACTTTGTGAAGATCAAGAATTTTTTGGACTAAAAAGGCGGGATGAAGCAGAAAGTTCGGAGAGTCGATCTATAAGCCGGGTTCTGTCGAGGACAGTCATTCCTCTACGACAGCCATCACTGACTGCCTCTAGCAACCTACCCGGATCCAGCGCGGGCCACGCCAATGGATCCCTATTTGGTCTTGCTCCAAGTGGGGTTTACCTAGCCACGGACTGTTACCAGCCGCGCGGTGCGCTCTTACCGCACCTTTTCACCCTTACCGGCGCCGAAGCGCTTAGGCGGTTATTTTCTGTGGCACTTTCCGTAGGCTCACGCCTCCCAGGCGTTACCTGGCACTTCGCCCTATGGAGCCCGGACTTTCCTCCCTCCCTTCTTGCGGAACAAAAAGGAACAGCGACTGTCCGATCGACTCTCCGAGAGCCAGGGTACTTGCATAAGCCAATACCTGCAAGCCGATGGGTGCCTCCGCCATCATCAACCCGACGCAACGCGCCGCCCGGCGTGATGCTCAGCCACCATCCTTACTCCGTAAAGCAAGCTGATAGAGCAGATTCTTTCTGACCCCCGTAATCTCGGAGGCGACCGCCGCCGCACGCTTGACAGGCAATTCAGCCAACAGCAACTGCAGTACCCGCCGAGCAGCTTCGTCGACCTCGTCATTCTCATCAGGAGCTTGCCAGCCACCGACCACAAGCACGCACTCGCCGCGCTGCTGGTTGTCATCAGACGCTACCCAGGCGCGCAATGCGCCCAGCGGCAAATCCTTGAGCGTTTCAAACGTCTTTGTTAACTCGCGCCCCAACACCGCCGGACGATCGGAGCCGAACACCAACTCCATATCTCCCAACGCAACAAGGATACGATGCGGCGCCTCATAGAAAATCAAAGTACGAGGCTCAGTGCGCAGATAATCCAGGCGAGCCCGTCGCGCGGCCTGTTTGGCAGGCAAAAACCCTTCAAAGATGAATCGGTCCGAAGGCAAGCCTGCTGCGCAAAGCGCTGCGATGAGCGCACAGGCACCGGGCAGCGGAACGACCCGCACGCCTGCTGCACGGGACTGCCGAACCAGGTGATAGCCCGGATCGGATATCAGCGGCGTGCCTGCATCGGAAATAAGCGCTACATCATCCCCAGCCAATAGCCGTCTGATGAATCGCCCACCTTCGTCGCGCTCATTGTGTTCATGACAAGCAGCCAGCGGAGTAGTGATGCCAAAGTGCTGCAGTAGCCTGGACGAATGACGGGTATCTTCCGCCGCAATGAGCGCTACCTCGGACAGCACACGAAGCGCACGAGCACTGATATCTTCGAGGTTGCCGATCGGCGTGGCGACAACATAGAGCGTGCCTGCAGCGGAATTCACAACACCTGTCGCAGTCACAGGGCGTACCTCTTTCACTAAAAACGCGCATTGTAGCCCGTTTAAGGGCCGCAACATCGCGACCCCTCCAGCGCTTGGGTACAATCCGCCGACACCCGCCAGCGCATTCAGGAATGACCACATGACGGTTCGCTTTCGCCCTCTCTTCTTTTTATGCATTGCCGCCGTACTTTCAGCCTGTGCCAGCTCGCCGTCGTCCACCCTCGGCGAACTGCCGCGTACACCACAGGCATCGACGCAGCAATTACTGAAAGAAGCTGACGCCAGCGATCCGGCCAAAGCTGCATCGCTACGACTGTCTGCGGCAGACCAGAGCCTGCAGCAGGGCAACCAAGCCCAGGCGCGGCAGATTCTGGAACAGGTCGACATCACTCAGCTGATGCCCGCCCTGCAGATATTCGCCAGAACTCTCGAAGCGGAACTGGCCTTGGCAGCGGGAGAGCCGAAAAGCGCGCTCCAGGCATTACAGCATCCGGCTTTCGAACGTCTCAGCGAACTTCCCGTAGATCAGCAGCTCCGAACCCAACTGGCCCGTGCCAATGCGTTCGAAGCTAACAATCGACCCTTGGACGCGGCCCGCGAACGCACCTTCATCGCACCCTTGCTAAGCGGCGAGCTGGCCGAGAAAAATCACGAGTCAATTTGGTCACTCGTGTCGAACCTTCCGCCGGAGCAACTGCAGCCGACCACGGACACCGACCTTGCCGGCTGGATAAGCCTGGCAGCAGCCGTTAAGCAGGCCGGTACAATCAGCCAGCAAAAACGCGCTATTGACGCCTGGCTACAGCAGCACCCCAACCACCCAGCCGCGAGACGACTGCCCGCCCCACTTCAGAAAATAAGGGAATTGGCTGACAAACCCTTATCACATGTCGCGCTGCTACTGCCAATGGACGGCCCGCTTTCAAGTGTCGCGCGCGCTCTGCGCGACGGATTTCTGGCTGCTCACCTCGCTGAACAGAGCGATCTCAAGATCGAGCTGTTCGATAGCTCCCGACTGGCGTCTATAGATGAGTTTTACCGACAGGCGTCCGCAGCAGGCGTCGAATTGGTCATTGGCCCATTGGACAAAGAGATGGTTCGCCAACTGGCCGACCGTGAGCAGCTGCCAATAACCACACTCGCTCTCAATTACAGCGACGCCAATCAACAGGTGCCACCACAGCTGTTCCAGTTCGGTCTGGCAGCAGAGGACGAAGCGCGCGAAGTAGCACGCCGCGCCTGGGCTGACGGGCACCGCCGCGCAGTAGCTCTGACGCCAAGGGGCGACTGGGGAAACCGGGTGTTTGAAGCCTTTCGCCAGGAATGGCAGGCCCTGGGCGGAACAGTGGTAGCAGCCGAACCGCTCGCCGAGCCGATCGAGCTGGCCAATCAGATCGCCGAACTGCTGCAGATACGCAGCAACGGGGGCAGCGACTCGCAGCCTTCTCGCCGCCAGGATATCGATTTCCTCTTCCTGGCCGCGACGCCCCAACAAGCGCAGCAAGTCAAACCCACCCTCATATTTCAGTACGCGGGCGACCTGCCCGTATATGCCACTTCGCATCTGCATGCCGCCACGGATAACCGTACGCAGTATCTGGACCTCGAAGGCATTCGCTTCACCGAAACCCCATGGTTGCTCGACCCACAGCTTCCCCTTCGCCAGGAGATCGAACACAAATGGCCACAAGCACGCGGCAGCCTTGGCAGGCTCTACGCCATGGGCGCTGACGCCTACCTCTTGGCGCCGCGTCTGAACCAGCTTTTGGCTATCCCTGAAACCCGGATCGAAGGGCTGTCGGGCACGCTCAGCATCACACCGCAGCAACGAATCGAACGACGCCTACCGTGGGCGGTATTCCATGACGGTGAAGTCCAGCGACTCCAGGACATGCCTCATTGAGCGCGACCAGCAAGCAGATCAGCGGAAGGCTCGCCGAAGATGCTGCCCAGCAATACCTCCAAAGGCACGGGCTGCGCCTGTTATGCCGAAACTGGACATGCCGTAGCGGCGAGCTCGATCTGGTCATGCTCGATGGCGATACAGTAGTATTCGTGGAGGTTCGCTACAGGCGCCACGTGGGATGGGGCGGCGCCCTCGAGAGCATAGACGTGCATAAACAGCAGAAGCTGATCAAGGCGGCGCAGCTTTTTCTTGTTAAGGAAAACCGTTGGGCAAAGCACCCCTGCCGCTTTGACGTGATCGCAATAGAGTCAGGGAGTGCTGCAGAGAAGCCCAACTGGATCCGAAATGCCTTCGACAGTTAACGCTGTGCTGTGCGTTTCAGCAACGTCTCGCTAAGACCACACCAGTACGAAAAGTCTCTTGCGGCACGGCCTTAGTAGCCCAGCCGTCATCTGAAGGTTAGATACCGATGGATATGCAATCCCGTATACGCCAGCTTTTCCAGGCTAGCATTGAAACCAAGCAGAGTGCGATGGAAGTCCTGGCTCCCAGTATCGAGCAGGCCGGACAAGTCATGGTCAACACGCTGCTCAATGAAGGCAAGATCCTGACCTGCGGAAACGGCGGATCAGCCGGCGACGCTCAGCATTTCTCCTCGGAGCTGCTTAACCGCTTCGAGCGCGAGCGCCCGAGCCTTCCTGCGATCGCCTTGACCACAGACAGCTCGACACTCACCTCCATTGCCAACGACTACAGCTACAACGAAGTGTTTTCCAAACAAATCCGCGCCTTGGGTCAGCCCGGCGACGTGCTGTTGGCCATTTCCACCAGCGGCAACTCCGCCAATGTCATCCAGGCGATTCAAGCGGCACACGACCGCGAGATGCTGGTCGTCGCGCTCACCGGTCGCGACGGTGGCGGAATGGCGTCACTGCTGCTGCCGGAGGACGTTGAAATCCGCGTTCCGGCAAAGGTCACTGCGCGCATTCAGGAGGTCCATCTTTTAGCCATTCATTGCCTGTGCGACCTGATCGATAACCAACTATTCGGGAGCGAAGAATGAAAACGGTTAAGTTGCAGACCTTTACGCTTGCCCTGTGCCTGGCCGTGACCGGCTGCAGCTCGGTGCTCACAGCTACACGCGACGACCCTATAAACGACAATCGCGGAACGCGAACGATTGGTAGCACGATTGACGATTCTTTAATCGAGACGAAAGCCGCGGTGAACATTGCCAAGGCCCACCCGGATCTGGACCGGTCGTCCCATGTGATCGTTGCCAGCTACAACGGGGTCGTGCTACTGGCGGGCCAAACACCACGGGCAGAACTGAAACAACTGGCTGAACAGGCCGCCAGCTCCGTGCAACGCGTCAAACGCGTGCACAACGAAATCCAAGTTCTCAAACCATCGTCGGCTTTGGCTCGGAGCAATGACTCTTGGCTCACGACCAAGATCAAGGCACAGATGCTCGCTGACGCGACCGTGCCCGGCTCGCGTATAAAAGTCATCACCGAAAATGGCATCGTTTACCTGTTGGGCCTCGTCAGCCGCCAGGAGGGCAACCGCGCAACGAGCGTAGTGCAAAGCGTATCGGGCGTTCAGCGTATCGTTAAGTTGTTTGAATACATCGACTGAAAAGCGGCAGCCAAAGCTCATCAGCACCGGAGACGAGTGCTGATGAGCACAAACATTCACTACGCGCTAGAGCCGCTCGGTTTAGCGCCCTGGCTATTTGACGACTTTAAGGCTAGGCCGCCCTGCCGAAGCAGGCCGCGACGACGCCGCTGAGTTTGTAGAGGAGTCATCAACGGGCGGATTGTCATCGGGCGGAGCAGGCTCGACCTCAAACACCATGCCCTGCCCGTTCTCGCGCGCATAGATCGCCATTACTGCCGCCGAGGGGACATGCAGGCTATGCGGCACACCACCGAAGCGACCCTCGAAACGAATCGATTGATTGTCCATTTGCAGCTGACGCACCGCGCCTGGCGCGACATTCAGCACGATCTGGCCATCGCTGGCAAAACCATCGGGCACCTGAACACCAGGATGTTCGACATTGACCAGCAGATGCGGAGTGCAGTCGTTATCTACGATCCATTCGTACAACGCGCGCACCAGGTAAGGACGACTTGATGTCATATACAGCCCCTCTTAACGCATGCCGCGCTCAACGGCGGATAGACTGACCTGAAAGGCCTCGCGAGCGAAATTGATCTCCATGTAGTCGAGCAGCGGCTTCGCAGCTCGAGGCAACTCTATCCCGAGTTTGGGTAAACGCCACAGGACAGGCAACAGGCAGCAGTCCACCAAACTGATCTCATCACTCATGAAGAACGGTTTTTCAGCAAAAATGGGCGACACGCCCGTTAGGCTTTCGCGGAGTTCCTTGCGGGCCTGCAACCGTATCGTCTCGGTAGCGCGGCGATCATCGATGCGATCCACCAGTGCGCACCAGTCCCGCTGAACCCTATGCACAAGCAACCGTGTATTTGCCCTGGCTACAGGATAGACAGGAAGCAACGGCGGGTGCGGATAACGTTCCTCAAGGTACTCGGTAATCACGTTTGGCTCATATAACGCCAGATCGCGATCCACAAGCGTCGGAACGCTGGCGTAAGGATTTACTTCGGTCAACCTGACCGGGCATTGCGTGGCGTCGACGTCGATTATCTCGACGCTGACACCCTTCTCGGCGAGCACATAACGCACCCGATGCGAATAATGGTCGGCGGGATCAGAATAGCAGGCCAGCCGATTGGTAGCGGCCATAGGGTCCCTCCTCGATGAAGCTTATGGATTGGCAGAAAAAAACGCGCGCCCATAAAGGGCGCGCGCAGGGTACAGCACTATCAAAATGAATCAGTGAACGTCTTTCCAGTATTCCCGCTTCAGCAGATAGGCGAATACAAAGAAGAACGCCAGGAACAACAGTACGTAGGTACCGATGCGTTGGCTTTCAAGCTTGACCGGGTTTGCTGAGTAGGCGAGGAAAGTCACAAGATTCTTGACCTTCTCGTCGTATTCGGCCTCGGTAAGCGCACCAGTGCCCGGCACGACGGTAAGAGCATGGCAGTCTTCGTGAGTAATCGGAGTGCCGGTCAGCGGGTCGAACTGCTTGCGACCATCCTCAACCACCTGGACCTGCTTGCAAGCAACCGACTCACCTTCAGGCAGCTTGCCTGGCAGTACCTGACGACCCTGAAGCGGCGCAAGCACATGCGGCATACCTACGTTCGGGAATACCGTATTGTTGACGCCGTAGGGACGGGTCGGATCCTCATAGAAGCTGCGCAGGTATGTATACAGCCAGTCGTTGCCACGCACCCGCGCCACCAGCGTCAGGTCCGGCGGAGCCGCACCGAACCAGGTCTTCGCATCGCTTGGCGTCATGCCGATCTTCATATGATCACCAATCTTGGCATCGCTGAAGACTACATTCTCGAGCATGACCTCTTCAGGGATACCTAGATCGTTAGCGACTCGCTCGTAACGCTGATACTTCGCGCTGTGACAACCCATGCAGTAGTTGGCGAAAGTCTTCAAACCGTCCTGCAGCGCCACCTTGTCAGTCAGATCGACGTCGACCTCATCAAGATGAACGCCCACACCAGCGGCGAAACCAAATGCCGGCACAAGTGCAAAGATCAATGCAGCAATTTGCTTTTTCATCAGCCAGCCACCCTTTCCGGAACTACTTTGGTCTTCTCGAGCTTGGTGTAGAACGGCATCAGGATGAAGTAACCGAAGTAGATAGCAGTACAGATCCGAGATACCAACGTACGCTCAGGCGTAGGCGAAAGCACACCAAGCACGCCGAGGATGATGAAAGAGATGCAGAACAATACCAGTGCGATCTTGCTCAGCCAGCCTTTGTAACGCATGGATTTAACCGGACTACGATCCAGCCAAGGCAACACGAACAGCACCGCGATGGCGGCACCCATGGCGATAACACCAAGCAGCTTGTCAGGCACTGCGCGGAGAATGGCGTAGTAAGGCGTGAAGTACCAAACTGGAGCGATGTGCTCTGGCGTTTTGAATGCGTTCGCAACCTCGAAGTTCGGCTTCTCAAGGAAGTAGCCGCCCATTTCTGGGAAGAAGAACACGATGGCGCAGAATACGAAGAGGAACACAACCACACCGACGATATCCTTCACCGTGTAATACGGGTGGAATGGAATACCATCGAGCGGAACGCCAGCCTCGTTTTTGCTCTTCTTGATGTCGACGCCCATTGGGTTGTTCGAACCAACCTCGTGCAGCGCGAGGATATGCAGCACGACCAACCCGAGAATCACGATCGGCAACGCGATAACGTGCAGCGCGAAGAAGCGGTTCAGTGTGATCCCTGAAATCAGGTAATCACCACGGATCCACTGAGTCAGGTCGTCGCCAATCACCGGGATGGCACCGAACAGCGAAATGATCACCTGAGCTCCCCAGTAGGACATCTGTCCCCAAGGCAGAAGGTAGCCCATGAACGCTTCGGCCATCAAAGCCAGGTAGATCATCATCCCGAAGATCCAGACCAGCTCACGCGGCTTCTGATAGGAGCCGTAGAGGATCCCGCGGAACATGTGGAGATAAACAACGACAAAGAACGCCGACGCACCAGTGGAGTGCAGGTAGCGAATGATCCAGCCGTACTCCACATCGCGCATGATGTATTCGACGGAAGCGAACGCCCCCTCAGCTGAGGGCTCGAAGCTCATCGTCAACCAGATTCCGGTAAGGATCTGATTGACCAATACCAGAAGAGCCAAGGAGCCGAAGAAATACAACACGTTGAAGTTCTTCGGAGCGTAGTACTTACTGAGATGGTCTTCCCACATCTTGGTCGCGGGGAAGCGCGCATCGACCCATTCCATGAATTTGCTCATTACGCGCTCTCCTGATCCACGCCGATAACGACCACAGAGTCGGATTCGTAGGTGTGAGGGGGAACCGGCAGATTCAACGGCGCAGGCTGCCCTTTGTAGACACGGCCTGCCATGTCGTATTTCGAACCGTGGCACGGGCAGAAATACCCGCCGAGCCAATCGGCGCCAAGATCAGCTGCCGCGACTTCAGGGCGGAAAGATGGGGAACAACCGAGGTGCGTACAGAGTCCCACGACAATCAGCACTTCTGGTTTGATCGAGCGAACAACCGGGTCGACATATTCAGGCTGCACGGACGCTTCCGATTTCGGGTCGGCAACCGTCTCGGTCAGTTTATCCAGGTTGGCCAGCGCCTCCTCGGTACGACGCACAATGAACACCGGCTGACCGCGCCATTCGGCAACCATCTGCTGGCCTGGCTCGATCTTGCTGATATTTACCTTAACCGGTGCACCGGCTGCCTTGGCCTTGGCACTTGGGAACCACGATCCCACAAACGGGACCGCGGCACCCACCGCTCCTGCAGCACCTACTACCGAAGTAGCGGCTACGAGGAAGCGACGCCGGCCAGCATTCACGCCGTCATTGCTCATTCAGTCGTCTCCCATCAGTTTCTTATGGCCTACCTGAAAGCAGGCGTCTACTACTTAAAAACAGCCGCGAAAAAATTCGCCAAATGGTAAAGAAAAGCCCCTCCGATGACAAGGTAATAACCGGATACAACCTGGCGCCAAGCCCCGAAAATCGGGGCTTGAAACGTGACAAGCTGTCGCAGGAACGAAACGACAGCCTTCCAGAAACAATGCCCATAAAAAAACGCCCAGCTCCGTGAAGAGCTGGGCGTTTTTGAGAAGCCTGAATTAGCGCTTCGAGTACTGCGGACGCTTGCGCGCTTTACGCAGACCGACTTTCTTACGTTCAACTTCGCGAGCGTCGCGAGTAACGAAGCCAGCCTTACGCAGAGCAGGACGCAGAGTCTCGTCATACTCCATCAGTGCGCGAGTGATACCGTGACGGATCGCACCGGCCTGACCACTCACACCACCACCAAGAACGGTCACGTAGATGTCGAATTTTTCGACAGTCTCGGTGAGTTCCAGAGGCTGACGAACAACCATACGAGCAGTTTCACGCCCGAAGAAGTTGTCCAGCTCACGGTTGTTGATGGAGATCTTGCCAGTACCCGGGCGCAGGAATACGCGCGCGGTTGCAGTCTTGCGACGGCCAGTGCCGTAGTTTTGAGTCGCCGACATAATGAACTATTCCGTTAAATCTTCAGTTCTTGGGGCTGCTGAGCGGTATGAGGATGATTGGCACCCTTGTACACCTTCAGCTTACGGTACATGTCGCGACCCAGCGGGTTCTTGGGCAGCATGCCCTTGACTGCGGTCTCGATCACACGCTCTGGCGCCTTGGCGATCAGCTTTTCAAAGTTGATCGACTTGATGCCACCCGGGAAACCGGAGTGAGAGTAGTACATCTTGTCGGTAGTCTTCGCACCGGTAACACGCACTTGCTCGGCATTGATAACAACGATGTAATCGCCGGTATCGACGTGAGGGGTATATTCCGCCTTGTGCTTGCCACGCAGGCGGCTAGCGATTTCGGTTGCCAGACGACCCAGGGTCTGGCCGGCAGCGTCGACGACGAACCAGTCGCGCTTGACGGTTTCCGGTTTAGCAGTAAAAGTCTTCATTCGTTATAGCCTCAGGGGCCGCCCTGAAAATAAGACGGCGAATCTTACTGAATGGTGCTCGCCCTGGCAAGGCCAGGACAGCCGGAAACAGACGCTATCGGGGGCTCGGGTCAGCGCGTCCGCTACGGCAGTGTTCGGTAGGCTAGGCATCCCCTACCTTGTGTTTGCGTCAGCGGGCTAGGCATCCCCGGCGACAGGCTGCGGAATTATCCGGATTGCGCGCAAAATAGCAAGCATGTTCGAAGAGCGCTTGCTAGAACACCATGCCAACATGAGACCACATGAATCAAGCCATGCCACACTCATCAAGTGACTGCGGTCGATTGAAACTATCGACCGCCCCGCTAATCGGACTCAGCAAAAGCCATCAGAAAAAGGATAGGACATGAAACTGCGCCAACTTGGCCGCACCGATTTGAACGTCAGCGCCTTATGCCTCGGCAGCATGACCTGGGGCGAGCAAAACAACCAGGATGAGGCATTTGCCCAACTAGACCGCGCCAAGGCCGCAGGCATTAACTTTCTCGACACGGCCGAGATGTATCCAGTGCCGCCGCGCGCAGAAACGTATGCGACCACCGAGCGCTACATAGGCAACTACTTCAAAACCCGAGGAGATCGCGCCGACTGGATTCTCGCCAGCAAGGTTGCCGGCCCCGGTAACGGCATCACGCACATACGCGACGGTCAGCTGAAGATGAATCGCCAGCACATCGTCGCCGCACTCGATGCCAGCCTGCAACGCCTGCAGACCGACTGGATCGATCTTTATCAGTTGCACTGGCCAGAGCGCAGTACGAACTTTTTCGGGCAGCTCGGCTACCGGCATCAGAATGAAAATCTCACCCCGATCGAAGAAACCCTCGAAGTGCTCGACGAGCTGGTAAAAGCTGGGAAGATCCGCCATATCGGGCTATCGAACGAAACGCCATGGGGCACCATGAAGTTCTTGCAACTGGCAGAGGCGAGGGGCTGGCCACGCGCCGTTTCGGTTCAGAACCCCTACAACCTGCTCAATCGCACCTTCGAGGTAGGCTTGGCGGAAATTGCCATCCGCGAAAACTGCGGACTGCTGGCCTACTCACCGCTGGCCTTCGGCATGCTCAGCGGCAAATACGAGCAAGGTGCACGCCCGGCCGGAGCGCGAATGACGCTGTTCAGCCGTTTTGCACGTTATTCCAACCCACAATCACTAGCAGCTTGCTCTCGTTACGTGGCGCTCGCCCGCGAACACGATCTGGATCCAGCCCAAATGGCTCTGGCCTACGTGACCCAGCAGCCATTCGTTACGAGCAATATCATTGGCGCGACGTCGCTCGAACAGCTGGAAAGCAACCTAGCCAGCACTGAGTTAAAGCTTTCAACAGAGGTGCTCGAAGCCATCGAGGCGATTCATACCCAGCAACCCAACCCTGCTCCTTAACCGGATTAGCACCTATCCCGGCGGTGTAGCAGAAGTCATGTTCGCGGCACCGCTGGCACAACCAGCCCTGGCCATAGGAGCGTCCAAAAAGATGATCGCTACCGAATTGCTCGCGCCCACCAGCCTCTTACTAGGCTGGCTGATCTATGCAGCCGGACTGGCATGGGCAGGTATCCGAGCGCCCTGGGTGGAGTTGTTCAGTGATACCCGCCGCCAGCATCTGTTGTTTGGCGCAGTATTAGCAATTTTTCTCCTGTGGCTGGTTCGCCGGGACTTCGATTCCGGGCTCTCGTTTCATTTCATTGGCCTGACCGCCGTAACGCTATTGCTGGACTGGCCGCTGGCGATCCTAGCGGCTCTGATCGCGCAGCTAGGATTGACCGCTACCGGCCATCAACAACTGGCGGCCCTTGGCCTGAATGGGGTATTGCTGGTTTTGATACCCGTTACGGTTACGAAAGCTTGTGAGATCGCGGTCGAGCGGACTCAACCTCGAAACCTGTTCGTCTACATCTTCTTTTCGGGATTCTTCGCGGCTGGCCTCGCAGCGCTGTCCTGCATTCTCGCTGGACTCGGAATCCTGCTGCTGGATGAGCGCTATCTGATGCCGCCCTGGTTGAGTGATTTCGCAGGGTATATCTGGCTCGTAATGTTCCCCGAAGCCTTCATCAACGGAGCGGTCGTAAGCGCCCTGGTTGTCTTCTATCCGGACTGGATGGAAACCTTCAACCGCAGCCGTTACCTGCAGGCGCCCTGGAAAGACGACGGTAATAAGCAAGCCTAGCGAAGTGTGCTGACGACAAATAAGGGCTCAGCTGTACTCAGTGCGGGCGAGGCGGAACGTCATCGGAAAATAGATCGTCTTCGAGCTCACTCCCTGGAATCGCATGCTCTTCCGAAGCCCAGGCGCCAAGATCGATCAATTTGCAGCGCTCGGAACAAAACGGTCGACTGGGACTCTTTGCGCTCCATTCAACCGGCGCGCCGCAGGTGGGACATTCGACAACCGTAGCACTCATTTCCGACCCCCTCTTAGTGTCAGATAGAAATTATGTAACCGCTCGACTTCAAGCGCTAGCGACGCCAGTTCACCATCATTGACCAAGACATCGTCGGCATGACGCAGACGCTCCTCTCGACTGAGCTGTGCGTTGAGAATGGCCCTGATCTGCGTTTCGGTGCTTGCATCACGCCGAACGGCTCGCTCAAGTTGCAGCATCTCGGGCACATCGATCACCAGGACGCGATCGACCTGGCGGTACTGACCGGACTCAATCAGCAAGGGCGAAACCATGATGGCGTAGGGTGACGTGGCCCGAGCAAGGTGCGCCGCCGTCTCCTCGCGAATCAGCGGATGCAACAATGCTTCCAACCACTTGCGCTGCTCCGGATCCCGAAAGATCAAGTCGCGAAGAGCTGCTCTATCCAGGCTACCGTCCAGCGCTAGAACCTGCCCACCGAACCGATCGACAATCGCATCCAGTGCAGGACGGCCTGGCTCGACGACCCAGCGAGCGGCGTGATCTGCGTCAACCCAGTGCACCCCTAACCGGCCGAACTCCTCCACTACCGCACTCTTACCGCTACCGATACCACCGGTCAAACCCAGGATCCAAGGCTTCATCACGATTACTCTGACGCAGAAACGACGCGCAGTAGTAACGCCGGCGCAGCAAGGACGCAAGTGCGAAGTGGATCTATAGCTCGGTTGGCCACGGAGGAGAGCCGCCCATATCAAACAGCTAATGGTGCGGGCTTATACGTGCGGTTTGACGTGCAGGCTGCGCAGCCGGCATGGGCGACTTGCGCCGTTAGAAGCGGGCAAACTGAAGATAGGCTGATGTGATCTGGTCACCCCAGAGTAGAGCAACCCATCCCGCGATTGCCAGATAGGGTCCAAAAGGAATCGTCGTGCCGCTGTCCGCCTTTTGCATGCGCAACATGACGGTACCCAGCACAGCACCGACGACAGACGAGAGGAGAATAGTCAGCGGCAATACCTGCCAACCACCCCAGGCACCAAGCATCGCCAGCAACTTGAAGTCACCGTAGCCCATACCCTCTTTTCCGGTTACGAGCTTAAACAGCCAGTACACCGCCCAAAGACTGAGATACCCCGCAACCGCTCCCCATACAGCGTCGGGCAAGGGGGCGAACAGGCTGGACACATTGACGATCAACCCAAGCCATAACAACGGCAACACGATGGAATCAGGCAACAGCTGATGATCAATATCGATCATGCTCATCGCCAGGAGGCCCCATGTCAGCACCAGCATCGCACCAGCCTGCCAAGAGAAGCCAAAGTGCCAGGCGACGTAGGCAGACAACACCCCGCAGAACAACTCTATAAAAGGATAACGCTTGCTAATCGGAGCTCGGCACGAAGAGCACTTGCCGCGCAAAAACAGCCAGCTTCCTAACGGAATATTCTCCCAGGCCCGTATCTGGTGATTGCACTGTGGGCAATGAGAGTGAGGCAGGACGAGGTTAAAGGTCGCTATCTGCTCGGAGGGCAAATCAAGAAACTCACGCGCCTGAGCGCGCCAGTCCCGCTGCATCATGATCGGCAAACGGTGGATCACTACATTCAGAAAGCTGCCGACCAGCAGCCCCAACACCAGCGCGCATAAAACAAAGGCCAGCGGGCTGCTGGCCAGAAACGTAGCGACATCCATATTTAGACCACGGAACCCAGCTGGAAGATCGGGAGATACATGGCAATGATCAAACCGCCGACCAGTATGCCCAGTACCGCCATAATCAACGGTTCCATCAGTGCGGTTAGGCCGTCAACCATATTGTCCACTTCGTCCTCGTAAAAGGTCGCGACCTTTGCCAGCATCTGATCAAGCGAGCCCGACTCCTCCCCGATAGCCGCCATTTGGATAGCCATGCTCGGAAATGTGCCGGTCGTGCGCATTGAAAAATTTAACTGCATACCGCTGGAGACGTCACTTTTGACCTTCATCGTCGCATTACGGAATACCACGTTACCTGTGGCACCTGCCACGGAGTCCAACGCGTCCACCAGCGGCACTCCCGCCGCAAAAGTAGTTGCCAGCGTCCGCGCGAAACGAGCCACCGCCGATTTGTAGAGAATGTCACCAACAATCGGCATCTTAAGCAGGAGCCGGTCAAACCAATTACGGAAACCCTCGGACTTGCTGTGGGCGGTTTTAAAGGCATAAGCGGCCCCAAACATCCCCAGCAAAACCAGATGCCACCAAGCTTGCAGAGCTTCAGAAATGCCAATTACAAACAAGGTGAATGCTGGCAGCTCGGCACCGAAGTTAGCGAAGACATCTTGGAACTGCGGAACCACCTTTATCAACAGAATCGCCGATACGATGATAGCTACCAGAACTACGGCGATGGGGTAGTTCATTGCTTTCTTGATCTTGGCTTTGAGCGCCTCGGTTTTTTCCTTATAGGTCGCAACACGATCCAGCAGCGTTTCAAGCGAACCGGACTGCTCACCTGAATCAACCAAGTTGCAGTACAAATCATCGAAGTACTTGGGCTGCTTGCGCAACGCGCTGGCGAAGCTGTTTCCCGAGGCAACGTCCTGCTTGAGGTCGTCCACCAGCTTGCGCATGTTCGGGTTATCAAAACCCTCGCCGATGATATCGAAAGACTGTAGCAGCGGAACGCCGGCCTTCATCATGGTCGCCATCTGCCGCGTGAACAAGGCGATGTCCATCGGCTTTATCTTTTTGCCGGCACTGAACAGCGAAGCCGACTTCTTGCGCACCTTTTGGGGGTTAACTCCTTGCTTACGGAGCTGCGCCTTGACCAGCGCCGGGCTGACACCGCTCAGCTCGCCCTTGATCTTTGCGCCTTGCCTGTTCGTACCTTCCCAGGTGAAGACACTGGTTTTAATCGCTTTCTGCGCCATGTTAGTCCTTGGTCACCCGGTTGACTTCTTCCAGGCTGGTCACGCCCTGCATGGCTTTTACTAGAGCCGACGTACGCAGGTCATTGAAGCCGTCTTTACGCATCTGGGTGGAAATGTCGATGGAATTACCGTCTTCCATGATAATCCTGGCTAGGGCTGGCGTGTTTTTAACCACTTCATAAATACCGACACGGCCTTTGTAACCCCCTTTGCAATTCTCGCAGCCCACCGGGCCGAAGACCTTAAATGTGCCAACCCTATCGGCCGGAAAGCCTTCTTCCAGCAGTGCTTCACGGGGCAACTCGACTTCTTTCTTACAACTGCTGCAAAGCTTGCGGGCCAGGCGCTGGGCAATGATCAGGTTTACCGAGGTCGCGATATTGAATGCCGCCACACCCATATTGCGAAGACGGGTTAAGGTTTCTGCTGCGCTATTGGTGTGTAACGTCGACATCACCATGTGACCGGTCTGCGCGGCCTTGATGGCAATTTCTGCGGTTTCCAGGTCGCGAATTTCCCCCACCATGATCACATCCGGGTCCTGACGCAGAAACGCTCTTAGCGCCTGAGAAAAGTCCATTCCCTGACGAGGGTTCACGTTCACCTGATTAATACCTTCCAGGTTGATCTCCACCGGATCTTCCGCAGTGGAGATGTTCACATCGACTGTATTGAGAATGTTCAAGCCAGTATAGAGCGATACCGTCTTACCCGACCCCGTTGGGCCTGTGACCAGTATCATGCCTTGCGGCTGCTTGAGCGCACTCAGGTACAATTCCTTCTGGTCTTCCTCGTAACCCAGCGCATCAATGCCCATTTGGGCACTTGAAGGGTCGAGAATCCGCATCACGATCTTTTCGCCCCACAAGGTCGGCAAGGTGTTCACACGAAAGTCGATGGCCTTGGTCTTGGACAGCTTCATCTTGATTCGCCCATCCTGCGGCTTGCGCCGCTCGGAAATATCCAGCCCTGCCATAACCTTGAGGCGTGCAGAAATTCGGGGCGCTAGCTGAATCGGCGGCCTTGAGACTTCGTGAAGGATGCCATCCGTGCGGAGGCGAACTCGAAAGGCTTTCTCATAAGGCTCGAAGTGCAGGTCGGAGGAGCCGCCGCGGATGGCGTCGAGCAGCATCTTGTTGACGAAGCGCACGACGGGAGCATCATCAGCAGCTTCTCCCACATCTTCGCTCGCCCCATCGTCCGAAACACTCTGAACGTCCATGCCGTCCAGATCCACATCCCCTAGATCTTCCAGCCCGGATGTAGCACTCTCGAAGAACTTGTCGATAGCCAACCCGAGCTTGTCATCTTCAACCAGGATCGCTTCGGTTGTTAGCCCGGTGCTGAACTGGATATCCGTCACCGCCTGATGATTGGTCGGATCAGAAACCGCCACGAACAGCTTATGGCCTCGCTTGACTAATGGCAGCACACGGTGCTGGCGCGCCAATTTTTCCGAGACGACATCCTTTAGCTGGCTCTCCTTATCCAGCGCGTTAAGGTCCATATAGGCAACGCCGAACTGGTCGGCGGCCAACTCAGCCACCGCACGACCGTTGGCCAGTTTGTTCTGCACGACATAGGTGACCAGCGACAGCTTGTTACGCGCAGCCTGCTGTTGCGCTTGTTGCGCCGCCTTGTCATCAAGCAGCCCTGTTAGCACCATTTGTTTGGCGAGGCCGGAAAGTGCAATGTTATCCGTCATGGGCATAGGTCCCCCGTATTAATGCCACGCCTTATAACGCAGATAAGGAAGGGTGCCAAACGGCGTCGCGCCAGGTGACAAGAATTGTCAGAAGGGCGCGTATCCAGGCAGCATGCATGGTTCACAAAGGCTCGGATAGCCGCGTATTTCGCAGGCCCAAAAGTTGGCACGCTGGCTGCAGTAGTGATTGCAGGCTCAACGCCTGAACATTTCAAGGAGAAGCACATGAAAGCTCAGATGCAAAAAGGTTTTACCCTGATTGAATTGATGATCGTTGTAGCGATCATTGGTATTTTGGCTGCGGTGGCGTTGCCTGCTTATCAGGATTACACGATTCGAGCACGCGTTACCGAAGGTGTGGGTCTCGCCTCCAGTGCTAAGTCTCTTATCGCAGAAAATGCAAATACCGCCGCTGAACTAACCGCCGTGGCTACCGCATGGAATGCCCAAGCGAACAACCTTGGCGCAGTAAGTAAATACGTCACGTCCGTCCTAGTTGATGCCGCTACTGGCGAAGTGACCGTTACGTTCAACGAAAACAACGTTGGCAACATCCCAGCTGGTTCAACGCTGGTTTACACACCGTACATTCAGACTGGCAACGGCGCCACTCAACTTGCCGCCAACTTCGGCAGCGGCAATACTGGTTCTGTTGACTGGGGCTGCGCTTCTACAGCCAACCTAGTTTCCGCCGGCCGCGGCCTTACAACTCTGACCGCCGGCACACTGCCTGCGCAGTTCGCTCCGAGCGAGTGCCGCTAAGCGTAGTGATTGTGTAACCCGTGCAGTTGCGTAACACCAGTGTCATTCAAAACCCCGCCCTTATCGGCGGGGTTTTGTTTGTATACTCATGAGTTTGTCGCTGTACGGTCTAGAATTTTGGAGCTACGTCATGCCTGCCCGCATCAAGGCGTCTCTGATGCACCTTGCCGCCTCGATAGTTATAGCTTTCCTCATCTTGATATTAGTGTTTGTCCTCTGGTACCCCACCCCCCTACACGAAGCGCTGGCGATCACCCAGATATTCTTGTTGCTGCTGCTCGTCGACGTCATCCTTGGCCCACTGTTGACCTTGTTGATATTCAAGGTCGGCAAGAGGACCCTTACCATGGATCTGATGATCATCGCCTGTCTGCAGCTGGCAGCGCTGGGCTATGGCCTCTGGGTCGTAGCAGAAGGCCGCCCGGTATGGATCGTTTATAACGTTGATCGGTTCGATGTGATAACGGCGCTGGATATCGAGCCCCGCAAACTGGACGAAGCCCCAATCCAATACCGCAACGCTTCCTGGTCTGGACCACGATGGGTCGGGGCGGTAAGACCTGATGATCCTGAGCAGCGCCAAAATATTCTCTTCGAAGCGGCACTGGGCGGCAGCGACATAGCGCAGCGCCCTGGCTTATACAGGCCCATGTCAGATATGGCCGAGGCCATACGTCAGCGCGCGCAACCACTCAGAAAGCTGAAAAACTTCAACGAAGCCACTTTGGTTAGAAGGGCGTTACAGGACTGGCCCACCGCTACCGCTTGGGTACCATTGATGGCACGCGCCAAACCGATGGTCGTGCTGCTCAGCGAGAACAAAAGCAGCGTACTTGCCATTGTCGACCTCAGGCCATGGTAGTGCACGCCTGGAAAGCACCAGTTCAATAGACCGTGGTCTGGCTAGCGGTCACCCTTGTAGGATGGAGCTGCGATACATGGTATCGCGTTCCGTAAGATGGCTTCGTCGAACTCGCTTCTCTCATTACCGCGAGCGACACTCCGCTTTGAAACGCTAACCGCACCGCCCCTCGCGAACGTCGGGATACGCGTCGCCTAACCCCACCTACGCCTCCTTCAAATTCAGCCATTCAAACGAAGACGCCCTGCATCAGCAGGGCGTCTTTTTTTCATCCTAACTAACAGGTTAAATAACACCGCTCATACGAAGCAGATCAATAACCTGCTTGGCACTCTCCTCGACTGTAAGCGACTCCGTGTCGATCACCAGATCAGCGTTCACCGGTACATCGTAGGGGAAGGACTCGCCTGGGATGTTGTCGCTGCCAGCCGCGTACAATCCCTGGGGATCGCGCTGCTGGCAGGCTTGCGGTGAAGCTTGGACGTAGACGGTGACGACCCGATCGCCGCCGATCAGCGCCTTGGCCTGCTCGCGGCCTTCTGCATCCGGAGCGACAAACGCAGCCAGGGTCAGTAAGCCCGCCTCATTGAACTGACGCGCCACATGCGCGGCGCGGCGCCAATTCTCGGTACGACCGGCACGGTCCTGCGGGAGCCCCTTGTTGAGGTCATGGCGCAGTTTCTGACCATCAAGTACGAAGACAGCGCGGCCCATGTCGAACAGCTTACGCTCCACCGTATAGGCCAGGGTGCTCTTGCCTGCTCCGGACAAACCAGTGAACAGCACTGTAGCGGGCTGCTGACCGAAACGGCTTGCACGCTCTTCGGTAGAAACATGGGCCAGCGCACCGTGATGCCCTGTCGAACCATGGGCGACTGGGTCAGCAATGATCATGCCCGCGCCAACGGTGCCATTGGTGAGGCGATCAATAATGATGAAAGAACCGGTGGCCGGGTTGTTCGCATAGCCGTCCAGTGCAATCGCGGCGTCCAGGCTGACTTTGACTCGGCCAATCTCATTGAGCTGGAGGCTGCTGGCCGGCCCATGCTCCAGCGTGTTCACATCCACTCGGTGGGTGATGCTGGCGATGGAGCCAGGCACATAACTCGTGGCACGCTTGATGTCGTATTTCTTGCCCGGCAGCATCGGCTCTTCGGCCATCCATACGAGCATGGCGTCGAACGCATCAGCGATACGCGGCTGGTTGTCGGCATGGACCAGCATGTCACCACGGGATACATCGATCTCGTCTTCCAGCGTCAGCGTAATCGCCTCGCCTGGCGTGGCCTGCTCCAACTCACCATCATAGGTGACGATGGATTTGACCTTGCTGCGCTTGCCGGACGGCAGCACAACGACTTCGTCACCCTTGCGCACGATGCCGCTGGCCAGCGTGCCAGCGAAACCACGGAAGTTGAGGTTGGGACGGTTGACGTACTGCACGGGGAAGCGCAGGTCGTCGAAGTTGCGGTCGCCGGCAATCTCGACACTTTCGAGAATCTCCATGAGCGACTGCCCTTCATACCAGGGCGCGCGCACGGAGCGATTGACCACGTTGTCACCCTTGAGCGCGGACATCGGCACGAAGTGCAGCGACGTCGGCTGGAGCTCTATGCGCTCGGCAAAAGCCAGGTAGTCGGCCTTGATGCGCTCGAATACCTGCTGGTCGAAGTCCATCAGGTCCATCTTGTTGATGGCCACGACGATGTGCTTGATGCCCAGCAGCGAGGTAATGAAGCTGTGTCGCTTGGTCTGGGTCTGCACGCCATAGCGGGCATCGACCAGGATGATCGCGAGGTCGCAGGTCGAGGCGCCGGTCGCCATGTTGCGCGTGTACTGCTCATGACCGGGGGTGTCGGCGATGATGAACTTGCGCTTGGCGGTGGAGAAGTAACGGTACGCGACATCGATGGTAATGCCTTGCTCGCGCTCGGCCTGCAGGCCGTCAACCAGCAACGCCAAGTCGACGTCATCGCCCGTGGTTCCGGACTTCTTCGAATCGCGAGTAATGGCTTCGAGGTGATCTTCATAGATCATTTTCGAGTCGTGCAGCAGGCGGCCGATCAGGGTGCTCTTGCCGTCGTCGACGTTGCCGCAAGTCAGGAAGCGCAGAAGCTCTTTGCGCTCGTGCTGGGCCAGGTACGCGAGGATGTCCTCGCTGATCAAATCAGACTGATGAGACATGGTGCGGAATCCTTAGAAGTAGCCCTGACGTTTCTTTTCTTCCATCGAACCTGCGCCATCGTGGTCGATGACACGGCCCTGACGTTCGGAAGTACGCGTCAGGAGCATTTCCTGGATGATCTCCGGAAGGCTTGACGCTGTGGACTCCACCGCTCCGGTCAATGGGTAGCAGCCAAGCGTACGGAAGCGGACCATGCGCTTCTCGATGCGCGCCTTTTCCTCATCGGTGAGGTGCTCAAGGATGCGCTCGTCGTCGATCATGATCAGGGTGCCGTTCTTCTCGATGACTTCGCGTTCGGCAGCGAAGTACAGCGGCACGATCGGGATCTGCTCCAGATAGATGTACTGCCAGATGTCCAGCTCGGTCCAGTTCGACAGCGGGAAGACGCGGATGGACTCGCCCTTCTTCACGTTGCCGTTGTAAACGTTCCAGAGTTCCGGGCGCTGATTCTTGGGGTCCCAACGGTGCTTGCTGTCGCGGAAGGAGTAGACGCGCTCTTTCGCACGCGACTTCTCTTCGTCGCGGCGGGCGCCGCCGAAAGCAGCATCGAAACCATGCTTGTCGAGCGCCTGCTTGAGGCCCTCGGTCTTCATGATGTCGGTGTGCTTGGCGCTGCCGTGAGTGAACGGGTTGATGTCCTGCGCCACGCCATCCGGGTTGATGTGCGTAATCAGGTCAAGATCCATCTCGTTGACCATCTGCTCGCGGAAGCGATACATCTCCTGAAATTTCCAGCGGGTATCGACGTGCATCACCGGAAACGGCAGCCGCCCAGGGAAGAAGGCCTTGCGCGCCAGATGCAGCATCACGGCCGAATCCTTGCCGATGGAATAGAGCATTACCGGGTTGTCGAACTCGGCGGCCACCTCACGGATGATGTGGATGCTTTCCGCCTCCAGCTGTTTCAGATGCGTCAGTTTGTCGACCATGGCTACTCACGAATTTTGCAGATGGAACGGCCGGCACGGCCGAGAAGAGGGAGCAACTTTAACACGGCATTAAATTCTAATCAGGCGGCTACTTAGATCGAAAAGCTCTAGGTTTATACCAGCTGAAACCTTGCGCTAGTCCGCTCCGGGCTGAGGCTGCATTGAGTGCCAACAACCGCATCAGGCGGGATTCGGGCAGTCTATGAAAACGTGCTCGATGTCATAGCGCTTCGCCAGATATTCGCCCAGTGCCTTTACGCCATAGCGTTCAGTGGCGTGATGGCCAGCAGCAAAAAAGCTCAGCTGATTTTCCCGGGCAATATGGGCGGTCGGCTCGGAGATTTCACCCGTCAGGTAGGCGTCGACGCCCGCAACCACCGCCTTTTCGATATAGCCCTGGGCGCCACCGGTGCACCACGCGACCCGCTTGATCTGCCGAGGCCCTTCCACCAGCACGGGCTCGCGACCGAGCGCGCTTTGCACCCTACGCATGAAGTCCGCAGGCCAGAGCGGCACATCCAGCGAACCGACGAGACCGACCGACCGAGGATTGCCCGGCTCCAACGGTCCCTCGACTGTAAGCCCAAGCATATGGGCCAGCTGCACGTTGTTACCTACCTCTGGATGCACGTCGAGCGGCAGATGGTAGGCCAGAAGGCTGATGTCGTTGCAAAGCAGCGTTTTCAGCCGACGTTGCTTCATACCCACTAATCGAGGGTCTTCGTTCTTCCAAAAATAACCGTGGTGCACCAGTACGAGATCGGCCTTAGCTTCAACCGCCGCATCGAGCAGCGCCTGGCTGGCGGTTACTCCACTGACGATACGTTGCACCTGCGGGCGCCCTTGTACCTGTAACCCGTTGGGGCAGTAATCCTGGATACTCGCGGCGTTCAAGTAGCGATCGGTTTCATCGACCAATGTAGTCAGCGCAACGGCCATAAATTGTCCTCTTAAAATCGGGTCTATCGAAACACCTGGCAGCGGTGTCGTCAGACCAGTATGCATAGCGACGGAGGTTACGCGCTCAAGCCTGCAGTTTCGCCAGGGTAAGGCTGCATTTCGCGGCCAGCCTCGTATAATGCCGTCACCTTAAGAGGCGCTCTTGCCCCCCGCAACCTGTCCGGACTTCCCATCGCGATGATCAATGCCCTGCGTTTTCTTGGCTGGCCGTTGCTGGTCGGCCTGTTGCTGGCCCTACTGATCATTCAGCGCTATCCGCATCTGGTAGGACTTAGTGACGAGCCAGAATATAGCCTGCAACAAGCTCCCTTGATCGCCCTACCGCAGCAAGGCCCCTACTCTTATGCCGACGCAGTCAGCAGCGCGGCACCCGCTGTAGCCAACCTCTACACCACCAAGGTGGTCGACAGCTCCAGCCAGCCCCCCATGCTCAAAGATGACCCGCTGTTCCGGCGGTTCTATGGCGATAACCTGCCTCGCCAGCGCCGGATGGAGTCGAGCCTGGGGTCGGCGGTAATCATGAGTCCAGAAGGCTATTTGCTGACCAATAACCACGTCACCGCGAATGCCGAGCAGATTGTCGTGGCGTTGCGCGACGGCAGAGAAACCCTTGCGCGTGTCATCGGCAGCGATCCGGAGACCGATCTGGCTGTGCTCAAGATCGATCTTGCAGACCTGCCGGCGATCACCATCGGCCGCTCGGATGGCATCCGGATCGGGGACGTAACACTGGCGATCGGAAATCCGTTCGGGGTCGGTCAGACTGTCACCATGGGCATCATCAGCGCCACCGGACGCAACCAACTGGGCCTCAATACCTATGAGGACTTCATCCAGACTGATGCGGCCATCAATCGCGGCAACTCTGGCGGCGCGCTAGTCGATACCGCAGGCCACCTGATTGGCATCAATACGGCAATCATCTCCGAGTCGGGCGGCTCTCAAGGCATTGGCTTCGCCATCCCTGTGAAGCTCGCTCTGGACGTTATGAGATCCATCGTCGAGCACGGCCAGGTGATTCGTGGCTGGCTCGGCGTGGAAGTGCAATCCCTGACCCCGGAGCTGGCGGAGTCGTTCGGTCAGGCAGGCCGCCCTGGGATCGTCGTGGCCGGTGTCTACCGGAACGGTCCGGCTGAGCGCGCTGGACTGCTGCCTGGTGACCTGATTCTTAGCATCGATGGCGAGCCGGCGAGCGATGGCCGCAACTCGATGAATCAGGTTGCGCGTGTGCGTCCCGGCGACAAGATCGACATCAACATCTTGCGTAATGGCAAACCGCTGACAATGACAGCCGAAGTCGGCATGCGACCGCTGGTGGAGAAGGCTCCGCAGTAGAGCCACAGGGCTTGGCAATAGACAGCGAGCCACTGCGCGTAACGCTCAGCCGGCCCTTCGCTAATGCAAATTTCTACTTCCCCCGCCTAGACCCCGTCCACATTGGGCCGACCAAAACCGCATGCGACGGTGCCGCAATCGGTCAGGCCTACGCTCCCCCAATACGCTTCAGTGCATCGAGCAAGGCCTGATTCTGCTCCGGCGCGCCAATGGTAATGCGTAGGAACTGGTCAATGCGCGGCGACTTGAAGTGTCGAACGATGACGCCATGCTCTCGGAGTCCAGCAGCTAGCGTGGCAGCGTCACGTTGTGGATGGCGGGCAAAGATGAAGTTGGCCGCAGATGGCAGCACCTCGAAGCCCATCTCTCTCAGCGCGACGGTAACGCTCTCGCGACTAGCGATCACTTGCTGGCAGCGCTGTTCGAAATAGGCGCGATCCTCGAATGCAGCCGCGGCGCCGGCAATGGCGATGCGGTCCAGCGGATAAGAGTTGAAACTGTTCTTGATGCGTTCCAGCGCCTCGATCAAATCCGGATGCCCTACGGCGATACCAGCACGCAGCCCGGCTAACGAACGCGACTTAGATAACGTTTGGGTGACCAGCAGGTTCGGGTAACGGTCCACCAAAGCGATCGCTGACACACCGCCAAAATCGATATAGGCCTCATCGACAACCACGACTGAATCGGGATTGGAATCCAACAGCTGCTCGATAGCTTCCAGCGCCAGCAAGCAGCCAGTCGGCGCGTTGGGATTCGGGAAGATGATCCCACCATTAGGCCGGACGTAATCAGCCGTATCTATCTGGAACTGTTCATCCAACGCAACGGATTCATAAGCGATGCCGTAAAGGCCGCAATAAACTGGATAAAAGCTGTACGTCACATCGGGGAAGAGCAACGGCTTCCCGTGCTGGAAAAGTCCGTTGAATATGTGCGCCAGCACCTCGTCCGAGCCGTTACCGACAAAGACTTGTTCCGGACGAACCTCGTAGTAGGCAGCCACTGCCCGCTTGAGCCGCTCGCCGTTCGGGTCCGGATACAACCGCAGGTTGTCGTTCAGCTCAGCCTGCATTGCAGCAATCGCTTTGGGTGACGGGCCGTAAGGGTTCTCGTTGGTATTGAGCTTGACCAGATTGGTCAGCTTCGGCTGCTCGCCCGGCACATAGGGAACCAGGCCATCGACGAAGGGGCTCCAGAATTTGCTCATCCGCCCTTCTCTCCTCGTGAATAATCAGTCTGCCGCCGGACGAACTCTGCAAGGCGTCTCTACCGGTCGGATTGGCAAAACCAACAAGCGAAGCCTAAACCGCTCCGCTTGGTCGCAACATACATCTAAGGCTTGATTCGGTACTCAGCGCTGCGTGCGTGCGCCGTGAGCGACTCACCGCGCGCAAGCACCGAGGCGACTTTACCCAGCTCGGACGCGCCTTCAGCCGAACAGTTGATGATCGACGAGCGCTTCTGAAAATCGTAAACGCCCAAGGGTGACGAGAACCGTGCGGTTCCAGACGTAGGCAGCACGTGGTTCGGGCCGGCGCAGTAATCGCCCAACGCTTCAGCCGTATAGCGTCCCATGAAGATGGCACCGGCGTGACGAACCTGCGGCAACCAATGATCCGGATCTTCGACGGACAGCTCGAGGTGTTCAGGCGCGATGCGATTGGCAACCTCGATCGCCTGCTGCATGTCGTCCACCTGGATCAGCGCCCCCCGACCCTGCAACGAAGCGCGAGCAATTTCGCTACGCTCCAGGCTCGGCAGCAGGCGACCGATGCTCTCAGCCACCTGCTCGAGGAATCTTGCATCCGGACTGACAAGGATCGACTGAGCGTCCTCGTCGTGCTCAGCCTGTGAAAACAGGTCCATGGCGATCCAATCCGGATCGGTCTGTCCGTCACACACGACGAGGATTTCGGAGGGACCGGCAATCATGTCGATGCCGACCTTGCCGAACACGTGTCGCTTGGCTGTTGCGACATAGATATTGCCTGGGCCGACGATCTTGTCGACCGGCGGAACGCTTTCAGTTCCGTAGGCCAGTGCTGCGACTGCCTGGGCGCCTCCGATGGTGAAAACCCGGTCGACGCCTGCAATGCAGGCCGCAGCCAACACGAGCTCATTAACCTCACCACGCGGGGTAGGCACAACCATGACGACTTCCGGTACGCCAGCAACTTTGGCAGGGATCGCGTTCATCAGTACAGACGACGGATACGATGCCTTGCCGCCCGGTACATAAAGCCCCGCACGATCAAGCGGAGTAACCTTCTGCCCCAGCACGGTGCCATCAGCTTCGGTATAGCTCCAGGAATCCTGTTTCTGCTTTTCATGGTAGATGCGGACGCGTTCGGCGGCAGCTTCCAGAGCCTGCCGCTGCGCCGGACTGATTCGTGTAAGCGCCAGTTCAAGCCGCTCACGCGGCAAGATCAGATCAGCCATGGAAGCGACTTCTAGGCCGTCGAAGCGCTGAGTCAGCTCCACAAGCGCCGCATCGCCGCGCTCACGTACAGCGCGGATGATCTCCAGGACACGCTGATTGACCCCATCATCGGACACGCTTTCCCAGCTCAGCAGATGGTCCAGATGTCGAGCGAAATCAGGATCAGCGGCGTTGAGTCGGCGGATGTCGATGGGAGCAGTCATAACGGGCCTCATGAAGGAACGAGTACAGCAATGGTCAGGCGCCCTAGACTAACAAGCCGACCGCGCGGGCACCTGGATATTTAGGCTATTACAGGGATAGGCAGGCCGGCCAAACATGACCGGCAGCGTGTTCAACCGTGTTGGACGATGGCACTCTGGAGCGCGTCAATCAGTGCCTGGATGCGCCCGTGCTGCATCTTCATGGAGGCCTTGTTGACGACCAGTCGCGAGCTGATCATGGCAATCAATTCCTGAGGCTCAAGACCGTTGGCGCGCAAGGTATTACCGGTGTCGACGACATCAATGATCTTGTCGGCCAGCCCTACAAGCGGCGCGAGCTCCATCGAGCCATAGAGCTTGATGATGTCGACCTGTCTGCCTTGTTCGGCGTAATAGCGCTTGGCGACGTTTACGAACTTGGTCGCGACTCGCAGCCGGCCCTTTGGCTCCGCCGCGCCGACCTTACCGGCGGTCATCAGCTTACAGTTGGCGATCTTGAGGTCCAGCGGCTCGTACAGTCCCTGCCCGCCGTATTCCATCAGCACATCTTTGCCTGCCACCCCGAGATCGGCCGCGCCGTGCTCCACGTAGGTCGGAACGTCGGTGGCTCGTACGATCAGCAACCGCACATCGTCTTGTGTGGTAGGAATGATCAGTTTGCGGCTTTTTTCGGGATTTTCGGTCGGCACGATACCGGCGGCCGCTAGCAACGGCAGCGTATCGTCGAGGATCCGACCTTTGGAAAGGGCGATGGTGAGCATTGCGTTAATCCTTGGGTTCCGCTCTTTCGGCCGTCAGCGTCTTGGGCCAGCGTATTGGCGGCCCGTGACGGCTTCGATTCGCCAGCAAGCTGGCCCATACAACAGCGATGCAATCTCAGCCCGGTACGCGGCGAATCTTGGCGCCCAGCAATTGCAGCTTTTCCTCGATGCACTCATAGCCACGATCGATGTGGTAGATACGATCAATCAGCGTGTCGCCTTCCGCAACCAGACCAGCGATCACCAGGCTCGCTGATGCCCGCAAGTCGGTGGCCATGACCGGTGCGCCTTTGAGTTTCGGTACGCCGGTCACGATAGCGGTATTGCCCTCGACCAGAATCTGCGAACCCATGCGATTCATTTCATAAACATGCATGAAGCGGTTTTCAAAAACGGTCTCGATGACCGTCCCGGTGCCCTCGGCTACCGCGTTCATGGAAATGAACTGTGCCTGCATGTCTGTTGGGAATGCCGGATATGGCGCGGTACGGATATTCACGGCCTTCGGCCGGTTACCCTTCATGTCGAGCTCGATCCAATTACTGCCGGTGTCGATGTGGGCTCCCGCCTCCTCGAGCTTGTGCAGTACGGCTTCGAGCAGCGTGGCGTCGGTATCCTTGAGACGTACCCGCCCTCCCGTAGCAGCAGCGGCGACCAGGTAAGTACCGGTCTCGATACGGTCGGGCATAACGCTGTAGCGACCACCGCCCAGGCGTTTGACGCCATCGATGACAATGGTGTCGGTGCCTGCGCCGGAAATTTGCGCGCCCATGGCGTTGAGGAAGTTGGCCAGATCAACCACTTCAGGCTCACGCGCAGCGTTCTCCAGAACCGAACGACCATTGGCCAGTGCCGCGGCCATCATGATGTTTTCGGTACCGGTAACACTGACGATGTCGAAGAAGAAGTGCGCACCACGCAGGCCGCCAGCTGGCGCCTTGGCCTTGATGTAACCACCTTCGACATCGATCTGCGCGCCCATGGCCTCAAGGCCCCGTATGTGCAGGTCCACCGGACGAGAGCCGATGGCGCACCCGCCAGGCAATGCCACTTCGGCCTCGCCGAAACGAGCCACCATGGGCCCCAGCACGAGGATCGAGGCCCGCATGGTTTTGACTAGTTCATAGGGTGCGACCAGCGTCTGAATGCTGCTGGCATCCACCTCGACACTGAGTTTTTCATCGATGACTGGCTGTACACCCATACGACCAAACAGCTCGATCATTGTCGTGATGTCATGCAGATGCGGCAGGTTGCAGACGGTAACCGGGGTGTCGGCCAGCAAGGTAGCAGCGAGAATCGGCAAGGCCGAGTTCTTCGCGCCGGAGATGCGAATCTCGCCGTTGAGGCGGGCCCCGCCGGTGATGATCAGTTTATCCATGGTAGTTCCCGTAACCCGCAGGCTCGAAGCACTGGCGAAGAGGAGCCGTGCGGAACTTCAGCAGCTGCGCACGAGCGGAGGATGTCTGTGTCGACGAGCAGTCAGCCGCGAGCAAGCCAGTCGGCACGACTGAAAAACTTCATCGTGACTGCGTGGATGCTGCCGTCGGCAATCCACGGGTTCAGATGAGCATAAATCTGCTGCTGGCGTTTGATCGGACTCAAGCCCGCCAACTCGTCGCTGATCACATTCAGCTGGAAGTTACAGCCCTCGCCTTCCACTTCCACCTGAGCGCCTGAAAGTTTCTCTTCCAGAAAATTCTTAACTTCTACGGCCTGCATGTTCAACCTCGATCGGCGCCGGACGCGCACGGTCGGCCATCATACAAAAAAGCCTGGAGGCTGCGAACCCCGAACCCATGTCGACTGACGAAGACACCTTCACTCGAGCGTTTCGGCATCGGCTTCCCGCGGCTGTGGATGCCGACTGGGGGGCGCGACTGCCGGGAAGCGGGATGATGCAAAGCGTACAACCAGAATAGCGAACGCCAGCAGCAGGATCGCCCCTGAAATATAGACAACGCCCATATCCGGTCGGTGGTGATGCGAGACATCAGAGATGAGTAGTCGCGTCAATGCCGTGATCGCCACGTAGATCAGAAAGCGCACCGGCATGTGGTTGGTCTTGAAGTAGATGCCAACCATGGCGCCAAGCTCGAGGTAGATGAACAGCAGCAGGATGTCATCAACACTGATGCTGCCCTTCTCGATCATGCCCAGGAACGCGACCAGCCCGGCCCAGGCTGTAACAGCGCCGATGGCGAACAGCGACAGGTAGTGAAACGTTTCTACAAACAGGTTACCCAGTGATTCGGCCGCCCGATGGACCTTGGCACGTGTCGATTCGGCCCAGCGCAGCAACATCAGACAGCTCCTTCTGTTTCATCTGACAGGACGAGCACGTCCAGCAAACCGGACACGCGGGCAAGCTCACGCATTTCAGCCGGCAGCCCCGCGATAACGATCTTATCGCCCTGCTTTTGCGCATCGCGAGAAAATGCCAACAGCAGTGACAATCCAACGCTGCTGGATTTCTCAACCGAGGAGCAATCGACCCGCACGCACTCGCCCTTGTTTTGCTGGATCAGTGCCTGCCCTTGCTTGCGCAGAGCCGGGCCAGACTCGTAATCAAGCACGCCCGCCAAGCGAAGCTCACCACCGGCGCCCCGCTCAACCCGGCCTTTACTCATCGCCCGCCGCCTGCTGGCCCGCTCCGGTTTCCTTGGTCCGAGCCACTACTTCGGCCCAGCCGTCGATGGTTCTATCGAGGTCGCCATTGTTTTTCTGCATGGCATCGGCGAACTGATCGCGGAACAACTTGCCGATGTTGATGCCATTGATAATCACGTTACGCACCATCCAGTCGCCGTCATGATTAACCATGGTGTAGGACACCGGGTAGATCTCGCCCTGGCGACCTGTAACCTCCATGCCGACGCTGGTGCGCTTGGGGTCCTGCTTGCCGCTAGCAGGCAGCACCTTGATCTGTTGATTGTTGTACTCAAGCAACGCATTCCCGTAGAACTGCATCAGGCTGCGCTTGAAATTGCCCTGGAAGCGGGACATCTGCTCGGGCGTGGCATTGCGAGAATACTTTACGGTCATGATGCTTCGCGAAATCCCCTCGGCATCCACAACTGGGCCAAGGATAGCGTTCAGCGACTCGTAAAAGGCGCTCGGATCCTGACGATACTGGTCTTTATTTGCCTTGAGATCCGCAAGCAGTTCGTCCGTGGTCTGCTGAATTACTTCGTGAGCGCTGGGCGCCGCCTGGACCAACACGGAAAAGGCAGCCAGCAGCACCAGCAAGCCGTGACGCAGAACAGTCATCATGGGGTTGTACCTCACTCTTTATTGACCGAATTGAGTAGAAACTTGCCTATCAGATCTTCCAGCACCAAAGACGACTGGGTATCGCTAATGGTGTCACCGTCTCCCAGCGTTTCTTCTTCACCACCAACGCTGATACCAACATATTTTTCACCGAGCAGGCCGGCCGTCAGAATCGAAGCGGTAGAGTCGACGGGCAGGATATCGACATCCTTCTGTACTTCGAGCGTCACCCGGCCGGTGTAGCTCTCACGATCCAGATCGATCGCCGTCACCTTACCAATGGTCACGCCCGCCATGGTGACCTTGGATCGGACACTCAGGCCGGCGATATTGTCGAAATAAGCGTAAAGCTTGTAGGTGTCGGCGCTGTTGACGCTAAGCCCACTAACCCGCAACGACAGCAGCAGCAGGGCCAGAACGCCCGCGAGCAGGAACAAGCCAACACCAATCTCCAGGGTGCGGATACGCATCAAAAATCTCCAAACATCAACGCGGTCAAAATGAAGTCGAGGCCGAGCACAGCCAGCGAGGCGTAGACAACGGTTCGGGTAGTGGCACGACTGATCCCTTCGGAGGTCGGTTCGCAATCGTAGCCCTGGAACACCGCGATCCAGGTCACAACGACGGCAAACACCATGCTTTTGATGACGCCGTTCAACACATCGGAAGAGAAGGTGACGCTGTTCTGCATATTGGCCCAGAACGAACCCTCGTAAACGCCGAGCCAGTCCACAGCAACCATCGCGCCGCCCCATATACCGACAACGTTGAAAATCACGGTAAGCAATGGCAGGGATATGAAACCGGCCCACAGCCGCGGCGCCACGATGTACTTCAACGGATCGACACCAATCACTTCAAGACTCGACAGTTGCTCGGTCGATTTCATGTTGCCGATCTCGGCTGCCAACGCCGAGCCGGCTCGACCGGCAAACAGGAGCGCCGTCACAACCGGCCCCAACTCACGAAGTAAAGTCAGGGCAACCATCTGTCCGACTGCCTCTTCCGAGCCATAGCTGCTAAGGATGCTGTAGCCCTGAAGCGCAAGCACCATGCCGATGAATGCTCCTGATACCAGGACTATTGCGAGAGACAATACGCCGACCGAATACAACTGCCTGATCAGTAGGGACAAACGGCCGTCCAGCCCACTGGGGCCGAACAATGCGTGAAACAGAAACAAAGTCGCGCGTCCCTGCGCCGCGAGCACATTCATTCCCGATTCGCCAATACGGCGGACACGCTCGACCAGAGAACGCTTACGCATCGGGGCCTCGCAACAAATCCTCGGCATAAGCCGGGGCTGGAAAATGGAAAGGCACTGGACCGTCCGCGGCTCCTTTCATGAATTGGCGTATCCGCGGGTTGGTCGACTCGTGAAGCTCAGCCGGCGTCCCCTGTCCCAGCACCTGGCCGTCACCCACTACATAGATGTAGTCAGCAATACTCGCCGTTTCGGCCAGATCATGGGACACCACGATACTGGTGATGCCCAACGCATCCGTGAGCAGCCTGATCAGCTGCACCAGAACGCCCATGGCGATCGGGTCCTGGCCAGCAAACGGTTCGTCATACATCAATATCTGGGGGTCCAACGCTATTGCGCGAGCCAGCGCCACCCGACGCTTCATTCCGCCGGACAACTCCTCCGGCATCAGCTCGACCGCACCGCGAAGCCCTACGGCCTGCAGTTTCATCAGTACGATGTCGCGGATCATTTCTTCGGGCAGCTTGGTGTGCACGCGCAAGGGAAAGGCGACGTTTTCGAAAACGTCCAAATCCGTGAACAACGCGCCACTCTGAAACAGCACCCCCATCTGCTTGCGCATGTCGAACAGCTCGCGCCGTGACAGTGTCGGGAGGTTGGTCCCGGCAACCCAGACTTCGCCTTGCGTTGGCTTGAGCTGGGCCGCCATCAAACGCAGCAGCGTGGTCTTGCCGCAGCCGGAAGGGCCCATAATGGCCGTCACCTTGCCGCAGGGAATGACAATGTCGACATTATTGAAAATGCTCCGCTCACCGCGCTTGAAGGAAACTCCCTTCAGCTCGACGGCGTTGGCGTTGGCGGCGCTCATCGGATCTCCTCGGATACAGCCTGCGGATCAGACGCCCTCCGTTCTTTCGGAGATACTTCGCAGAGCCGTTTTTGCGGCGCGAACTATAGCACCGCCCCATGAGCGCCCCAAGCCAGTCTCTGTGTCCGCACATGAGCGAGCGCACGTTCGTTCAGCTTGAGTTCAGCTTCAAGCGCGACGATCAGCGACAACGCTTTTTCAGTGAGCGGTAATCCGTTTGCCGCTATAATCCCGCGTTTTGGTCCAGGCGACGAAATACATGAGCCAGAGCAGCCAGCTGATCGAGACTGCCCAGCGCACTATCCGCATGGAAATCGAAGCGGTCGAGCAGCTGAGGACGCGCATCGATGAGAACTTTGTAAAAGCCTGCGAGCTCATCCTCCGTTGCAAAGGTCGAGTCGTCGTAGTCGGCATGGGCAAGTCCGGGCATATCGGCAACAAGATCGCTGCCACGCTTGCGAGTACGGGCACTACCGCTTTCTTTGTCCATCCTGCCGAAGCCAGCCATGGCGACATGGGTATGATCACGCGCGATGATGTGGTGCTGGCTCTGTCCAACTCCGGCAGCACCAGCGAAATCGTGACATTGCTCCCTTTGATCAAGCGCCTCGGCATTACCCTAATCAGCATGACAGGAAACCCCGAGTCTGTGCTTGCCAAGGCGGCGTCGGTCAATATCGATGCAAGCGTCGCTATCGAGGCCTGCCCTCTCAATCTGGCACCAACGTCATCAACAACCGTCAGCCTGGTTCTGGGGGATGCGCTGGCAATTGCGCTGCTAGAAGCTCGCGGCTTCACTGCGGAGGACTTTGCCTTCTCGCATCCCGGCGGCGCGCTGGGCAGACGCCTGCTGCTGAAAGTCGAGCACGTGATGCACGCTGGCGATCGCCTGCCGATGATCAACCGAGGCACATCGCTGCGCGAAGCGCTGCTGGAAATGACCCAGAAAGGTCTTGGCATGACTGCAGTGGTCGAGGAAGACGGCCGCCTGGCCGGTATCTTCACAGACGGTGACCTGCGTCGCACGCTGGACAAAGGTATCGATGTGCGCCAGGCGACTATCGATCAAGTCATGACGCCCCACGGCAAGACGGCTTATGCCGACATGCTTGCTGCCGAAGCCTTGAAGATCATGGAAGACAACAAGATCAACGCCTTGGTGGTCGTTGATGAACAGGACCAACCAGTTGGTGCGCTGAACATGCATGATCTGCTGCGCGCGGGAGTTATGTAGATGAACGACCTATTGCGGCGTGCTCGCAACATCCGCCTGGCAATTTTCGATGTGGACGGCGTGCTCACGGACGGCAAACTCTATTTCCTTGTCGACGGCAGCGAATTCAAGACCTTCAATACCCTGGACGGTCACGGTATCAAGATGCTGATCAATTCAGGCGTGCGTACGGCGATCATCAGCGGTCGAAAAACGCCGGTGGTTGAGCGTCGAGCACAGAATCTAGGCATTCAGCATTTGTATCAGGGCCGTGAAGACAAGCTTGTGGTGCTTGATGAATTGCTCGGTGAGCTTGGGCTCGACTACGCCGAAGTTGCCTACCTCGGCGACGATCTTCCCGACCTGCCAGTTATCCGCCGCGTCGGATTGGGCATGGCAGTTGCCAGCGCTGACGCCTTCGTTCGCCAGCATGCCCACGGTGTCACCAGCGCCCGAGGTGGTGAAGGTGCCGCGCGAGAGTTCTGTGAATTGATTCTGCGTGCTCAGGGCAACCTCGATGCCGCGCAGACCGCCTATCTCTAGAGGTTCCGATGCTCAGTAGAGTCCGCTTTCCCGCAATTCTCCTGCTGGTCGCCCTGCTTCTGGTCGCGATCGGCTACTGGAACATTCGCCCGGAAAGCTTCATGCAGGAAACACCTGCGACTCCAGGCGAGCAATCACCAATCGATTTCTATGTCACCAATTCCCGCACTGTGCAGTACCAGCCTGACGGCAAGCGCAACTACGAGCTTTCGGCGGAGAAGGTAGAACATATCCAGGCCAGCGATATCAGCCTGCTCACTCGCCCCGACCTACGATCCTATCGAGGCTCCGAGCTGCCATGGCATGTGACAAGCGAGCGCGGAGAGGTCGGCCCGGAAGGTGAAGAAGTCGAGCTGATCGATAACGTCAAAGTTGAACGCAACGACGCCAAAGGGCGACCAACCATTATCACCACCAGCAGGATGACGGTACTGCCGGATAAGGAATATGCCGAGACTCGCCAACCCGTTAGAATCGTCGCCGCAAATGGCGTGACGACCGCTACAGGCATGAAAGCGTATCTAGACGAAGGCAGGATGCTCCTGCTATCCAACGTAAGAGGCCAGCATGAGCTGCGTTAAGACCCTCCCCCTCCTGATTGGCTTAGGCATTTTCCTGCTTGGCTCGAACGCCCATGCGCTTCCAGAAGACCGCAACCAGCCTATACGGATCCAAGCCGACACCGCGGAACTGGACGACCGTCAAGGCGTTGCCGTGTACAGGGGCGATGTAGTCATCACCCAGGGCACCATGAAAATCACGGGCGATACCGTAACGATCACGCAGAATGAGAATGGGGATGTCGAGGTTTTTACCTCGATCGGTAAGCCCGCCTACTACGAACAGAAGCCGGCCGCAGATAAGGAAATCGTCAAAGCGTACGGTTTGACGATTCAGTACTTCGCTGACAACGAGCGCATCGTTCTGATTGATCAGGCAAAGGTCGTTCAGGAGGGCAACACCTTCGAGGGTGAAAAGATCGTTTATGACACCCAGCGGCAAATCGTCAACGCTGGCCGCGCTACCAATACCGATGTCACCACACCACGGCCTCGCGTTGATATGGTCATCCAACCGCGCAACAAAGAACAGCCGGCAACGGAGCAGACCGAGTAATGGCGATTCTCAAGGCCCAGCATCTAGCGAAGAGCTACAAGAGCCGCCAGGTCGTTCGTGACGTAAGCTTATCCATTGAGAGCGGGCAAATCGTCGGTTTGCTGGGGCCTAACGGCGCCGGCAAAACCACCTGCTTCTATATGATAGTCGGACTGGTAAAAGCCGATCAGGGTCGGGTACTGATCGACGATCAGGATGTCACGCACCTTCCGATGCACGGCCGCGCCCGAGCGGGCATCGGCTATCTGCCACAGGAAGCCTCGATCTTTCGCAAGCTCTCCGTCGCCGACAACATCATGGCCATCCTGCAAACGCGCAAGGATCTTGATCGCAGCGGCCGGCAACAAGCCTTGGAAGGTCTGCTACAGGAATTTCACATTCACCACATCCGTGACAGTCTCGGCATGAGCCTTTCCGGGGGTGAACGGCGGCGTGTCGAGATCGCTCGCGCATTGGCCACGGCCCCCAAGTTCATCCTTCTCGATGAGCCCTTCGCTGGCGTTGACCCCATTTCGGTCGGCGACATCAAGCAGATCATCCATCACCTGAAGGCCAAGGGCATCGGCGTCCTTATTACCGATCACAATGTCCGGGAAACCCTGGATATCTGTGAAACCGCCTATATCGTCAACGACGGACAACTGATAGCCGAAGGCGATGCCGAGACAATCCTGGCCAACCAGCTAGTGAAGGAAGTCTACCTGGGGCACGAATTCAGGCTCTGAAGATTATTTTTCAGCTCCATTGAGCGCCAGGGGCTAGGCAAAGGCTTCGTTAGCAGGCATATAATTTGCTTACACGGGCGCTCGCGGCGTCAGCGAAATCGGAACAGGCGCGGTCGCGCCGGCAAACAAGGTTCGAAGTCCTCTGCCATGAAACCATCGCTAGTCCTGAAGATGGGCCAGCAGCTGACGATGACACCGCAGCTGCAACAAGCCATACGACTGCTCCAGTTGTCTACGCTCGACCTCCAACAGGAGATCCAGGAAGCGCTGGACTCCAACCCCATGCTTGAGCGCGAAGAAGACGGAGATGACTTCGACAACTCCGATCCAATGGCCGAATCGGTCGAAAAGAAAACCGAAAGCGCCACTACCGAGCAGAGCGAGCCAGACAATCACTATGAGGAGCCCATCAATACCGTTGAGAACCTCGAAGACGGCGAATGGGGCGACCGCATACCTGAAGAGCTCCCAGTAGACACCGCCTGGGAAGACATCTATCAGACCAGCGCAAGCAGCCTACCCAGCAATGATGATGATGAATGGGATTTCACGACCCGTACGTCGTCTGGCGAAAGCCTGCAGAGCCACCTGCTCTGGCAACTCAACCTTGCGCCCATGAGCGATACCGACCGCCTCATCGCGGCCACACTGATAGACTGCATCAATCCACAAGGCTACCTCGACGAAACACTCGAGGAGATCTTCGAATCGTTCGACCCGGAACTTGAAATCGAACTCGACGAGATCGAAGTGGTGCTTCGCCGCATCCAGCAGTTCGAACCGGCTGGTATCGGAGCACGCAACCTTCGCGAATGCTTGCTGTTGCAGCTCCGCCAACTCCCCGAACGCACTAGCTGGCTGAGCGAAGCCATGCGTTTGGTAAGCGACCACTTGGATATCCTCGGCGCACGCGATTACAGCTTGCTCATGCGCCGCATGAAGCTCAAGGAAGACGAGCTTCGCCAGGTCATCGACCTTATCCAAACACTCAATCCAAGGCCCGGCTCGCAGATCGAGGCGGGCGAGCCAGAATACGTCGTCCCGGACGTGATCGTACGCAAACACAATGGCCGCTGGCTGGTTGAGCTGAACCAGGAAGCGATGCCGCGACTTAGAGTGAATGCGCAGTATGCGGGGTTCGTTAAACGTGCCGACTCGAGTGCCGATAACACCTTCATGCGTAATCAGCTGCAAGAGGCTCGTTGGTTCATCAAAAGCCTACTTAGCCGCAACGAAACACTGATGAAGGTGGCTACGCAAATCGTCGAGCACCAACGGGGTTTCTTCGAGCACGGCGACGAGGCAATGAAGCCCCTGGTCCTGCACGACATTGCCGAGGCTGTCGGCATGCATGAGTCGACTATCTCGCGGGTTACGACGCAGAAGTTCATGCACACGCCGCGTGGCATATATGAGCTGAAATACTTCTTTTCCAGCCATGTCAGCACTGCCGAAGGTGGCGAGTGCTCCTCCACTGCCATCCGCGCAATCATCAAGAAACTGGTGGCCGCGGAAAACCAGAAAAAGCCGTTGAGTGACAGCAAGATCGCTGGTTTACTGGAGGAACAGGGTATTCAAGTTGCACGCCGCACCGTCGCCAAATATCGCGAATCGCTTGGAATCGCACCGTCTAGCGAGCGCAAGCGGTTGATGTAACGCCTGGCGACCGAGTGGACTTGTTCCGGTGACGGGTTTTCAACCCGTCAATTCGCACGTGGCAAAAGGAGATGCAGTATGCAAATCAACATCACTGGCCTTCACCTGGAGATCACCGAAGCCCTGCGTGACTACGTCGAAGAGAAATTCGAGCGGCTAGAACGTCATTTCGACCGCATCATTGCCGTTCAGGTGGTCCTTCAGGTTGAAAAGCTGAAGCAGAAAGCCGAAGCCACACTGCACGTAGCGGGGCGAGAAGTTGTCGCCAACGCCGAGCATGGCGACATGTACGCCGCAATCGACCTGCTTGCTGACAAGCTGGACCGGCAGCTGATCAAACATAAAGAAAAACAGCTTGAGCTCACTCAGGGCGCCTTGGCACGCTGACTCATTATGATCCGAATCGAAAATATCCTAACCCCCGGACGCTCCTTGGTGGGCGTTCCGGGCGGCAGTAAGAAGCGCGTCCTGGAGCAGATCGCCAGAATACTAGGCAGAGATCTCCCAGATCTTGATTCCCAAACCATCTACGAAAGTTTTATCGCTCGTGAAAAGCTGGGTTCTACAGGCTTCGGCAACGGCATTGCGATCCCACACTGCCGTATGCCTGGCTGTACCACACCGCTTAGCGCGGTTCTAAGGCTCGATGCGCCCGTTGACTTCGACGCCATCGACGGCGCACCTGTCGATCTACTGTTCGTACTGCTAGTGCCCGAAGCGGCCACTGATGAACATCTTGAGTTGCTACGCCAGATCGCAAGCATGCTGGATCGGGACGAGGTTCGTGAGCGCCTGCGCCGAGCCTCTTCGGGCCAGGAGCTGTATCAGGCGGTGGTCGACATTCAGAGCGGTCGTTAGCGCGAAACGGCATCCCAGCGCCCTACGCTGAGAGAGGAAAGTGACGTGCCCCCTATCCCTACATACCCATCCTTTCAGCGGCACGTCCAACACGCTCGGCCTGCCCCTACCCTGAGCGGTGCAGCGCGATGCGTCTAATCATCGTCAGCGGCCGCTCTGGGTCCGGCAAGAGCACCGCGCTGGATGTCCTTGAAGACAACGGCTTCTATTGCATCGACAACCTGCCCGCAGGCCTTCTTCCAGAGTTGGCAGAGCGAGCACTCCTGCATACAGAGTTGCTCCAACCTCAGGTAGCCGTCTCCATCGATGCGCGCAACCTGCCTAGCCAGCTCAAGCGCTTCCCAGAGCTGCTCAACGATGTGCGTGCACGCTACATCCAGTGTGATGTTCTCTATCTCGACGCGGCGGACGAAACGCTTCTAAAACGCTTTTCTGAAACGCGTCGGCGCCATCCGCTGACAAACCAAAACCGTTCCCTGGCCGAAGCCATCCGTGACGAGGAGCTACTTCTAGCCCCCATCATCGATCACGCTGACTTGAAGATCGACACCACGCACCTCAATCTTTATCAGCTGCGGGACTCTCTGAAGCTTCGCCTCCTGAACAAGCCAGAACCCGGTACGGCTTTTCTCTTCGAATCCTTTGGCTTTAAACGGGGGATGCCTGTCGATGCGGACCTGGTATTCGACGTGCGTTGTCTGCCCAATCCGTACTGGAAAGCAGAACTGCGGGACTTTTCCGGGCTGGATCAGCCCGTTGTCGACTATCTTGCTGGCCAGGCGGATGTCGAAGAAATGTATCAGGACGTCCTTGCCTACCTAAGTAAATGGCTGCCACGCTTCGCTGCCAGCAACCGAGCCTATGTTACGGTCGCTATCGGCTGTACTGGCGGCCATCATCGCTCGGTCTACCTAGCCGAGCGGCTTGGTCAGGCGCTGCGTGACCCATTGAAAAACGTCCAGGTACGCCATCGCGACCTGGCTTAGGAACATTCATGCCTTCGTGTGAAATAACCATAATCAACAAGCTGGGGCTGCATGCCCGTGCGGCTGCCAAATTCGTTGGCGTTGCCAACCGGTTTCCCTGTGTCGTCCGGGTCGGACGCAGCCCAGCAAGCCTGGTTGACGGTAAAAGCATCATGGCCGTCATGATGCTCGCCGCAAGCAAAGACACCACCTTGCACATGCACACCGAGGGCGAACAGGAGCAAGAGGCACTGGATTCGCTGATCGCCTTGATCAACGATTATTTCGAAGAGGGCGAATAGAGCAATTCAGCCCGCATAGGCGTAGTGCCAAGTACGGGCAGAGTCGATGGAGAGACCTAGGTCGTGAGCCCGTCTAACTGAAGCCTTGCCTTACTACTGACCTGCAACCTTCATTCGCTCGATCAGTACTGAGCCCGTATGAACGCTGCTTCGAGTTTCCAGGTCGTTCCCAACGGCCACGATCTGGCTAAACATGTCGCGCAGGTTGCCCGCAATGGTGACTTCCTGCACAGGAAATTGAATCTCACCGTTCTCAACCCAGAAGCCGCCAGCCCCACGCGAATAGTCGCCAGTTACCAGGTTCAGTCCCTGCCCCATCAACTCTGTGACCAATAATCCACGGCCCATACGGCGAATCAGTGCTGCTTGATCCTCATCTCCGTGGGTAACGAACAGATTATGAACCCCCCCAGCGTTGGCAGTGCTGGGCATGCCGAGCTTGCGTCCGGAGTAGGTGCTGAGTACGTACGAAACCAATTTGCCGTTTTCGACAAATGGCTTGGCGTAAGTCGCTAACCCATCACTGTCGTAGGCGGAACTGGCGAGCCCTCTCGACAGATGCGGACGCTCATCGAGACTGAGCCACTCAGGAAACACTATCTGGCCCAACGCGCCCTCGAGGTAGGAGGATTTGCGGTAGAGATTGCCACCTGAAATCGCAGAGAGAAAATGTCCGAACAGGCCCGTAGCGAGCTCCGAAGAAAACAGGACGGGTACGTCGCAGGTTGGTATGGGGCGCGCACCCAGGCGCCGAACAGCACGTTCAGCGGCCCTTCGGCCGATCGACTCGGCCGAGGCCAGGTCGGCGGCGACACGAGAGACGTCGTAGTGATAATCCCGCTGCATCTGCCCGTCGGCCTCGGCGATCATGACGCTGCTAAGGCTGTGGCGCGTGCTGCAATAGGCCCCGATGAAGCCATTGCTGTTGCCATACCCCCGGCACCCCTGGTGTGTGCTCAGGCTTGTGCCGTCAGCATTCAGGATGCGTTGGTCGGCAGCGAAGGCCGCAGCCTCGCAACTGAGCGCAAGCTCGATTGCTTCATCAGGGGAGATTCCCCAAGGATGGTAGAGGTCTAGGTCCGGCACGTTCTCTGCCATCAGGGCAGGATCGGCGAGCCCGGCAAACTCGTCTTCCGAGGCATGCTTGGCAATCGCAAGGGCAGCCGCTACGGTCTCGCGCACCGCTTCATCACCGCTGCCAGTTGTACTCGCCGAGCCTTTGCGCTGGCCCACGTAGAGCGTGATGCCAAAACCCTGATCGCGATTGAATTCGACCGTTTCCACTTCGCGCTGACGGACCGTCGTCGACAGGCCCTGCTCCATCGAGACGGAGACTTCACAGGCACTGGCACCCTGGCGGCGGGCCTCCTCCAAGATCTTTTCGACCTTTTCGCGCAAACCTGGCAATGCGTGCGGACCTATCCCCTCGACTTCACTCATAAACACTCCAATAACTGATGCGATCAAGATGCGGCTTGCGGCGCTCGGCTGAGCCGCGTCGGAAGCCTGCTGTTATCATGGCGGCATTCACTAATGGACCAGCCCCATGTCTGATATCTCCGATCTCGACGGTTTCGAGGAAAAAAGCAAAACCCAGGTCAAGCGCGAGCTCCACGCCCTGCAAGACCTGGGTGAACGTCTCGCCACCCTCAAACCCGATGTGCAAGATCGACTGCCGCTCACTGATGCCCTGCGTAAAGCGTTGGCCGACGCGCCAAAACACACCGCAAATATCGCGCGGAAGCGTCACCTGCAGTACATCGGCAAACTGATGCGTGATCAGGATGTAGATGCCATCTTGGCCCTTGTCGATCAGCTCGACGCCTCCACCCGACAATACAACGAACGCTTCCATGCGCTAGAACGCTGGCGCGACCGCCTGATCGCGGGCAATGATGAAACCCTCGAGGCATTCGTCAACGAATACCCCGAAACCGACCGTCAGCATCTTCGCGGACTGATTCGTCATGCCCAGCATGAAGCCGCGCGAAACAAGCCGCCTGCTGCCAGCCGCAAGATCTTCAAGTACATCCGCGAACTGGACGAAACCCAGCGCGGGTTGCGCTGAAAGCAGCAGCACGCCACAGCCAGCAAGCGCCGGAACCGAAGGGCAGCGCCCTATCTGCTCCGGCGTGCGGCACGACGTTCATGTCACACCGCCCTCTCAAGCGCCGGTGCCTCCTACGGTGATGCCATCAATTTTCAAGGTGGGCTGGCCTACCCCGACCGGCACAGACTGGCCGTCCTTTCCGCAGGTCCCGACACCGCTGTCCAGCGCCAGGTCGGTGCCGACCATCGAAACCCGGTTCATTACTTCCGGTCCGTTACCGATCAGGGTCGCCCCCTTCACGGGCGCGGTAATCTTGCCGTCTTCGATCAGGTAAGCCTCGCTGGTCGAAAACACGAATTTGCCGCTGGTGATGTCCACCTGTCCGCCACCGAGGCTTGCGCAATAAATGCCCTTCTTAACCGAGCGGATTATCTCCTCTGGGTCGCTTTCGCCCGCCAACATATAGGTATTGGTCATTCGCGGCATCGGTAGGTGCGCATAAGATTCGCGCCGGCCATTGCCTGTGGGAGCAACCCCCATCAGCCGGGCATTTAACTTGTCCTGAATATAGCCCTTGAGTATGCCGTTCTCGATGAGCGTGGTGCACTGCGTCGGTGTGCCTTCGTCATCGACGCTCAGCGAGCCGCGACGATTTACCAGCGTGCCGTCATCAACAATGGTGCAGAGCTTGGAGGCGACCTGTTGGCCTATTCGGCCGCTGTAGGCCGAACTGCCCTTGCGATTGAAGTCGCCTTCGAGCCCATGACCAACCGCTTCGTGCAGCAAGACCCCAGACCATCCCGGCCCCAGCACAACCGGCAGCGTACCGGCCGGCGCAGCAACGGCCTCAAGATTCACCAATGCCTGTCGCAGCGCCTCGCGGGCATAGCCCATAGCCCGATCTTCGCTCAGAAAATAATCGTACCCGGTGCGGCCGCCGCCACCCTGCCCACCGCGCTCACGACGCCCGTTCTGTTCGACGATGACACTGACGTTGAAGCGCACCAGTGGGCGTATGTCTGCGGCCATGCCACCGTCCAGACCGGCGACCAGGATGTGCTCCCAAACGCCCGCCAAGCTTACCGTGACCTGTTTGATGCGAGGATCAAGCGCTCGCGTCGCAACGTCGATACGCTTGAGCAACTCGACTTTTTCAGCGCGACCAAGGCCGTCCATGGGGTTTTCACGGCCATACAACGGCGCGAAGGCAGCCTTCGCCAACACACGCACCTGGCCCTTCTGACCGCCGCGAGCAATGGAGCGGGCAGCCTCGGCGGCCTGCCGAAGGGCATCGGCGGTAATGGCGTTGCTATAGGCAAAGCCGGTCTTTTCACCCGACAGCGCTCGAACGCCCACGCCTTGTTCAAGATGAAAACCACCCTCCTTGACGATACCGTCCTCCAGCACCCAGGACTCGGTAACCTGATCCTGAAAATATAGATCGGCCGCATCGATGCCTGGGCCCGCCAGTTCGCCGAGCAACCCTGGCAGGTCGTCTAGACCCAGCCCACCTGGGGTCAGTAAACGCTCGGTGACAGGTAACAACAATTCGCTCATAACTACTCCAAAGTGCCCGAGACGATTCGGGGCGCGGGAAATCGACGATGGCTCAGCACCGGCATGCGTTGGCGTATTGCATCCTGGTCGGCCTTGTCTCGGTCGGCAACCAGTACCGCTTCACCAGTTGGATGTTCTCGCAGCACGCGCCCCCAATGATCCACGATAGACGAATGACCATGGGTCAACCGTCCGCCAGCATGCTGCCCACCTTGCGCTGCGGCTAGCATATAGCATTGCGTCTCGATGGCCCGAGCGCGTATCAATATCTCCCAGTGCGCCTGACCGGTAGCGGTTGTGAAAGCCGACGGGACACTGATCAGCTCTGCGCCGGCCATACGTAGCGCGGAATATAGTTCGGCGAAACGCAGGTCGTAACAGACGGTCATGCCCAACCGGCCCACTGGCGTGTCGACAATCACCGGCGCATCACCAGGCTCGTAGTCATCAGACTCACGGTAGCGACCACGGGCGTCGTCGACGTCCGCATCGAAAAGATGCAGCTTGTCATAGCGCGCAACCCGGCTGCCCTGTTCATCGAAAAGCAACGAGCAGGCCCTGACCTTAGCCAGCGGCTGGTGATCCGGCGGCAGTGGCAGCGTGCCGGCGACAACCCATAATTTGAGGTCCTTCGCAGCTTGTTTCAACCATGGAAGTATCGGCCCCACACCCTCAGCCTCGGCACGCCCAACCGAGGCTAGATCGGCTCGACCCATGGCTGCGAAGTTCTCAGGCAGTACGGCGAGCCGTGCACCCGCCTCAGCGGCTCGCTCCAGGAGCTGTCTCGCGCTGGCGAGATTTGCCAGGATATCTGGCTGGCTGACCATCTGGATAACCGATAGGGTCATATTTGCCTCTGGGCGGAGCGATATTCCTGGGTCGGAGCGAGCTTCAATTGGGCTTTTCAAAAGGCTTGTCGAAGCTGATCTTAGGCGCTTGCCAAGGCCCCTCGACGTCGTATTGGACGGTTGCGAAGCGCGCGACCTTGTCACCCAACAGTTTGTCGACGACGAACAGAGCGCCACCAATGGCTGGCGCACCCACGATAAGCGCAGCCAACGGCAGGTTGTTGCTCAGCGGGAGCGTTACTAGCAACTTGGCGTCGATCCGATCATCGACCAGGTCCAGCCGACCGTCCAGCTCGAGGTTGCTGGACGGTCCGGAGACGGTCAGCGGTTCCGTGGTCACATAGACGCCGTCGGTCGCATTCAACTCAGCCTTGATGCGGTCGTAGCTCAGTCCTTTGCTGAACAGGTCAGAGAAATCCAGCCGTAGTCGCCGGCCAATTGAATCGAAATTCAGCAAACCGAACACCCGCAGCGCCTGCGCACCGCCATCCACCTCGCGGAGCTGGCCTTTACGCAACCGTGCATCGAGCCTGCCGGAGAAACGATTCAAGGCGAAGAATGCGGGTGAGCCAGACCAGCCACCATCTACATCCAGCCGAAAATCATTACTCGTGATGGACGGAGCAAAACCCCAGGCCTGTAACACATCCGCGAGATTGTCGCCGTGTATACGGCCCTTGTACCAAGTACGCCCGCCGTCCCAGCCACCCGCGCCGGCAATCTTGAGCCCCTTCAGATTCAAATCCAGATCGAGAAAGGCGACCCCATCATCGGCCGGTCTCATTTTCAACGCCCCCGAGCCCATGAACTCGTCACCTCGCAGCAACTCGGCAACCGAGATATCCACCGCGGGCAGCCCCTTTGGATCGACGCTCGCCAGAAGGTCTTCAGGCACTGTTGACGCCTCGTCTGGCTCTGCTCTGGGAAAGCGCAAGCGCGACAGGTCGACCACAATGGGCTCGGAAGCGGCATCCGGCAGACCAACCGTGCCCGTCACTGTCTCGCTCTGCAAGCCCAGCAGCCAGCCAAACGGCCGCTGCTTTAAGTTGACATGAAGCCCCTCGATCCGCGTCCCAAGACCCGTAACAGCGCCTATGTCCAGCTGAGCACGACGCAATAGGGTTCCGCCCGTCGCCCCCGATACGCCGCCGTACGTTTTAGCAAAAGCCTGCCACTGGCCAATATCTACTTGCGGCACGCTACCGCGTATATACAAGCCTTGATCATTGCGCAGATTGGCCGGGCCGCCACCGAGCACCAGCTCGCCGCCTCCTTCGGTCCAGTTGCCGCTAGGCGCAACGAAGGCCAGCGCAGCCAACTCGTCATATCGGAACGTGTAGCGTTGGCGCTCGCCCCCCAGCGTCATTCTCAAGGTTGTGTCGCGCCGCTGCGTGGCGGTTTTGCCGAACGGCGGCGGGAGTGCCAACTCGGTACCCAACAAGGAAGAATCGAACTGAAGCAGGTTACCGATTCCGTCTACTGTAAGCGTCATCCCGACGGGCAGATCTCCTGACGCAGGCACCGGCTGGCTGATTTTTTGCCACGCCAAAAGTGGCGCTACGCCGATCGTACCGGTTGCTTCGATCCGAGTAGATGGCTTCCCTGGCTCGCCAGTCGCAATCGCATGCCCCTTCACAGCGCTGCCCAGCGTGCGGCCTTGAAACGCTTTGGCGCTGAAACCGCTCTCGCTGTCGTAGCGAAATGCGCCGCCCAACGCGTCGATTTGCAGGTCGGCCTGCTGGATGAACAATGCGGCATCGGACGTTGAAAATTCGGCATCCACCTGAGGGCGCTCGCCTTTGCTTAGCGGAATGCCTAGTCGAAGGCTGCCACTCAGGGGCCCGTCGCCTCGCCACCCGGCAAACAACTCGTTTGTGCCGATCGGAGCCACCTGCATCAAGGTCAGCGCGTCGCGCAGATGCCCATCCACCTGACCGAAAACATTCAATTTTGGCGCCTGAGCGCCACTATGGCGCAGCACTTCAGCCGTGGCGTCATGTACGCGGCTGTCGAGCATGCGGGCCTCGGCGAGGCGCACCTGCACGCCAGTATTCTCAATGAGCACCTCCCCGCGACCATCTCGAAGTACAGGCCAACCGGGCTGAAACGCAAGCTCGGCACCTTTCACCTTGAAGTACAGGCTCAGGCTTCGAGCGGTTTCGGCCGCGCCACCGGCCAGCGCGCCCTGATACTGGAAATACCCCTGCTCGACAGTGCCCCCACGAATGGCCGTGGTTAGCCATTCGGTCAATGCCGGGCTCAACGCTGGCGAGCGGGTCGGTAGATATTTTTCGGTAAAGCGGGCGTCGCCATCAGACAAGCCGACACGCAGATCCATGTAGTCCTCCGCCGCCGGATCGCGCATCAGGCGGATAAGGAAATCACCAGCGATACGGCCCTCTTCGCCTTCTACCTGCAGGTAAGGCGCTGCCAGGGTGAAAGCCTGATCGTTGAGTGTCCAACGAAGACTTCCCCGCGCACGCTGATAGTCCCAAGGACGCGGAAAGAGCTGGGCCAGGTGAAGAGCGAAATCGTGATTATCGAAGCGCAGCTCGCCCCCGCCTAGATTGCCCCGTATCGCGCCACTGACATTGCGCACCGCCGGTATCCATTGGTGCGCGGCGATGCTGATCGCATCGAGGTTGCTGGAAAAACCCAGTCGCTCATCGCCAGTTTCAGCAGGCCGGTAGTCCAGCTGCAGGTTACGCAAGGTTCCGCTGGGCGCGAGCCCGATCAGATATTGGCTGGCCAGTTCGGGCAATGGCAGCACGGCCTTGACCAATTCGGCCACTGGGGCGACCGCAATGCGATCGGCCTGCAAGACCCAGCTGCCTTCTGCGAGATTCTGCTGAGCGAACAGCGTCGTATCCCGCCAACGTTCATCATCAAAGGTAAAGGCCAGCCCGTTCAACTGGAATCGGTAGCCCTCGCTTGTGCGATCAAGGTAGGCGTTGACCCCCAGATCTTCGAGCTTTACCGGATCGTTTGTCTGGCGGCCCAACTGAACTACTGGAGCGTTCAGCCGAGCTACCGCTCTAGACAATCCGCGCTGGCGCCAGTCGAGCCACACCTCGCCGCCGGCCTGGAGCCGTGCGAGATTCCAGCTTCCGGTCAGGCTCGCTGGCAACCACGCCGCCCAGTCACTTTGCGGCAGGCTCAGGTACAACTCAGCATCACTGGCCAACCAGTCATTGGGCTGCACCTGCGCCTCGGCATGCAGTTTCAGAGGCTGCCCATCCGGGAGCAACAGGCGACCATCGAGCCCCAGGCGCTGCCCCAGACTTCGCAGTTCGAAATTAGCGTACGTCAGGGTCAGGGGAGCTTCGTCGCGGGCCTCAATGGTGATCTGGCTGTCGAGCAGCCGAAGGCGCCCGATGCGCTGCAATTGAGTTATCAGCTTTGGCATGTCCGCCGGCGCCTGGTCACCATGTTCGGGGAGCCCATCGACGCGCCATTTGCCTTCGGCGGTCTGCACCAGCCCAAGCTGAAGCCCGGAAAACTCAATGCTGTCCAGTTTCAGCTGTCGCGCCAGTAGGCTGCCTGACACGTCAGGGACCAGCGCTAGACGATCCAGGCGAACAGCCCCGTCGCCCTCACCGAGAATCACGTTGTGGGCTACCAACTGCGGAGAGAGCCCCTCCCAACGACCTTCAAGCTGGCCGAGCGCGACCGGCATGTTGAGCACGTCGCGCGCCTTGTCTTGCACTTCTAGCCGATATTCGGCTACTAGCGGCACCAGCTGGCGCCCAAGGCTCACATATAGCGCGAGAATTATCAGTCCCATTGCACCCAGCCAGAGACTGCGGCGCAGTAAAGCCAGTATGAAAGCCAACAGCCGACTCATAAGCGCACGCTCCGCACGCACGGCCCCGAACGGCCATACAGACATCTAGTCAGAGCAGCACCACGTCGTACTGCTCCTGGGAATACATGGTCTCTACCTGGAACTTGATCGATCGTCCGATAAAGCTTTCGAGATCAGCGACATTGCCGGACTCCTCGTCCAGCAGGCGGTCGATGACCTTCTGGTTCGCCAGTACGCGATACCCTTCGGCCTGGTACGCCCTCGCCTCACGAAGAATCTCACGGAAAATCTCGTAGCAGACGGTTTCAGGAGTTTTCAACTTCCCACGGCCGTGGCAACACATGCACGGCTCACACAGCACCTGCTCGAGGCTTTCACGGGTGCGCTTGCGCGTCATCTGTACGAGGCCGAGTTCGGTGATGCCGATTATGTTGGTCTTGGCATGGTCACGTTCGAGCTGTTTCTCCAGCGTACGCAAGACCTGGCGCCGATGCTCTTCGTCCTCCATGTCAATGAAGTCGATGATGATGATGCCGCCGATATTGCGCAGCCGCAGCTGGCGGGCAATGGCCGTGGCTGACTCGAGATTGGTCTTGAAGATGGTTTCTTCGAGCGTACGGTGACCGACAAACGCGCCGGTGTTGACGTCGATGGTGGTCATCGCTTCGGCCGGATCGATGATCAGGTAACCACCGGATTTGAGCATGACCTTGCGGTCGAGCGCTTTCTGGATTTCATCCTCGACGCTGTACAGATCGAAGATTGGGCGCTCGCCTGGATAATGCTCCAGCTGCTCACTCAGTTCAGGCATCAGCTCACCGACGAACTGGCTGACTTTCTGGAAATTCTCACGCGAGTCGATACGGATCTTTTCGATACGCGGATTGACCAGATCACGCAGGGTACGCATGGCCAGCGACAGATCTTCATAGATGACCGAAGGGGCGCCGGCCGTTTTTATTTGCCCGTCGATTTGTTCCCAAAGACGGCGCAGGTAGCGGATGTCCATGAGGATCTCATCGCTGCCGGCACCTTCGGCTGCAGTGCGCAAAATGAATCCCCCAGCCTCCTTGATGCCTTCCGCTGCGATGCACTCGGCCACCACTTGTTTGAGCCTATCGCGTTCCCCTTCATCCTCGATGCGCAGGGAGATTCCCACATGGCTTGTCCTGGGCATGTACACCAGGTAGCGCGAAGGTATCGACAGCTGTGTTGTCAGCCGGGCACCCTTGGTGCCGATCGGGTCCTTCGTCACTTGCACGACCAGCGCCTGCCCGTCGTGCACCAGGGCGCTGATAGGCTCCACGGCGTTGCCTTCGCGGCTGGATATCTCAGAAGCATGGATGAATGCGGCACGCTCCAGACCGATGTCGACAAACGCGGCCTGCATACCGGGAAGTACCCGCACTACCTTGCCCTTGTAGATATTGCCGACAATCCCCCTGCGCTGGGTGCGCTCAACGTGGACTTCTTGCAATACACCGTTCTCCACCACCGCCACCCGTGACTCCATTGGGGTGATGTTCATCAGGATTTCTTCGCTCATTATTGTTCTCGGCCGGTGACGGTGGGTAAGCAGCAGAAGCTGACGACTTGGCTCGATTCTAACGGCATAAGCCTCCAAGCCCCAGGTTCTATACCGAGCTTTTACACCAGTAACGGAGGCCGTAGACGTCGAGCAGCTGGGCTGTCTCACACAGCGGCAGACCGACCACAGCGGAATAACTGCCCTCAAGCGCGCTGACGAAGACCGCACCCCAGCCCTGTATAGCGTAACTGCCGGCTTTGTCCTGTGGTTCGCCGCAGGCCCAGTAGGCTTCAGCCTCATCGACACTGATCGAGCGGAAGCGCACCCGACTGGTAACCAGCCGCACCTCGCAAGCCGACTTGCTCGCCAGCGCAACCGCTGTCATTACCTGATGCTCACGCCCGGATAGCGCCTGCAGCGTCGCCAACGCATCCGCCTTGTCGGCGGGTTTGCCAAGAATTCGCTGATCCAGCACGACCGTGGTGTCTGCGCCCATCACGCAAGCCGAGGCATCGTCCACAAGGGACAGGCCCGCCAAGGCCTTTTCCCGCGCCAAGCGCTGGACGTAGGCGTCAGGCGACTCCGCAGCGTGCGGCGTTTCGTCAATGGAAACGGAAAGAAGGGAAAACGGAACGCCGATTTGGGTCAGCAATTCACGACGTCGTGGCGACGCGGAGGCGAGATAAAGCGAGGACATGCCGGCTCCTTGATGTTCGAGCGCAGCAGATTTACATATCCAGACTGTGATCGAAAGCTGCCCGGCGTGGTCCGCCGAAAGCTCAGTAAACGTTGAAGCGCCGCCGCGCCCATTCAAGCCCGACAAATACCCAAGGCCAGAACAGTGCGCTGACAGGCACGGGGACGAGAAATAACAGAGTCGGTGGTCGATTACCGGTCAGGGTATTGAGCCACAGCTGAACCAGTTGCCCGATGCCCAGAATCACGAGCAGCACCAGACTTTGCTGCAGCAACGGAAACATACGCAGGCGCTGCTGCAAGCTCAGCACCAGAAAAGTAATCAGGAGCAGCGGTAGTCCGTTCTGCCCAAGCAACGTACCAGACAGCACATCGAGCATCAGGCCGAAGATGAAAGCTGCGGCCATCCCTCCGCGATGTGGCAGGACAATCGCCCAGTAAGCGATGAACATCCCAAGCCAGAGGGGGCGCGCCAGCCCGAAGCTCTGCGGCATGGGCGCTACGCTGAGAAGCAGCGCCACGAGTAGCGACAACCAGATTACCCAGCCATTGTTGGAACGACCATGAATCATGGACGTTCCTCAGGTTGCGCTGCTGGTTCAGCAGGTTCGGTAGGCGCCGCGGGCGCTGGCGGCTCGGGTACGGTGCCGCCCTCAGCCGCCGCGTCCTGCGCGGCCTCACGATCGGCCGACTCTTGAGCCTGCGCGGCGGCAGTGGCTCGCTCTTCTGGCGATCTCGAGTCGCTGAACACCAGCAACAGATAACGGCTGCGGTTGAGCATGGCGGTTGGAATGGCACGGACGATCAGGAAAGGCTGACCGGAGCCCCGTACCACCTCGGTAACCTGAGCAACCGGATAGCCACTGGGGAAACGCTGCCCTAAGCCGGAACTGACCAACAGATCGCCTTCTTTGATATCGGCCGTCTCGGCGACATGGCGCAACTCCAGATAATCCGGGCTGCCCGTACCGACCGCGATGGCGCGTAATCCGTTGCGATTGACCTGCACCGGGATGCTGTGGGTCACGTCGGTCAGTAACAGCACCCGTGCGGCATAGGGCATGACTTCGACGACCTGACCCATCAAGCCGCTGGCATCGAGTACCGGCTGGCCGAGGAACACCCCGTCGCGCTCGCCCTTATCGATCAGAATACGATGGGTGAAGGGGTTCGGGTCCAGCCCGATCAACTCACTGACGATGACCTTGTCATCAACCAGCGCCGCTGAGTTGAGCAATTCCCGCAGCCGCACGTTCTGCTCGGTGAGCATTGCCAGCTTTTGCAGCCGCCGCTGCATGAGCAGCGCTTCGGCTTTCAATTTTTCGTTTTCGGCCACCAGGCTTGTGCTGCTGCTGATTTGCTCGGTGGCGCGCTGCCAGGTTCGCACCGGCAGGTCAGCCAACCAGTAGAACGGCGTGAGCACCAGCCCCATTTGGCTGCGCAGAGGTTTCAGCGTATCGAAGCGCGAATCCACCACCATCAGCGCGACGCAAAGCACAGCGAGCACCAGCAGGCGCACACCGAGCAAAGGTCCTTTGGCAAATAGTGGTTTGATTGAGAGATCCTCGCAGCTGCAGGCTTCAAACTAAACGCGACAAGCCGAGAGCAGCGCCCTGCTATCGGCTAGTCGCTTGGAGCTTACCGCTTCTGGCTCACTCGGTGGACAGCAAGTCCATGGCGTGACGGTCCATCATTTCCAACGCACGACCGCCGCCACGCGCGACGCAGGTCAGCGGCTCTTCAGCGACGATTACGGGCAAGCCGGTTTCCTGTGCAAGCAGCTTGTCCAGGTCACGCAGCAGCGCACCGCCGCCAGTAAGGACCAGACCGCGCTCGGCAATGTCGGAAGCGAGTTCTGGGGGAGACTGCTCCAGTGCGCTCTTGACCGCCTGCACGATGGTCGCCAGCGATTCCTGCAGGGCTTCGAGCACTTCGTTGGAATTGAGGGTAAAGCTGCGCGGTACGCCTTCTGCCAGGTTGCGGCCACGGACGTCGACTTCACGGATGTCGTTGCTTGGGAAAGCGGTACCGATTTCCTGCTTGATGCGCTCGGCAGTGGATTCGCCGATCAAGCTGCCGTAGTTGCGGCGCACGTAGGTCACGATGGACTCGTCGAAACGGTCACCACCAACGCGAACAGATTCGGCGTAGACCACGCCATTGAGCGAGATCAGGGCAATTTCGGTGGTGCCACCACCGATATCAACGACCATGGAACCGCGGGCTTCGTCTACTGGCAGGCCGGCACCGATGGCAGCGGCCATGGGCTCTTCGATCAGAAAGACTTCGCGGGCTCCAGCGCCCAGCGCAGATTCGCGAATCGCACGACGCTCGACCTGGGTGGACTTGCACGGAACGCAGATCAACACCCGAGGGCTGGGCTGAAGGAAGCTGTTTTCGTGAACCTTGTTGATAAAGTACTGGAGCATCTTTTCACAGACGCTGAAATCGGCGATTACGCCATCCTTCATGGGGCGAATGGCGTTGATGTTACCCGGGGTGCGGCCCAGCATGCGTTTAGCGTCGGTACCCACGGCGACAACACTCTTCTGGTTGCCATGAGTACGGATGGCAACGACCGAGGGCTCGTTCAGGACGATGCCGCGATCGCGCACATAAATAAGGGTATTGGCAGTGCCCAGGTCGATCGACAAATCGCTGGAAAACATGCCACGCAGTTTCTTGAACATGGGAAAAGGGCCCTGGGGCAAACGCGTGGGGAAAAAAGTGCCGCAAACTCTAACAATGGTGCGAAGTTAGGGCAAGGCGAGAGTCCTTGGTTATCGGGCCATACGTGAGCCATTGCGCGAAATGCGTGCTTGCCCGGAAAACCCCGCAACCCCCAGCCGTGCTACCGGGAAGCCCCTCAGGCATGTAAGATTGATGGCTTTTCCGGGCTCGAATGCCCACCGCTGCGGCTCGCACCCGCCGCCACTCGTCGAGCTTTGCCGACGAAAGGCGCTCCCGACCCGCTTCCCGCTGGAGAATCCCGATGGCGCTTGAACGCTCCGAGGTGGAAAAGATCGCTCATCTGGCCCGCCTGGGCCTGAATGAAGATGACCTGCCCCGCACCACCGAGACCCTGAACAACATCCTCGGTCTGATTGACCGCATGCAAGCCGTGGACACCACTGGCATCGACCCCCTGGCTCACCCGCTGGAAACCAGCCAGCGTCTGCGCGCCGACGCGGTCACTGAAACCAACCAGCGCGACGCCTACCAGGCAATCGCCCCAGCCGTGGAAGACGGCTTGTATCTGGTTCCGCGGGTGATCGAGTAATGAAGGACGCCGACATGCATCAACTGACCCTCGCCGAGATTGCCCGGGCCTTGGCGGCCAAGCAGTTCTCCGCCGAAGAGCTGACCCGCTCGCTGCTGACGCGAATCGGGCAGCTCGATCCACAGCTCAACAGCTTTATTACCGTCACAGAAGAGCAGGCCGTCGCACAGGCCAAAGCCGCTGACGCTCGCCGCGCCAATGGAGAAGGTGGTGCGCTGCTCGGTGCGCCAATTGGCCACAAGGACCTGTTCTGCACCCAAGGCATTCGCACCAGCTGCGGCTCCAGGATTCTCGACAACTTTGAAGCGCCTTACGACGCCACGGTTGTCGATCGACTTGCCGCGGCTGGCGCGGTATCGCTGGGCAAGCTGAACATGGACGAATTCGCCATGGGCTCAGCCAACGAATCAAGCTACTACGGCGCAGTAAAAAACCCCTGGGACCTGAGCCGCGTGCCCGGCGGTTCCTCCGGTGGTTCGGCGGCAGCTGTGGCGGCGCGTCTGTTGCCTGCCGCTACCGGCAGCGACACCGGCGGCTCGATCCGGCAGCCCGCTGCACTGACCAACCTCACAGGCCTAAAACCCACCTACGGCCGCGTGTCGCGCTGGGGCATGATCGCCTACGCCTCCAGCCTCGATCAGGGCGGCCCGATCGCCCGCACCGCTGAAGACTGCGCGCTGATGCTGGGTGCGATGGCCGGGTTCGATACCAAGGACTCTACCAGCGTCGATCAGCCACTGGATGATTACCTCACCGCATTGACCAAGCCGCTGACTGGTCTGCGCGTCGGCCTGCCGAAGGAATATTTCGGCGAGGGTCTCGATAGCAAAATTGCCGACGCGGTAATGGCTGCGGTCGAAGAGCTGAAGAAACTCGGCGCTACGGTGAAGGACATCAGCCTGCCAAACATGCAACACGCGATCCCGTCCTACTATGTGATCGCACCGGCCGAGGCCTCCTCCAACCTGTCGCGCTTCGATGGCGTGCGCTTTGGCTATCGCTGCGACAACCCCGCGGATCTGACCGACCTCTACAAGCGCTCCCGGGCAGAAGGTTTCGGTGACGAGGTCCGCCGTCGAATTATGGTTGGTACCTACGCCCTGTCCGCCGGTTACTACGATGCCTACTACCTGAAGGCACAAAAGATTCGCCGCCTGATCAAGAACGATTTTGTCAGCGCCTTCGAGGACGTCGACGTGATCCTCGGCCCAACCACGCCGAACCTGGCCTGGAAGCTTGGCGAGAAGAATAACGATCCGGTCTCGGCCTACCTCGAAGACATCTACACCATCACGGCCAACCTGGCCGGCATCCCTGGCATCTCCATGCCAGCCGGTTTCATCGACGGTTTACCGGTGGGTGTGCAGTTGCTGGCACCGTATTTCCAGGAAGGCCGCCTGCTCAACGTCGCTCATCAGTACCAGCAGGTCACCGAGTGGCACAAACAAGCACCGAGCGGATTCTGAGGACGAACACATGCAATGGGAAACCGTCATCGGGCTGGAAATCCACGCACAGCTCGCGACTCAATCGAAAATCTTCTCGGGCAGCGCGACTACTTTCGGCGCCGAACCCAACACCCAGGCCAGCCTGGTCGACCTCGGTATGCCCGGTACCCTGCCGGTGCTCAACGCCGAAGCCGTGCGCATGGCCTGCAAGTTCGGCCTGGCCATCGACGCCGAAATCGCTGAAAGGAACGTTTTCGCACGCAAGAACTACTTCTACCCCGACCTGCCCAAGGGCTACCAGACCAGCCAGATGGATCACCCCATCGTCGGCAAGGGCTATCTGGACATCACCTTGGAAGACGGCACCACTCGCCGCATCGGCATCACTCGCGCCCACCTCGAAGAGGACGCCGGCAAGAGCTTGCACGAAGACTTCCAGGGCATGAGCGGCATCGACCTCAACCGTGCCGGCACACCGCTGCTGGAAATCGTCTCCGAGCCGGATATCCGTAGCGCCAAGGAAGCGGTCGCCTACGTCAAGGCGATCCATGCGCTGGTGCGCTACCTCGGCATCTGCGACGGCAACATGGCCGAAGGCTCGCTGCGTTGCGACTGCAACGTCTCGGTTCGCCCAAAGGGTCAGGCCGAGTTCGGCACCCGTGCCGAGATCAAGAACGTCAATTCCTTCCGCTTCATCGAAAAGGCCATCAACCACGAGGTGCAGCGTCAGATCGAGCTGATTGAGGACGGCGGCAAGGTGGTTCAGGAAACCCGGCTGTACGACCCGAACAAGGACGAGACGCGCTCCATGCGCAGCAAGGAGGAAGCCAACGACTATCGTTACTTCCCCTGCCCCGATTTGCTGCCGGTGGTGATCGAGCAGAGTTTTCTCGACGAAGTTCGCGCCAGCCTGCCGGAACTGCCGGTCGAGAAGCGCGAGCGCTTCGAGCGCGAGTTCGGCCTGTCTAGCTACGACGCCAACGTCCTGGCAGCGAGCCGCGAAACTGCCGATTACTTTGAGGCGGTGCAGAAGGTCTGTGGCGACGCCAAGCTAGCCGCCAACTGGGTCATGGGCGAGCTGTCCAGCCTGCTCAACAAGGACGGCCTGGAGATAGACCAGTCACCTGTATCAGCCGAGCAGCTGGGCGGCATGATTCTGCGCATCAAGGACAACACCATCAGCGGCAAGATCGCCAAGATGGTCTTCGAAGCGATGGCAGCTGGTGAAGGCACAGCCGACGAAATCATCGAGAAGAAGGGCCTCAAGCAGGTCACCGACACCGGTGCTATCGAGAAGATGCTGGATGAAGTCCTGGCTGCCAACGCCGAGCAGGTCGAGCAATACCGCGCTAGCGACGAAGCCAAGCGCGGAAAGATGTTCGGCTTCTTCGTCGGCCAAGCCATGAAAGCCTCAAAGGGCAAGGCCAACCCAGCCCAGGTCAACCAGTTGCTCAAGAGCAAGCTGGAAGGCTGACCTATCGAGGCGGGCAGGCATGCCCACCTCGGCCCGCACACAGTGTTGAACGGCTCAGCCGGTTCACGCTCAAAACCTCTTATAGCCGGCTCGCAACCTCGCAGCCGGCCGATCCCTGAATCCATTCAGGAAGGAGGTTGGCTCATGCAAGCCAGACTGCTGCTTGTACCGATCGCACTGACGCTGACGCTCGGCTGTGCCGATCAGGATAGCGAGGCCGCGGACCAGAGCACCTTTACCCAACAGGGCAAGGCCTCTTACTACGCGCGAAGTTTTCACGGCGAGGAGACCGCTAACGGTGAGACTTTCAACCAGAACGCGCTGGTTGCAGCCCACAAGACCTTGCCTTTCGGAACGCAGGTGCAGGTGACCAATCTGGACAACGGCAAGCAAGTCACTGTCCGTATCAACGACCGCGGCCCGTTCAAACCCGGCCGCATCATCGACCTGTCGCGGGTGGCCGCGCGCAAGATCGATCTGCTTGAGGAGGGCCTGGCCCCGGTCGAAATCGAAACGATAGAGTGACCAGGTAACGCCCCGCTGAAATGGAGCCGCAATGACACTGATGACGTTCGCCTATTTGATTGCTGGTCTGGTGCTGCTGGTGGCCGGAGCTGAAGCTCTGGTCCGTGGCGCCTCGAAACTGGCAGCACGGTTCGGCATTTCGCCATTGATCATCGGGCTCACGGTCGTTGCCTTCGGCACCAGCGCGCCGGAGACAGCCGTCAGCGTTCAGGCCTCGCTAAACGGCAGCGGCGATATCGCCGTAGGCAACGTCATCGGTAGCAACATTGCCAACATTCTGCTGATTCTCGGACTTTCCGCACTCGTCGCACCGCTGGTGGTGTCCCGTCAGCTGGTTCGCCTGGATGTCCCGGTGATGATCGGTGCAGGTTTGCTGACCTATGCTTTGGCCTGGAACGGAGGCATCAGCCGATTCGACGGGGTGGTTCTGCTTTTGTTGCTGGTTCTATACACCGCGTTTCTCGTCGTCGCCAGCAAGAACGAAAAGAAGCGCGCGCAGAACGACGAGTTTGCCGAAGCATATGGCGTCGAAGGAACAGACAAACCCTACGGCTGGGTCCTCCAACTGCTGCTGGTCGTGATCGGCCTTGGCCTGCTGATTTTCGGTTCGAACCTGCTGATCGAAGGTGCTGTTTCGCTAGCGCGCGCCCTGGGTCTGTCGGAGCTGGTGATTGGCCTGACGGTTATTGCCGTGGGTACGTCAATGCCGGAACTGGCCACGTCACTGCTCGCGGTGTATCGCGGCGAACGAGATATCGCCGTTGGTAACGTCGTGGGCAGCTGTATTTTCAATCTGCTGCTGGTGCTTGGTGCAGGTGCGGTGGTGTCGTCCGACGGGCTATCAATTTCGCCGAATGCCCTGTCCTTCGATATTCCGGTCATGCTCGCAGTCTTCGCGGCCTGCCTGCCGATCTTCTTCTCTGGCTATCGCATCAACCGATGGGAAGGGACGCTGTTTTTCGGCTATTACATAGCCTACACGCTCTACCTGGTGATGTTTTCTACCGGCCTGCCCGCGATCAGCCTGCTCCGTCATGCAATGGCTTGGTACGTATTGCCCTTGACGGCCATCACGCTTTTGGTGATCTTCCTGCGCGCCTGGAAACACCAGCGCTAAGCGACTTTCTTCCCCCTTCTGGAGCCTCGTCCCGTGTCCGCGATGACCTTTGTTTATCTGATAGCTGGCCTGGTGCTTCTCGTTGCTGGCGCTGAGGTGCTGGTGCGTGGGGCAGCCAAACTGGCCGCTCAGTTCGGCATCCCGCCGCTGATCATCGGTCTCACCGTTGTTGCCTTCGGCACCAGCGCACCGGAAACCGCAGTGAGCGTGCAGGCAGCTCTCAACGGCAGTGGTGATATCGCCATCGGCAACGTACTCGGCAGCAATATCGCCAACGTTCTGTTGATTCTCGGCATGACATCTCTGGTCGCGCCGCTCATCGTTTCTCGCCAGCTGATCAGACTCGACGTGCCCATCATGATCGGGGCCAGTCTGGTTACCTACGCCCTGGCGTGGGATGGCTCGCTCAGCCGGGTTGACGGCGCACTGCTGTTCGCTGCGGTGGTTGGTTACACGTTGTTCCTGATCATCAGCAGCCGCCGCGCCAACGCAGCGGCTGCGGCCGATGACGAGTTCGCCAAGGAGTTTGGTCTGGAGGACAAACCCAAACCTTATGCCTCCTTGATCAACGCCGGCCTGGTCGTTGCCGGCCTGGTTCTGCTGGTGACCGGCTCGAACTTCCTGGTGGAAGGCGCCGTGTCCCTGGCGCGCGCCCTGGGCCTGTCCGAACTGGTCATCGGCCTGACAGTGATTGCCGTGGGTACATCTTTGCCGGAACTGGCCACCTCGATTCTCGCTGCCATACGCGGCGAGCGGGATATCGCAGTAGGCAACATCGTCGGCAGCAATATTTTCAACCTGCTCTGCGTACTGGGGCTGGCCTCGCTGGTATCACCCGAAGCGATCACTGTGGCCGCAAATGCGTTGGCCTTCGACTTCCCGGTCATGATTGCTGTCGCCCTGGCCTGCTTGCCGATCTTCTTTACCGGTTACACCATCAATCGCTGGGAAGGCTTGCTATTCCTCGGGTATTACGTGGCCTATACGGTCTATCTGGTGCTGGCCAGCACCGGTCGCCCCGCAGCCGATGTCTTCGGTGACGCCATGATCGGCTACGTGCTACCCCTGACGGTGGTGACTCTGGTAGTGATCGCCGGTCGGGCCTGGAAGAACCAGCGCGCCTGATCCTGACGGCCGGCTGGTCAGATCCAGCCGGCCCAGCCCAGCAGGAACAAGCCAACGTTGATCGTCAGCGCCGCGCCTAGCGTGGTGATGACGATGATCGTCGCGGCGAGTTGATGATTGGAGTTGACTGCTCGTGCCATGACAAAGCTGGACGATGCAGTGGGGCAACCGAAGTAAAGAAACAGGATGCCCAACTCGACGCCGCGAAAGCCGCATAGCCAAGCACCAATCGTTGCCAGCGCTGGGAACCAGACCATCTTCATCAAGCTTGAGCTCATCGCCACGCTGCTGCTCTCACGCAACACCGAAATCGACAGCGTGCCGCCGATGCAGATCAGCGCCAGCGGTAGTGTCAGTTGGGCGAAATACTGCCCAGACGTCATCAGCCAGTCAGGCAGTGCGATTTGCCAATAGGCGAAAGGTATCGCCGCAGTCACTCCGATGATCAACGGGTTGCGCAATATGCTACGAATGATCGCCCAGGGATCGGCCTGACCATCAGGGCTATAGATCGCCAGCACCACCGCGGAAAGGCTGTTGTACAAAAGGATCACCAGACCAGCCAGCACGCCGCCCAGTGAAAGGCCGTAGTCTCCGTAGAGGCTCGTCGCCAACGCAAGCCCTACCACACCGTTATTACCGCGAAAGGCCCCCTGGACGTAGACGCCGCGGTCGGCAACCGGGCAACGCCAAAGCGCCCAGGCCCATGCCAGTAGAAATCCTCCCACCGTAGCCGCAACGTAATAGACGAGCAGTGTCGGCTGAAGTGCTGCGTTCAGGTCCGCCTTGATCACCGAAAGGAACAGCAGTGTCGGCATAGTCGCGTTGAAGACCAGTGTCGACGCGGTGTGGATGAATGTGCCGTCGATCAAGCGCAGGCGCATCAGTGCGACACCGATGAACAGCATTACGAACACCGGGGCGGTCACGCTCAGGGTCTGCATAACCATGGGCAGCATGGCGAGGCTCGAAAATTGAGTCAGAAAGTGACGATACGATACCGGAAGGCCGGATCGACTTAGGCTGGATGTCTATGCGGCATAGAAGCCAGTGCCAACGGCAAGGCGCCGTTGGCACTGGCGAGCAGGCGATCAGCGCCGAACGGGACGCTTTTGCAGTTTGCGCTGCAGGGTGCGACGGTGCATCCCGAGTGCGCGGGCGGTGGCGGAAATGTTGCCGTCATGCTCGGCAAGCACCCGCTGGATGTGCTCCCACTGCAGGCGATCCACAGACATCGGGTTTTCTGGCACCAGCGTGTCAAGATCGGCATGTTTGGAGAGCAATGCAGCCAGCACATCGTCGGCATCGGCAGGCTTGCACAGGTAGTTGCAGGCGCCGCGCTTGATGGCCTCGACGGCCGTGGCGATGCTCGAATAGCCCGTCAGAATCAGTACCTTCATCTCCGGGTCCAGCTCGAGCAGCTTGGGCAGCAGCACCAGGCCGGAATCACCTTCCATCTTCAGGTCCAGCACGGCGTAGTCCGGCAGATCCTGTTTGGCCATTTCCAGGCCTTCTTCGGCTGAACCGGCGATACTGACATGCAGACCGCGGCGGCTCATGGCGCGTGCCATAACGCGAGTAAAGGTCGGGTCGTCGTCTACCAGCAGCAGATGAGGCTGTTCTTCGCCTTCGTGCTGCAACTCTTCGGTCATGTTTGCATTCCTCGCGTGATGATCGCGTCTGGTCAGGCCCGTACCGAGCCATGCGGCAGGCGCAGCTCGGTCAGGGTGCCACCCTCTTCGTGATTGTAAAGCTTCACAGTGCCACCGGCGCGAGTAACGCTCGCCTGACTCAGAAATAGCCCCAGGCCAAATCCCTTGCCTTTGGTCGTGATGAAGGGCCTGCCGATCTGTTCGGCAATGGCCAGCGGCACGCCCGCGCCGTGATCGCGAATGGTCAAGGTGATCCACTGCGCGTCCCAATCCAGGCGGATGTCGAGATTATCCGGACTGGCGTCAGTGGCGTTGTTAAGCAGGTTCAAAAGTGACTGACCGAGATCAGCCGGCGGCATCATCCTCGGCGGGCTGCCTTTGCCCAGGCATTGGAATCGGTAGGTCGCCTCGGGGTGCATCAGGTGCCAGCGCTGCAGTACCGACTCGACCCACTCCCGCACGGTCTGCTCCAGAATCGACTGGCGACGGTCAGCTTCGGCAGCACGGACCAACTGGCGAAGGCTGTCCTTGCACAGTTGAACCTGCGATTGCAGCAGGGCCAAATCTTCACCAAGCTGTTCGGACTCCTTGTACTCCTGGCGCAACTCCTTGAGCAGCACGCTCATGGTCGCCAATGGCGTACCCAGCTCATGGGCAGCGCCCGCAGCCTGTGTCGCTACCGCCAGCAGCTGCTGATCGCGCATGCTCTCCTCGCGCCGCTGTGCCTGGTATTGCTCCTGCCGCCGCAACTGCTCCGCCATCCGCGCGACGAAGAAGGTGATCAGTGCAGCCGCCAGCGCAAAACTCAGCCACATGCCGTAGACCAGCATAGTGGTGCGATCGACCGGCGACACGATAATCGGGTCATACCACACCAGCATCAGGGTATAGCCCGCCAGTGCCAGGCCTGACAGCACCACGGTATAGAGCCATGGCAACGTCGCAGCGGCGATGGTCAATGGTACGAGGTAGTAGGAAACGAACGGATTTGTCGAGCCGCCCGAGTAGTACAGCAGCGCACTATGGATCAGCAGGTCAGCGCCTAGATGTACCGCATACTCCTGCTCCGTCACCGGCCAGGGGCCGCGCAGCCGCAGCGCCGTCCCGATGCAGATAAACGCCGACACAACAAGCGTGAACCCCAGGTGCAACCAGGGCAACTCGACCAGCTGGGTTGCATACGCAAGCCCCACCGCCCCCGACTGAGCAGCTAGCACCAGTATGCGAATGAGCGTGAGCAGACGAAGATTTTGACGGCTGGCAGACAGCAGCTGAACGGATGCTTGCATGGGCTCTCCAAAGGAGCGGCGAGTATAACCAAGCCGCCCGAAACACTGCTTGTCTGCGGCAACGCGACGCACTGATCACAGCGCGCCGACCTCTAAACAGCTAAAGTCTCTGCGCCGCACCGCGGGTGCCATCAAACTCTGGGAGTCTTCATGTTCATTGCCATACCTCGCAGCCTTGCGCTGCTGGCCTGCGTCGCCTGCCTTCCCGCTGTTGCCGAAGAGCAGCACTACAACCAGATTGCTCTGCGCGCCGAGGCCAATAGCGAAGTGGCCCGTGACCGCATGCACGTTACCCTCTATACCGAAGCCCAACACAAGGAGCCTGCCAAGTTGGCAGCGCAGACCACCCAGGCCATCAACAAGGCGCTGCAGCAAGCGCGCCAGGTCAAAGGCGTAAGCGTCAGCCAGGGCAGCCGCAGCAGTTACCCCGTTTATGAAGAGAAAGGCCAGCAGATCACAGCATGGCGCGAGCGCGCCGAGTTGCGGCTGGAAAGCGGAGATTTCGCCGCGCTATCAAAGCTTACCGCTGACCTGATGCAGGACCTCAAGATGGGAGGCATGCATTTCAGCGTGTCCGACTCGATCCGCCAACAGAACGAGGATGCCTTGCTCAAGGATGCGGTCGCTGCATTCCGCGCTCGTGCGCAACTGGCCACCGAAGCCTTGGGCGGTAGCGACTACAAGATTGTCAGTCTGAACCTGAACAGCGGCGGCAACTACCAGCCCGAAATGATGCGCAGCGTGTCGATGAAAAGCATGGACGCCATGCCGACGCCGGATGTGGAAGCCGGTACGCGGCAGATCAGCATCAGCGCTGACGGTGTGATCGAAGTGCAAATGCCCTGAAGAAAAACCCGAGTGCGAGATACAAAAACGCCGCGAATTTCGCGGCGTTTTGCGTAGCGGCTCGGCTTAGAGGTAGTACGCCTTCAGCGGCGGGAAGCCGTTGAATTCAACCGCACTGTAGCTCGTGGTGTAGGCACCTGTGGAGAACCAGTAGAGACGGTCGCCGCTTGAGAGGTTCAGCGGCAAGCCGTACTTGTAGTGCTCGTACATGATGTCGGCACTGTCGCAGGTCGGACCGGCGATGACCACTTCTTCCATCTCGCCTTTCTTTTCAGTCCAGATCGGAAACTTGATGGACTCATCCATGGTTTCGATCAGACCGCTGAACTTGCCCACATCGGTAAACACCCAGCGCTCGACCGCGGTGCGCGACTTGCGCGACACCAGCACCACTTCGGAGACCAGCACACCAGCGTTGGCGATCAGCGAACGGCCCGGCTCGAGGATGATCTCGGGCAGGTCATCGCCGAAGTCATCCTTCAGGAAGCGAATGATTTCGTCGGCGTAGGTGGTCAGGTCGTTGGTTTTGGCGATGTAGTTCGCCGGGAAACCACCGCCCATGTTGATCATCTTCAGGACGATGCCGTCCTCTTCCTTAAGGCGCTCGAAGATCACCTTGACCTTGGCAATAGCGGCGTCCCACACGTCGATGTCGCGCTGCTGCGAACCAACATGGAAGGACACGCCGTACGGGTCCAGACCCAGCTGCTTGGCGAGGATCAGCAGATCCAGCGCCATGTCGGTCTGGCATCCGAACTTGCGCGATAGCGGCCAGTCGGCAGTATTGGAGCCTTCGGTGAGAATCCGCACGTAAACCTTGGAACCCGGCGCAGCCTTGGCAATGTTGCGCAGGTCGGCTTCCGAGTCAGTGGCGAACATACGCACGCCCTTCTCATAGAAGTAGCGGATGTCCTTCGCTTTCTTGATGGTGTTGCCGTAGCTGATTCGCTCCGGGCCGACACCGCTGGCCATCACTTTGTCCAGCTCGTAGATGGAGGCGATGTCAAAATTCGAGCCCTTGTCGCGCAACAGCTCGGTGATTTCGGTGGCCGGGTTGGCTTTTACCGCGTAGTAGATCTTGGCGAACGGAAAGTTGCTGACCAGCTGATCGTACGAATCGCTGATGATTTTCGTGTCGATGACAACGAACGGCGTTTCGCGCTCATCAGCGAAAGCCTTCATCTTCTGAAAGGTTTCGCGCGGATAGTAGTCTTCGATCTTGATCGACATGCAAGGCTCCAGTTGGCGGAACGGAAAAGTGAACAGGGGTTGGCATGAGGCCGCGAACGTCTGACAGTTTCCCCATTTTGGTTCGCCTACTTCCCAAGGCATGTCGCCGAGCATCACCGGTCCCGGTGAACCTGCGAGCCATGCTCGTCGAGTTCGAAAACCGGCAACCTCTCGTCGTCAGTACTTGAGCCGGATGGATCGTTTCCAGCATGGACGTTCGGGCGCGAACTTTAGAACCACAGCTGTTCGAGATCAACGAAAAATCCGTACTCAGTTCCTTTTTTGAACATCTCGGCAAACCGTCTGTATTTAAACGGACCGAGATGAAGCAGTGATGTTCCTCAATCGACGCGGCGCGCGTCGCCTGATGCCGTATCCACCCTGCCGCTTGGCCGGTGAGGAAGCCCGTACGGTCTCCGCGAGGTCTGACATTCAGTTAATCGGCAACGGAAGCTGTGTCTTTTCGCCAACTAACCGTTTTTACTTGGCACCCGCAGCCACACACGGCTGAAACCCTACCTCAGCAATAGACCAAAACGAACGAGCCGACAATCAGCGAAACGAAGGCTGACCAGGCGAACGCCATCGACCACCAGCCATTGCGCTATAATCGCCGGCTTTTTCCGACACGCTTTCTATACCGGAACCGCCATGACCTCCCAGGCCGCTGAAGTCGCGAAGCGCCGCACCTTCGCAATCATTTCCCACCCCGACGCGGGCAAGACCACCATCACCGAAAAGCTGCTGCTGATGGGCAAGGCGATTGCCGTGGCCGGCACGGTGAAGTCGCGTAAATCCGACCGTCACGCGACCTCCGACTGGATGGAAATGGAAAAGCAGCGCGGTATCTCCATCACCACCTCGGTGATGCAGTTTCCCTACCGCGAGCACATGATCAACCTGCTCGACACCCCCGGCCACGAAGACTTCTCTGAAGACACCTACCGCACCCTGACCGCGGTGGATTCGGCGCTGATGGTGCTCGACGGCGGTAAGGGTGTCGAGCCGCGCACCATCGCCCTGATGGACGTTTGCCGTTTGCGCGACACGCCCATCGTCAGCTTCATCAACAAGCTCGACCGGGATATTCGCGACCCGATCGAACTGCTCGACGAGATCGAGGCGGTGCTCAAAATCAAGGCCGCACCGATTACCTGGCCTATTGGCTGCTACCGCGACTTCAAGGGCGTGTATCACCTCAAGGACGACTACATCATCGTCTATACGCCGGGCCACGGGCATGAGCGCACCGACGTCAAGATCATCCAGAAGCTCGATTCCGACGAAGCGCGCAAGCACATCGGCGACGAATACGACCGTTTCGTCGAACAGCTGGAACTGGTCCAGGGCGCCTGCCATGAATTCGATCAGGACGAGTTCATCAAGGGCCAACTGACGCCCGTATTCTTTGGTACCGCGCTGGGTAACTTCGGCGTCGATCACGTGCTCGATGCGGTCGTCGATTGGGCGCCGCGCCCGCTGCCGCGTGAAGCCAACGAGCGCGTTGTCGAGCCGGTAGAAGATAAATTCACCGGTTTCGTCTTCAAGATCCAGGCGAACATGGACCCTAAGCACCGCGACCGCATCGCCTTTATGCGTATCTGCTCGGGCAAGTACGAGAAGGGCATGAAGCTGCGACACGCACGCATCGGCAAGGACATCCGCATCGCCGATGCACTGACCTTCTTCTCCAGCGAACGTGAGCAGCTGGAGGAAGCCTGGGCGGGGGACATCATCGGCCTGCACAACCACGGCACCATCCAGATCGGTGACACCTTTACCGAAGGCGAGAACCTGGGCTTCACCGGTATCCCGCACTTCGCCCCGGAACTGTTCCGCCGCGTGCGCCTGAAGGACCCGCTCAAGTCCAAGCAGCTGCGCCAGGGCCTGCAGGAACTGGCAGAAGAAGGCGCAACCCAGGTGTTCTTCCCCGAGCGCAACAACGACATCATCCTCGGCGCGGTCGGCGTGCTGCAGTTCGACGTCGTCGCCAGCCGGCTCAAGGAGGAATACAAGGTCGAGTGCGCCTACGAGGCGATCAACGTCTGGTCGGCGCGCTGGATCGAGTGCGATAACGAGAAGAAGCTGAAGGAATTCTCCGACAAGGCTTACGAGAACCTGGCGGTCGATGGTGGCGGACATCTCACCTACCTGGCCCCCACGCGAGTGAACCTGAGCCTGATGGAAGAGCGCTGGCCGGATGTGAAATTCAGGGCGACGCGGGAGCATCATTAAGTTTAGCGGCGACCTGCCTGCAAACATCAAACGCTTCGCGAGCAAGCTCGTTCCTACAGCGGACATAGGTGGTGCGGTGTAGGAGCGAACTTGCTCGCGAACCTGTCTGGTAGTTGTATCAAACGATCAGAAGGACGCAACGGAATGCGCTTTCATGGACGGGACTTACGCAAAGGGCGCGTCAGCCTACCGAACCAGGTCTACGTACTGACCTGTGTAACGCTCGACCGATCACCTGTTTATGGAATCAGGCCCAGCTTCGACGCTGGCGCGCGAAATCCATAGCATTGGCCAGTCAGGGTCCGTCGAATCTCTTGCCTGGGTGATCATGCCGGATCATCTGCATTGGCTCGTGCAACTCGAAACGGTGTCGCTGAACCAACTGATGCAGCGCCTGAAGTCCCGAAGCGCGATCACCGTGAACCGTCTGCGGGAATCACATGGACCGATCTGGCAGCAGGGTTATCACGACCGAGCCGTGCGCCGTGACGAAGACTTGCGCGTCGTTGCACGCTACGTCGTGGCTAATCCGCTGCGGGCCGGGCTGGTCAAGCGTATCGGTGACTACCCGTAGATGCTACTTGGCTGTGATCTGGCTTTTCTCCAACTAAGGAAAAACTTCGCGAGCAAGCTCGCTCCTACATAACAGACCTGCAATTGCCTGTAGGAGCGAGCTTGCTCGCGAAAGAGTGCCAGCGTCCAACTTCAGCGATCAACTTACCGCCCCAAATCCACCCCGATCACCAACGGGTCGTGATCCGACGCCCGATAGGGTTCTGCGCTGTACAGCAAGGTCTGCTGGCGTGGCGTCTTGAACTCCAGGTTGTAATCGAGCACGCGCGGTTCATCGGCGTTGATGTGCCATTCGGTGGCGCCCTTCACCTGCGCCGCGAGGCTGGCGCTGGCGAGGCCGTGGTCAAGGTAGCCGGACTGGCCCGCGAACACATACGAATAGGCATCAGGGCCGACAAAGCGCGCCAGCAGATCGGTGTAACCCGCCGCGCGGATCACATTGATCGGGTCCTCCTTCGCGTAGGCGTTGAGATCGCCAATGATCAAACGGTCCGGATCGTAGGACTGTGTCGGATCACGCCCCAGCCAATCGACCAGCGCCTGAGCGGCACGCACGCGGGTCAGGTTGCAGTTGCCCTGCCCGTCGCCCATGTCCCTGTCGCCGAGATCGGCACAGCTCGACCCCTTGGACTTCAGGTGGTTGACCGCTACCGTCAAGCGCTCACCGGTACGGCGCTCTCGGAAGGTCTGGGCAAGTGCCGGGCGATTCCGGGTGTCGTTGAAGCGCGGGTCGGTCGATCCGTCCAGCACAGCGGCGCTTTTGTGAAGGCTCACGATGTCCTTGCGGTAGATCAGACCTACGGCGATCTCATCGGTCCCCAAACGATTGCGCCGCGGATCAATGAAAGCGTAGCGATCACGATCGGGCGAAGCAGCATTCAGCCCGGCGACCAGATCGGCGATGGCACTGTTCTCGCCGTAGCCATCGTTCTCGATTTCCATCAGGCCGATGATGTGCGCGTCGGCCCCAAGGATCGCGGCGATGATCTTGTCGCGCTGGCGATTGAATTCGGTCAGCGAATCGGCGCCGCGCGAGGTCGGGAAGCCCGCGCCTTGGCCGTCACCGTTGAAGTAGTTGAGCACGTTGAAACTGGCAACCCGCAGCCGCCCGTCGATGGCCTGCGGTTGAGCCGGCCTCTGGTTCTTGGCGACGAACCGCGGCTGCTCCGTCGGCTGGACTCGGTAGCTGCCTGCTTGATAGTGCAGAACGCCGCGCACGTCGTCGACCTCATAGCCGACCCGGAGCGTTCGGTAGGCATCGAGCTCTGGCGCCGGGTAGCGGATCGGGTCGGGATTCTGACCGCTGCGCCCGTCATCCAGCACGATCCGGTTGAGGTCGTTCTGTGCCTGCAACCGCTGCGCCGGCTCGCCGGGCGACACCTTGTTGGTGGGAATCCACAGCCGCCCGCCGGATGAGAGCACCACCTCGCCGTAACGTCCGAGGTCGTACACCTCACTGACGGTCAGCGTCTGAGCGAGGCGAACCTGCATGCCTTCGTGGCGCTCAAGCGCCTCTTTTGAGGCGAGCGGAAGGCTGACTTGCACCACGCTCGGCAGCGGCTGCGACTTGGCCAGCACGGTGATCTGCGGCGTCGTCAGCTCAGTGAGCCCGTTGTATTCGGCGACCAGCCCGCGTACCTGTACGCGATCGCCGACCTGCACGTCCACGCCGTTGCCCTTCCCGTAAACGTAAAGGCCTTCGGATGTCAGCGGGTCGCTATCCGCTTCGCTGTCGGGCGCCTGGATAAAGAAGCCGCCCAGTTCGCCTTCCCCCTGAAAGTCGGCGACGACGATCCCTTCTACGATAACCGACTCGTTCACCAGCGGGCTGCTGTCCCCAGCACCCTGCACCTCAGCGATCGCGCGTCGCCCTGCATCACCACCACCGGGTTCGCCTTCACCGTACTCGCCGAGGTAGGCAAAGGTGTTGACGGCGTAGCCTTGCCACTCGGAGCCGGGCTCGAAGGCATCACCTGGGTTGCGATCCCCAATCGACACCGACGCCTTGCGCGTCAGGGTACGGTCAGCCGTCTGCGTCTGGCCCGATCCCCAGGCGCTGCCAGGATCGACTCCGACCTGGCCGATGCTGTCGAGCACAGCGCCGGTCGGCCCGCGCAGGACAATGGCGTCATCGCCGTTGAACCAACCGCCGCTGCCGCGCTGGTTCGCCGTGGCTTGTAACGCCGGATCGCCGCTTTCATGGGCCAGAACGTGCACACCACCCGGCGCGACCTCGCCCACGAGCGGAATGCTTCGGCCACTGCTGGTGGAGCCGTTGAAATAAAGGTCGACCTGATATCCATCCAGGGAGACGGCGGCCTCGCCTGAGTTGTATAACTCCAGCGCCTTATTGTTGCCGCTGCCCTCCACATACTCGGAAATCAGCAGATCGGCCGAAGCCATCGAGTGCCCACCCAGCGTAGCGAGCGCGAGCAGTGCGGCAGACAGGGGATGGCGTGTGAAACGGTCGTTGCGGCGCATGGTGTCGCTCCGTAGGCTCAGGCGTATTGGGGTTCGAGGGTTTTGGAAAAGACCGAGGCGCCGTCGATGTCTCGCAGGGTGACGCTCAGGGTGTCATTGCGCGAATCGATTTCCACCTCGCCGAAGAACTGAAAACCGGCATAGGGCGACGCGTTGGCGGTGGGCGGCGCCTTCTGGAACACCAGCTCCGGACCAAATGTGGTGTCCAGGGGATTGGGGCCGAAACTGCCCGCGTTGAGCGGCCCCGCAACGAACTCCCAGAACGGATCGAAATCCTGAAATGACGCACGATTGGGGTGGTAGTGATGCGCTGCGCAGTAGTGCACATCGGCCGTCAGCCAGACGGTGTTTCGAACGCGGTATCGACGCAAATAACTCAGCAGATCGGCGATCTCGAGCTCGCGCCCGAGTGCTGGGCCATCCTGCCCGTTGGCGATCGCTTCCCAGCGTGCCCTGCCCGCCGCATCCTTGCCATCGGGCACATGCAGACCGATAGGCATGTCGGCGGCGATAACCTTCCAGGTTGCGCGCGAGCGGCGCAGTTCACGCTTGAGCCATGCCAGCTGCTCGGTACCCAGAAATGCAGTCTCGGCACTCTGTTCCGGCTGCAGGTTGTCGGTGTTGGGGCCGCGGTAGCTGCGCATGTCCAGCACGAACACGTCCAGCTGCGGACCGTAGGCGATCTTGCGATAGACACGGCCGGACGCATCCCGCCCCACCAGACGCATCGGTGCGTATTCGAGGAAGGCCTGCCGGCCACGACGCGCCAGCAGGTCGATATCCCTGACCTGATAGCGGTCGTCCAGCTCCTTGCCGGGCGACCAGTTGTTGGTGACCTCATGGTCGTCCCATTGCCAGATCTGGGGCACTTCGGCATTGAACTGGCGCAGGTTGTGGTCGAGCAGGTTATACCGGTAGTTGCCGCGGAATTCGTCCAGCGTCTCCGCCACCTTGGTCTTGGCCTCGGTGACCACGTTGCGCCAGAGTCGCCCGTCCTCGGCCGTAGTTTCCGCCTGGATCACGCCGTCCGCATAAATGGCATCGCCGCTCTGGATGAAGAAATCCGGGTGACGCTGACGCATCGCTTCATAGATACGCATGCCGCCAAAGTCGGGATTGATGCCCCAACCCTGCCCGCAGGTATCGCCGCCCCAGACGAAGCGAATGTCCCGTGCACGCCGAGGCGCGGTGCGCAGATGGCCCATCCAGGGTTGGCTGCGCACGTGGTCCTGGGCATCTTCGAAATAGGCGCGGTAGAAGATCGACTGATCCGAAGGCAGGCCACGCAAGTCGACCCGCGCGGTGAAGTCGAGTCGCTCATCCGTAACGGGCGAAATCATCCGGCGCGAATTGCCGAAACCGCTGTTGGTATCCCACTCGACCACCAACCGTGCTGGTCGGTCGCAACGGCTCCAGACCACTGCACGGTTCGCCAGCACGTCGCCGGACTGAACACCGTCGGTGATCCAGGGACGGGCCGTGGGTGCAGCGATGATCGCCGGCGAAACGCCCAGCGCCGGCAGTGCAAGGCCGGCGCCGATGCCTTGGACCAGGCGGCGACGGGTCTGGTCCAGTTCGGGTCTTGTCGATTCGGTCATGGTCGTTCCCTTCAACGTTGGGCTGAAGAAGGGTTTAAGCGACACGCTTGACGAAACCGTGACACTCCGACGAGCGGCGTCAAAAAAGTGCCTGATGCCGCTCCTATAAGGCGTCCACCCCAGCAACCCGGCGCCGCAGCAGCGGCACCGGCCGAGCCTGCATCATGAAAAGGCTCGCGTTACTCCTCTTGATCGAGTGTCCAGGCAATGACCGAGTCACTGAGCTCCGTCCCGAACGAGCCGTGGCCACCCGCTACTTGCACCACGTATTGCTTACCGGTCTGCTCCGAGACATAGGTCATCGGCGTGGCCTGGCCGCCGGCGGGCAGCCGCCCTTTCCACAGTTCTTCGCCGGTTTGGAGGTCATAGGCGCGCAGGTAGTAATCCAAGGTGCCGCTCATGAACGCCACGCCACCAGCGGTCACGATCGGGCCACCGAGCGCGGGCGTGCCAACCGGGAACGGGATGCCCAGGGGCGCGCTGTCGCGGCTGGTACCGTTCTTGTGCATCCAGACTTTTTTCATGGTGCGCAGATCGACCGCGGTGACGTAGCCCCAGGGCGGGCTCTGGCATGGCAGCCCCAGGACCGAAAGGAATGGCTTCAAACTCACCATGTACGGCGCGCCCAGGTTGGGTTGCAGCCCGGTTTCGCCGCCCCCGGTGCGCTCACCGGGATCGACCTCGCTGCGCTTGTACATCTTGGAGACGAACGCCAGGTAGTTCGGCGCGCCGAATAGCAACTGACGGTTGGGGTCGACCGCCACCGACGGCCAGTTGAACGTGCCGACATTGCCTGGATAGATCAGCGAGCCCTTCTGCGACGGCGGGGTGAAGTCGCCCTCATAACGCAGCTGGCGGAACTGGATGCGGCACATCATCTGGTCCAGCGGCGTCCCGCCCCACATGTCGCGCTCATGCAGCGGTTCTTCTGGCGCATAACTGAGTGCCGAGGCCGGCTGCGTCGGCGCGGTGAAGTCGCCGTAGTCTGTACCTTGCGGCACGGCGAATTCCTCGACCGGCACGATGGGTTCGCCGGTGCGGCGGTCGAGCACATAGAGATCGCCACGCTTGGTTGGCTGGATGATCGCCGGCACCTTGCCCTGCGGCCTGTCGAGGTCGACCAGCGTCGGCTGGGATGGCAGATCGCGGTCCCAAAGGTCGTGGTGCACGGTCTGGAATTCCCACCGCACCTTGCCGGTCGCCAGGTCCAGCGCTACCAGCGTATCGGTAAAGCGCTCGGCCTGCGCCGAACGTTCGATGGCCCACTGGTCCGGCGTCTGGTTGCCAGTAGGGATATAGACCAGGCCGAGGGCCTCGTCGGCGGTCGCGGTCGTCCACCAGTTCGGCGTGCTTCGCGTGTAGGTCTCACCGGGCGGCAACGGCTCGGTAGCATCGGGATTACCCGGATCGAAATTCCAGACCAGGCGACCCGTTTTCACGTCGTACGCGCGCACCACACCGCCAGGCGAATCCACAGCGCCGTTATCGGTGACGGCACCGCCGATGATGACCAGCTTTTCGGTCACCACTGGCGGCGATGTCGGCAGATAGACACCCAGCGCGCCCTCGCCGAGGCGCAGCTTCAGGTCGACGACGCCGGCATTGCCGAAGTCTTCGCAGGGCTTGCCGTCTTCCACATCGAGCGCAACGAGAGTCGCGTCGTTGGTCGGCAGAAACAACCGGCGCTCACAGCGCGCGGCAGCCTGGCCTGGCTGGTCGGCTGTCGAAGCCGTGGTTGCGTAGCGGGTCGCGTCATGGAAGGCCAGCCCACGGCACGTCATGTGCTGGTAGTAGCCGGCATCACGGTTGATGTTCGGGTCATAGCGCCAGCGCTCTGCACCGGTATCGGCATCCAGCGCGATGGCGATGCTGTGCGGCGTGCAGATGAAGAGGCTGTTGCCCACCTTGAGCGGCGTCACCTCGTAGGTAAACTCGCCGGGATCGTTCGGCCCCGGCAGGTCACCGGTGTGGTATTCCCAGGCCTTGACCAGTCTGTCGACGTTAGCCGGCGTGATCTGGTCGGCGGTCGAGTATCGGTCGCCCTGCTCGGAGCCGCCGTACGAGGGCCAATCGCTTTTAGCGCGACCAGCCAGCCCTTGCGGTTCGAGCCCCTGCATTTGCGCATCGCTGAATTCACCCCTGATGGAGTGATAATCCTGTGTCAGCGAATAGCCTGCCATGAGCGCCCCGGCCAGCAGCCCCAGCCCAAGCAGACCGCTGGCGCCATCACGCCAGACCCGCCCGCGACCTACGTGACGATTGACGAAGGGCAGGATCAGCCAGAGACCGAGAATGCACCAGAGATCAATCCGCGGCGCCAGCTGCCACCAATCGAAACGGACCTCGTAGATGGTCCAGGCCAGGGTTGCCAACAGCAGCGCTGCGTACAGCCAGATCGCGGCACGTCGGCGCGTGAACAGCAATCCCGCCACGACCAGTAGGCCGATGCCCGCCACCAGGTAGTACCAGGACCCGCCGAGGGCGGCCAGATAACCGCCACCTCCCGTCATCAGCACGCCCAACACCAGGACGACGATGGCCGTCAGGGTGATTCGCAGGGGCCGCGGCCCGGACTCGATACTCATGCAACACGCTCCAGCCGGTTGGCTCTAGAACAAAAAACTGCTGAAACGTTCTGATACAAGTTTCAGCGGCTCTAGATGGATGCGGCGGCGAAGTCTTAGTTCAGCGTTTTCTCGCAAATCAGCTCGTCGCGCCGACGGCAAGCGGCTGCGCTTCGGGACGTTTGATCACCGCGTAAATCACGCCCGTCACCAGGCTGCCAGCAAGGATGGCGAACAGGTACAACAGCGCATGGTTGATGGCGTTGGGGATCAGCAACACGAACAGCCCACCGTGGGGCGCCAGCAGCTTGGCGCCGACGGCCATGGATAGCGCACCGGTCAGCGCACCGCCGGCAATGCTCGCCGGGATCACCCGCAAGGGGTCCTTGGCGGCGAACGGAATCGCGCCTTCGGAGATAAAGCAGCAGCCCAGCACCAGCGCCGCCTTGCCGGCTTCGCGCTCGGTCTGGGCGAATTTGCGCCGGGCAAGCAATGTCGCGATGCCCATGCCGATCGGCGGCACCATGCCAGCGGCCATGGTGGCGGCCATTGGCGCATAGCTTTGCGAGGCGAGCAGTCCAACCGAAAACGCATACGCTGCCTTGTTCACGGGCCCGCCCAGGTCGACGCACATCATGGTGCCCAGCAGCAACCCGAGCAGGATGGCATTCGAGGTGCCCATGGTGTCGAGAAATTCGGTGAGCCCGGCGAGCATCTTCGCGACCGGCGTGCCGACCACGTAGATCATCACCAGACCCGTGAACAGACTCGCCAGCAGCGGGATTATCAGGATCGGCTTGAGCGATTCGATGCTAGCGGGCAGCGGAATCCAGCGGCTCACCGCCTTGGCCGCGTAACCGGCGACAAAACCGGCGATGATGCCGCCGATGAAGCCCGCGCCGAGCGTACCTGCCAGCAGGCCGCCGATCATGCCGGGCGCCAGACCAGGACGGTCGGCAATGGAGTAGGCGATGTAGCCGGCCAAGAGCGGCACCATCAGCTGGAACGCCGTTTCGCCGCCGATCTTCATCAGCGCCGCCGCCAGCGTACCCTCCTCCTTGAAGGCTTCAATACCAAAGACGAATGACAGCGCGATCAGCAATCCACCGGCCACGACCATCGGCAGCATGTAGGACACACCGGTCAGCAGGTGCTTGTAGACGCCCGTCTTTTCGCCCTTCTGCTCGCCACCGCCACCAGCGCTGACCGCGGCGCTGCCGCTGAGTACCGTGCCCTCCTCCAGTGCGCGATCAAGGGTCGCGTCGGGTTGTTTCAACGCAACGCCGGTGCCGCAGCGATACACCCGCTTGCCGGCGAAGCGCGCCACATCCACCTCGATGTCTGCGGCCAGCAGCACTACGTCGGCGTCTTCGATTTCCTGGGGTTCGAGCACGTTGCGCGCGCCCACGGAACCGCGTGTCTCCACGCGCAGGTCGTAGCCTTTGCGGATGGCGGCCTGTTGCAGCGCTTCGGCCGCCATGAAGGTGTGTGCAACACCGGTCGGGCAGGCGGTGATGGCTACCAGCTTGGGTTTGCCGCTGGCAGGAGCGGCGTCCGTCTCATCGCTGGGTTGCAGTTCGGTCGCCGTTTCGGCGGCGCTGCGCAGGAAGCCTTCCGGATCGAGCAGGGCCTCGGAGGGCGTCGACTGAGCGACACGCTTGCCAACGAAGCGCTGCAGCGACAGCGGGCCGGTTTTCACCACGACGACTAGGTCGGCATTGGCGATCTGTGCCGGCGTGAGGGGCGAGCCGATGGCTTTCGGGTCGTGGACCTCCACGGCGGTCGACCAGCCCAGCCGTTGGGCGGCCGCTTCGAGCAGGCGTGACGTCAGCACGCTGGTGACCATTCCGTTGGGGCAGGCCGTGACGATGAGAAGATTCATTTCTTCACCTCTTGTAATTATTGGCTCAGCGGCTGGAGCCGGACTGAGGCCTCGAACTCGGCAAGCTGTGCCCAGTCGGTGATACCGAAGCCCACCTGTCCGACGGCCTGAGCGGCAATCGCGGCGGCATGTGCGAGGGTGCGCTCGGCGGGCCAGCCTTCCAGCAGCCCGTGGAGCATGCCGGCGAGCAGCGAGTCGCCTGCGCCGACCGTGCTGACGACCCGAACCTTTGGCGGATTGGCGTGCCATGCCTCGCGCGAAGAAAACCAGCTGACACCCTGCGCGCCTTGCGAAACCACCACGTGCTCGATGCCTTCGGCTTGCAGGCGACGGGCTTCGCCCGCCAGCGCCTCAGGGTCTGGGCTGATCCCGCGCGCTTCGGCCAATTCTTCTTCGTTGGGTTTGACCAGCCAGGGCGCTGTTTCAAGGCCCGCCCGCAACGCCGCGCCACTGGTATCCAGCGCCACCCGCACCCCGAGCTGCTTGAGCCTGCGCAACAATTCAGCGAACCACGCGCTATCAACGCCGCCCGGCAAGCTGCCAGCAACCACCACCAGATCGTGCGCCGGCGCCAGCCGCTCGATACGCGCCAGCAAGTCGTCTCGTTGCGCATCGCTGACTGCGAGCCCAGGGCCGTTGATGTCGGTAACCTGCCCCTCGGCTTCCGCCAGCTTGATATTGCTGCGCGTCTCGCCCGCCACCCGCACGAATTCATCGGCAAAGCCGCGCGCGGCGAACAGGTGCTCGAACGCCTGCGGATTGCCTTCGCCGAGAAAGCCGGTGACGGTCAGCTGATGGCCGTGATCAGCCAGCACCTGCGCCACATTGAGGCCTTTGCCTGCCGCATGAACGTCCAGTCCTTCACTGCGATTGACCTCGCCCAGGCGCAGCGACGCCAGCCGCACGGTCAGGTCCAGCGCCGGGTTCAGGGTGACGGTCAGAACGCGGGCCATCAGCAGTGCTCCCCTACGAAGGCGCGCACTTCATGGGCACCGGGAAGCATCAACGCCTGCAGCGCCAGTTGCTTGCACGCGGCGAAATCCAGCTCGCGTACACGCGCTTTGACCAGCGCAATACTGCGCGCCGAGACGCTCAATTCGTCCACCCCTAGGCCAACCAGCATTGGCACGGCCAGCGCATCGGCCGCCAGCTCCCCGCAGACACCGACCCACTTGCCATGCGCATGAGCTGCCTCGACCGTCATGCCGATCAGTCTGAGTACAGCTGGATGCAACCCATCCGCCTGCGCGGACAGGCTCGGGTGGCCGCGGTCGATGGCCAGGGTGTACTGCGTCAAGTCGTTGGTGCCGATGCTGAAGAAGTCGACTTCCCTAGCCAGCACCGGCGCGATCAGCGCGGCGGAGGGAATCTCGACCATGATGCCGACTTGCAGGTCGGCCACCGGCAGCTCCGTGCGCAGGCGCTCGACCATGGCTTTGGCCGTGCGCCATTCATCGATGTTGCCAACCATGGGAAACATGATCCGCAGCGGACGGCCATCCGCCGCGGCGAGCAAGGCGCGCAGCTGGGTTTCCAGAATGTCCGGGCGCTGCAGGCTCAGGCGAATGCCGCGCACACCGAGGAAGGGATTCTCTTCGGCCGGCATCGGCCAGTACGGCAGCGGCTTGTCACCGCCGACATCCAGGGTGCGCACCACCAGCGGGCGGCCTTCGAGTGCATCCAGAACGCGCCGATACTCGGCCTCCTGCGTAGCCTGGTCCGGCGCCTGGGCGTGATTCATGAACACCAGCTCGGTGCGCAGCAGACCAATGCCTTCGGCGCCCATCGCCACGGCTTCCGGGGTTTCGCCGGCCGCGCCGATGTTCGCCGCGATTTCCACCGGATGCCCGTCGCGGGTCACGGCAGGCTCCAGCCGCCGCTCATCGGCAAGACGCTTGCGTTCCTCACGGGCGGCACGCTCGCCGCGTGCCTGATCCAGCTGCGCGTCGGTCGGTGAGACCAGCAACTCGCCGCGCTCGCCGTCGAGCAGCAACAGGGTACTGGGCGCCAGCCCAAGCACGCCCGGACCCGCGCCGACGATGGCTGGAATGCCCAAGGCTCGCGCGATGATGGCGCTGTGCGAGGTCGCGCCACCACCCGCGGTGAGGATGCCGGCGACGCGCTGGGCGTTGAGCGTGGCGACATCCGAAGGCGCCACTTCGTCCATCACCAGGATGTAGGGCTCGTCCGGCGCCTGCTCGGCCTCGACACCGGTCAGACAGGCCAGCACGCGCCGACCGACATCACGCAGGTCGGCCGCACGCTCGGCCAGCAGCTTGTCGTGCAAGGCTTCCTGCTGCTGCGCCGCACTTTCGATCTCATCCATCCAGGCCGCTTCGGCGCTCAATCCTTTTTGCAGGCGTACCTGCACCTCCTCGCGCAGTGCCGGATCACGCAGCATGGCCTGGTGGGTGGTGAAGATGTCGCGGATGCTGGCGACCTGGCTTTCCCTGATCAGCACACCGATCTCGCCGTAGACCTTCTCCAGCGCCCCATCCAGCCGCTGCAGCTCGACGGCAGGAGACTCACCGCGTTTGGGGTAGTCGATCACCTGCGGTTTACGCACCAGCACCGGGCCGATGGCAATGCCGGGAGATGCTGCGATGCCGTTGACCTGATCGCCTGCGGCCAATGCAGCCTGCTCGATTTCGGACTCGGCAGGCCCTTCTGGGATGACGGGTTGCTCGCTGGACTCGCCATGCGCCGGCAGCGGTTCGACCGCCTCGCCCAGGCCTTTTTCCACAGCGCTGACCAGCGCCGGCAATGCATCGTTGGCAATCGAGGGCTCAGCCATGAACTCAAGCACCTGGCCGCGTTGCGCGCCCATTGCAAGCAACTTGCTCAAACTTTTCGCCGACACTCCAGCGCTTTCGCTGCCAGCCAGCCGCACGCGAATTTCGCCCTCGAACGCCTGCGCGATTTCGGTCAGCGTCTTGGCCGGGCGCGCATGCAACCCATGGGCGTTGGCCAGGGTGATTTGGGCGCTTGGCCAGTCGGCGGGCACCTCACCGCCGAGAGCTTCGAGCACGGTGCGGCTCGAGGTCGCCTCGCTCAGTTCCTGCCCACGCCCTTCGATCAGCAGGTTGCACAACCGCTCGAGCATCGCTCGGTGCGCTTCGCCAAGACTCGCCAGCACGAACAGGCCCTTCAGTGGCTGGTCGTGATGCTGTAGCTCCTGAGCTGGCGTGACAAACGCCAGCCCCGGACGTTGCACGGACTGCTCACTGCTCAACCACCACAGGCCGTCGCCCAGCGGCAGGGCGTGATCTAACGGCAGGCTGGCATTGAAGCCCGGTTCCACGCATTGCGCACGCTTGAGCAGTTTGACGCCCTGCCACGCCAGCTCATCGAAGTCTTCCGCGGCGACACCCAGGCCGACCAGTTCGCCATCCAGCGCCAGGGCCTGCGGCGCGCCCTGGAGCAGATCGATGATCGCCTCGGGGCTTTCGGCCTTTTGCAGCGCCTCGCTGAGATCGCCCTCACCCAGCGCACGGGTGAGCAGCTGCAACAGTCGCAGGTGCTCGTCGGAACGCGCGGCAATGCCGATGGCGAGGTAGACCTGCTGACCGTTGCCCCAGTCCACGCCGGCTGGGAAGTGCATGAGGCGCACGCCGGTGGTGAAGACCTGATCGCGGGTTTCCGGCGTGCCATGGGGGATCGCGATGCCCTGACCCAGAAACGTCGAGCCCTGCTCCTCACGCGCGCGCAACCCGTCGAGGTAACCGGGCGCCACCAGCCCATCGGCGATCAGCACCCCCCCCAGCAGCGCCAATGCGGCAAGCTTGTCCGCTGCCACCTGATGCATGTGGATGTGCTGTGCATTCAACTCAAGCATGGAAAACTCCTTGCAGGCTCGCGCTTGTCTTTAGGACGACCGTTATGCCGGCAGAGACGCCGACATCGCCCGAATCCTGGGCTGGCGCTTATGACCGGGCACTTGCTGAAACGTTTCACCAAAGGTTGGCACATTACGCAATATTGGGTAATTCTAGAAGTCCGAGTTCAAACCACCCGTCTTAGGACTGCTCGTTGAAACTGACCGATATTGCCCGCCTCGCCAACGTTTCGGTGACTACCGCCAGCTACGTTCTCAACGGCAAAGCCGCTCAGCGACGCATCAGCCCGACCACAGTCGAGCGGGTGCTGGCCGTGGCCCACCAACAAGGCTTTCAGCTCGATCAGCAGGCCGCCGGGCTGCGCCGCGGGCAGTCTCGAACCCTGGGGTTCATCGTTCCGGATCTGGAGAACCCCAGCTATGCGCGCCTGGCCAAGCTGCTCGAACAACGCGCACGGTCACAGGGCTATCAGCTGTTGATTGTCGGCTCCGATGACGAACCGGACACCGAGCGCCAGGTCATTCAGGTGCTGCGCTCGCGCCGCTGCGATGCGTTGATCGTTGCCAGCTGCCTGCCTCAGGACGACGCCACCTATCGCACACTGCAGAAGGCAGGCACGCCGGTGATCGCCCTCGACCGGGCGCTGGACGCGGAGCACTTCTGCTCGGTGGTCAGCGACGACCGTGAAGCCGCCGCGCAGCTGACCCGTTCGCTGGAAGCACCAGCGGATGCGCACGTGGCGTTGATCAGTGCACGACCCGCACTGCGTATCAGCCAGCAGCGCGAGGAAGGTTTCCGCCAGGCGCTGGCGCACCACAATGGTGAGATCAGCATGCTGCAGGCCGAGCACTTCAGCCGCGCTTGCGGTCGCGAGCAGATGCTCATCCTGCTCGACCGCGGGCCGCTGCCCGACGCTTTGATCACCACGGCCTACGTGCTGCTCGAAGGCGTCTTCGATGCGCTGCGCGAGCGCAGCCTGCTTTGGCCGGAGCACCTTCGGCTGGCAACCTTCGGTGATGCACAGCTGCTCGACTTTTTGCCGATCCGGGTCAATGCGATTTCCCAGCAGCACGAACGGATTGCCGAGCGGGCGCTGGCGCAGGCTATTCGCGCCATCGAGCAAGGCGACTATCGTCCGGGCGTAATCGCCATCGAGCGCGAGCTGAAGATTCGCCGCCTCTGATTAATCTGCCTCTTGCGAGCATTGGTTGGCTGACGGAAGCTTGCGGCCTTCCGGCAACCGACTCAGCGACGAAGCTCGCATGGCGGGACACGCACGACTTTGCAGGAGCCAGCTCACTGGCGATCGAAGCCGCACGGCCGGCCGAATACAGCCGTAGCCCGAAGAAGCTGATCGCGAGCAAGCTCGCTCCTACGAGTCCCTGCCGCGCCAGGCGCGAACGAGCCTTGTTGCCACCTGCCTCCGGCACACGCCGAAAACAACGAGCCCGCTTTTCCAAATGAACATCGAACAGATCACCCAACGTCTGCACGCGGTCCGCGACAGGAACGACTGGCGACGCTTTCACAGCCCGAAGAACCTCGCCATGGCCGCCAGTGTTGAAATGGCCGAGCTGGTGGAAATCTTCCAGTGGCAGACCGAGGACGAGTCGCGTCAGTTGTCGGCCGACAAGCTCGAACATGCGGGCCAAGAAGTCGGCGACATCCTGATGTACCTGTTGCTGATGTGCAGCGAGCTGGGCATCGACATGGAGCAAGCGTTGCTGGCCAAGCTTGCCGACAACGAGCGGCGGTTCGCCCAATGAGCGACCGACATTTCGACGAGCTGGCGACCCATTTTGCCGAGAAGATCTATGGCGGCGCCAAGGGCGCGATCCGTCTCGCGGTGTTGCAGGCTGATCTCACCGAAATACTGCCAGAACGCCCACTGCTGGTGCTGGACATCGGCGCCGGCCTCGGCCATATGAGCCTTTGGCTGGCGCAGCAGGGCCATCAGGTGACACTGGCCGAGCCCGCCGAGCCGATGCTCCAGGGTGCCCGTCAACGCTTCGCCGAAGCCCGTCAAACCGCGACCTTTATTCAGGCCGCCTGGCAAGACATCGAGCATCACGTAGCGGGACGTTTCGATCTGATCATCTGCCACGCCGTGCTGGAATGGCTGGCCGAGCCCGAAGCAATCCTGCCGGTGCTGCGCCGGCTGGCCACAGCAGACGGCTGGTTGTCATTGGCGTTCTACAACCGGGACGCCCTGATCTACCACAACCTGCTCAAGGGCAACTTCAGAAAAGTAAGCAGTCAAAACTATGCCGGCGAACGTCAGAGCCTGACGCCGCAGCAGCCACTCGACCCCCGTGAACTGGCCGCGCAACTCGCGCCGTACTGGCAGGTCGAATCAAGCAGTGGCGTGCGCGTGTTCCACGACTACATGCCCGCCGACTTCAAGGCCAGCGCCAATCCTGCCGCACTTATCGAGATGGAGCTGGCTTATCGGCGCCATCCGACTTTTGCCGGTCTCGGGCGCTACCTGCACTGGTTATGTCGGCCGCTCTGAGCCGACCGGGAGATACCATGTCGATCCGCCCTGTACTGCCGCTTCTCGTCTCGCTGCTCGGTTTGAGCCTCGCGGCGTGCCAAAGCAGCAACCCCTACACCAACGAGTCCGCGCCGATCCCACCGGCGCCGCCCATCGAGCAGATCCAGTCGCCAACCTACCCGGCGGCGCCGCAGGACTTTTCCAGCTACCAGAACTGGAGCTGGCGTAACCCTCCGGCCGGGACGGCTTCGCTCGGCGCTGAGGAGCTACAGGAAATGATTTCCGGCGCGCTCGACCAGCGTGGCTTGCGCCCTGCTCCGGCCGAGAGCAAAGGCGACGTGCAGATCAGCGCCAGCGCTCAGATGGAGACACGCGTACGGCAGGTATACGATGATTACGGCGCGCGCGTAGGGGTCGGTGCCGGTCGCTATGGCGGTTACGGCCCGGGGTTCAACTCCGGTTACGGCTTCGGCGGCAGCGCCCCGGTGGTGCGCAACTACGAAGAGGAGGTCGTTACGGTGCGCATCGAGATGATCGACAGTGCATCCGGCCAGACCGTCTGGAGCAATCGCGCCGAAGCCCGCAGTGGCGTCAATCAGGCCGAGCGCAAGGACGCCGCACGCGAAGCCGTGAATCGCGCGCTCGCTGACTATCCGCCGCACTGATCCGCATCTATTCAAGCAAGGAGAATCGAGATGTTCCGTTCATTGCTGATGCTTCCCCTGCTCCTGATGCTGGCTGCCTGCCAGAGCACGCAGGTACAACGTGACTTCGACCCACAGCGGGACTTTTCGGCCTACCGGACCTGGAGCTGGAAAGAGCCGGCCCTGCAGTACCGCCCGGATGATCCGCGCATCAAGAGCGACCTGACCGAACAACGCATTCGCAGTGCCGTCAGCGAACAACTGGACCAGCGCGGCCTGCGCCAGGCCAAGGCGGGTGCGCAGTCGGATGTCCTTGTGCAGGCCTGGTTTCTCGTCGATGAGCGCAGCCAGCAGTACACCACATCGGCGCTCAGCGGCTGGGGTGGCCCTTGGCACGGCGGCTTCTGGGGCGGACCAATGATCACCGATACCAGAACCATTCACTATCAGGTCGGCACCTTGCAGCTGGATATGTATGACGCCGACGATGGCAAGCTGATCTGGCGCGGCAGTGCCGAGCAGGTTTTGCGCGACGACCCGGGTAGCCCTCGGGAGCGGGCTGAGATGTTCCGTGAAACCGTTAACAAGGTTTTATCGCAGTACCCGCCGCGCTAGCATTGTCGGCTTGTTCCGGTTCAGCCCGCCGTTCTGGCGGGCTTTTTCATTTGTGTATTGGAGGATTCGCATGCCTGCCGTCGCTTGGTGGCTTCTCGTTATGCCTTTTATTGCCGGGGCTTTCCTGCCGCTACAGGCCGGCATCAACGGGCAGGTGGCCAAACATTTTGGCAGCGTAATGAGCGCAGCAATGCTGTCTTTCGCTGTGGGTACAGTGGCGCTGATCTGCGTCGTGCTGTTCCAGCGAGACATGCCCGGCATTCAAGCATTGCGCGGTCTGAACTGGTATCACTGGTGCGCCGGGCTGTTGGGCATGTTCTTCATCGCAACCGCCGCCTTCGCCGGCCCCCGCATCGGAGCGCTGCTGTTCATGGCGCTGGTATTGGCCGGCCAGCTGGGTATGGCGATGCTGCTGGACCACTTCGGCTGGGCGGGCTTTCGTCAGTCTTCGATCAGCCTTGGCAAGCTAGGTGGCCTGGTGCTGATCTTCGCTGGCGCCTGGATGATCCGCCGCGGCTGAGCACGGCGGTTGAGCTATTTGCGCTCGAAGGCGTAGAACAGGTTGGGCTCGCTGACCAGATAGAGATCGCCCTTATCGTCGAACGTCATGCCCTCGCCTTGCGGCACCGAATTCTTCAGCCCGGCGAAACCGCTCCAGAGGGAGCGGAAGCTGACCAATTCGCCCCCTGCGTCGAGCTCGAGCATCATTCTCGCCTCGTCACTGAGCAGCACCAGATGGCCGGTGCGCTCGTCGTAGTGCACTGAAGACAGGTCGCTGGCCATGTCCTTGTCTTCGATCCACGCTTCGCGGTCGATGACCTTGAGGTTCAGCTGCCCGTTGAGGCTGGCCTTGATGCCCTGGATTTCATAGAGCTTGCGCGGTGAATGCTCCTTCACCACAAACAGCCGGTCGCCGGCACGGTCGTAGCCCAGCCCCTCGAAGCCTGAATTATCCGACGCGCCCATGCCCAGCGAAACCGTCGCGTAGTCTTCACGCAGCAGCTCTCCGGGTTGTGTCGGAACGGGCAAGATCACGATCGACTGGCTGCGCTCTTCGGCAACCGCCAGCAGGTTATCGCCCAGGTAGGTAACGCCCTCGACATCGACGAATCCCGTCAGTGGATAACGGGCGATGAATTCACCGTTGAGGTCCAATGCGACGAGCTCTTCCGGGTTGTTAACCACGGCCCAAAGCTGATTGCGCTGCTCATCGAAGGTCAAACCGGAGAGGTTGTCGACGACGGTCGCCACCGGCTTTGCTTCGATACGCACTTGGTACCCCGGCAGCCAGAGGCTCCGCGTCTGGAGGCTGCTGTCCTGCCACGCAGATTGCAGGGAATAAAACACCCGCTCATCAAGGTGAAAGGTCGCAGCGGTGTGCAGCAGGCCGGCGGTCAGCATTCCCAAGGCCCAGACCTGCGGACGGACCTGGGGCAACCAACGCGGGCGGATACTGGTATCAATCGGCATCGTCTCTTTCTCGTCGGGGCGCTAGCGCGATAGCCTGACCGCTGAGGGTTGCAATTGCATGACGGCACATGCGAACGCGGTGGTCAGCCTGCTAATGACCGCTCACCGGGCCTACGGTTCAACCGCAATGTCGGGAACTGCCAGGCGGTTTCGCAGCCCAATGGACCAGGGAACGGTTGCGCTTGCGGCCGCGAATCAAATGACAGGAGTGCAGCATGCAGGTGGAAAGCTTTTTCGAATGGTTGGGCCAGGCGCTCGGCACGGTCATTCGTTACATCGTCGATGCGCTCAGCGGGTTTTTCGGGTTATTCGCCGATGCCGGTGCCAACTTCCTCGAAGGGCTTTCGCGCACCCTCGGCATGGACCGTTCACTGATCAGCCTCGTGGCCCTGGCCATCGGGCTGATGCTGCTTGTCGGCGCATTTCGCGCTTTTTTTCGCCGCTCGATCATCGCCGGCGTCATCTATCTAGTCCTTGGGCTCTGGCTATTGAGCTGGTTGATTCATTGAGCAATCCGTAACGACCCGCCCGGCGGCCACTAGCCGGGCACGACACCCAATCCATCCTTCAGCTGCGCTCAGGACAGAGGCGACGTATCATGCCCGGCTGTTCTGGAGCCCTTCATGTCACGGTTAATGACCGCCTGGCAGCACGCCCCCACCCATAGACGGGTCTGGGCGCTGGCTGCGCCGATGATTCTGTCCAACCTCTCCGTGCCGCTGGTTGCGCTGGTCGACAGTGCCGTGATCGGCCATCTGCCGCATGCACACCAGTTGGCGGCCGTGGCGGTGGGGGGCAGCCTTTACAGCCTGCTGGTCTGGGTCATGGGCTTTCTGCGCATGGGAACCACCGGCTTCGCCGCGCAAGCCGCAGGACGGGAAGACGGCGGTGCGCTGCGTCAGGTGTTGCTGCAGGGTTTGTCTCTGGCGCTGGGCTTCGCCCTGTTGTTGAGCATGATCGCCTTGCCACTCAAGGGTTACGCGCTGCAGCTGATGCAGCCTTCGGCTGAACTCGATGCGCTCACCCAGGCCTATTTCCATACCCGTCTGTTCGGCCTGCCGGCTGCGCTGGCGAGCCTGGCACTGATTGGCTGGTTTCTCGGTACCCAGAATGCCCGCGCGCCATTGGCCATCCTGTTGACGACGAATCTGATCAACGTCGCGCTGGATCTGTGGTTCGTCATCGGTTTGGAGTGGGGCGTAACCGGTGCGGCGCGCGCCTCGGTGATTGCCGAATGGAGCGGTGTGCTGGTCGGCCTCGCGCTGACTCGAGGTGCGCTCTTGCGTTACGCCGGACGCCTGGACCGACATGCACTGCGCCTGTGGTCCAGTTGGCGCCCGCTGATGTCCGTTAATCGCGACATATTCCTTCGCTCGCTGGCGCTGCAGCTGGTGTTCTTTCTGGTCACTGTGCAGGGGACGCGCCTGGGCGATGCCACTGTCGCGGCGAACGCCTTGCTGCTGAACGGCCTGATGCTTACGGCTCACGCACTCGACGGTCTGGCACACGCAGTCGAAGCACTCAGTGGCCATGCTATCGGCGCGCAAAGCCGCACCGAGCTGCGCCGCATCCTGACCGTCGCCGGCGGCTGGTCGTTGCTGGCGAGCCTGGCCTTCGGGCTGTTCTTCCTGCTCGGCGGCGAGCTATTCATCAGCCTGCAAACCGACATCCCCTCGGTACGCGAAACCGCCACGACATACCTGCCGTATCTCGCGGCGCTGCCCCTGGTCGCGGTCTGGAGCTATCTGCTGGACGGATTGTTCATCGGCGCCACCCGCGCGCGGGAAATGCGAAACGCCATGCTGCTTGCTGTTCTGATTTCGCTACCATTGGGCTGGCTACTGCAAGGGATGGGTAATCACGGATTGTGGTTGGCCTTCCTCGCCTTCATGCTTCTGCGGGGCCTCTGCCTAGGGACCATCGCCAGACGCCTGCAACGCCAGCAGCAATGGTTCGCTTCGAGTCATACGGCGCCAGCTGCCATGAACACACCGCAACACCTCTAACCAAAGGACCCCGAAAAAATGGCCTATGCCGTCGCCGCCTACCTGCACTTCGTGGCGATATTCCTGCTGTTCTCCCTGTTGGTGCTCGAGCATCAGCTGTTCCGCCTGCCGTTGAATTTCAAGCGTGCCCGCAGCCTGTTTCGCGTGGATCTGGCCTTTGGCATCGCGGCCGGGATGGTGCTAGTGACCGGCGCCGCGCGGGCGATGCGCTATGGCAAGGGGTTGGACTATTACCTCAACAACAGCTTTTTCCACGCCAAGGTCGGCTTGTTCGTCGTCGTCGCGCTGCTATCGATCTACCCCACCGTAACCTTCCTCAAGTGGCGTCCGGCGCTGAAAGCAGGCCAGGTCCCGTCGATCACCCCTACGGCGGCGCGCTGGGTGAAGCTGGTGATCCGCATCGAGCTGCTCGCCCTGTTGTTGATCCCTTTGCTCGCCACGCTCATGGCGCGCGGGCTTGGCGTGATTCCCCATTAACCTTGCCAAACCTCTCCCTGCCGAAGAATCCAGGCGCGGACCGTATCCAGTCCGTTGCCGCCCCTGGAAATCACGCAACCTCTCAACGCTCGTGAGCCCAAAACGATTCACCCCCTCCGCTGTCGACTACGGATATGCAGTTCATATCCACAAGCCCGCGCCACCAGACGGAGCCGAACCGATGACCGAACGCCTGACTGTTAACCCCCTTTCCTTCGATCCCGCTTTCGAGCAGGTGCCAAAGGATGAGGCCGAAACCATTTCTGGCCTGATCCAGGCAATGCGCGAGATTACCGAGACGACCTACGCCGATGGCGGTCATGCCATTCGCAGCGTGCACGCCAAGAGTCACGGTCTGCTGCAGGGCGAAATCGAGGTCCTTCCAGACCTGCCGCCGGAACTGGCCCAAGGCGCTTTCGCCAAGCCGGGGAAAATGCCGGTCGTGATGCGCTACTCGACCAATCCCGGCGACATTCTCGAGGACAAGGTCTCAACCCCACGCGGACTGGCGATCAAGCTCATCGGCGTCGAAGGCGAGCGCCTGGCCAACAGCGATGGCCAGGTCACCCAGGATTTCGTCATGGTGAATTCGCCGGCCTTCATGGCGCCAACGCCAAAGGACTTTCTCAAGTCGGTAAAGCTGATCGCCAAGACCACCGACAAAGCGCCCCGAGCCAAACAGGCACTGTCTGCCGCGTTGCGCGGTGCAGAGAGCCTCGTGGAAAAAGCCGGTGGCGAGAGCGCGACGCTTAAAGGCATGGGCGGCCATCCGACTACGAACTTGCTTGGGGAAACCTATTACACGGTGGTCCCGGTGCTCTATGGCCGCTATTTCGCCAAGCTCTCAGTGGTGCCCGTATCGCCGGAGCTGAAAGCGCTGACTGATCAGGGCGTCGATCTCAAGGACAAGCCGAACGGGTTGCGAGAAGCGATCAACGAGTACTTCACGAAGCACGGCGGCACCTGGGAAATACGCGTTCAGCTGGCCACCGACATCGATAAGATGCCCATCGAGGACGCCAGTGTGGTCTGGCCGGAAGACGTCAGTCCCTTCGTCACCGTTGCGCGAATCGAGGTGCAGCCACAGCCAGCCTGGAGCGACGCCCGCGCAGCGGTTGTGGATGACCAGATGGCCTTCAGCCCCTGGCATGGCCTGGCTGCACACCGCCCGCTTGGCGGCATCATGCGTTCGCGCAAACCAGCCTATGAGATGTCATCGGAGTTTCGCGCCCGCCACAACGGTTGCCCGATGCACGAGCCGAAAACACTGGATCAATTGCCAAGCTGACCCACTGAGCAGTAGGCAACGACGCCCCGACACCGGTCGGGGCGTTTTTTACATCAGCGCCAGATGTCGTTGTTGATCTTGGTTTGCAGCTCCGGGTAGTCAGCAGCCTTGAACCTTGGAACCTCACCCGCCTTGATCTGCGCCATATAGTCCTTGGTCAGCTTGGCCACGGTGCCGGAGAGCAGCACGATCGCGATCAGGTTGATCGTCGCCATCAGGCCCATTGACGCATCCGCGGCGTTGAACACCGTCGTGACCGCCTCGTAAGCGCCCCAGATCACCATGCCCAACGCAGCCAGCCGCAGCAGAGTCAGCCCCAGCTTGTTACCGGCACCGAGAAATATCAGCGCGTTCTCCGCATAGGAGTAGTTGGCCACGATCGAGGTAAAGGCGAAAAACAGGATGGCGATCGCGATGAAGTAAGTCCCGAACGCCCCGATGTGGCTTTCCATCGCCTGCTGGGTGAGCTGAGTACCAGTCACACCCGATCCGGGTTCCAGCACGCCTGATAGCAGAATCATCACCGCCGTCGCGGTACAGACCACGATGGTGTCGATGAATACGCCCATTGCCTGCACCAGCCCCTGGGACGAGGGGTGGTGCGGTGAAGGGGTTGCCGTCGCCGCCACGTTGGGCGCCGAGCCCATGCCGGCTTCGTTGGAAAACAAGCCACGCTTGATGCCATTGAGCATCGCCGCCGTCACCGAGCCGGCGACACCGCCCGCCGCTTCTTCCAGGCCGAAGGCGCTGCGAACGATGGTCATCAACACGTCCGGCACTTCCGTGATGTTCATCGCCAGAACGATGAATGCCATCAGCACGTAGAGGCCTGCCATCAGCGGCACCACCAACTCGGCGAAGCGCGCGATGGAGCGCAGCCCGCCAAATATCACCAGCCCGGCAAGAAAGGCGATGGCAATGCCAACCCACAGTTTCGGAACGCCGAATGCGCCCTGCATGGCATCGGCGATCGAGTTGGCTTGCACCGCGTTGAACACCAGCCCGAACGAGATGATCAGCGCCACGGAGAACACGCCGCCAGCCCAGGGTGCCTTCAGACCTCTGGCGATATAGAACGCGGGGCCGCCGCGGTACTGGCCCTCGCCATCTCGCACCTTGTACAACTGTGCAAGCGAACTCTCCGCATAGGCCGTGGCCATGCCCACCAGTGCCACCATCCACATCCAGAAAATCGCCCCGGCGCCGCCGAGGTAAAGCGCAACCGCGACCCCGGCCAGATTCCCGGTGCCGACACGCGACGCGAGGCTGGTACACAGCGCCTGAAACGGTGAGATACCTGACGCATCGCTTTGCCGCGCACCCCGAATCGCTCTGACCATCTCACCGAAATGCACGAATTGCAGGAAGCCAAGGCGGATGGTGAAGAACACACCGACCGCAAGCAGTCCATATATAAGGATGTAGCCCCAGAAGATGTTATTGAGGAAGTCTACGATTGGAGTCATGAAGGCGCCTTTTCGTGAGAAACGTAAGGGGTACGGCTTACTCTAGTCGCTGCCCTGGCTAGCACCAGCCACAGCGCGATGAGCAGCCCGGACGCAAGGTGGGAACCGGCTCGGCCGCCAGGGTTCAATCGAAACGGCGCTTGCAGTTACATGATGGGTTGAGCCCGCGATACCTAAAGCTCTGTCCAGATACCGAAACCAATTGGCACACCGCAGACCGAACCCTCACCCATCGAACCCTTCTAAGCAGACATCGACTTCAAGGAGATTTCCATGACCAAGGCACTGCTCACCACCCTAGGCTTCGCCCTCTGTGCGCCCGTAGCGCTTGCTCAGACACCCAAGCCCGAGGTGATTACGCACCTCCACGGGATGGATATCGAGGTCAGCGCCATGGGCGTGCCGACATCCACCACCGAAGCGGGCGGTGAGCTGGTAGGGATTCGGGCGGTCAAGGTGATGAACAACACTGGCGAAACCGTAACTTGCGAATTTCACGTGCCAGACGATGCGCGTGCGGACACCTCGGCGCCACCCGTTTTCACCGTAAGCCCGAACACCCAGCGGGTTGAGCGGGTGCCAGGCGAGTACTCGCCAGATCACCCATTTGCCGAACTAACCTGCCGCGGCGCCGCGCAAAGCATCGGCACGCCGACCGTTGTGCCATCTAGCGAGCCGGAAGCCGCGCCTACCAGCGACACCCAGCCCCACACCGAATCTTCGACAATGACCGGCACCGGCATACCTGCCGATTCGACTCGTTCCCGCGAAGGCGCAAGCCGGGATCGCTGATTCGACACGGCCGTTTCGGTGCGCCGGAAACGATTCTGGCGCATCGCCTCGGCAAGTCAGCGCTCACTTGAATCAGATATGAGCACCTAGATAGAAGTCCTGATGGACTGACGGGCGTCAAGGGGTTAACGAACGCCTGGCAACCTATCGCTGCGCCAGCGCAACGACACGTACCTGACTTGGAATGCTCGCACCACGCGCGAAGACCCGACCTGCCTGCCTATTACATGCCCGGCTGATCAGCCGTGTTTGATTGAGTGAACAATCGGACTGTTTATCCGCCTCCAAACGATCCGCTTGAAGCGCAGCGCTGGCCGGCTCGACAACGACGCAATCAGACACCTGGAGCGACGCTATTCATCGCGCCAGCGCCAACTCAATTGATAATAATTCTCGACATATATAGCATCTGCGTCCCTCTGCTTGATGCTCCAAAAGGAAACCCTCAATGCGTCGCTTTATCGTGCCTGTGTTATCACTCCAGGCGCTGGCCTGTACTGCCCATGCCGTCGCACAGACGGGCGCAACCAGCGAGCCGATCTCGCTGGAGCAAATGAACATCACCGCCACTCAAGCCGAGCGCGCTGACGGCCCGGTAGATGGCTACAGAGCAACCCGCTCGGCCAGCGCTACGCGCACCGACACGCCCATCCATGAAATCCCACAGTCAATCAGTGTTGTACCCGCACAGGTTGTAGAAGACATTGCTGCCACCCGACTCGAGGACGCCCTGGACTACGCCGGTGGCGTCGAGCGGGGTAACAATTTCGGCGGCCAGGGCCTGACCGAGTTCCTGGTGCGCGGCTTTAGCTCGCAAGAGTTCTATCGCAACGGCTTCGCCATCAACCGCGGCTACCCCAACATGCCGGACGCCGCTACCATCGAGCGAATCGAAGTGCTACGCGGCCCGACCTCCATGCTGTATGGCCGTGGCGACCCGGGCGGCACCTTCAACATCGTCAGCAAGCAACCGCAGGCCGAACGTCGTACCGTGCTGGGTACCCAGTTCAACACTGAAGGCCTGCGCCGCGGCACGTTGGATACTACCGGCGCGCTGGATGAGCAAGCCGACTTCACCTACCGCCTGAATCTGGTGGCCGAAGGTGCAGACAGCTTCCGCGATCACGTCGAAAGCGAGCGTTACAACATCGCGCCAGTGCTGCGCTGGGACCTGAACGACACCACAGCAATCATCTTCGAAGGCGATTACCTGCATAACCGCCATCCGCTTGACCGGGGTGTGCCACGGTACGCAAACCAGCAGGGCCAACTGCCCCGCGATCGTTTCCTCGGTGAGGAAAGCGCTGGTAAGTTCACCAACGAAAACGCCACGACCCAGCTGCGCATCGAGCACCTGCTCAATGATCAGTGGACGCTGCGCGGTGGTGTGCAATACCTCGACGGCAGCCTGGAAGGCGGCGCGGTGGAGAACAATGGCCTGGCCGCTGACGGCCGCACCGTGGGGCGCAATTACAGCGAACGACGGCTGGAGTGGAACGATACGGCTGTGCAGGCCAACCTTGAAGGCCGCTTCAGCGCTCTGGGCTTCATGCATACCTTGCTGACCGGCATCGAGTACGACGACTTCAACTACAACTCGCGCATCGACCGTTCCGCAGGTGGCGTAGGCGCCTTCCCCATCGACATGTACGACCCGGTCTATGGCCAGCCACTTCCCCCACTTGTTGGTCCAAATTACTGGGACGACGAAGACCTGCAGTCCTATGCCCTCTACCTACAGGATCAGGTCGAATTGACCGACCGCTTCACCCTGCAATTGGGCGCCCGCCTGGAACGCTTCGAGCAGAACTACATCAACAAGCTTTCGGCCGCCGGAAGCTGGGAGCAGTCGCATAACGCCGTGTCGCCGCGTATTGGCGCGATCTACGACCTGACCGAAGCGCTGGCCGTTTACGCCAATGCCTCCCGCTCGTTCAAGCCCAACCGTGGCGCGGACCGCAACAGCCAGGCATTCGATCCAGAGCAAGGCATCGCCTACGAAACCGGCGTGAAGTACGAACTGCCCGAGCACAACCTGAGCGTGACCGCCGCGCTGTTCCACATCACAAAGGAGAACGTACTCACGGTTGACCCAGCGAATGTCGGCTCCCAGTCATTTCAGGTTGCAGCCGGTGAAGTCCGCAGCCGCGGTTTCGACCTCAGTATCGCGGGTAACATCACCCCGCAATGGCGTGTAATAGGTGGTTATGCCTACGTTGATGCTGAAATCACCGAAAGCAACAGTGCCGCCGTACCGGTGGGAACCCGCCTCGCCAACGTACCGGAGCACAGCTTCAACCTGCTCGACACCTACGAGTTCGATAACGGCGCCCTAAATGGGCTGGGCCTCGGCGTTGGCGTGAAGTACGTCGGCTCGCGCAAGGGCACCACAACCAGCACGGCCTATAACATGGACGCTTATACCGTTGTGGACCTGCTGGCCTACTATCCGATCACCGAGCGTATTCGGCTTAACCTCAACCTGGACAACGTATTCGACGAAGAATACGAGGAGCGCGCCTGGAACATCTGGGCCTACCCAGGTGCACCGCGCACCTTGCAGGCTGGGATCTCTATCGAGCTGTAACGCACTGGCTCTCGGAAAGCGGGCAACCGCTCTCCGAGAGCCGGTGTTTCTGCTATACCCCTTCCCTATGGCGCGCGCCTTGCCTTATCGAAACAGCGCAGAATTAGCGCGCGCTGTTCTGCTCCACGCCACCATCATGCGCTGTTATCGAGAACGAGCGCACCGGTTACACCCAGCTCTATATCCGATCTAGCGGGCTCAGCACTGCGAGGCCGCCTCGATTGAGGACATGTGTATAGATCATCGTTGTCTTCACATCGGCATGGCCCAACAGCTCCTGCACGGTGCGAATGTCCTGGCCGCTCTCCAAAAGATGAGTCGCAAAGCTGTGTCGCAACGTATGGGGAGTTGCCAACTTGGCTATTCCAGCTGCCGCAACCGCCCGCTTGAACGCACGCTGCACCCGCTTCTCGTCCAGATGATGGCGACGCACTGATCCGCTGCGAGGGTCCACAGAAAGGCCTGCAGCAGGAAACACATACTGCCAAGCCCACTCCCATGGGGCATTCGGGTATTTGCGTGACAGAGCGTCAGGTAGATACACATCACCTCGACCCGCAGCCAGCTCTAGCTGATGGGCTGCCCGCACCATCGCGATGTGCTGTTTGAGCGACAACACCAAACTTGCCGGCATAACGGTGACCCGATCCTTCCGGCCCTTGCCATCCCGGATGATGACCTCGTTCCGCGAGAAATCGATATCCTTGATTCTCAGCCGCACCCCTTCCATCAAACGCAGACCTCCTCCATAGAGCAGGCGAGCAACCAGCCCGACCTCACCCTCCAAGTGTCGGATTATCCGCTGCACCTCATCAATTGAGAGCACAACCGGTAGCCGCGCGGGCTTCTTTGCACGTACCACCTCGCCCAACCAGGGCAGCTCCTGCTTGAGCACTTGCTTATAGAGAAACAGCAACGCTGCCAGTGCCTGATTCTTCGTTGAAGCGGACACGTCCCGACGCATAGCCAAATCCGAAAGAAACGCTTCGACCTCCGCCGCGCCCATTTCAACGGGATGTCTATATTTGTGAAAGCGGATATAGCGCTTCACCCACTCGCAATAGACACGTTCAGTTCTGATCGAGTAGTGTCTGAGCCTGATCTGGTCCCTGACCTCGTCGAGCAATCGCGGCTTTCCATCCATGGTGTATAACTCCCTTATACAGTCATCGCCCTTCGGAAACGCCCAGCCTAGACAGGGAAAGCGGCAATGACAAGGAATGTTATTCACCACGCCCGTTCGGCGTCTTATACACCGATTGGTGTCTAATTATAGTTAAGCATGCGAAACTATGAACCTTGAGAGCACGTTAAAAGCGTCACTATGGTTGGCAGCAACTGCCACACTCCTAGTTATGGGAACCTATTTCTATAACTTTCATGGTCCTTTATCCGACTCACCTCAGGATTGGGCAAGCTTTGGAGGGTATATCGGTGGTGTTTTAGGCCCCTTTTATGCATTCCTAGCCTTCATTGGACTTCTGGAAACACTACGACAGTCAAGGCTGCAACGGGAGTTGGAGGGGTTGCTACACACCATCCACCAATTCGAGAAAGACCTTAACTACTGTGCAGGTTTGACTGTTACGTGTGATAGCCCTTGGATTTGGGGCAACGATTTCGATGCTGCATCGGACATAAAGGAATTACCTCTCCGGACGCTGCTAGAGAGCGATAGCATAGACTGGGAACAACACTTAGAAGAATTGCGGGAAGGTTTGGCGTTTCGCATGCAAACTGATGGAACGCTATTTCAAGATCGCGATATTTGGTTGAAGGCGAAATTGGCAGCGGAAGGCCTTTTTAATCATTTAGAGCTGTATCGGTCAAAGGGCGGAGAGCAAGCGGTGTGTGACTATTACTGTAAAGCATATGAAATACCAAAAAATCGTCTCGCGGATTCTGATTGGCCGAGAGCTTAACAATCGGCTGCACAGCGACCGTTTTAAAGCCGCTTCGCGGCTCCAAACCGGCGCATGAGCCGAGCGTTAGAAGGCCAAAGAAAACATTATGCAAAGGTACGACTCTCAAGACTATCTTTGGTGCGAATGGCCGGAAGCCACAACTGCAATAATGAAACACGTCAAAGAAAACGAACCACTTGAATCAAAGTATGGATGGCACTATGAGAGCGGCTGTGTCGTCCCATACCACCGCGACGGATACACTGTTGTTATTACTCATATCGGTTACGACACCAAAGAAAAGAGCACAGTACAACTAAGCACACGGGCAAAAGTTAGCGAGAACAATGAAATCTCAGTTACAGCATCACGACGCTGCGTAAACTAGAAGCACAATCGAATGTTGGCTTCTAACAACTGGTTCAAACCGTTCGCTACGCTCACTGGGACGGGCTAAAGCCAGCCCCTTAACCAAACGTTAGGGCCTGGAGCGAGCGAAGCATTGCTCTCAACAGAAAATGGAGATTTATAAATTGCCGTTTGCAAATGCATTTAAGTACAAAAAATGGGCAAACTCTGAGCTGCTCGCTCTCGGAGAGAGCCAGCTACATTTACTCCCGGAGAACGATGCAGTTTTCTTTATTAGAATCCTAAATCACACTACAGTGGTCGACAGCTTGTTTATCAGCAGAATTTCAGGAACCCCTGAACTTTACTCTGCCGATAACACAGTAGAAACACCAACTTACTCAGAGCTAAAAGCACGAGTTGAAAGCAATGACTCATGGCTTGTGCTTTTCTCCGAAACGGCAACTGCTGAAACCATGAGCCAAACGATCTCGTTCAAATTCACTGACGGTGACTATGGAATACTGTCAGTAGAGGAAGTAATGATTCACCTATTGACTCATGGCAGCAATCACAGAGGGATGGCTTCACGAACATTGGCATCGCATGGCCTTGAGCGCCCGAAAGATACATTCAATCGATATCTACATGAATTGGAGCCATCTAGAAGAGAAGAGGCTCGTCGAGTCAGCACTTAACAAATGCCATATAGACTCCTATCCACAAGCCAACGGTGAATAAGGCTCAACTGTTCGCCTCATGCACTTGGCCGGGCTAAAGCAAACCTCTTAACCATGCATTATCACACGCAGGTGCATCAATGAAGCAAGCAGGCAGCTGTCTATGCGGGGGTGTTCTATACGAAATCAACGGTCCACTGACTGATGTTCTAAATTGTCACTGTTCAATGTGCCGAAAGCTTCATGCCTCGGCTTTCAGAACACGCGCCAAGGTGCGATCTTCGGATTGGCACACCGTCAAAGGTCAGGAGTTGGTGAAGTTCTACGAATCTTCTCCGGGCGAGCACAAAGGCTTCTGCTCAAATTGCGGCACCAGCCTTTACACGAAATTTGATGCTAACCCCGATATCTATGGCTTCCCCCTCGGGACTCTGGACACCAATCCAGGCGTAAAAGCCGAGCGCCATGTGTTCGTGGATAACAAAGCGCCTTGGTTCGAGATTACTGACGACTTACCTCAGCATGCGGAGTATGACTGTAACAGGTTAAACAGCAGCGTAAGGGGGTTTTGGTGGTTTGGGTTAACTGGATCTGGTGCATACCGTGCTAGTCGCTTCGGAACGTTCGTTCGCAGGCGTAGAGCACAGAGCCTCTATCGATTAGTTCGACCGTTCGCATCGCTCACTGGAGCGTGCTCAGCGTTGGCAGAGTCGCAATAAGGATGACCAGTCCGTGTAGCTCTACTTAGCCAATTGTAAGGGGTGTATGTTGTCGCCGGATGTTCAGGCTACCGGACATACCGTAGCGAAGCACATTGAAGACGCATGAGCTTCTTGCTTGCATTTACAGAACCCAACCTACCGATGCATGAGAGGTGTCTGGCTAGCACTTCGGCTTCACTAGGACCGACCAGCTCATGTCGACAATCGGTACTGTGCGGTTGACCGATTCGCCCAGTGCCAGCCCGAGAGCTGGTCTGCTCCCAGGCTGGTGGTGCGGCCAGGTTAGCTGCTTTGCTTTTGCTGCTGGCTACCTTGCTTTTGCTGCATCTGCTGATTTTGCTGTTTCTGCTGGCCTTGCTGCCCCTGGTCCCGAAGAACGATGATTGATTCAGCATTGAGCTTGCGGTCGCCGATCGCGCCGCTTCCGAGGTTACCGGCAACGGAGACGGTGTCTCCTTTCCCTACCTTTTGACGGCCTTCGTTATCGAGCGGATTGTTTTGCATGCCGCTCGTATCGACTGTGAACTCAAGGTCCCCGGTATTTACCGTGAACTGTCGATCTTTCACGCTTTGCACTGTGCCGGTAAGGATCAGGTCACCGACCACGACAGGCGTTACCGGAGCCACGTCCATGACAGCAAAGGTTGTCATGTCGTTAGTAGGCGATGAGTAGTAATAGGTGGCGGGATCCTCAATGAAGATGCTGTCCGCTTCGATGGATGCATCGACAAAAAGATGTTCTTCAACCCGTCCGTACACCGTTACTTCGTCACCCGGAACAAGCTCGGGCTGATTACCCACCCAGCCCATATCGTCCATTTCCACGCTGATGTGCCCTTGGCCGTAATCGAGGGAGAACTCGTCATCTTCGGCTGTCAACACGGTACCGCTGATTGAAACGTAACTATCGTCTGGCTGAAGTTTCGGCATTTGCGCCATTGCGGGTGCCGCGATGAGTGTCGAGGCTATTAGGCTGAGAGCGAATGCTGATTTCTTCACAATGCTTCCTCCATTTGAGTGGGGATTCATAAGGAGCCAATTACGGCCCTCATAAGTCCCGACCGGTGTGATTTCTCAGAGTTCACCGGCCTCGCTTGCTCATTTGCAACCCAAGCCGACCCTCATTCGGCACAAATGGCATTCGTTGGAAAAGTTATCCGTTTCCCCGGAATCAGTTGCTGAACAACCGGCGCAGCAGCGCCAGACGTTGCGTTTGCATGGCTGTGTAGCGAAGGCCTCATTCATTCCCGTTCAACAAGCGGCTCGTCGATAGGAGTGAACTTACCCCCCAACGGCACGATCCCCTTTTATGCACAGTCAGAGCGATCCGGGTAGCCAGCGCATTCGCGCCGTGCATCAGGCCTGGGTCGCCCAGCGATGAGGACGCCTCCGTGACCGCTATCACCCACAGCACACACCACACGACACACAGTGTCTCGCGCCACGTACCCAACCCGTTGCACGCAACGTTGCTCGCGGGGACCGTACCGCTGTTCCTGGGCGGCCTGTTGAGTGATATCGCCTATTTTCAGACCTACGAGATCCAGTGGACTAACTTCGCGTCCTGGCTGATCGCAGGGGGGCTGGTTTTTTGTGGATTGGCCATCCTGTTCGCGCTGGTCAACCTGGTCAAAGCCACCCACAAGAAAGGCCGGCCTCTGATTTATCTGGTACTGCTGGTCGCCACATGGGTGCTGGGCTTTTTCAACTCCCTTGTGCATGCCAAGGATGCTTGGGCGAGCATGCCATCAGGCCTGATCCTTTCGGTGATTGTGACCATCCTGGCCTGCGCTGCGACATGGATCGGCTTTACCAATCTGCGTTCGGGAGGTGAAGCATGAAGTACGCAGGCCCACTTAGCGCCATGACCGTGGCGCTGTTATTGAGCGCATGCGGCGGTGCGGATGAGGATATCGCCCTGGTGAAAGGGGAAACCCCCAAACTGGTCGATCCTGAGCGCGGACTACTGCCTAGCATGACGATTGCCGACCCCATCGAATGGGGTGACCAGAAGCCGACCGTTCCTGAGGGTTACACCGTCAGTGCGATCGCAACCGATCTGCAGATACCACGGCAAACGCTGGTGCTGCCGAACGGGGACATCATCGTGGCGGAAGGCCGGGGAGGCAATGCGCCCAAGCTAAGGCCAAAGGACGTAATCGCCGGTTATATCAAAGCCAAGGGCACCACCTCGGTCAAAAGCGGCAACCGTCTGACATTGCTGCGTGATGCCGATGGCGACGGTGTATACGAACTGCAGAAGGTGTTCGCCGACAACCTCAACGCGCCCTATGGGCTAGCCTTCCACGATGGCAATCTTTACGTCGCCAATCAGGATGCGCTGGTGCGTTTCGATTATCAGGAAGGACAGACCGAGGCCAGTGGCGAGCCGGTCAAGGTCACGGACCTCCCGCACCAGATCAATCATCACTGGACCAAGGCGCTGACCGTCAGCCCGGACGGGCAGTATCTGTATGTCGGCATCGGCTCGAACAGCAACATCACCGAGCGCGGGATGGAGGCAGAAGTCGACCGTGCGGTGATCTGGCAGATCGATGCGGAGTCGGGCGCCCACAAGCCCTACGCGACAGGTGTACGCAACCCGACGGCACTGACGATACGGCCGGGCACGGATCAGCTCTGGGCGGTGGTGAACGAGCGTGACGAGCTCGGCCCGAATCTGGTCCCCGATTACCTGACCTCGATACGCGAAGATGGCTTTTATGGCTGGCCCTACAGCTACTGGGGTCAGCATGTCGATGATCGTGTCCGCCCGCAGAAACCCGATCTGGTCGCCACCGCGATCAAGCCGGACTACGCGCTGGGCCCGCACGTTGCGGCACTGGGTGTGGACTTCTCCTCACCGGTCATGGGCGAGAGATTCGCCGAGGGTGTGTTCGTAGGTGAGCACGGCAGCTGGAACCGCGAGCAGCCTTCCGGCTATCAGGTTGTCTTCGTGCCGTTCGCGAACGGCCGGCCCTCGGGCGAGCCGATTGACTTCATGACGGACTTTCGTACAACAGAAGGAACGCGTGGTCGGCCGGTCGGGGTAACCGTCGACCCGCGCGGTGCGCTGATCGTTGCGGACGACCTGGCTAATATCGTCTGGCGCGTGACCCCAACGCAGTAGTAGGGACGATCCGCCACGCTGGCGGTTATGTCCGAAGCGCCAGCCCTAATCGCACGGCCCCACCGCAGTAGCGCTGGGGCCTGACTTTTGGAGAAAGGATGGTTATGAAGCGACTTTCATTGCATATCGTTAGCGCCATGGCTATTGGGACTGCGTCGCTCGCGGTTGCTGCACCCGCCGCCGTTGAGCAAAGCCAATGGCCGTTCAGTGCCGAGCCACGAGCGAGCTTTTCCGAACCCTGGGCCATGACCTTTTTGCCGGACGGCACAGCACTGGTCACCGAAAAACGCGGCGCACTCAAGCGTGTCGATGTGAAGACAGGCAAGGTCCAGACAATCGATGGCGTGCCGGAGGTGGCCTACGGCGGTCAGGGCGGGCTCGGCGATGTCATCCTGCATCCGGATTTTGCACAGAACAACGTCATTTACTTCAGCTATGCCGAGCATGGCGATGGCGGCGACCGGGGCGCAGCCGTCGCCCGTGCGAAGCTCGAGCTGGGGGCCGACGGTGGCTCGCTTTCCGATACAGAGGTGATCTGGCGGCAGGTGCCGAAGGTCTCCGGCAAAGGTCACTACGGGCACCGTCTCGCATTCGGCCCGGACGGCAAGCTCTGGATCGCCTCTGGCGAGCGCCAGAAATTCACGCCCGCACAGGACATGGACAGCAACATGGGCAAGATCCTGCGCCTGAACGAGGACGGGAGCGTGCCGGATGACAACCCGTTCGCCGACAAGGGAGGCGTAACCGCGCAGATCTGGTCCCTGGGGCACCGCAACCCGCTGGGGATCGCATTCGACGATCAGGGTCGGCTGTGGGAACACGAAATGGGCCCGGAGGGCGGCGACGAATTCAACCTGATCCAGAAAGGCGGCAACTACGGTTATCCGGAGGTCTCGAACGGCGATCACTATGGGGGCCGGCCGATTCCCGATCACGACACGCGCCCCGAATTCATAGCGCCGAAGATTTCCTGGACGCCCGTTATTTCGCCCGCTGGCCTGATCATCTATGACGGCGACCGGTTTGCCGACTGGAAGGGCGACGCGCTCGCCGGAGGCTTGTCGGCACAGGCGCTGGTGCGCATTACCCTGAATGGAGAAGACGCCAGCGAGGCCGCACGCTACGACATGGGCGAGCGCATCCGCGAAGTAGAACAAGGCCCGGACGGCAGCATCTGGCTGCTGGAAGACGGAGACGGTGGACGTTTGCTGGAACTGCAGCCGAAGTAGGCATCGAACATGCTGCGCCTGCAAAGCGCAGCTTTTGATTGCCAACGCCTTGGAGAAAACAGACTCAACCTGGATTTGAGCCCAGACGAAGTTCAATCCGCCGTCAGGCCCGCTTCTCTATCCATCGAACGGTCTATTCGCTGCACCTAACGAAGCCTCGTCACAACCTCGTAACACACCCTGCCTAGCGTGGTTTGGCTAACCCCAAACATAAAAACGCGAGGCTCGTATGAGAACACCGACCCGTCTGACCCGCACCGCGCTATCCACTGCGTTGACACTGTCCCTGCTGCCGCTGGCTTCAGAGGCCGCCTCTTCCCGCGCCGCGCAGTATTTCGAGCGGGTCGCGACGTTTCCGGTGTACCGCAACCTCGCTGCAGACGATGACGCCTCGCGCCAAACCGTCGCGGAGATCACCGCAGTCAGCCGTGACGGCCGCACGCTGATCTACACCGACAGTCCCGGTGAGCGGATCGGGCTGGTCGACATCCGCGACCCGAAATCGCCGAAGCCTGCCGGCTTCGTGCAGCTCGAAGGCGAGCCTACCTCGGTCGCCGTGCACCACCACTTTGCGCTCGTCGCCGTGAACACCTCGCTCAGTTTCGCCCAGCCCGATGGTGTGCTTGCAGTGTTCGACATCCGCAACCCCGCCGCGCCAACACGCGTCGCGACCCTTCCCATGGGCGGTCAACCGGACTCCATCGCCATCAGCCCAAGGGGCCGTTATGCCGCGGTGGCGATTGAGAACGAGCGAGATGAAGACCTCAACGACGGGCTGATTCCGCAGCTGCCGGCGGGCTACCTGCGCATCGTCGACCTCAAGGGTCAGCCGTCGCGCTGGCGTACACGAGACGTCGCCCTCACCGGCCTGGCCGAGGTGGCACCGAACGATCCCGAGCCCGAATACGTGAGCATCAATGATCAGGATGTGGCTGCCGTCACCCTGCAGGAAAACAACCACGTCGTGCTCGTCGATTTACGTCGCGGTCGCGTGCTGCGCCACTTCAGCGCCGGGCAGGTTGATCTCGAAGGTGTCGATGTCGAGGAAAACGACCGCATCCAGCCGGTCGGCGTGCTCAAAGGCAAACGCCGAGAGCCGGACTCCATCGCCTGGGTCGGCCCGCTGCTGGCGACCGCCAACGAGGGCGATTATGAGGATGCAAACGGCGAGGAAGGCGGCAGTCGCGGCTTTACCCTGTTCGATTACACGGGCAGCGTCTGGCATGACGCCGGCGCCTCGCTCGAACATGCCTTTATTCGCGCCGGCCACTACCCTGAAAACCGCTCGGAGAACAAAGGCATCGAGCCGGAAGGCATCGCCTCGGCGAGTTTCCTGAAGCAGGACTTCCTTTTCGTCGGTAGCGAGCGCGGCAATGCCGTGGCCGTCTACGATGTCGCCCGCCCCTGGGCGCCAGTGATGCATCAGCTGTTACCGGCAGGCATGGGACCTGAAGGCATTCTGCCGATCCCTATGCGCAACCTGTTGGTGGTCAGCAGCGAAGAAGACTCGGCCGAGGATGGCTATCGTTCGACGATTTCGATCTACCAGTACGGTGCGAAAACCGCTTCGTATCCGGAGATTCGCTCGACCGACGAAGCGCTGCTCCCATGGGGCGCGCTAAGCGGGCTGGTTGCCGACCGAGCGCAGCACAATCGTCTCTATGCCGTGCCGGACAGTTACTACAAAGCGTCGCGAATCTTCACCATCGACAGCAGCAAGACGCCCGCCATCATCGACAGGCAAATAGAGCTGCGCAAGTCAGGCGAGACCGTTGATTACGACCTGGAAGGCATCGCCCAAGCCAGCAACGGAGAATTCTGGCTGGCCTCCGAAGGCAACGGCAAGGCAAAGCCGAATCTACTGATTCGCGCCAACGCCAAGGGTGATGTACTGGAAGAGTTCGCCCTGCCGGCAGAGGTCGCCGCGCAGCAGACCAAAAGCGGTTTCGAAGGCGTTGCGGTGGTCGGCGAAGGCAGCAGCACCCGCGTGTACGTAGCTTTTCAGCGCGAGTGGAAGAACGATCCCGCCGGCCGGGTGCGTATCGGCGTGTTCAACCCAGGCAGCGGAGAATGGGGCTTCATCCATTATCCGCTGGACACCGCGCCTGACGGTGCATGGGTCGGGCTGTCCGAGCTCACCTCAATCGGGAATGGCCAGTTCCTGGTGATCGAACGCGACAACCAGCAGGGACCAGCCGCTGAGATCAAACGCCTCTATCGCATCGACCTGAGCGGCTTGAAACCCGCCGCTGAAGGCCAAAGCTTCCCGCTCGCCAGCAAGCGACTGGAGCGCGACCTGCTGCCTGACCTGAAGCGCACGGGCGGCTGGGTGCTGGACAAGGTCGAAGGCGCGGCCGTCGACAAACAGGGTCGCCTGTTCGTTGTCACCGACAACGACGGCGTGGAAGATGCCAGCGGCGAGACCCGCTTCATGCGGCTCGGAATGATCAAACGGTAAAGCCTGCGCTAACCCAGTAGCGATGAGCGCCACAGCCGTGGCGCTCATGCTCGGAAGCGTTTCGCGAACAAGCTGACGTCTACAACGACGTGCGGATTCAATGCGGAACGCGACTGGCCGTTCGCATGCCCGACGAGTTCACCAGCGCAAACCCGGTCCGCTCAGCACCGTAGGAGCTAGCTTGCTGGCGATGCTTCTAGGCCGGCGCAATTAAGCAAGCAATCAAGCCGCCGACTCGACCGATCTACCTCCTCGGCTCACATCCTTGGTATGCATGTCGATGCAGAAGGCACATTGATTGATCTGCGAGACGCGAATTTTCACCAGCTCCATCAGTGGCTTGTCGACGCCGTCTTCTCGCACCTGATAGGTTTCCAGACCCGTGACGCTCGCGTGCGGTTATGCCGATCAGGCCCATTTCATCCATGACTTCAAAGCGGTGGTCGGCATGACGCAAGCGCAATATCGGCTTCGCGCGATAGAGCGAGCGGGACGCGCCTAAGTCTCCCACCTCTCAGCTATGACTAGCGAACACATGTCGAGACCTGCCTGGCAAGATCCGTGGCAAAGCTGTCATTGTGACAACAAGGCAGCCGACGCAGACTGCACCCTCCTCTCCCGTCGACGTGCCTTATGAACGCCACCCGCACAATTGCCTGCCTGATCTACCCGGATGTCATGAGCCTGGATGTGACAGGTCCGATGCAGGTGTTTGCCTCGGCCAACGTCGAGCGATTGCGGCAGGGGCTCTCGGCTCCTTACGAACTGGTGCTGATCGGCGACAGGGCCGGTCCGTTTCCGACTTCTGCCGGGCTGAAACTGGTCGCTGATGCTGACTGGGCCGGCATCAATCCGGCGGACTTGGACACGCTGCTGATTCCGGGAGGTGCTGGCGTGCAGGTGCAAAAGCACAACGCCCCGCTACTCGACTGGCTGCGACACGCCGAACCGCATGTGCGTCGCCTGGGATCGGTCTGCTCCGGCGCCCTGATACTGGCAGAAGCCGGGCTGTTCAACGGGCGCAAGGTGACCACCCACTGGGCGGACCTGGCAGCGCTCGGCGAATATCCTGACATCGAAGTCCAGGGAGACCGGTTACACACCTACGACCCCACCAATGCCCAAGCGTCGCACCTGTTCAGCTCAGCCGGCGTGACTGCTGGCATCGACCTCGCGCTGGCATTGGTCGAAGCTGATCTGGGTCGCGCGCTGGCGCTCTCGGTGGCCCAACGGCTGGTGATGTTTCTGCGCCGGCCGGGCGGGCAGACACAGTTCAGCCCTATGCTCGCCGCACCCAACGGCACCGTTGCCCGTCTCGCCGGCCTGCTTGAGTGGATTCCTGGCCATTTGAGCGATGACCTCACTATCGAAGCCTTGGCGGCGCAAGCACTCATGACGCCTCGCACCCTGTGCCGCCTGTTCAATCAGGAGACGGGCATGGGGCCGGGACAGTACGTCGAACGGATACGGCTGGAAGCGGCTCGTAACCTGTTACTCGATGCTCAGGCCTCGATCGCGACAGTGGCTCGGTTGACCGGATTCGGCCACCCGGAAAACCTCAGGCGAAGCTTTCAGAAGCACCTCTCGGTCAGCCCACGAGACTTTTTCCAACGCTTCGGCTAGCCCCTGCCCAGCACTCGCCCAACCACTGCAGACCCGGCATCCAGCTGCGCGCTGCTGTGCCTGCCCACTCACGAAACGGGACCGCCACCATGCACCTTCTTTTCCGTAATGCTCAGGTTTTACGCTTGTTTATCGCCCAGGCTCTGTACTGGTCGTGTTCGATGACCGGCATCATTTTTACCTCGATCGTCGGCCTGCGCCTGGCCCCGACACCGAGCCTGGCCACTCTGCCACTCGCCTTGTTGATGCTTGGCGGCCTGCTCGCGCTGCAACCCATCGCCTGGCTCATGCAACGGCGCGGCCGGCGGTTCGGCTTCTTGTTGGGCGCGCTGGCCGGCGTGTTGGGCGGCCTTATCAGCGCGCTTTCGCTCTGGCTAGACAGCTTCACCCTGCTCTGCCTCGGCGCACTGCCCATCGGGGCCTATCAGGCCTCGGCGATGTACTACCGCTTTGCCGCGCTGGAAGCGGTAAGCGAAGAATTCAAAGGCCGAGCCGCAGCCTGTGTGATCGGCGGCGGCGTCGTTGCAGCGCTATTGGCGCCTTCGCTCGGCGGCGCTGCTCGCGACCTTCTCAGCCTTCCCTTCATCGGTGTCTATCTGTTGATCGCCTTGCTGGCGGCACTGGGGTACGTGGTATTGGCAGGGCTGCCATCAACAGCTGCAACAGCTGCAACAGCTGCAACAGCTGCAACGCAGGATGCGCCTCAGGCTGTGTCGTGGAGAGCGCTACTCGCACGGCCCACGGTCCGCGCCGCCGTGCTGACCACCGCGGCCGGTCACGGCCTGATGATCCTGGTAATGAACGCAACGCCCTTGGCAATGCATGGCGAAGGGCTCAGCCTCCATGCCAGCGCTGAGGTGATCCAGTGGCACATGCTGGGCATGTTCCTGCCGGCGTTCGTTGCTGGGCCTCTGGTGGACCGACTGGGTAGCCGGCTGGTGGCCTGCATCGGCGGTGGACTACTGATTGCGAGCGCCGCGGTTGCCCTGCTTGGCATCAGCCACTGGCACTTCATGGTCAGCAGCTGCCTGCTCGGGATCGGCTGGAACCTGATGCTGGTCGCCGGCACCACGCAACTGGGCCAAGGGCACGCGCCAGCCGAGCGGGCGCGGGCCCAGGGGCTGATGGAGTTGTGCAACGGCAGCGTTGCGGCGGCGATGTCCTTTGCCTCCGGGGCGCTGATCGCCCAGGCAGGCTGGACGGCTGTGAATATCGGACTGCTACCCATCGTGTCGCTGGTTGTGCTGGTGCAGCTTGCACCGGGTTATCGGCAACGGCAGTTAGCGTAAGGCGTTGGACAAGGCCTTCTGCGGCGCCAGCGCGGGCCGCAGCCATGGCATCGCATCAAGCGATTGGAGACGGTCCCTAACTCTCCCATTACCAGCGGTAACATCAGTTCCCGGTGTCGACGACAGCGGTTTCGATGTCCTCGCCGAACATCATTCGATGCCCCTCGGGTGTCGCCACGCCAAACTCCCGAATACCCCATGGTTTGTCGGCAATCGGCTGAAAGATGACGGCTCCGCGATGTTGGTAATCCGTGTAGAGCTCATCGATACCGACGCAATTCACGTACGCGAAGTACGAGTGCTCACCCGTTTCACGTACCGGGTGTTCGTCCGGGCAATGCCCGAGCATCAGGTGAAAGCTCCCAAGGCTGAGGAACGACCAGCCATCGACACGGAACCGGACGGCAAAACCCAAAATCTCGAGAAAGTAGCGCTCGGTTTCCTTCAGATCATTTACCGCCAGGACATGCTGGGTGGCTTTAACGGCGAACATTGGTAAGGAGTCTTTGAGGGGTGATGAAGGTCCGCATCATGACCGATCAGCACTGAATCAACCATTGCCCGGACATCTGCCGTTGCCTGCTTACGACGGACTGAAGGTCGCGCCTATCGAGGTCTGGAAGCAGACCGATCGCCCTCACCCTCCTGCTATTCCAAACACAGGCCTCTCCCTCACATGACCATCGGCAACATCGCAACAGGTGCTGGGCCACACCATAATGTTATGTTATAACTTTATTAACGCCATCAGTAGCACACACCATGACCAGAGCCGAACTCCTTGCCCAATCCCCCGGCGAATACATGAACGATGCGCAGCAAGCTTTCTTCAAAGAGCTGCTGCTGCGTCAACGCACCGAATTGCAGGCACGCATCGCCGAGGAACTTCAGGCGCTGCGCGAGCAGGAGCCCAGCAGCGACCCATCCGATGTCGGCACGGCCGAAGAGCAGCGCCAGTGGCAGCTGCGCCTGCTGGAGCGGGAAAAGAAGCTGCTCGACAAGATCGACGATTCGCTCGACAGCCTCGCTCGCGGGGAATACGGCTGGTGTGCTGAAACCGGCGAGCCGATCGGGCTGAAGCGCTTGCTGCTGCGGCCCACGACCACGCTAAGCATTGAAGCCAAAGAGCGCCAGGAAGCGCTTGAGAAACACCAACGAACCGCCTGAGAGATCATCATGAAACGCCTCCCCGTTACCGTTCTGTCCGGCTTTCTTGGTGCCGGCAAAAGTACGCTGCTCAACCACATCCTGAAAAATCGTGAAGGCCGCCGAGTCGCTGTCATCGTCAACGACATGAGCGAAATCAACATCGATGGCGGTGAGGTTCAGCGCGACGTCACCCTCAACCGCGCCGAAGAGAAACTGGTCGAAATGAGCAACGGGTGCATCTGCTGCACCTTGCGTGAGGACTTGCTCGACGAAGTTGGCAAGCTGGCCCGAGAGGGTCGCTTCGATTATCTGCTGATTGAGTCCACCGGTATTTCCGAGCCGCTGCCAGTGGCCGAGACTTTTACCTTTCGCGACGAGAGAGGCCAAAGGCTCGCCGATCTAGCGCGGCTGGACACCATGGTCACGGTGGTCGACGGGGTGAATTTCCTGCGCGATTTCCATGAGGCGGAAAGCCTGGCGAGCCGAGGCGAAACCCTGGGAGAAGAGGACGAGCGCTCCATCACCGAGTTGTTGATCGAGCAGGTGGAATTCGCTGATGTCATCCTCATCAGCAAGATCGATTTGATCTCGACCGCCGAGCGCGAAGAGCTCATCGCCATTCTGGGCCGCTTGAATACCCATGCGGATATCCTCCCGATGAGCATGGGCGATGTGCCGCTGGCGAAAATACTCAATACCGGTCGCTTCGATTTCGAGCGAGCTGCCCAGGCACCGGGTTGGCTCAAGGAGATGCGGGGCGAACACGTGCCTGAAACCGAGGAGTACGGCATAGCGTCCACGGCCTATCTGGCCCGTCGGCCCTTCCACCCGCAACGGTTTCACGACTTCCTCAATCGCGAATGGACCAATGGGCGTCTGCTGCGCTCCAAGGGTTACTTCTGGCTGGCGAGCCGCCCGCAGGAAGCCGGTAGTTGGTCACAGGCGGGCGGGTTGATGCGCTATGACTACGCCGGGCGCTGGTGGCGCTTTACCCCCGATTCGCAATGGCCAAGCGACGAGGAGTCTCGCATCGCGATACGCCAGAAGTGGGACGAGGACTGTGGCGACTGTCGACAGGAGCTGGTTTTCATCGGCCAGAACATCGACTTCGCCCAGCTGCGCGCCGATCTGGACAGCTGCCTGCTCAGTGACCCGGAGTGGAACCTCGGCCCGGAGCATTGGTTGCGCATGCCGGACCCTTTCGTTCCCTGGCATCAGGAGGTCGCGTGATGCAGGCGCTTGCTGCAGTCACTGCCAGCCCGCAACAGTCGTTTGGCAAGACACCAGCGGTGCTGAGCGACGCGCTGCAGGATAGCATCAACCTCTCAGCCTGGCAGCGCCAACTGTCGCCAACCATAGCCGGTTTCGCCCAGACGCTTCTGTCGCTGGGCCAGCCATTGGCCGAATCGCTGACCATCGAGCCCGACGCCAACGGCGAGATTCAACCGCTTGCCCTCGCAACCGCGTACCGGCACATCGACGGGCATACCGACTTTGCGGCCGACGTCGCCTGGCTGGTAGGCGCGTTCAGCTGTCTTCTCGAAGCGAGCCGTATCGGCCTTCGCTTACGCATTCTGGACAGGGCCATGTGCCCGCGCTTCCACGTCGATCATGTGCCTCTGCGGCTGATCACTACCTATGCCGGCGCTGGTACCCAATGGTTGCGAGAGGGCGTGATGCCTCGTCAGCGCCTGGGTAATCCGGCTTTCGAGCCGACGGTTGCCTCGGACATCGAGCAGCTCATGGCTGGAGAGGTCGCGCTGTTCAAAGGAGAGAAGTGGCAGGGAAACGAAGGCGCCGGAATTATCCACCGCTCACCACAACTGGCACCCGATGAGCACAGGTTGATTCTCACGCTGGATTGGCTGGCCTGAAAAAGGGTCGACAGCTGGCTATCAGACCCTTTGAGCTATACGGTACAGCGATCACGCTGCCATCTTCTCGCATTCCTCGGCGCATTTGCGGCAGGCTTCGGCACAGGCTTGGCAGTGGTCCATCTGGTGCTTGGCACATTCTTCAGCGCATTCGCGGCAGACCTGGGCACAGATACGGCACATCTCTTTGGCCAACTTGCTGTCGCGAGTCATCAGCGTGGCGGCAAGGGCGCAAAGGTCAGCGCAGTCGCGGTCGAGTTCGATGCAGCGGGCCATCATTTTCACGTCATCTTCGCGAAGGCAGGACGCTGCGCAGGTTTCGCATACGATGGCGCAGTTGGAGCAGGCCTGGATGCATGCCTCATACTTGGAATTGAGCATTTGTTTCCTCCAGATCGATGTTCATGGGATGGGAAGTGCCTACCGACCCTTCATGAAGTTCGTGCCGTGCACGTGCTGCAAAGTTCAGCCTGATCGCTAAATGGTCTTGTCGGCTCTGTCGCGTGCAGCAGCCCCCTCCGGCCTCTGTCGCCGTTACAATCCCATTCCTCCCTTGCCAGCCCCTTGTACTGATGACCTTTACTCTCGCCGCCCCTTGCGACTTTCAGGAAACCATCCGCAAGAGCCGCTTCCTGGCCAAGGCTGCGCCGGTGTCCAGCCCCGAAGACGCTCAGGCTTTTATCCAGGCAGTGAGCGATCCAAGCGCCACCCACAACTGCTGGGCCTGGAAGATCGGCTCTCAATATCGATTCAGCGACGACGGCGAACCCGGTGGAACAGCTGGCCGACCTATGCTGACCGCAATAGAAGGCCAGGACTGCGATCAAGTCGCCGTGGTGGTGATTCGTTGGTTCGGCGGTATCCAGCTGGGCACTGGCGGCCTGGCTCGCGCTTATGGCGGCTCGGCGGCCAAGTGCTTGCAAGCGGGGAATCGCGTCGAAGTGGTGGCCAGGGTTCGTTGCAGTTGCCATTGCCGCTTTGCCGAACTGGCACTGCTTAAGGCACGGCTGCACGAGTACGAGGCATTGATCGAGAGCGAAGCCTTCGATGCGGAAGGCGCCGAACTTCAGCTCGCTTTGCCAGCGGCGCAACAGCCGCGCTTGCAACAGCTTCTGGCCGACATCAGCCGCGGCCGCTCCGAACTTCGTCCGCTCGACGCCTGAGCGCTGCCCTGGTTGAACTGCACGTTACCAACGAAGTCCCTATTACAGCGGCACTTGCCGTTGGGTAAGCGCGCTTGCCGCGCAACATGCCCCAACACATATGAGTGGAAGTGCCGAGACATGCATTCCGCTGCGAAAGAGGAGTCTGATGAATGAAAAGCAAATATAAGTGGCTGATCCCCGGCGCCGTGCTGCTGACCACCCTAGGCATGGCCGGTTGTGATGTCGAGAAAACCGAAGAAGGCTCGCTCCCTGACGTAGAAGTCGAAGGCGGCAACATGCCCGAGTACGACGTTGATGCGCCAGAAGTGGATGTAGGCACCAAGGAAAAAACCGTCACCGTACCTGACGTCGACGTGACCATGCCTGACGATGATGAGACGGAGATCGTCGAACCGGTAGAGCCGCGCGCACCGGCGCCTGTTCAGCAGAACTGATCGTCAACAATCGAGGCGGGCTTGACCGGCGCGCCTACGATCAAAGCCGCGCAAGCCCGGCAACGCGCGGCTTTTTTATGCCTTAAGGTTTTCCACTGATCGTGTGCATTAGATTGTGGATAACAATGGGAACAACTCATCAACCGCAGAGCTGACGCGGGCTCTCAGCGGTCGCTCAGTTTTTAACCGAATCGCCGTAATGATGGTAAAGCGCAGCAGAATACATTGATCTTCAAGCAGTTTTCATCTCGAAAGGCCTATTCCGTCTGCGATTTCAGATAGCCACCAGGGGCGTCTTTGGTTATCCGCAAATAAGGTGGACAAGATTGTGGATAACCGTTGGGCTGACGGCGCTCGACCGCGCCTGGCCTCGCTTGCGCTTAGTTGGTTGTTTTTTGAACAGCCACTGACTGAATAGAAGACGCGACGTCCAGTGCTCGTTGCGCTCAACTTATCTGACCTTGGGGTCAACTCACCCATCGTGATTAAATGCGCTTTTCTGGACGGGGGTTTCTTATGTACGACTGGCTCAATACCTTGCCTAAAGCCGAGCTTCACCTGCACCTCGAAGGCTCCCTCGAACCTGAACTGATGTTCCGTCTGGCTGAACGCAACAAGATCGCCCTGCCATGGGACGACGTCGACGCGCTGCGCAGCGCCTACAACTTTGGCAACCTGCAGGAATTTCTCGACCTTTATTACGCCGGTGCCGACGTGCTGCGCACCGAGCAGGACTTCTACGACCTCACCTGGGCGTACCTGCAAAAGTGCGAAGCGCAGAACGTCGTACACACCGAACCCTTTTATGATCCACAGACTCACACCGACCGCGGCATTCCGTTCGAGGTCGCCATGCGCGGCATCAGCGGTGCGCTGGCTGACGGTCGCGAGCTGCTCGGCATCAGTAGCGGGCTGATTCTCAGCTTTCTGCGACATCTGCCCGAAGAGGCAGCCTTCAAGACGCTGGAACAGGCGATGCCGTTCCGAGACGCGTTCTTCGCAGTCGGCCTGGACAGCTCTGAAATGGGTCACCCGCCAAGCAAGTTCGAGCGTGTATTCGCTAAGGCGCGAGCCGAGGGCTTCCTCGCCGTGGCTCATGCCGGTGAAGAAGGTCCGCCGGAGTACATCTGGGAAGCGCTGGACCTGCTCAAGGTCAGCCGCATCGACCACGGCGTGCGCGCGTCCGAAGACCCTAAGCTGATCGAGCGGCTTATCGACGAGCAGATTCCGCTCACCGTCTGCCCACTGTCCAACACCAAGCTGTGCGTGTTCGATGACATGAGCCAGCACAATATCCTGCAGATGCTGGAACAGGGTGTGAAGGTTACGGTGAACTCTGACGATCCAGCCTACTTCGGCGGCTATGTGACAGAAAACTTCATGGCCCTGCATGAGAGCCTGGCCATGACCGAGGATCAGGCGCGCCGTTTGGCGCAGAACAGCCTCGACGCACGTCTGGCCAAGTGAACTGACAAGCCGGGCGGCCTACCGTCGCCCGGCTCACCACTCATGGAACGGCGCCTGCTCGAGCAACACATGGCAGCGCTCGCTCAGGTGCTCACGCAGCAACCGCAAGGTTTCGCCCAGATGTGCCCGGTGCGCGCAGATCAGATTCAGCGGAGCCGCTTCGCCTAGCAACCTCGGCAGTAACACCACCAGGCGCTCCGCCTGCACATCCTGCGCGACGTCCAGCCAGGATTTGTAAACCACACCCCGCCCCGCCAACGCCCAACGACGTACCACATCGGCGTCGTCGCTGATGCGATCACCCTTGACCGTTTGCTCCAGTGGACGCCTACCATCATGGAAGCCCCAACGCTCATGGACCCGCCCCGCGAGCATGTAGCGCAGGCAGTTGTGCCCGGAGAGGTCGGCCAGCGACGCCGGAGCGCCATGGGTCGCAATGTAGCTTGGCGCCGCGCAGAGCACGCGGCGATTGGTGGAGGCGACAGGCAACGCCACCAGGCTCGAGTCCTCCGGTTGACCATAGCGCAGGGCGATGTCCACCGGTTGCCTGAACAAATCGGCGTTACGGTCGGCTAATAGCAGTCGCAGGCTCAAAAGAGGGTGCTGTAGCTGAAATTCGTCGAGCCAGGGCAGTAGCACGTTGCGGCCGAAATCCGACGGTGCCGACAGTTGGAGCGGACCGCTGATCGTCGCTTTGCCGCCAGCAAGCAACTGCTGGCCTTCGAGCAGACTCTGCAGCGCCGAACGCGCATGGGGCAGATAGTGCTCGCCCTCCCCGGTCAGCCGCAGGCTGCGAGTCGACCGCACCAAGAGCCGGCAATTCAGGCCCGCCTCCAGCCGCTTGAGCGCAGCACTAGCCACCGCAGGTGAAAGCTCCAGTTGCCGTGCCGCAGCGGACAGGCTGCCCAATTCTGCGGTCAGAACGAACACATGCAGGTCATCAGTGCGCAGCATTTTCAACAATCCATTGAAAGAGTCTCTGCACTTTAGGCTGTTTTACTTCGTGACGCTAAAGCCGAACATGGCTGCATCAGCTCATCCCAAAGAGGAGAACCCTATGAAAGCAGTTGGTTACCAGCAATCCCTGTCCGTCGATGACCCAAGCGCCCTGCTCGACATCGAACTGCCTGATCCGACCCCCGGCCCGCGCGATCTGCTGGTAGAAGTCCGCGCCATCTCGGTGAACCCGGTCGACACAAAGATTCGTATGCGTGTGCAACCGGAAGACGGTCAGTATCAAGTGCTCGGCTGGGACGTGGCCGGTGTGGTGCGTTCGGTTGGCAGTGACGTCACTCTGTTCAAGCCCGGTGATGAAGTGTTCTACGCCGGCGCGCTGGATCGGCCGGGTGCCAACAGCGAACTGCATCTGGTCGACGAGCGCATCGTTGGCCGGAAGCCTTCCACCCTTGGTTTTGCTGATGCAGCAGCTCTGCCCTTGACCTCGATTACCGCCTGGGAATTGCTGTTCGAGTGCCTACAGATCAACGAAGGACCGGAAGACCAGGACCAGCGCCTACTGATCGTCGGCGCAGCGGGCGGTGTCGGCTCGATCCTGACACAACTGGCGCGACAGCTGACCGGACTCAAGGTGATCGGTACCGCCTCACGCAGCGACACCCAGGCCTGGGTACGTGAGCTGGGCGCTCACGAGGTGATCGATCACAGCAAGCCGTTGGCCGCCGAGCTGCAACGTCAGGGCATTGTCGACGTCACGCACGTCGCCAGCCTGACTCATACCGATGTGCACTTACCGCAGATTGTTGAAGCGCTGCGGCCACAGGGTCGCCTGGCGTTGATCGATGACCCGGCGAGCCTCGATATCAGCCTGCTCAAGCGCAAAAGCCTGTCGCTGCATTGGGAGTTCATGTACACCCGCTCGATGTTCCAGACGCCGGACATGATTGAACAGCACAAGTTGCTCAACCGTGTAGCGGAGCTGATCGACAAGGGTGTGCTCAGAACGACGCTGGGCGAGCACTACGGCACCATCAATGCCGAAAACCTGCGCCGCGCTCACGCCTTCATCGAAAGCGGCAAAGCCAAGGGCAAGCTGGTGCTCGAAGGGTTCTGACACTCACAGCCGCCTCAGGACGAGGCGGCGTTCTCGCCTCGGGAGGATGCTTCGCGCTGGCCTGTGTACCAGGCCAGACACGCCGCCAAGCCAGCACAAACGGTAATGGCCGAGGCCATCGGCACCGCTGTGCCATTGTGCATCCAGCCCACCGCCGCCGATGCAAAGGCGGCGACACAGAACTGCATGCTGCCCATCAATGCCGACGCCAGCCCCGCCTGTTTGCCCTGCTTCGCCATGGCACAGGCGGTCGCATTGGGAATGATGCTGCCAAGGCTCGCCAGACCGGCAAACAACGGAATCAGCAACGGCCACAGAGCATCTGGCTTGCTCAACGCAATCAGGAGCAACGCCGCGCCGCAAGCGAAATAGAACCAGACAACACGACGCAACCAGAAACCCGGACCGCGCAGACGCAACAGCCGCGTGTTTATCTGCGAAACGAGGATGAACCCGGCCGCATTGCTGCCGAACAGCCAGCCGTAGTGTTCGGCCGGCACGCCGTATAGCTCGATGAAGACAAAAGGCGACCCGGCGATATAGGCGAACATACCGGCCATCGCCACACCGCCGGCAAGTGCGAAGGCGATGAACTCGCCATCACGAAACAAGGCGACGTAGCGGCCGAAGGTTCCGCTCAGGGCGTGTTTGGGCGCATCGGCGGGAAGCGTCTCCGGCAGCCGCAGCGCGACCGCGATGCCGCACAGCGCACTGAAGATCGTCAACGAGACAAAGATCGACTGCCAGCCGAAGGCACTCATCAACAACCCACCGGCCAGCGGCGCGAGAATCGGTGCCAGCCCCATGACCAGCATCAACTGAGAGAAGACCTTTGCGCCCTGTACTGGATCGCAGCTGTCACGCACCACCGCACGCGTCAGCACGATCCCTGCGCAGCCCCCCAACGCCTGGACGAAACGTGCTGCGATCAGCCAATCCAGCGACGGCGCGAACGCGCAGGCCAGCGATGCCAGGGTAAACAGCGCTACGCCGGCCAGCAGCGGCCAGCGCCGCCCATATCGATCCGCCAAGGGCCCGTAGATCAGCTGACCGAGGGCCAGGCCAATGAAATAAACCGCCAGCGACAGTTGAACGTGCTCCACATCTGTGGCAAAAGCGCGCGCCATTGTCGGGAATGCAGGCAGATAAAAATCAATGGCCAGGGGGCCGAAGGCGCTAAGAGCGCCCAGGATGAGCACAATCTGAAGGGGCATGAGCAAAAACTCGCGAGGCGGACAAAGCCGATGTGTCGATCCGCAGCAGAGCCGCGGCCGAGATCGATCATTTACAGAGAAGGTGAGATGCTGTTACATACACAGACGATTGTAAATAACCAAAGTTGCAGAAGTTGAAGGAAGAACTCCGCACAGCCCGCCGCCAAGGCCTTATTCAATGCAGCGTCCGGCTGCCGTAGCTCTCACATGCGAAGAACCAAAGAAGACGCCGAAAAGACCCGTGTAGCGCTGCTCGCTTCAGCCGAGCGACTGTTTCTCGACAAGGGTGTGGCGCATACCAGCCTCGATCAGATTGCCCGCGACGCTGGCGTGACCCGCGGTGCCGTTTACTGGCACTTTCAGAACAAGGCTCATCTGTTCCATGAAATGCTCAACCAAGTTCGCCTGCCCCCGGAGCAAATGGCCGAGCGCCTCTGCAGCTGCACCCAGCAACAGCCCTTGAAGGCACTGCATGATCTTTGTATTGACGGTATAAGTGCGCTGGGCCGGGACGAGCAGAAGCGCCGGGTTATGACGATCCTTCTGCACCGTTGCGAATTCACCGACGAACTGCGCGAAGCGGAAGAACGTCACCAGGCGTTCATCAATCTATTTATCGAACTGTGCGAAAAGTTGCTGGAACGCGCCGCTGATAGCCTTTATCCAGGCATCACCCCGCGGCTGGCCGCGCGCACCTTGCACGCCCTTATTGTCGGCCTGTTCAGCGACTGGACCCGCGACCCCACCCTTTTCGATCCGGAACAGGACTGCGCCGCCCTGATCGAGCCGGTGTTTCGTGGCCTGGTGAGAGACTGGGATCGTTCTGTCGCTCAATGACACCCGCACAAAGCGCGGCAGCGAACGCTGCCGCCTGCTGCGTCACTGAACCTGATAGCCCTCTTCCTCGATTGCCTCGCGGACCGTTGCCTCGTCTAGCCTGCTGTCCACTTGCACCACACCCGACTCAAGATCGATATCGACCTTGGCATCGCCATCTCTCGACTGGATAGCCTGGGTCACGGCGCGTTCGCAATGGGCGCAGGTCATACCTTTCACATTGAACATCTGCATTGGAAGTCTCCTCTGGGTTTGAACCTCGGTCATCATGCTCAACCTTGCCACACAGGCAAGGTCAATAGTCTGACTGAGACACCCCGTTGCTCGACTTGACCTTGCCATTAGGTGAAGGTTGAACATCGGCGTATCTGCCAATTCGGGAGCGAATCATGACCAGCGCAACCTATACCTTGCCGATCACCGGCATGACCTGCGCCAGCTGCGCCGGGCGGGTCGAGCGTGCCTTGTTGAAAGTCGCTGGCGTTGATACCGCTGCGGTGAATCTCGCTGCCGAGCAGGTGCGGGTGGAAGCAAACGACGCCGATCTGGCCGGGCTGGTGCAGGCCGTCGAGAAGGCCGGTTACGGCGTGCCAGTACAGACTCTGGAACTAAGCATTGAGGGCATGACGTGCGCAAGCTGCGTAGGCCGCGTCGAACGAGCCCTGCTAAAGGTGCCGGGCGTGCGCAGTGCGTCGGTGAATCTGGCAAACGAACGCGCCCGTATCGAGGTGCTTGGCGCGGTCGATTCTGCGGTGTTGGTCGAAGCCGTTGAGGCTGCTGGCTATCAAGCGCAAGCCAGCGACGACGGTGACCCTTCCGTCGACCGCAGCGAGAGCCGCCTCCGCCATGAGCGCTGGGCCGTGATGGCTGCGTTGTTGCTGGCTGCACCGCTGGTGATTCCAATGTTCGGCGACCTACTTGGCCAGCACTGGATGCTGCCGCCATGGGTGCAGTTCCTGCTTGCCACGCCTGTGCAATTCATTCTTGGCGCGCGCTTTTACGTGGCCGGCTGGAAAGCCGTGCGTGCCGGCGCCGGCAACATGGATCTACTGGTGGCGATAGGCACCAGCGCCGGTTATGGCTTGAGCCTCTACCAATGGTGGGTCGCCGAGGCCGGGCAACGGCCGCATCTGTATTTCGAGGCATCCGCTGTGGTGATCGCCCTCGTCCTCTTGGGCAAATACCTGGAAAGCCGTGCCAAGCGGCAAACCAGCGCCGCGATCCGAGCCCTCGAAGCGTTGAGGCCGGATCGGGCCGTTCGCGTTGTCGACGGCCGAGAAGAGGATGTCGCCATCGCCGCGCTCCGGCTGGGCGATCTGGTGCTGGTCAAGCCCGGCGAACGCTTTCCGGTGGATGGTGAAGTGGTAGAAGGCGAGAGCCAGGCCGACGAAGCCCTGATCAGTGGCGAGAGCCTGCCGGTCGCCAAAGCGCCCGGAGACCGAATCACCGGCGGCGCCATCAATGGCGAAGGCCGACTACTGGTACGTACCACTGCACTGGGTGGCGAAACGGTCCTGGCGCGCATCATTCGCTTGGTCGAAGACGCCCAGGCCGCCAAGGCTCCCATCCAGAAACTGGTCGACAAGGTCAGCCAGGTATTCGTCCCGGCTGTGCTGGTCATCGCCCTGCTGACGCTCGCAGGTTGGCTACTTGCCGGCGCGCCGGTCGAAGTCGCACTCATCAATGCGGTAGCCGTACTGGTCATCGCCTGCCCCTGTGCGTTGGGCCTGGCAACGCCTGCTGCAATCATGGCCGGCACCGGCGTCGCCGCACGACACGGCATCCTGATCAAGGACGCCGAGGCGCTGGAAGTGGCCCATGCGGTGACCGCGGTCGCCTTCGACAAGACCGGCACCCTGACCTCGGGCCAACCGCGCATTGTCCATCTGCATGCCGTCGATGGCGACGAATCCACGCTGTTGCAAAAGGCCGGCGCATTGCAACGCGGCAGTGAGCACCCGCTCGCGCGTGCTGTGCTACAGCAATGTGAAGAGCTGAACCTCACGACCGCAGACGTAACACGCAGCCAGTCGCTGACCGGACGCGGCATCGCCGGTGACCTTGACGGAGTTTCTCTCGCATTGGGCAACCGTCGGCTGCTGGATGACAACGGCCTGCAGCCGGGTAACCTGGCAGAAAAGGCCGAAGCCTGGGAACACGAAGGTCGTACCCTCTCCTGGCTTATCGAGACCGCGCCGCAGCCTCGCGTGCTCGGCCTGTTCGCTTTTGGCGACACGCTCAAGGAGGGGGCCGCCGAAGCCGTTGCAGGCTTGAACGCACGGCACATCCGCAGTCACCTGATCACTGGCGACAACCGCGGCAGCGCCCGTGTGGTCGCCGAAGCGCTGCACATCGACAGCGTGCATTCAGAAGTGCTGCCCGCAGACAAAGCCGCCACCGTTGCCGACCTCAAAAAGGGCGGCGCGGTGGTGGCCATGGTTGGCGATGGCATCAACGATGCGCCAGCGTTGGCTGCTGCTGATGTCGGCATCGCCATGGGTGGCGGCACCGATGTGGCGATGCACGCCGCCGGTATCACACTGATGCGCGGCGACCCGCGCCTGGTGCCCGCAGCGCTGGAGATCAGCCGCCGCACCTATCGCAAGATTCAGCAGAACCTGTTTTGGGCATTTATCTACAACCTGGTAGGCATCCCGCTGGCGGCCTTGGGCTTTCTCAGCCCGGTCGTGGCAGGCGCAGCGATGGCGCTGTCGAGCGTCAGCGTTGTAAGCAACGCACTGTTGCTCAAGCGCTGGAAACCGGAAGAATGAACGGTCTCGGCTCGGCCCGCAGGCCAGTCGAGCGCCGCGGCATAGCAACCCGTACGAATGATGACTTCAAACGATACGTCCGGAGCTCAGCATGAACATTGGCCAAGCAGCAAAGAAAAGCGGGCTCTCGGCAAAGATGATTCGCTACTACGAGTCCATTGACCTGATCTCGCCGGCGGGGCGCAGTGCCAACGGCTATCGCCATTACGGCGAGGATGACCTGCACCGCCTCGCCTTTATCAAACGCTCACGCGACATGGGGTTTTCGTTGGAGGAAGTGAGCAAGCTGCTCACGCTCTGGCAGAACAGGCATCGTGCCAGCGCTGACGTGAAGGCACTGGCGGGCGCACATATCGACGCGCTCAACCAGAAGATCGCCGAACTGGTCGGCCTGCGCGACACGCTTCAGGAGCTAGTTGATACCTGCCACGGCGATGACAGGCCGGACTGCCCGATCCTCAAGGATCTGGAATCCGGCGGGTGCTGTTCGACTCCCGCGCCCGGCGAGCGGGGCTGAACGGGACACCCGCGTTTGTCTACCGCTCAATACAACGAGGCCAGGCATTGCGCCTGGCCTCGTGCAGTCAGCTTGCCTGCGTCTGCAGGTAGTTCTGCAAGCCGATGCGATCGATCATGCCCAGCTGCTGCTCCAGCCAGTAGGCGTGATCTTCTTCGGTATCCATCAGCTGAAGCGCGAGGATATCGCGGGTCTGGTAATCGTTGTGCTGTTCGGCCAGGGTGATGCCCTTCGCCAAGGCTTCGCGGACCTTGTACTCCAACGCCAGATCGCTGCGCAGCATTTCAGGGACGGTATGGCCGGGATGCATCGCGTCGGGCGTCATGTCCGGGGTGCCTTCAAGGAACAGGATACGTTTGAGCAACGCGTCGGCGTGCTGGGTTTCCTCTTCCATCTCATGGTTGATCCGCTCGTAGAGCTTGGTGAACCCCCAGTCGGCATACATCCGCGAGTGCAGGAAATACTGATCGCGCGCCGCCAGCTCCCCACGCAGCAGTTCTTTCAGATATTCGATGACCTGTGGCTGACCTTGCATTGCGACTCTCTCCTGCACTGACATTTGAACGCACGGCAATGATACGCCCAATCCGCGGCCGATTGGCCGCCGCCCATTTGCCGCAGATAAAAACCGCTGACCAACGGGTCACTTCAGAATAGGCCGAACTCCCGAGCCAGAGCGGGGCTCTACTAGATCTGTCGCAGCGTTTCGTACCGTCGCCGCGACGCTTTGCCAGCCCTACCCTATTCGCCAGGAGTACGGATGCCGCCGCCAACACCATCGGCTCGAGGCCACTCACAACATCTCTGCAGGACCGCTGCACTCTGCACGCTGCTCGCGCTTGCCGGTTGCGCCGAGGACGAAAAACCAGCGCAAGTACCGCCGCGTGTGGCCTTCGTCGAGCCGTTGGAGCGCGTCGACCGGGGGCCGGAGACGCTGCGCTTCCCCGGCGTGGTCGAGAGCGTGACCACCACACAATTGGCATTCCAGGTCCCGGGGCGCGTCGAACGCATCCTCGTGGATGAAGGCGCGCATGTGGAGAAGGGTCAGCCATTGGCCGAACTCGACGACACCGATTACCAGCTGCAACTGCGCGAAGCCGAGGCCCGGCTGCGCCAGTTGGAGGCGGACCTGACTCGCAAGCGCGCCCTGCTGGCCGAAGGCATTCTCGCACCCGCCGCGGTTGAGCCGCTGCAGGCCAATGTCGTGGCAGCCCGTGTCGCCCGAGACAGCGCGCAACGCAATATCAAGCACAGCACTCTGGAGGCATCGTTCGACGGCGTCGTCGCACGACGGTTGGTCGAGCCGGACATGGTGGTCGCCACGGGTTCACCGGTGCTCGAGTTGCAGAACAACCAGCACATCGAGGTCACGGTCGACCTGCCTGAAACGGCCGCGCTAAGCATCCCGTTGAACGAAACGCTGCAAGCCGAAGGCGAACTGGTCATCGCCGACCTGACCCTGCCGCTGGAGTACAAGGAACACAGCACTCAACCTCGCGAAGGCTCGCGCACCTACAGCCTGACGCTACAAGGCGAACCGCCGACCGACTACAACCTGTTACCCGGCATGGCGATGCGGGTTCGCCTCCAGCGACCTGCCACCTCCCGAAGCGATGCGCCGCAGCGCTTTCGCCTGCCCCTCAACGCGGTACAGACAGCACCGAACGGCAGCCATTACCTCTGGCTGGCGGTCGACGGCCATGCCCAGCGCCACGACCTGCAGCTCGAACGCATCGAAGACGACCACGCCGTGGTCAGCGGCGAGCTGAACAACGACATGCTGGTCGTCGTGGCGGGCGGCAGCAAGCTTTCGGAAGATCAGCCGATCAAAGCCGAACGGCGGAAGTAAGCGGATGGATTTAGCCCGTTACGCCATCTGCAAACCGGTCAATATCTGGGTCCTGGTGCTGATCTGCCTGATCGGCGGCATCGTCGCGTTCTTCGAAATGGGGCGCCTGGAAGACCCCGAATTCACCATCAAGGAAGCCATCGTCACGGTGCAGTACCCCGGTGCGACTGCGCTCGAAGTCGAGCAGGAAGTGACCGAGCCCCTGGAAAGCGCCATTCAGGAACTCTCCGAGGTCAAGGAAATACGCTCACGTTCGATGATCGGACAGGCGGAAATCCGTGTCGAAATTCAGGACCGCTATTCGGGCGAGCAGCTCGACCAGATCTGGGATCAGCTGCGCAGCAAGGTCGAGGACGCGCGCCAGAAGCTGCCTCCGGGACTGGACCCGCCGCTGGTCAACGATGATTTCGGTGATGTGTACGGGATCTTCTTCGCGCTGACCGGCGACGGCCTGACCCTCGAAGAATTGCATGAAGTTGCCAAGGATCTGCGCCGCGGCCTGATCACGGCTGATGGGGTCGGCCAGGTCGAGATCGCCGGCGTGCGCCCGGAACGCATTCTGGTTCAGGTCGATCAAGCGCGACTGGCCGCCTTGCGCCTGTCGCCACGGGAGCTAGTCGCCGCGTTGACCGATGCAGACGCGGCGGTTGAGGCGGGAGGCGTACGCGCTGGCGAATTCTTCGTGCATCTGCGCCCGACAGGCGCTTTCGACTCGCTCGACGCGTTGCGCGCCTTGCCGGTCGGCCAGGGCGAGCAAAGCGTGGATCTGGGCTCGATTGCCACGCTGAAGCGCGACTATGCCGAGCGGCCGCGCCAGATCATCCGCCACAATGGCGAGCCCGCGTTGACGCTCGGCATCAGCGGCATATCAGGCAGCAACATTGTCGAGGTGGGCCGTAGCGTCGAGGCACAACTGCAATCCATGCAGCGCCTGATGCCGTTGGGCGCAGAGCTGCATCCGCTGTACCAGCAGCACAGCATCGTCAACGAGTCGGTCAACAGCTTCGCGTTGAATGTGTTCCTTTCAGTGGCGATCGTCGTGGGCGTGTTGTGTCTCGCGATGGGGGTGCGTGCGGGTCTGATTATCGGAGCGGTGCTGTTCCTCACGGTGCTTGGCACGCTACTGCTGATGTGGCTCGGCGGGATCGAGCTGGAGCGCATCTCGCTCGGCGCGCTGATCATCGCCATGGGCATGCTGGTGGACAACGCCGTAGTGATCTGCGACGGAATGTTGATTCAGAAACAACGCGGCATGAGCATCCTCGAGTCGTCGCAAAAGATCCTGCAGCAGACGCAGTGGTCGCTGCTGGGCGCGACCATCATCGGCATTCTTGCGTTTGCCGGGATCGGCCTGTCGCAGGACACCACAGGCGAGTTCCTGTTCTCGCTGTTCTACGTCATTGCCTCATCGTTGCTGTTGAGCTGGTTACTGGCGCTGCTGGTGGTGCCCCTGTTCGGTCATTACCTGCTTGAACGCAAGGGCGACGACAACGATAACGACGAGACTGATCCGGACGACGCCTACAGCGGCCCTATCTACAATCGATACCGCCGAATCGCTGGCGGAGTGCTGGCGCGGCCTTGGCTAACGCTCGGCATTCTGGTTGTGCTCACCGTTCTCAGCGTGCTGGGCTTCACCCGCGTGCCGCAGAGCTTTTTCCCGCCGTCGAGCACTCCGATTTTCTACGTCAACCTGTTCCTGCCGCAGGGCACGCACATACGCGAGACGAGCCGGACCGCCGAGGACGTCGAGGGATACCTGAAACAGCTCGACGGCGTCACGGACGTGTCCACCTTTGTCGGCGCAGGCGCTTCGCGTTTCATGCTGACCTATGCACCGGAGCAGCCCAATCCAGCGCTGATGCATTTCCTGGTGCGTACCAAGAATGCGGAGGTGATAGCCGGGCTGGTTCGCGAGGTAAACCAGACACTGCCGGGGCGGTACCCATCGGCCGATGCTGCCGCGGCGCAGTTCATGTTCGGCCCCAACGCCGAGGCCAAGCTAGAAGCGCGGATAAGCGGCCCCGATATCGAGGAGCTGCGACGACTTTCGGCTGAAGGGCAGCAGATCCTTCATGAACAAGGCGAGGTGTTCAACATCCGTGACGACTGGCGTTCCCCGGTGCCGGTACTGCGCCCTCGCCTGGCGCTCGACCGCCTGGCCGATGCCGGGCTGACTCGCCAGCAAGTGGCGCAAGCATTGTCGGTGGCCAGCGAAGGTCAGCAGGTCAGCGTGTTTCGTGACAGGGACGAGTTGATCCCGATTCTGCTTCGCGCCACGCCTGAAGACCGCGTCGAACCGGGCGACCTGATGCAGCGATTGATCTGGAGCCCGGCGAGCCGCAGCTATGTACCCCTGGCACAGGTGGCAGACGGCATCGAGGCCACAACAGAGGAATCGATGATTCGCCGCTATGGCCGTGAGCGGACCATTGCCGTGCGCGCGGAACCGCGTGACGGCGAAAACACCAACGTCGCGTTCGAGCGAATCCGACCGCTGATCCAAGATATCGAACTGCCGCCGGGCTACTCCCTGGAATGGGGCGGCGACCACGAACAGTCCACCGAAGCCCAGCAGGCACTGGCCAGCACGCTGGCGCTGCCGTACCTGGCAATGGTGCTGGTTACGGTGCTGCTGTTTGCCAAGGTTCGGCAGCCGCTGATGATCTGGCTGGTGGTGCCGATGGCGCTCTGCGGCGTCACCCTTGGGCTGCTCGTTACTGGACAGCCATTCGGCTTCATGGCCTTGCTTGGCCTGCTCAGCCTGACCGGTATGTTGATCAAGAACGCGGTGGTACTGGTAGATGAAATCGACCGCCAGATCGCCGATGACGTCCCGCGCCTGACGGCAATCATCGAGGCCTCCGCCTCCCGTCTACGGCCGGTGATGATGGCTGCGGGCACCACGGTTCTGGGCATGGTGCCGCTGTTGTTCGACCCGTTCTTTGCCAACATGGCCGTTACCATCATGGGTGGGCTGGGCTTTGCCACCCTCCTTACCCTGCTGGCCGTGCCGTGCCTGTACCTGCTGTTCATGCGCGTCAAACCGGAGGAAACCTGATGCCCAGCCAATTTCCCCGCAAGCCCCTGGTCTGGGTACTGGCGCTGGCACTGGGTGCGTGCTCCAGCGTGCCGGAGCGGCCGGAACCCGACGTGCCGGATAGCTGGTTCCATGCGGTAAGCCAGCAGCCAGCCGATGTCGAGGCGCTTGCCGACTGGTGGCAGCGATTCGACGACCCCATCCTGACTCGGCTGGTTCGCCAGGCCCTGGAGAATAACCGCGACATTCGCTTGGCCATGCTGCGCGTCGACACCGCACGGGCGCAGTTGCGCCAGGCCCGTGCCGGACTGTTTCCAACCTTCGGCCTGCCGGGCTCGGCCGGCCGCCAGTGGATCGAGAACAACAACCAGCAGAACCCGAACAGCCCCATCGGTCGATTCATTCCAGAAGAAGACGTGATCACCTTCGACAACTGGGAACTGGCGCTACAGGCCAGCTGGGAGCTGGACATCTTCGGCGCCACCCGCGCGCGAACCGACAGTGCGCGACAGCAGATCCGCTCAGCACAAGCCCAAGCCATCGCCGCGCGCTTGGCCGTTGCGTCGAATACAGCCCAGGGCTACATGCAGGTGCGTGCGCTAGAGGGGCAGCGGGCGTTGCTGATCGAGGGCATCGAACTGGCAGCTGATCTTGAGCGCATCGCTCGAGCGCTATACGAGGCCGGCGAAGTCACTCGACTGGACGTCGCAGCCAGCGCCGCGGAGCGCGCCTCTCTGCAAGCGGATCTCGACGAACTTCAGATCAACCTGGCGGAAGCGCGGCTGGCCCTCGACACGCTACTTGCCGAACCGCCGGGTAGCGTTGCGCGCCAGCTTGAAGCATCAACCAAGGTCCCGCTGGCAGACAAGCCTATCCCACCCGGGCAACCACTCGACCTACTGCGACGGCGCCCGGACCTGATTGCCGAAGCGGCGCAACTGGAGGCGGCGCAGCTGCAATCGCTGGCGGCGCGCCGCGACCTGTTCCCGACCCTTGCGGTACAGGCGGCGGTGGGTCGTTCAGGTCTGGCGCTGGGCGATGTCTTTTCCACCGCATCCAACTTTGCTCGTCTTGGCGCCACCTTCGGCTTGCCCTTTCTCGACTACCGGCGTCGGGGCGCTGCCATCGACCTGGCGGACGTAGAGGGCGAAAGTGCCTACCTTGGCTTCCAGCAGGCACTTGCCGAAGCGCTGGAAGAGGTCGAACGAGCGTTGGTGCGAGTGGACGGGCAACAGGACCGCCTGGAATCGCTGCGCACGACGCTGCGACACCGCGAATACGCCTATGAGCTGGCGCAAAAAAGCTACCGTCTGGGCGAGGCCAACCTCAACGAGGTACTGGATACTCAGCGTGGCTCGCTACAGGCAAGGCAGCAAGCACTACAGGGACGAACAGCCCTGGCCACATCGCAGGTAGCGTTGTTCGTTGCGCTGGGTGGCGGTTGGGAGATGGCCCCCGATGCAGAATCAGGAGCGAACGAGGTGCCAGCTCAGGGTCTCGAAAAGAGTGATCACGCGCCCCGATGACCGGTCCAGGCGACCCCCGCCATCGGAGCCGGCATGCTCGCGGGGTGCTTTGCCAGGCGGCACCGGGCGCGGGGCGGCTCAGTCCTGGCAGCTCTTGAAGCCGCCGGGGCTGAGGGTCGAAGGGATCAGTTACGCATCCACGGCGGCGTCGGCGGCTCATCGCTGGGCTCATCCGTCGCGTTGCGTAGCGCTTCCTTACGCGCCTGGTCTGCAAGCGTCGCCTTGATTTCACGCATGACCGCGTCGAGATCGGCCGCATCTTCCGGTTCGGCAAACTCACCGGTCAGCTCGGTATCAGGGGTCAGCTTGCCGTCCTCGTACAGCGCCCACATTTCCTTGGCGTAGCGAGTGAACTTGAGCTCTGGCGCAAACTGTCCGAAATAGGCCGCCATGTTGCCGACGTCCCGTTCGAGCATTTCAAACGCGTGGTTATTACCCGCCGCGTCCACCGCTTGGGGCAGGTCGATGATGACCGGGCCGTGCTCGTCGAGCAGCACGTTGAACTCGGACAGGTCGCCATGTACCAGGCCGGCGCAGAGCATCTTCACGACTTCACCGATCATGAACGCATGAAATTCACGTGCGTCGTCAGGGTGAAGATCGACATCGTTCAGCCGCGGCGCAGCATCACCGTCCTCGCCGGAAATCATCTCCATCAGCAGCACGCCATCAAGGAAGTCGTATGGCTTTGGCACGCGCACGCCGGCATCCGCCAACCTGAACAGGGCGGCAACCTCAGCGTTCTGCCAGTTTTCTTCCTTCTCCTTGCGCCCGTGTTTGGAACCCTTGGCCATGGCGCGCGCATCGCGGCTGCTTCGGACCTTGCGACCTTCCTGATATTTGACGGCTTGCCTGAAGCTGCGGTTGTTGGCTTCCTTGTAGACCTTGGCGCAACGCAGCTCGTCGCCACAGCGCACTACATAGACCGCTGCCTCCTTGCCGCTCATCAGCGGGCGCAGCACTTCGTCGATCAGCCCATCCTCGACCAACGGCTCGAGTCGTTTTGGCGTTTTCATCAGCGGCTTACAGACCCTTTTTGACTATGCAGATCTGCAGGTTACGGCAATCGCCAGCAGGCTTCCATGCTCACTCGCAAGTTTGAAAGCGCACTGTGGATTGGCAATGGCACCAGCCTCGGCAGACAATCCAAACCATCCACCCAGGAAGCACAGCGATGCTCGATTTCGACCACTGCTGGCAAGCACTCAGCGACCGCGACTCAAGCTTCGATGGCCGCTTCGTGTTTGCCGTGCATTCGACACGCATATTCTGCCGGCCGAGCTGCCCGGCACGTCGTCCTCGGCGTGACGGTGTCAGCTTCTTTCAGGACGTCAGCGAAGCTGAAGCCGCCGGCTTCCGGGCGTGCCGTCGCTGCTCACCGCACGGTAAAAGCCTGGCCGAGCAGCTCGATGAACTGGTCATAGCCGCCTGTCGCCTGCTTGACGAGAGCGACAAGCCGATGCCCCTGAACGAACTGGCCCGGCGCATCGGCCTGTCCTCGTCGCATCTGGCGCGGGCCTTCAAGACACGAACCGGCATGACGCCCCGTGCCTGGTATGCCGCTCGTCGACGCGAGCGACTGGAAACGCAACTCCCCAATACCGAATCGGTACTCGGCGCTGCCCTGGAAGCAGGTTACGGCAGCACCCGCGGCGCCTATGAAAATGCTTCGGCGCTCAGCCCGGCTCAGCGCCGCCGAAAAGCAGCGGGCGAAACCCTGCGCTATGTCATCAGTCCCTGCCCCCTCGGGTTGCTGCTGGTCGCCGCGAGCAGTAAAGGCATTTGCGCCCTGCTGTTTGGCGATGACGAACAGGCCCTACTCGACGAGCTCTATTCACGCTTCTCGGCCGCAGCACTGACAGCTGACCAGACGGGGCTGGGCGAGTGGTTACAGGCGATCGTGGCTCAGCTGAAGGAGCCGAGCCGGGCCGCGCAGCTACCACTGGACTTGCGCGGTACGGCCTTTCAACAACAGGTATGGCAAGCACTGCAGAAGATCCCACCCGGCGAAACCCGCCGTTACGGCGAATTGGCCACCGATCTTGGCAGTCATGCCCGCGCGGTCGCGCGGGCATGCGCCAGCAATCCGGTCGGGCTTTTGGTGCCCTGCCATCGCGTGGTCGGGGCCAACCAGGCACTGACCGGCTACCGCTGGGGTGTCGAACGCAAGGCCGCACTGCTTGAATCGGAGCGTGATGAATCGGGAGCCTGAGGCGTTTTCAGCGGTCGCATGCAGTACATGCCACCGCAAAAAGAGCCCAGCCATGACCGAACTCAAGCGCTACCGCATCCATTACCTGATCAATGGCGAACCAGCATCGCTGACGTTGAGCGCCTTCGAGGCGCCTGCCATTGAGCAGGCTGAACTGGAGATCCTGTTGCACCACGTCAAGGAGCCCCGGGCCACGATCGACGCGCCTTGGGAGATTCCGGAACGCGCCAGCGAACACAGCCGGATGGCCGAGCTAGGCGTGAGCGATATCCAGATCGAAGAAGAATCGCGCCACTGAATCGATCCATGCACACTGCTGCGAAACAGGAGAATACCCGCCGTGCCGCTTATCGACACTCATACCCACCTCGACTTCGACCCCTTCGATGCCGACCGCGGTGAGGTGCTGGCCCGCAGCGCCAGTGCAGGTGTCGAGCGAATTCTGGTCCTCGGAGTTCATCAGGCCAACTGGGAAAGAGTTTGGCAGATGGCGCTGGACGAGCCAGCCGTGTATGCCGCGCTCGGGCTGCACCCGGTTTTTCTAAGGGATCACCGACCGGAACACATCGACGCGTTGCGTGACTGGTTAGCGCGGCTACACGGCGAAGACAAGCTCTGCGCAATCGGGGAGATAGGCCTCGACTACTACATCGAAGACCCGGACAAGGATCGCCAACAGCAGCTACTCGAAGCGCAGCTGGACCTGGCCAACGAGTTCGAACTACCGGTGCTGCTGCACGTTCGCCGCGCTCACGCCCAGATGATCGCCACGCTGAAACGCCACAAGCTCAAACGTACCGGCATCGCCCACGCGTTCAGCGGCAGTTGGGAAGAAGCCCGCGAATACATCAAGCTGGGTTACAAGCTTGGCCTGGGCGGCGCGGGAACCTGGCCCCAGGCACATCGGATGCACCGCGTGCTGCAACAGCTGCCGCTCGAGAGCATCGTGCTGGAAACCGACGCCCCCGACATCACACCCTACAGCCACGCAGGCCAACGCAACAGTCCGGAATTTCTCCCCGACATCTGTCGCGAGCTGGCCGAACTGCGCGGCATCAGTCCCGACGAATTGGCGGACGCCAGTTACCGGAACAGCTGCGAGCTATTCCAGTGGAGCTGAGCCTCATCTGACCGAATCAGCAAACGGCTAACGAAGCCCCCTGCAGGCTTGCCGATCACTAGGCATACGGAAGCGAGAAGCCCGTGGTTGAAGCCCGTTTCCGTCGCTGTACCGTGCCTTGAACTCAATCGCTCAGCGGATCGTGCCCCCAGTTCATTAGCGAATGGCGCCAGCGACTATCCCGGATATCTCCTTTCGGACGCTGGGCAAGGTGCCGATGGACATAGCCAATGACCTTGCGCATGGCCTGATAATCGTCCTCGTCCATTTCCGCCTGGCGCTGCTTCTTCAGTTCGAGAATGCGTTCACCCATGGCGTGGCCTACCGCTTCTCCATCACTTGGCGCCGTGACTCGCTCACCTTCAGACGTCATGCCAACGCTGCGGCTGGCCTCGCTGTCGAGCCAACGACGCAACTCCGCTGGGGCCATATTGACCAGGTGGTTAAACTCATCGCGCGTCTCGCGCTTCGCGTCTTCATCGAGCTCGCTCATTGCTCGCCCTCTCGCTTGAGTGCGGCAACCAGCTCATCCTTTTTCATCCTGGAACGACCACGGATGCCGCGCTGGGCGGCACGGCGCATCAGCTCTGGTTTGTTCAGGCCGCTCAGCGCCGGTTCGCGCATTCGGCTAGCTTTGCGCGCCACATCTGCCGGTTGCTTCGAATACTGTTGGCCATGCCTGGAGTCCGCACGCTTCTTGCGGGTCGAGCGGCTATACTCTTCGTCGCTGAGCGACTCACGGGCTTTTTTGGGGAGATAGCGCTCACCCGTTTCGCCAGACGGCTTGCCGGACTTGGTGCCCCAATCTTCCCGGGTCCATTCACGCAGGTGATTGTCGGAGGTTTTCTTGCCCTCGTAGCCGCCGCCGCGTTTCTTGTATTCCTGCACGGCGTATTGCGCCTTGCGCGCCGACCATTGACCGGGCTCCCCGCCCTTGTCGCCATTGGTGACCTCCCGCTTGACCTGCTCCCACAACTGCGGATCGGTTTTGTTCGCGGTGCTGGACATGGTGTGCTCCCAGGTTTGCCTGTTCGGCAGACCCGGGCGAGCGAGTCGCTGTTCAACGATATCGATGAGCGGCAGCTAAGCGCCGCCGGGTCGGAGCAGATCAGACGCGAAACGCACCTATCAGCTGCTGCAGGCGTGCTACCTGCTCGGTCAGCTCGCGGCTCGCCTGCTCGGTATGGCCCGCACCTTCGGCGGTGCGCTGCCCGGCCTCGTTGATCGCCACGATGTTACGGTCGATGTCATGCGCGACGGCCGTCTGTTCTTCGGCGGCGGCGGCAATCTGCTGGTTCTGGTCGACGATGACACTCACGGCACCAAGGATGTTCTGCAGTGCCTGTTGTACCCGGGCGGACTGGCTGACGGTGTCCGTCGCCAGGGAATGACTGGCGTGCATGGTTTTGACCGCCGCGCCGACGCCGCCCTGCAGTTGGTTGATCATCTGCTCGATTTCTTCTGTGGACTGCTGGGTGCGCTTGGCGAGGTTGCGAACCTCGTCGGCCACAACGGCGAAGCCCCGCCCCTGCTCACCGGCACGGGCTGCCTCGATCGCTGCGTTGAGCGCCAACAGATTGGTCTGTTCCGCCACGCCCTTGATGACGTCAAGCACCTGGCTGATTGATTTGCTGTCACTGGCCAGCTGGTTGATCACCTTGACTGACTGCTCGATCTCTGCGGCCAGACGCTCGATGCCTCCGACCTGCGCCTCCACCAGACTCCGACCGCTGACCGTCTCATCATTGACGCTTTGAGCACTGCCCACGGCAGCTTCAGCACTGGTGGCGACCTCCTGCGCCGTGGCCGACATCTGATTCATGGCGGTGGCGACCTGTTCGATCTGGCCGCGCTGCTCCGACACGGTCTGATTGCTTTCGCCTGAAACTGTCTCGACACGCGAGGCCTGGCGCTCGACCTCACCGATGGTCTGGCCGACGCGCTCGATCAACTCACGGATCTTCGATACGGTCTCGTTGAAGACCTGGCCCAACTCGCCCAGCTCGTCGCGGCTTTGCACTCTGTAGCGAGCCGTCATGTCGCCTGCGGCCACTTTATCCATGACGGCGCCAAGGCTGCGCAGCGACGAACGGGTAGAGATGTAGAACGCGCTGTAGAGGTAAACCACGAGCACAAAGACCAACGCCAGCGCGGCCAACAGCAGCACCATCAGCAATTGCTTTTGCTCGAGTCGCTGTTCAAGTTCGTCATCAAGGAAGCTGAGAATGGCGTCATTGAGCGCATAGGTTTTCGCCATTTCGGCGCTGATCAGGTCGTAGAATTTCTCCCACGGCTGATCCAGGGCCTCAGCCATGATCACCTGATCCTGAAAGATGTCGCTGCTTGCCTGCAGCGAGCCTCGACTGGCCTGGGCCTGGCTATCGAGCAAGCGCTGAGCGGCAGTGCTGCTACCCAACACGTCTTGCAGCAGGGAGCCGTACTGAGCCTCCTGCTTTTCCAGCTCAAGCAGCATGTCATCCAGCTTGTTGCTAGCGTCGGAATTCAGGTAACCCTGGCCAAAGGTGTAGGAACCGATCGCACGACCTTCGCCGAGCGTGGCGGTGATGTGGGGCGTCGCGGTAGTCAGAAGCTCGGCCAATAACCGTACGTCACGTTGAGTGTCCTGGCTCAAACCCGACTGGCTGGCGATCAATTTGATCATGACCTGGGTCTTGCCCAATACGGCACGCGCCATGGCCGCCTTCGCCTGCAGCGACTGCTGCGATTGAGCTTCACGCAGGGCAGCATCAAGCTCGTTTCGGCGAGCTTCGAATTCGGCGACCTGCTCCGCGTTCTCACTGACAGGCCTAAGGCTCTGCATCTGACTGGCAAGCTCCCGCTCGGCATTCGCCAGACGAACCACCAGCGCTTGTACTTCGCCCGTCTGGCCGATGATGCCTTCGATCTCGACCAGATCCTTCCAGTCCTCCATCGCTCTGCGCAGCTGCAAGGCCGTACCCAACAACTCCAGGCTGCGCAGCTCGGTGCGCGTTGCGACGAACTCCTCGTAAGAGTTGCGCACCAGATAAAAATTGGTCAGCAGCATGGGTACGAAGAAGAGGACGCTGATCAGGCTGAACTTCATGCCGAAACTCAGGCGATTCATCAGCGCAATGGCCGGATACAACAGACTTTTCAAAAGACGTCTCCCAATTCTTGTTGTATTGCCGGCAGCGTCGAGGCTGTGGCAGGGCTCGTCAGAGAGTGGCGCGAGAAACTTATACGGGATATCGGACGGGGCTTGTGCAACTTAAGTTAGTGGCCCAGTGCCACCTATACAACTGGCAGAAGCCGCGCCGATTCCGGCGCATCCACCGCACTTATCATGGGTTTCTGGTATCAGCGTGGTGCCGCTGTTGCTCGCTAGAGGAAGAGAACCCAGAGCGCGATGGCTGCGTACCAGAGGATCCGAGCCCGTACGAGCAGTGCGGCTAGGCTGTCGAGTCGCGCGATGCCCGCCTCACCAGCATGAGGCTCTTCCAGGTCGGCTGCCACCGGGCCGACGTCAGCCAGAAGCTTCGGGGCAGGGATGTTCCAGTGCAACAGGTCATCAAGCATGGCGCGATTGGCCGCAACAAAATTGCCGACCAAGCCGAAGCTGGCCAGCAATAGACGCACCGGTAACCAGTCGAAAGCGTGTCTGAACTGGCCAGCCCGTTCGCGTATGGCCTCAGCCCTGGCGTGCTCCATAGTCAACGCAAGCAGCCGATACGCGAGCGCTGCCAAGGGGCCCAGAAGCACGTACCAGAAGATCACTGCGAAGAACCCCTGATGGCTGCGCCAAAGCAACTGCGCCTCCACCGCGCGCAAAAGGCTCGGCGCATCCGTAGCGCGAAGATCAAGGTCCCGCTCGGCAACCAGCGCCGCGGCTTCGTCGTCACCGCGACGCCATGCGTCACGGAACGGACCGAGCTCACGTTTCCCCTGCCCCCTCCCCAGGCTGTAGAGCAGCACCAGTAAGTGCAAGGGCAGGCTGAGCCAGCCATAGGCCAGCGGTTCGAGGGCCAGCAACAGCAAGCCGAGCAGCAGGACAGGCAGTAGCACCACGATAAGCAGGCTCAGCCAGGGCCCGTATCCTGAGCCACCCTCGACGCGGTGCAACAAACGCAGCCAGGGGCCATCATCCTGCACTGCACGCCGCCAGTCGGTGAGCTTGTCGATAAGCAGAGCCAACAACACCACGAGAAAAATCATATTTCGACTCCTGTCTTGCGTCGTCAGGCCACGATCGATGCTGCGCGCAGCCGCTGCCAGTCGAACGCCGGGCCCGGGTCGGTCTTGCGTCCTGGCGCGATATCGCTGTGCCCACAAACCCGCTCCGGCGTGATCGCGGGATAGGCTTGCTGAAGCAACTGACACAGACGGATCAGGCTGTCGTACTGGGCTTCGCTGTACGGAGCATCATCGGTGCCCTCCAACTCGATACCGAGAGAGAAATCGTTGCAGCTTTGACGATCGCCAAAGCACGAAACTCCGGCGTGCCAGGCACGATCCTGACAGGAGACGAATTGCGTTATCGCGCCGTCACGCTCGACGAGGAAATGCGCCGACACTCTCAGGTCGGCTATCTGCTGGAAAAAGGGGTGCTCATCGCAGGGCAGGCAGTTCTGGAAAAACGCCTGGACCTTCCCGGTTCCGAACTGACCAGGCGGCAAGCTGATGTTGTGAATGACCAACAGCGAAATCTCGCCATCCGGACGCTGGTTGAAGTTCGGCGAAGGGCAATGGCGCACGCCTCGGCACCATCCTGTCCCATGATCCAGCTGCATCGCGGCGAAACCTGCTTGAACTGCGGGCCTGAAGGCTAGCGCCTGTGGCCGCACCGCTGCAAGCGAACGAGGCTATTGCTGATCTGGCAGTGTGCGGCTGCGCTTTTCGTCCCGCCGCGAGGCCAGACGGTCTGCAAGCCGCGTCGGCTCCGGCAGACGGTAGCGGGTAACAAACCGCATCACCAGCTGCGGCGCGGTTTTCAAACTGACCCGGTTGCCCGGCGAGACGATTAGCGGCCGCACTTTTTCCTTGCTGCGCAATACAGTACCGATGATCTTGCCGCTCTTGTCGAGCAAATCGACCTGATCGCCTCGTGCCTCGCCGAGCGCATCATGCTGGCCGGTAAGTATCTTCTTCGCCACGCCGATGGTGGGCAGGCCGGTGATAACGCCCAGGTGAGCAGCGATGCCAAGACCGCGTGGATGTGCGATGCCGTGACCATCGGAGAAGATCAGATCAGGTGTCTGGCCGAGAGAATCGAGGGCCTGCAGCACAGCGGGCAACTCGCGAAATGACAGCAGTCCGGGAATGTAGGGCATGCAGGTGGGAACTCGAGCCAATGTCTGCTCCAGCGGTTCGAGGGTTTCTGCATCGAGTAGCACCACTGCGGCGCGGGTGATCCTGCCGGCCTCCTCAAAACCGACATCGACGCCGGCAATCAGCTTCAACGGTCCGAAGTCATCGGCCAGCACAACCTCGCCGGCCAACTGTTTCTGGATTTCCCGTGCAGCGACGGTGCTCCCGTCCCAACCATTGAAATCGACCTTAGCTTTCGGTGTCTGGGCAGTCATAGTAGTCCTCGTTGCCTGATCAGACGTCTAGCGGCAAGGCCAGTTCCTGAACATACGGTCAGTTAAGGCTGGACAGTCAAGCAGAAAAATAAGACGCTCCTGCCGAAGCGCGGCCGTTATACCCTGCTTCTATAACTGCGTCATTCCAATAAAAACAATCGGAACACTTGACCAAGCATGCCCTCCGCTCAACCTTTGAAACGTATCAGCATTCTGGCGACAGACGGCGTCTTCGCATCCACCTTGCTGCATGCCAAAGATTTTTTTCATATGGCCAGCCTGCGCTACGGCAAACAGCTGGGCCTGGATCTCACGCCCGCGTTCGAGACCTCACTGGTCAGTCCTGATGGGCTTGCAGTCGATACCTTTAGCGGCCCGCGCATTGATGTAGACGGTGCTCTGGATGAAGCGGATGCGGTAATTCTGCCGGCATTCTGGGGAGACTTTGATGCAATCTGCGAGCGCTATCCGCAGGTGACGCCGTGGCTCAAGGAGCGCCATGCAGCTGGCAGCGCGATCTGTGGCGAAGCCAGCGGAGCATTCTGGATGGCCGCTGCGGGACTGCTGGACGGACGTGAAGGCACGACGCACTGGCGCTTCGCGCAGGCATTCACCGAGCGATTTCCGCGGGTATTGTTCACTCAAGAGAAACACCTGACGGACAGCGACAACCTCTACTGCGCGGGCGGCACCACCTCGGCCTGTGATCTCTACATACATCTCGTGGAGCGTTTCTGTGGCGCCCATATTGCCCAGGGGATGGCGCGCGACATTCTGTTCGAAGTTCGGCGCAACTACAGCCCAGGTCGAATCGGTTTCGGTGGGCAGAAGCTTCATCTCGACACCCGAGTTTTGCAGATTCAGGAATGGCTGGAAGATCACTTCTCGGAAAAGTTTCGCTTCGAGGATGTGGCCCGTGACCACGGCATGAGCATTCGCAATTTCATGCGACGGTTCCAGACGGCTACCGGAGACAAGCCGCTGCACTATCTACAGCGACTGCGCATCGAAACGGCAAAGACGCTGCTTTCGACCACCCGTAAAAGTATCAAGACCATCAGCTACGAGGTGGGTTACGACGACGCCAGCTTCTTCGCTCGGCTATTTCGCCAGCACACCGAACTGTCGCCGAATCAATACCGGCAGCAGTACCGCCATAAAAGTGCTTGAGCCATAAATACGAACGGCAAGCCGCGCGAGGCGCAGGCTTGCCGTTCATGTCGCCTGAAAGAATCAGGGCTTGTGAGGGCGCGACAGGTATTCGTGGGACTGCATTTCCAGCAAACGACTCAAGGTCCGCTGGAACTCGAACTCCAACCGGCCGCCCGCATACAGATCCTTCAACTCAACCTCGGCTGACAGGATCAACTTGACGTTGCGGTCATAGAACTCGTCCACCATGTTGATGAATCGGCGGGCCATGTCGTCCTTTGCCACGTCCATTCGCTCGATATTCGAAACCAGCACGGCGTCGAAGATCTTGCCGAGTTCGATGTAGTCGTTCTGGCTACGAGGCCCATCACAAAGTTCGCGGAACTCGAACCAGGCGACTCCGCAAGCAACTTTGCGCGCAACGATCTCGCGATTTTCTACGGTCAACGCTTCGTTTTCCTGGATCTTGCACTTTTCCGGCAGCAGGCTGCGGAAACTTTTTTCCAAGCTCTGCTCCGCCTCGGCATCCAGGGGGAAGTGATAGAGTTCGGCCTGCTCAAGCGCACGCAGACGGTAATCGATGCCGCTGTCGACGTTGACGATCTCGGTGTGTTTTTTCAGCAGTTCGATCGCTGGCAGGAAGCGCGCACGCTGCAAGCCGTCCTTGTAGAGACCGTCCGGCACGATGTTGGACGTCGCAACCAGGCTTACGCCGTTTTTGAAAAGCTCTTCGAGCAAGGTCGCCAGGATCATCGCGTCAGTGATATCCGACACGAAGAATTCATCGAAACAGATCACTCGCGACTCGTCCGCAAAGCGCTTGCCGATAATTGTCAGCGGATTCTTCTCACCCTTGAGCGTGCGCATTTCCTCATGCACACGCTTCATGAAGCGGTGGAAATGGGTACGCGTCTTTTGCTCGAACGGCAGCGAGTCGAAAAACGTATCGACCAGATAGGTTTTGCCGCGACCAACGCCACCCCAGAAATAAAGGCCCTTCACAGGCTCCTGATGCTTCTTGCCGAACAACTTGCCAAGCAGTCCAGACTTGTTGCGGTCGTCAGCAACCAGATCGTCATACAGACGCTGCAGATGACGCACCGCAGTTTCCTGTGCGGCATCGTGAAAGAAGTCAGGACGTTTCAGGTCTGCCTGATAGCGCTCAAGAGGGGTCATGGCGGGGTCTGGGTAGTGAAACGGGGCCGACACTTTAGCCGCGCCCTCGGTGGTTGGCAATTCACGCAGATCGTTCAAGCGCTCGACCTCGATAAATACTGGGAAGCGGCTGTACCCGGCCGACCGGCTCGCGGTTGGCCGGGTACAACTGGCGGTTAGACCATCAAGGTCGCCAAAGCCTGGCGCAGGCGCAGCATGGCGGCCTCCAGCGTCTGCTCATCGGCATAGCTCGGGCTGTCGGCGAGGCATTCGCCATCGAGCCACAAGCTGAATTGATCGTCTTCGTCGGCACGGAGTTCCAACGCGTCTACGCCCTGTGCAACCAGACGCTGTGTGACAACGCCAATTGCCTTGGGGTCGCTGAATCCACGCGATAGCAACAGCTCTTCGCCGTCGGCCGCGAAGAAGCGGAAGCGGAAGCTGCCATCAGCCTCGCGAAAGCTGGCGAAGCGAGCAGTCTTGCCACTTTTCTTCTTCATCGGCGCAGCACTTTTCACGTCACTGCGGAAATTACGCAGCCCGACCGCCTCGCGAAGCTCCCCCAGGAAGGGTGTCGCTACCTTGCGCGCCTTGGCAGCACCAGCCTGGAGAATGTCCTCCAAGTCACCCGGTCGCGTCATCAGCGCGTGGTAACGCTCGCGAGCCTCGCCCAATTCGCTGTCTAGCAATTCGAACAGCCGCTGCTTGGCCTCGCCCCAGGCAAGTCCGGCCAGCAGTTCAGCACGAAACTCGGCCAGCTGAGTCGGCGTGGCGAAGGCTTGGTAGAGCGTAAACAGATGGGAGTCATCAGGATCCTTTGCCTCGCCCGGAAGCTTGGAATCGGTGACGATCCGCGCGATCGTATTTTTGAGCTGCTTGGCGCTGCCGAACAGCGGGATGGTGTTGTCGTAGCTCTTCGACATCTTGCGGCCGTCGAGACCAGGCAGCGTCGCGACGCTTTCCTCGATCAGCGCTTCGGGAGCGGTAAACAGCTCTTTGCCATTGCCGAACAGGTGATTGAACCGCTGGCCGATGTCGCGGGCCATTTCCACGTGCTGGATCTGATCGCGCCCGACCGGCACTTTATGAGCGTTGAACATGAGGATGTCCGCCGCCATCAGCACGGGGTAGCTGAACAGACCCATGGTAACGCCCGCGTCGGGGTCTTCGCCCTTCTCGACATTCTTGTCCACGGATGCTTTGTAGGCGTGCGCCCTGTTCAGCAAGCCCTTGCCCGCGACACAGGTCAGCAGCCAGGTCAGCTCGGGAATCTCGGGAATGTCCGACTGGCGATAGAAGGTCACGCGCTCTGCATCAAGACCACTCGCCAGCCAGGTCGCTGCGATTTCCAGGCGCGACTGCTGGATCCGTTGCGGGTCGTCGCACTTGATGAGTGCGTGGTAGTCCGCCAGAAAATAGAAGGAATCAGCATCGGCCTCGCGGCTGGCCGCTATGGCTGGTCGTATGGCTCCTGCATAGTTGCCCAGGTGTGGCGTGCCCGTGGTGGTGATACCGGTGAGGATTCGGGTTTTCATTCAGTCTTCTCGAAAGGTCAGCGCGGCCTGGAAAGGTCAACCCAGCCGCGGTGCAACCAGGTCCTTGAGCTCTACCAGCTTGCCGTGGAAAAAGTGGCCGCATTCTGCCACTTTCAACAACTCGTGGGGACGCTGAAGCTCCGCTGAGAATGCATGCACCGAGGTTGGATCGATGACTTCGTCATCATCTGGCTGGATGATCGTTAGCGTGCAACGTTCGGCCAATGGCAGATTCGCCAGCCGCGATACAGCCGGCGCCACCATGAACAGACGCTCCAGCGAGTCGCCTCGCTCTTCGATGCGGCCGGCCAGTGCAGCCGCAACGAAGCCGCCAAAAGAAAACCCCAGCAGTGTCAGCGGCAGCTCCGGGTATTGTGACCGCAGCCAGGTCAGCGCAGCTTCTGCGTCCTCGACCTCGCCCATGTTCATGTCGTGGTTCCCAGCGCTGCCACCGACGCCGCGAAAGTTGAACCGCAGCGTTGCATAGCCAGCATCCCGTGCGGTGCGCTGCAAGGTCGACACCACCTTGTTCAGCATGGTCCCGCCTTTGACCGGGTTGGGATGACAGACCAGCGCCAGCCCGCGGGCATCAGGCTGATCGAAATACAGGCCTTCCAGCACACCGGCCGGCCCCTCGATTGAGATGGGGTTTTCACGTTTCAACAAAGTGGCTCCGTGACCTTGAGATAAGTCGACTCGTCTTGCTTGAAACCTGACTGATGACCGCCGCGTCGTGTCGCGGTATACAGAGCAGGTACGAGACGTTAACGTATCGGGCCGTGGGAAAACCACCGCAGTCGTCGATGCAGATCGGTTCGTCAGTCACACCTGACGAGGCTGACGCCGCGATCAAACGTCGCCGCATGGTTATTTCATGGCTCGAACTGCAAGCCGTTTATATAGAGGAAGGACTCGTGGAACAGACCCTCGCGACCTGGTTGCTCCCGATCGTTGGCGTGATCGCCGGCATCGTCATTGGTTATCTGATCGCGCGCAACAGCGCACCAAACAGCACTCAGCGTCAGGTGGATGAGCTGCAGGAGCGCCTGGATACCTATCAAAGCGAAGTAGTGACCCATTTCAATACGACGGCCAGCCTGCTGCGCAAGCTGACCAACAGCTATCAGGACATGCAGGACCACCTGTCCGAAGGCGCGGACAAGCTCGCGCTGGACGAGCAGACACGCCAACGCCTGCTGGCCGCGCTGCACAGCCAGGAAACTCACAGCCACCGCGAACGGCTGAACTCGCCGAGCTTTACCGAGCCGCCCAAGGACTATGCGCCGAAAGGCGAGGATGTCCCTGGCACACTGCACGAGAACTTTGGCCTCAAGAGCAAGCACTGAGACCGAGGCAAAACGGGTGGCACCTCCAGTGCCGCCCCCTCTTTTCTACTGTTTCAAGCGCATGGACAGGTCGATGGCCCGAACATGCTTGGTCAAGGCGCCAATCGAAATATAGTCGACGCCGGTTTCAGCAACCGCACGTAGCGTCTGTTCGTCGATACCACCTGAAGCCTCAAGCTTTGCTCGGCCCGAAGTGATGCGAACGGCGTTGCGCATGTCTTCCAGACTCAACTCGTCGAGCATCACGATATCCGCGCCCGCGACAAGTGCCTGCTCCAGTTCGTCCAGGCTTTCCACTTCAACCTCTACGGGCTTGCCCGGTGCAATCTGGTGGGCTGCCGTCACCGCTTCGGCAATGCCTCCACAGGCTGCGATATGGTTTTCCTTGATCAGAAAGGCGTCATACAGACCGATCCGATGGTTATGACAGCCTCCACAGGTTGTCGCGTACTTCTGCGCCAAGCGCAAACCCGGGATGGTTTTACGGGTATCCAATAACCGAACAGCGGTGCCCTGAACGAGGTCGGCATAGTAGCGACAACGCGTGGCGACGCCAGATAAGGTCTGAAGAAAATTCAGAGCGGTGCGCTCTCCACTTAGGAGCGCTCGTGCAGGGCCTTCGAGATGAAACAGAACCTGGTCAGCCGCGACCTGCTGACCATCAGTCACCAACCAGTGCACCGCCACTCGCGGATCCAACTGCCGGAACACCGCGTCCACCCAGGCGGAACCGCTCATCGTCGCCGCCTCACGAGTGATGACGGTCGCATGGGCAAGCCGTCCAGCGGGAATCAGCTGCGCTGTGATATCACCGCTGCCAAGGTCTTCTGCCAACGCACGGCGAACATTCGTTTCGATTTCGGCGGCAAGATCCGCAAGAGTGAGATTGGTCACGACGAGCTCCCAGAAATGTGGCGAAAGTATACGGCGAGCTTTGTCTTGTCGCAGCGATAGAACTTCGGAAAAGGCTCTGCTAGAGCACGGAAAATCCGCTTCGTTTGTATGGTTTTTTATCGCTTTAAGAATTTCCGGGGAGCATGTGTGAGCTGGATCATGTCCAAGACACATCTTCGAGTTTGCTGCCAAACAAGATGCCTATAATCACACCATAGATTGGCGCCATGAAAATGGCGATATGCCACTACTTTACTAGCCGCCGTACCCTATTCAGTATCGACGGCTTAGGAAGTGATGTTGAGCGCCTACTGAGCGGGCGACCGGAGAGTCTCGATGCGAACTGATGCGAAAGTGGTGCACCTGAAGGCTGCCCCTGAGCAAAAGCAGAGTTCACCGGCAGGTAGATTACCTGTCGCGCTTATCAGTGTGCGCGACAAGGCCGCCCAGCAATTGCGACTTGCGCTGCAGACGCTGTTCGACAACGCTGACGACTCGCTGTTTGAGATCGCCGACCGCGCGACGAGCAACGCCGAGCAGAACGCCTTTTTTGAAGCCATGCGTGACCTGCGGATGAAGCGCCGCAGTATCGAACGCAGCTTTCTGCAGCAAGTGTTCGAGTCCTTTTCCAAACTTAACCAGTACGAAATAGGCAAACCGCCCCAGCAGGAAGCCTCTTTCGAAAGCCTGGCTCTGGTTCAAAATGACGAACTGGAAGAATCCGTTGCGATCGATACCATGGTCGCCAAGGTAACAAGCCGCGCCAGCCAACCGCTTAGCCATCTGACCACCCGCATGAATGTGCTGGTGAGTAAAAAGCTCGATGACGCCAACAATCCACTAGGGCCTCAACAACTCTGCGCTTACTTTCTCGAGGCTTGCCGAAGCCTGGGCGTAGATATCAAGGTCAAGCTGATAATTCTCAAGCTGTTCGAACGCTACGTGCTGTCAGACCTCGAGCAGCTCTATGCAGAATCCAACCAGACACTGGTGGCAGCCGACATCCTGCCAGAACTGCAATCAGCCCATCCCCGCCGCACACCTGCCCGGCCAGGCACGACTGGCAGCGGCCCAGCTCGTCCCAGCTCTGGCATCAGTGATGCTTCCGGGTATGCGGAAAGCAGCGTTCATGAGGCGTTCGGTACCCTGCAGGCGCTGCTCTCGGAGCTGCGCGGAAGCGCGCTCCCAGCGCGCAACCTGCCCAGCGATGCAGTACCCATCTCCAGCAACGACCTGATGCGACTGCTCTCTCACATGCAATCACGCGCCCCGCAGCAGGTCGATGAGTTCGACTTACAGGGCCAGCTTGAGCAGCTCCTGAGTCGGGTCAGCGCCAAAAGCGGCAAATCACGCGTAGTCGGTGAAGTCGACGAAGACGTCATTAACCTGGTGTCGATGCTGTTCGAATTCATTCTCGACGACCGCACCCTGCCCGATTCACTCAAGGCACTGATAGGACGCCTTCAGATCCCCGTGCTGAAAGTAGCGGTCCTGGACAAGACCTTCTTCAGCCGGGGCAGTCATCCCGCCAGACGCCTGCTGAATGAAATCGCCTCGGCCGCGATGGGCTGGGCAGATCAGGACGAAGTCCAACGCGACAGCTTGTATCAAAAGATCGAGCAGGTTGTGTCTCGCCTGCTGAACGATTTTGTCGACGACCCGGCCATCTTTTCGGAACTGCTCGCCGATTTCCTCGCCTTCACTGGCGACGAGCGCCGCCGCAGTGAACTGCTTGAACAGAGAACCAAAGACGCCGAAGAAGGACGCGCAAAGGCCGAAATGGCCCGCCAGGAGGTCGAGCACGCGCTCAACCAGCGCTTGCTCGGCAAGACGCTGCCCGAAGTGGTCGTTCGACTGCTGCAGGAAGCCTGGAGCAAGGTCCTGCTACTGACCTGCCTGAAGCACGGCACGCAGTCCGAGCAATGGCAAGCTGCACTTGCCACGATGGACGACCTGATCTGGAGCGTTGCACCACACCATGACATCGAGTCGCGCGCACGACTGCTGGAGCTTGTACCGAGCCTGCTGAGGAGCCTACGGGAAGGCCTGGTCAGCGCAGCGTTCGACCCCTTCTCCACCAGCGACTTCTTCACCCGGCTCGAAGCTCTGCATGTCCAGACCCTGCAGCAACTGAACCAACCGGCTAAGCCTGTTACGCCTGCCGAACCTCAGGGCCGCGGCGGCATCGTGACCGAGCAGAAACTCGAACTGCCTCCACGTGAAGAGCAGACCAGCGAGGCCCCTGGCCAAGCGATGGTCGAGGTCAATGAGGAAATCGTCCTGCTCGCTCCAGGCGAAACCCGCGAGCACGAGCCCGAAATCAACCTGGCCGACAATGATGAAGCACTGACGCAGGTGGATAATCTACGCGTTGGCAGCTGGGTAGAGTTTCAGGAAGACGAAGAACACAAGCTACGCTGCAAACTGGCTGCAGTGATCAAGCCCACTGGCAAATATATCTTCGTCAACCGCACCGGAATGAAAGTCCTCGAAAAGACTCGGATGGGGCTTGCTATCGAATTTCGTCGCGACGCGATACGCCTGCTCAACGACGCATTGCTCTTCGACCGCGCACTGGAGTCCGTGATCGGCAATCTTCGGAGCTTGAAGAACAACAACAGCCGTTAAGGAACCGCGCATGGAAAAGACATCAAACCCATGCGCAGATTCTCAGCAGCCCGCCTAATCCTGTCAGCCCTGCCAAACAAGAGCCATCATCCAAGCGTCGCCACGCTTGGCTTTTGGCCGCGCACCGCTAGAATGCCTGCATTCCCTTTCGAGGTGCGTATGTCCAGCCGCCTTAAACCCGAAGACCAGGAACGCGTTGATCAATACCTCAGCGCCCCCCAGCATCAAGTCGAGCGCCGCCCTTTCAGGCCATGGCTGCTCCTTGGGCTGGTTCTGGCAGTAGTGCTTGGCCTGGGTCTGTTGAGCCGCCTCCTGAGCCGCCTGGTACTTTGATAATAATCCCGGCGCCGAACCGAATTCCGTAAAGCCTTATGAGTTCATTCCATGACACATCGCATCGTAATCGTTGGCGGCGGCGCTGGCGGCCTGGAGCTTGCAACTCGCCTGGGTAGAACCCTAGGCAAGCGTGGCAAAGCTCGCATCACCCTGATCGACGCTAACCTGACGCACATATGGAAGCCTTTGCTGCACGAAGTTGCCGCGGGCTCGCTGAATTCGTCGACTGACGAACTCAACTATGTAGCGCAGGCTAAATGGAACCACTTCGAGTTTCAGATGGGCCGCATGAGCGGTCTAGAACGCGAACAAAAATGCGTGCACCTTGCGGCTTCGTTCGACGAACACGGGGTAGAACTGGTGCCAGCTCGCACGCTGAGCTACGACACACTGGTGATCGCAGTCGGCAGTACCACTAACGACTTCGGCACCAAGGGCGCCGCCGAGCATTGCATATTTCTGGACACCCGCGAGCAAGCCGAACGCTTTCACCGTTTGCTGTTGAGCCACTATATGCGAGCCCATGCCAGCGAAGGCCAGCAGGGCACCATCAACATGGCGATTGTCGGCGCAGGCGCCACCGGTGTTGAGCTAGCCGCAGAGCTTCACCACGCCGCCCGGGAGCTCGCTGCCTATGGCCTGAACGGCATCAAGCCCGAAGACGTCCATATCACGCTGATAGAAGCCGGCCCGCGCGTCCTGCCAGCGCTGCCAGAGCGAATCAGCCAACCGGTACACCAAACGCTCAATGACCTTGGCGTCACCGTACTGACCAATGCTGCGGTCAGTGAAGTTACGAATGAAGGCTTGCACACCAAGGATGGCGGGTTCGTTCCTGCCACGTTGAAGGTCTGGGCCGCCGGCATCCGAGCGCCGAGCTTCCTGAACGAGATTGGCGGACTGGAGAGCAACCGGATCAATCAGCTAGTTGTGTTCCCTACGCTGCAAACGACTCGAGATGAAAACATTTACGCCTTTGGCGATTGCGCTGCCTGCCCACAACCGGATAGTGATCGCAACGTACCACCGCGAGCACAGGCGGCACATCAGCAAGCATCCCTGCTCGCAAAATCGATCGCTCGGCGGCTCGAAGGTAAAGACCTTCCCACCTACCGCTATCGCGATTACGGCTCCCTGATATCGCTATCAAGCTTCTCCGCGGTAGGCAATCTGATGGGCAATCTTACCGGCAACGTGATGCTGGAAGGCTGGCTAGCACGAATGTTCTACATCTCGCTGTATCGGATGCACCAGATCGCGCTGTACGGTGTTGCTCGCACTACCCTGATGATGATCGGAGACAAGCTCAGCACCAGCACCGTGCCGCGCCTCAAGCTGCATTAACCGGGCCGGCCTAGCCAACCCTTTCAATATAGAAAAGGCGTTGGCTAGGCCGGATAGCTTTCAGTGGCGCATGGAAGCGAAAACACGAGAAAAAACAAACCAAAAAAAACGGGAGACCCTTTCGGATCTCCCGTTTTCTTACGCCTCTTGCGAGACGATTTTGGTGGGTCGTGTGGGATTCGAACCTACGACCAATTGGTTAAAAGCCAACTGCTCTACCAACTGAGCTAACGACCCAAAATTGGTCGGGGTAGGGGGATTCGAACTCCCGACATCCTGCTCCCAAAGCAGGCGCGCTACCGGACTGCGCTATACCCCGATATGGAATTTGGCTCCGCGACCAGGACTCGAACCTGGGACCCAATGATTAACAGTCATTTGCTCTACCGACTGAGCTATCGCGGAACTTCATTTCCAGCTCTTCAGGTGGTCTGCGTTACCGCTTTGCTTTCCCCCCTTAGAGGCGCGCCATTTTACGGTTATCGGCGCTGCTGTCAACAGAAAAAATACGATTTACTACAATGATTTGCACGACTCGGTAAGAAGCGCCCGGTGCGCCAGGGATGAAGCTGCAGGCACCGCTTGGTAGAAGTACCTGCACGCGCCGCATTCAGGCAAAAACGATCTCGTCACCCTGGACGGTACCCGATACGCTCGTGCCCGGCTCGAACGCGCCAGACAGTATCTGCTGGGCCAGCGGATTTTCGATCCAGCGCTGTATGGCACGCTTCAGAGGCCGTGCGCCATAAACCGGGTCGTAGCCAACCGCGACCAGCTTATCCATCGCCTCGTCGCTCAGCTCCAGGCTCAGATCGCGCTCGGCCAGCCGCTGACGTAGGCGACTCAGCTGAATGTGAGCGATGCCTGCAATCTGTTCTCGTGCCAAAGGATCGAAGACGACCACTTCGTCGATACGGTTGATGAACTCCGGTCGGAAGTGCTGACTCACAGCGTCCATTACGGCGGCGCGCTGGGCATCGGGATCCCCTACCAGCTCCTGGATCTGGCTGGACCCCAGGTTCGAGGTCATCACGATCACGGTGTTGCGGAAGTCCACGGTCCGCCCATGGCTGTCAGTCAGCCGCCCGTCCTCGAGCACTTGCAGCAAGATATTGAACACATCGGGGTGTGCCTTCTCGACCTCATCGAGCAGGACCACCGAATAAGGTTTGCGGCGAACGGCCTCGGTCAGATAGCCGCCTTCCTCGTAGCCTACATAACCAGGCGGGGCTCCGATCAGGCGCGCAACCGAATGCTTTTCCATGAATTCGGACATGTCGATGCGGATCATGGCCTCTTCGGTATCGAAGAGGAACTCCGCCAGCGCTTTGCAAAGCTCGGTCTTGCCCACGCCGGTCGGGCCGAGGAACAGGAAGGAGCCACTGGGGCGATTAGGGTCGGCCAGCCCGGCACGCGAACGACGTACCGCATTGGCAACCGAAACGACAGCCTCGTGCTGTCCTATCACGCGCTGGTGCAGCAGGTCTTCCATCTTCAGCAGCTTGTCGCGTTCGCCTTCGAGCATCTTGGAAACCGGAATGCCGGTCCACTTCGATACGACTTCAGCGATTTCCTCATCGGTCACACGGTTGCGCAACAGCTGGTTCTCGGTCTTGCCATGCTGGTCGACCATCTGCAGGCTGCGCTCCAGATCGGGAATGATGCCGTACTGCAACTCGGCCATCCGCGACAGGTCGCCCTTGCGACGCGCAGCCTCAAGATCGGCCTTGGCCTGCTCGATCTTCTGCTGCATTTGGGCAGAGCCCTGAACCTCGGCCTTTTCGGATTTCCAGATCTCTTCGAGATCGGCGTATTCGCGTTCCAGCTTGACGATTTCCTCATCAAGCTTGGCCAGGCGCTTCTTGGTTGCCTCGTCATCCTCGTTCTTCAGCGCTTCACGCTCGATTTTCAGCTGGATCAGACGTCGATCCAGGCGATCCAGCTCTTCGGGTTTGGAGTCGATCTCCATGCGAATTCGGCTGGCCGCCTCGTCAATCAGGTCGATGGCCTTGTCCGGCAGCTGGCGGTCAGTAATGTAGCGATGCGAAAGCTTCGCTGCGGCAATGATCGCGCCGTCGGTGATGGATACGCCGTGGTGCACTTCATAGCGCTCTTTCAGGCCGCGCAGAATGGCAATCGTATCCTCCTCGCTCGGCTCGTCGACCTGAACACGCTGAAAGCGACGCTCCAGCGCGGCGTCCTTTTCGATGTACTGGCGGTACTCGTCGAGCGTGGTGGCCCCGACGCAGTGCAACTCGCCGCGCGCAAGTGCAGGCTTCAGCATGTTGCCCGCATCCATCGCACCTTCCGCCTTACCGGCGCCAACCATGGTGTGCAGTTCGTCGATAAACAGGATGACCCGGCCTTCCTGCTTGCTCAGCTCGTTGAGCACCGCCTTCAGCCGCTCTTCAAACTCGCCACGGAATTTCGCTCCGGCAATGAGCGAGCCCATGTCCAGCGCCAGCAGCCGCTTGTCCTTGAGCCCGTCCGGCACCTCACCGTTGACGATGCGCTGCGCCAAGCCTTCAACGATCGCAGTCTTGCCCACGCCTGGCTCACCGATAAGCACAGGATTATTCTTGGTGCGCCGCTGCAGAACCTGGATAGTCCGGCGGATTTCATCATCACGTCCGATAACCGGATCAAGCTTGCCGTCCTCTGCCCGCCTGGTCATGTCTACGGTGTATTTATCCAGAGCCTGCCGCGACTCTTCAGCATTGGGGTCGTTGACCGCCTCGCCGCCTCTCAGGTTGCTGATGGCATTCTCCAGCGCCTTCTTGCTCACGCCCTGATCGAGCAGCAATTTGCCCAGACGGGTGCTGCCTTCGAGAGCGGCAAGCAGCACGAGCTCACTGGAAATGTACTGGTCACCCTTTTGCTGCGCGAGACGGTCGGCCTGGTTGAGCAGGCGCGCCAGGTCCTGCGACATGTTCATGTCACCGGTCGGGTTTTGCAGTTTCGGCAACTGATCGAGCTCTTTGCTGAGCGCTTGGCGCAGGCCATTGATGTCGAACCCCACCTGCATCAGCAGCGGCTTGATCGAGCCACCCTGCTGTTCGAGCAGCGCCTGCATGAGATGCAGGGGCTCGATAGATGAATGATCGAAACCAACGGCGATGGATTGGGCATCGGAAAGCGCAAGCTGAAGCTTGCTGGTCAGACGATCGATACGCATGTAATCACCTTTCGAGGTTGGGCAGGCCGGCGTACTGAAACGCACCCTAAACAAAGCCTGCGAGATGCACCTTAGATGAGGTTGATTGCTGGAGATTCAAGCCGAGCAGCTTTGACGCAGATCACCTCGCCCGCTCGTTCCACGCCGTGCAGCAACAGCCGGTTCTTAGCCCAGAGGCGTTCAGACCAGCCAGATCAGGCTGGCGAAGCGCCCCGTAAGCGCGGCACGACGATAGGAGTAGAAGCGAGGATCGCTGACGGTGCAGAAACCGCCGCCATAAACAGCCATAACGCCACAGCCAGCCAGTCGGGTACGAGCGAGCTGGTAGATGTCCGCCATGTAGCGACCCGCGTTTTGACTGGGAGAAAAAGCCTCCGCACAAACGGCATGCCGATTGACGAACGCATCTCGCACTTCCGCTCCGACTTCGAACGCCGTAGGGCCTATTGCAGGACCAAGCCAGGCGATCAGTTGCGGACCGGGAACCCCCATTGCCAAGATCGTCGCCTCGAGCATCCCGGCAGCAAGCCCGCGCCAACCTGCATGCGCAGCCCCAACGCGAGTGCCTTCCGTGTCGGAGAACAAAACCGGCAAGCAGTCAGCGGTAAGTACAGCGCAGGCCACGCCAGGGGTAGCAGTCCAGCAACCGTCAGCCGTTGGGCGGTGTTGCGGATTGGCTTCGACGGCGATGCTGGAATGCACCTGGCTCATCCACGCCGGCTCGCAACCGAGCACCTGCTGCAAGCGTTGTCGGTTGCAGGTTACCGCGAGGGGGTCATCACCAACGTGATCACCCAGATTGAAACTATCGTACGGAGCCAGGCTTTCGCCGCCGCTCCGAGTGGTCACGCACGCACGCACACCTGCAGGCGCCGGCCAGTCGGGGACGATGAAATCCTCAGGCCAGTGGCTCACCCTGTGAATGCCTCACGATCCTGATGCAAGAGCGTGAGCAACCAGACAAAGTCATCCGGCAGAGGCGACTCCCACTTCAACCGCTCACCACTGATTGGATGATCCAGTTCCAGGAAGCGCGCGTGCAACGCCTGACGCGGAAAATCGCGCAGCGTTTGCACCATGGTTGGATTCGCTGCTGGCGGAATTCGGAAGCGCCCGCTGTACAGCGGGTCGCCTACCAATGGATAACCGATGTGGGTCATGTGCACTCGGATCTGGTGCGTGCGACCCGTTTCCAGCTTGACCCGAACGTGAGTGTGCGACCGGAAACGATCGAGCACTCGAAAATGACTGACGGCCGGCTTGCCGCCCTCGACCACCGCCATACGCTGACGCTGCTGGCCGTGGCGCCCGATCGGCGCATCGACCGTGCCGCCAGTGATGATCACACCAATGACTATAGCCTCGTAAATTCGGCTGACGCTGCGCGCCTGCAACTGCTCGACGAGACGGGTCTGCGCCTGCAGCGTCTTGGCGACGACCATCAAGCCGGTCGTGTCCTTGTCCAGGCGATGCACGATGCCGGCACGGGGCACGTTGATCAGACCCGGAACGTGATGCAGCAAGGCGTTGAGCAACGTGCCATCGGCATGGCCTGCAGCCGGATGTACAACCAGCCCGGACGGCTTGTTCAATACCAGGATGTGATCGTCTTCGAAGACGATATCCAGCGGAATGTCCTGAGCAACCCACTCGCCCTGCGCCTGCTGCTCCGCTGAAAGCTCCAGCACAGCGCCCCCATGCACCGTGTCACGCGGTCGCAAGGTTGCGCCATCGACCGTGAGCTGGCCGTCTTTGATCCAGGCAGCGAGACGCGACCGTGAATGCTCCGAGAACAACTGAGCCGCGACTTGATCGAGACGTTGCCCGCCGAGGTCGGTTGGCACCTCGGCACGGAGATGAATGGCCTGGGTGGTAATGCTGGACATAAGTAAGAGCGCTTCAAAGTGTGAGAGGCAACCGTGCGATTCGCGCCGGGTGCGACAGGCGATGGGCCGTGGCAGGCGGGAGGATGGCTGACCAGGTTCGGTCGCATGCTATGCGAGCCGCCATGAGTGTGAGCACAACCTCGACAACGACGCGGGCCGAGCCTTTGGTTTCGGCAACACGCTTGTGTTTAAATACTGCGTCTTTGTCCCGGCCAGCCGGGGCGCCCATCATAACAGGACGGCTCAGCGCAAGACAGCCAGCCGTCACAGGGACGCAAGCCGCCATGCAAGTGAAACACCTGCTGCTGATCGCCATATTCGCCCTTACTGCTGCGTGTTCGTCCAACGAAACCATCAGCGAAAACCTCGGCGAAGCGGAACTGTACCGGCAGGCACAGGCCGACCTGGATAACAAGAGCTTCACCAGCGCCATCAATAAGTTGAAGGCGCTGGAATCCCGCTACCCTTTTGGCCGCTTCGCAGAACAGGCGCAGCTGGAGCTGATTTACGCGTACTACCGCAACACCGAGCCGGAGGCCGCTCGCTCTTCAGCCGAACGTTTCATCCGTCTGCACCCGCAGCATCCCAGTGTCGACTACGCCTATTACCTGAAGGGCCTGGCTTCCTTCGACCAGGACCGCGGCCTGCTGGCGCGCTTTCTGCCACTGGACATGACCAAGCGTGACCCAGGTGCCGCGCGCGATTCATTCAACGAGTTCGCTCAACTGACCGCCCGCTTCCCGAACAGCCGTTACGCGCCAGACGCGAAAGCGCGGATGGTCTATCTGCGTAACCTGCTCGCTGCCAACGAAATTCACGTCGCTGATTATTATTTGCGCCGCCAGGCCTACGTCGCCGCAGCCAACCGCGGCCGGTACGTGGTGGAGAACTTCCAGGGCACGCCTGCCGTCGGCGATGGCCTTGCAGTGATGACTGAAGCTTATCAACGCCTTGGGCTCGATGAGCTTTCGCAGACCAGCCTGGAAACACTCAAACTGAACTATCCAGAACACCCCAGCCTGGAAGATGGCGAGTTCACGCCTCGCGAGCAAGAAGCCGATAACCGCAGCTGGCTGTCTCGTGCCACACTCGGCCTGATCGAAACGGAGAACAAAGCGCCGGACAGCTCGCAATCGAACCGCGATGTGGTGCGTCAGTATGAAAACGCCGCCCGGGATCTGCCGGATGAACTGCGCCCTGTGCTGAGGGAAGCGGAAACCGAAGCTGCAAGAAATGAGCAACGCAACGACCGCTCTTGGTGGAGCTATCTGACCTTTGGCCTTTTCGACTAAGTGCCCTACCGCAGCCTGCCAGGGCGGCAGGCCTACATGGCTTAGCCAGGAAGTAGAAAAATGGGTCTGTTTCGACTGTTGTTCTGGATCATTCTGATTGTTGCGGCGTTCTGGCTATGGCGTCGCCTGACCAGAAAACCCGCAGCTACCAGCAAACCTGAAGAGACCACGGTTACGACGGTCCGCTGCGCCCAGTGCGGGGTGCACCTGCCACAGGCACACGCGCTACAGAGCCATGATCGTTGGTACTGCAGCAAGGCACACCTGGAACAGGACAGCGCGTCGGGTGGGAATTGAACGCCTAACGTTTTTCGGTCACCAGGGCCGCCGAATCCTGCGGCTCTACCATCTCTATCGCGTCGCAGTTGGTCTGGTGCTGGTACTGCTTATCAGCAGCGACCTGCACAGCGATCTGATGCGCATGATCAACCCGGTAGCCTTTGAGTACGGCGCCTGGCTCTACCTGATCATCAACATTCTCGCCGCGGTATTGCTGCAGAACCCCAAGCGCGAACTTCCGGTGCTCGCCCTTGCATTGGTGGACGTCACTCTACTCGCCGCGCTGTTTTACTTTGCCGGAGGCACGCCAAGCGGGATCGGCAATCTGCTGATTATCGCTGTGGCCATTGCCAACATCCTGTTCCACGGGCGTAGTGGATTCTTTATAGCGGCTGTCGCGTCGACCGGCCTGATCTACCTGACCTTCTACCTCAGCCTCAACGACACCGCTGCAAGCAGTCAGTATGTCCAGGCGGCCGCACTCGGCACGCTGTGCTTCGCCGCCGCGCTGCTGGTGCAGGGTCTGACGAGACGACTTCAGGTCAGCGAAACCCTTGCCCGTCAGCGCGCCGAGGAGGTTGCGAACCTCGAGGCGCTGAACGCGCAGATCCTGCAGCGCATGCGAACCGGAATCCTCGTACTCGACCCGCACGAACGTGTACTGCTTGCCAACCAGGGCGCGCTCGAGCTGCTCGGTCAGGACTCCTTGACTGGTGAACGACTGGCCCCGCGTTGCCCGGAGATAATCAAAGGCCTGCAGCGCTGGCGCGAAAACCCAACGCTACGGCCGAGCAATTTCAAGGCGACGCCGGACGGAGCCACCTTGCAGCCGAGCTTCGCTACGCTCCAGCATGGTGTGAAGCAGGACACTCTCGTGTTTCTCGAAGACATCTCGCAGATCGCACAAAAGGCTCAGCAGCTCAAGCTCGCTTCGCTCGGCCGACTGACCGCGAGTATCGCCCACGAGATTCGCAACCCGCTCGGCGCCATCAGCCATGCCGCTCAGCTGCTGCAGGAATCAGAAGTGCTGGACCCGGCGGATCTGCGCCTTACGCAGATCATTCAGGACCATTCGCGGCGCATGAACCTTGTGATCGAGAATGTGTTACAGCTGTCGCGCCGCCGGCAGGCCGAGCCTCAGTTGCTGGACCTGAAGTACTGGGTGCATCGCTTCGCCAGCGAATTTCGCCAGGCACTGCCGTCGCAGCAAACCGTACATGTAGAAACCCAGGGCAGCTCACTGCAAACCCGGATGGACCCTAACCAGTTGATTCAGGTATTGACCAACCTCGCGCAGAACGGCCTGCGCTACAGTGGCCAGAAGCATGGCCAGGCCCAGGTATGGCTGAAGCTCTTTCGCGACGAAGCGAGCGACCTGCCGGTTCTTGAAATCCTCGACGATGGCGCAGGTGTACCACCGGAGCAAGTCCAGAATATATTCGAGCCGTTCTTCACTACCGAGAGCAAAGGCACCGGACTAGGGCTATATATTTCACGTGAGCTCTGCGAAAGCAATCAGGCACGCCTGGATTACCGTGAACGAGACGAAGGGGGCAGCTGCTTTCGCATCGTCTTTGCTCATCCGCGCAAGCTGAGCTGAGTCCGCCGAGGCGGCACCGGTCACACATCGGCTATAGCCGCGGTACAAGGCAGGTCATGTAGCGTTAACATTATGGGCCTGCATCCTCCATGTCGAAGACCGAGACCATGACCGCCCGCCAGAAAGCACTGATCATCGATGACGAACCCGATATCCGTGAGCTCCTGGAGATTACGCTTGGGCGCATGAAGCTGGATACCCGTAGCGCGCGCAATCTGAAGGAAGCTCGGGAGTGCCTGGCCCGCGAGCACTACGATCTTTGCTTGACCGACATGCGCCTACCCGACGGTTCCGGCCTCGAACTGGTCCAGTTCATCCAGCAACAGTACCCGCAATTGCCAGTGGCCATGATCACCGCCTATGGCAGTCTCGATACCGCCATTGGCGCGCTCAAGGCCGGCGCTTTCGACTTTCTGACCAAACCGGTCGATCTCGGCCGACTGCGCGAACTGGTCAACACCGCACTGCGTCTGCGCAACCCGAACCCCAACGAGCTGACGGTCGACAGCCGCTTGCTGGGCGCCTCTCCGCCGATGAATGTGTTACGCAAACAGATCGGCAAGCTCGCTCGCAGCCAGGCACCGGTCTATATAAGCGGTGAGTCCGGCAGTGGCAAGGAACTGGTTGCTCGGCTGATCCATGAACAAGGTGCGCGCCATGAACAGCCGTTCGTTCCGGTCAACTGCGGGGCGATCCCCTCGGAGCTGATGGAAAGCGAATTCTTCGGGCACAAGAAAGGCAGCTTCACCGGAGCGATGGAAGACAAGCCGGGCCTGTTCCAGGCAGCCAACGGCGGGACGCTGTTTCTCGACGAAGTGGCTGACCTTCCATTGCCAATGCAGGTGAAACTGCTACGAGCGATCCAAGAAAAGGCGGTGCGCTCGGTTGGCGGTGCGAAGGAAGTCGTGGTCGATGTGCGGATTCTCTGCGCCACCCACAAGGATCTGGCCAGCGAAGTCACAGCGGGCCGCTTTCGCCAGGATCTCTACTATCGATTGAACGTAATCGAGTTGCGCGTCCCCCCCTTGCGTGAACGCCGAGAGGACATCGCTCAGCTAGCAGAGGTCATGCTTCGCCGCCTCGCCCAGGAATGCGGCGACACGCCGGCCCGGCTGCAACCTGATGCATTGGCAAAACTGCAGAGCTATCGGTTTCCGGGCAATGTTCGCGAACTTGAAAACATGCTTGAGCGCGCTTACACACTCTGCGAAGGCGATGAGATCAAACCCAGCGACCTCCGTCTTTCCGATGCTCCAGGCATGCCAGAGAACGGCGAAGCCAGCCTGGCCCAGATCGACAATCTTGAAGACCATCTGGAGGATGTCGAACGCAAGTTGATCATGCAGGCGCTGGAAGAAACCCGCTGGAACCGCACCGCAGCTGCACAGCGGCTTGGGCTGTCGTTCCGATCCATGCGATATCGTTTGAAGAAACTAGGACTGGATTGAGCATCCTGACCGCGACCCCGCAGGGTCGCGGCTGCCCATCATCCCTGCGACAGCAGGTTGCGTAGATCGATAACCGCCGCATTCGCGCGCGAAATATAGTTCGCCATCACCAAAGAATGATTGGCCAGTACACCGTAGCCGCTACCATTGAGCACCATTGGGCTCCATAGCGGTTCCTGTGCAGCTTCAAGCTCTCGAATGATCTGCCTGACGCTGATCGCCGCATTCTTTTTCGCCAGCACGTCGGCAAAGTCCACTTCGATTGCACGCAGTAGATGCGACAAGGCCCAGGCCTGCCCGCGCGCCTCGTAGAACACATTGTCGATCTGGAACCAGGACGTCTCGACGCGCTCCTCCTCGACGACCTGCCTTACGCCTTCGCGCTCGAGTTCCGGCGCCATCTGCCCGTCCAGACGCACGCGGCCAACACTGGCTGAGAGGCGCTGGGACAGCGAGCCCAACCGAGTCCCAACGTCGCCCAGCCAGTTGTTCAGGTTGTCGGCGCGAGAATAGAACTGAGCCTTTGCGGCCGGATCGCTCAGGCGTACCAAATAGCGATTGAGGTAGCGGATACCGTTACGGTATTCCGACTCGCTTGCCGGAAGGGCCCAACTGCGATTATCGAAGTTGAACAGCGGTTCGGCTTTGGACAGATCCGGATCTTCCGTGGACTGAGACTGCGAGCGCGCAAAGTCCTTGCGAAGGGCGCGGCTGAGGTCGCGAACCTGAACGAGCACGCCGTATTCCCAGCTTGGCATGTTGTCCAGCCAAAGACCGGGAGGCGCGATGTCATTACTCAGATAGCCGCCTGGCTTGTCGAGCAACGTGCTGGCAACCTCTTTGAGGGTTTCGACGGTCGTGTAACCGTTGACGATCTGCTGCTGCGACGCCTCGGCTGCTTGCCGGACATGCTGCTGTACCGGGAAACGGTCAGGCTCTGAGCTCCAGTACCACCCCACCAAAAGGGCAACGAACAGGTAGAGCCCGAGCAACAGAGCGAGCCCCAGCAATAGCGGATTGCGATTCGTCCCATCCGCTCTGGCCGAGTGTCCCGATGAGCCGAGGCGGCCGAAGCGATTCTTCCAATCCAACATAGGCGTCAGTCCTTCTCTTTATAAATTCAAAGATTCGATCGCCGGTCACGCAGAGCGTACGGCATGTGAACCACTATAACGCAGCCGGTCGAGGGCAAGCCTCATAATGAGAACCAGAGCGCCTATGCGGTACCTTTGTGCAATACCGATAGGTGGTAGCATTACGCCACCGCAGTGGCCTCTGGGAGCACTGCCGCAGCGGGTCAGGGAACGGGACATGTCGGACCAAGAAGAACTCAAACAGCACTTCGCACAACGGGTCATTCATCAGGCTCGGGAGGTGCTCGAGGTCTGGCAGCAACTGCAACGCAGCGAATGGAACGAGGCTTGCCGGTCTGCGCTGGCTGACGCCAATCATCGTTTGCGAAAATTTGCCGAGCGCTTTGACCAGATCGAACATCGAGCGCTCGCGCTTGGGATCGAAGATTGCCTGGGCGATATCAGTGATAACCGCGGGCGGCTGTCGAGCGACACCATTGCCACCCTAAGCCAGCTGATCTACCGGCTAGCCCGTACAGGCCTGCGGCACGGCGATCCCCGAGGGCAGTCCGCCTACGTACCGCCGCTGAGCAAACCCGTTTACATTGCGCTGGTAGACCATGAGCGTGCACAGCATGTCGTGCGCCAGCTCGAGTTCTTCAGCATGAATGCGCAAGCCTTCGCCAGTGATAGCGACTTTCGTGCGGCAATGCATGAGCGGCATCCGGCGGCGATCGTCATGGATGTCGACTTCAACGGCCCCGGTGAGGGATTGCATCTTGCCGAACGCATTCAGCAAGGGTTGGAAGAAAAGTTGCCGCTGATCTTTTTCAGCCATCAGGAAACCGACACGCCGATGCGACTGGCGGCCGTTCGCGCCGGGGGGCTCGATTTCTTCACAGGCACCATCGATGCCTCGTGTCTCTTGGAAAAAATCGAGATATTCACGCGTACCGCCCACTATGAACCCTTCCGCGTTCTGATCATCGACGACTCTCGAGCTCAGGCGACGCACACCGAAAGGGTCTTGAACAATGCGGGAATCATTACCCAAACGCTCAATGAACCGATCCAGGCAATCACCTACCTGGCGGAGTTCCAGCCGGATCTGATCATTCTCGATATGTACATGCCTGAGTGCATGGGCACGGAGCTGGCCAAAGTAATCCGGCAGCATGAGCGCTACGTCAGCGTACCCATCATCTATCTCTCGGCCGAAGACGACCTGGACAAGCAACTCGACGCCATGAATGAAGGTGGCGATGACTTTCTGACCAAGCCGATCAAACCCAGCCACCTGATCGCTACGGTGCGCACCCGCGCCGAGCGAGCCCGCAGCCTGAAAGCCAGGATCGTCAGAGACAGCCTGACCGGCCTTTACAACCATACGCATAGCCTGCAATTGCTCGAAGATGCCAGCTCCCGTGCTCGCCGTGACGGGCAACCGCTGTGCTTCGCAATGATCGATATCGACCACTTCAAGAAGGTCAACGATACCTATGGCCACCCGATGGGAGATCGGGTGATCAAAAGCCTCGCACTGTTTCTCAAGCAACGCCTGCGAAAGACCGACCATATCGGCCGCTACGGTGGTGAAGAATTTGCGGTAGTCATGCCCGACACCACTGTGCAGAACGCCGCCAAGGTGCTTAACGATATCCGCGAGCGATTTGCCGAAATTCGCTATCCGGCACAGCCAGTCGACCTGACCTGCACGTTCAGCTGCGGCATCGCCGAGCTGACGCCTAACGCAGACACCAAATTGCTGACTCAACAGGCGGACGAGGCGTTGTACATCGCCAAGCACGCGGGTCGGAACCGCGTAAAAACGTTACGGCCGTCACAGGACTGACATCAAACCGCCATATCTTTTAGCCTCCAGAACTCCCGGAGGCCAGGATGCGCCTGAAGTCCATTACCACGCTGAACACCGTACTGCTCGTCGCCATCTGCTTCGCTCTGGGCGCAACGCTATGGTGGTCTGAGCGAGCGCTGCAGCGTCCATACCAGCTGATGGGACAATACCTGAGCCTTTCCCAGCGCTTTCAGCAGCGTGTCGCCGACGATATTCAGGTCTACCTGAGCGGCGGCGACACCGTGCGTCACAAAGCCGCCCTGACTGAACTGGAGGGGCTTGCAGCAGATGTGAGCGCCCTGCCCGGTCCATTCGGCAACCGTCTACAGCCGAGTCTGGAACAGCTTCACCAATTCGTCGCGACTGATCTGCTCGCTGCCGGCAAGCTGGCTGGGGATCCTCAAGGCCTGCTATTGCAGGCTGAACGTGAGATAGCAGGCTCGCTGGAACAACTGCATCGCTATGCAGACCAAGGGCAGCTCGAAGCGGCCACCCAGTACCAGCAGCCCCTGTTCGAAGCGAGCCGGCAACTCCTTCGCCTTAGCCATGCGCGGGCCAAGCTCACATCGAGCGGCGAGGCCGAACTGGCGACCGAGGTGGAGCAAGCACTGCAAGCGATAGCAAAGGAGGCGAAGGCGCTCGAACCTCTGCCTCTGCTCGGCGTCGAGAGTGAGCAAAAGTCCGGCGCGAGCACCTTCGCTGCGCTACTGGATCTCGACGAGCAAGCCCCAGCACAGGCTGCTGAAGATAAAGGCATCGCCCTCAAGCGCGAGCTGTCCAGCCTCCTTACGCGTTATCCGGGGGAGCTGCAGCGCACGCGAGGGCTGATCGAGCAACGCCTGAAGCTCAAAGCCAGTACCGAGCAGAAAGTAGCGACCCTACAAACAGCACTCGATGACCTTGAGCCAGAGATCCGCGCTGAACATGGCCGTATTCAGTTCGAAGTGCGGCTGATCCAAGGCACCATCATCGCATTGATTCTTTTGGTCGCCCTCGCTATCGACCGTCTGCAACGCCAATTGACACGCTCTTTAGGCCAACTGGCTCCAGCGCTCTCCGCCTGGGCCAGCGGCGATTTCGAAAACTCCATCGAACTCAGCTCCAAAACGCCTGAACTGATCGAAATCGGCGCATCGCTCAATCAGCTACGCAGCTACCTGCTCACGCTTGTCGGCACGCTGCGCCAGCATGCCCTGGAGGTCACTGGAAACAGCCAGAGCCTGGCGGACTTGAGCAATGACCTGCACCGAGGTGCCAGCCGTCAGAGCACCGACACCGCACAGATCAGGGACGCGCTTGGTGAACTGGAGGCCACCATTCAGGATGTCGCCACCAGTGCTGACCAGACAGCGGAGGCCGGACGTGCTGCGGGCCACGCCGTAACCCAGGGGCAGCAAGTCATCGGCAGAAGCCTGACCGGGCTGCATGGCCTGGTTAGCGAAGTGCAAAGTAATGCTTTGGCAGTTGAACGCCTGGCTGACGAAACCGCGACAATCGGTAAAGTGCTCACCGTCATTCGCTCGATCGCAGAGCAGACCAACCTGCTGGCACTGAATGCAGCGATCGAGGCTGCGAGAGCTGGCGAGCAGGGTCGAGGTTTTGCCGTCGTCGCTGATGAGGTACGCACCCTGGCGCAACGCACCAGCGGAGCAACCGAAGAGATCCAACTGCTGATTGGCAGTTTGCAAACCGCGGCCCATCAATCGGTGCAAGCCATGCGCGCTCAGGTCGTACACGCCGAAGAAACAGCTCAACTGGCCGAGACGGCAGATTCAGCGCTGAACCAGATCGTGGCAACCATCGGCTCCATAGAACAGATGGCCGCACAAATTGCGCTGGCCACCGCCCAGCAAAGCGGAGCCGTCAGCGAAATCCGCGGTCACAGCGAGCGTATCCATCAGCTCGGAGATAGCAACTTGAATCACATCAGTCGTGGCCGCAAACAGAGCGAACAGATGTTGCACCTGGCAAGCGAGCTGAACCAGGCGACACTCGCCTTCAAGGGCTGAATACGGCCTGAACGAAGCGCTGGCGTGCCAGGATCGATTCAGTCATCGATCACCGAGGCACCGCGGGACGCTGGGAAGGTTTACGGCCCTTCGCAGCAGGCTTGCCACCGCCAGCTGCAGCCTTACGCCGCGCTTCTGCTGCAGCCTTGGCTTCCTCACGCTTGTCCCACGCATTACCGTCGTGACTTCTCGGCGGCAAACCATTGTGCTGGGTAAGTATCTTGCCCCCCTGCCCGGCCTTCTTGCTGCCGACCGGCGTAGAGTTCTTGCGACGGGCGCTTTGATAGCCCTCGGTCGCAGGCTGGTGCGCCGGGATCAGCTGATTCTTGCCATTGCCGATCAGATCGGCGCGGCCCATGCGCTGCAGAGCTTCACGCAGCATCGGCCAGCCCTTGGGATCGTGATAGCGCAGAAAGGCCTTATGGAGGCGACGCTGCTCCTCACTCTTGACGATAGGGACACCTTCACTCTTGTAGGTCACCTTGCGCAGCGGGTTTTTGCCACTGTGATACATCGCCGTGGCGCTAGCCATCGGTGATGGATAGAACGCCTGGACCTGGTCGGCGCGGAAACCATTGGCTTTCAGCCACAGCGCGAGGTTCATCATGTCCTCGTCAGTGGTGCCGGGGTGTGCCGCGATGAAGTACGGGATCAGGTACTGCTCCTTGCCCGCTTCCTTCGAGTACTTGTCGAACATCCGCTTGAATTTGTCGTAGCTGCCGATCCCCGGCTTCATCATCTTGTCCAGCGGGCCGCGCTCGGTATGCTCCGGCGCGATTTTCAGGTAGCCGCCAACGTGATGGGTCACCAGCTCTTTCACATACTCCGGTGATTCGACAGCCAGGTCGTACCGCAACCCGGATGCGATCAGAATCTTCTTCACTCCCGGCAGAGCACGCGCTTTGCGGTAGAGCTCGATCAGCGAGCTATGGTCGGTGTTGAGGTTTTCGCAGATGCCAGGATAGACGCAGGACGGCTTGCGGCAGTGCTGTTCGATTTCCGTGCTTTTGCAGGCGATGCGGTACATGTTGGCAGTCGGTCCACCGAGGTCCGACACCACGCCAGTGAACCCCGGCAGCTTCTTCATCTCTTCGATCTCATGCAGGATCGACTCATGGGAGCGATTCTGAATGATCCGACCTTCGTGCTCGGTGATCGAACAGAAGGTACAGCCGCCGAAGCAGCCGCGCATGATGTTCACTGAGAAGCGAATCATGTCATAGGCGGGGATCTTCTCGCCGCCATAGGAGGGGTGCGGCACGCGCGCGTAGGGCGAAGCGAAGACGTAATCCATCTCTTCGGTGGTCAGCGGGATCGGCGGTGGATTGAGCCAGATGTCGTGATCCCCATGGCGCTGCACCAAAGCGCGCGCGTTCCCTGGATTAGTTTCCAGATGCAGCACGCGATTGGCATGGGCATAGAGCGCCGGATCGTTACGAACCTTCTCGAACGACGGCAGACGGATGACGGTCCGCTCCCGCTCGATCTTCGGGTTCGGCAAGAGCTGTACGACCTTGGCCTCGTTAGGGTCTTCGACCGGCCCCTTCTCCTGCTCGATGGCACAAGCCTGAAGATCCTGAGTATTTACATAAGGATTGATGATCTTGTCGACCTTGCCCGGACGGTCAATACGGGTGGAGTCGATCTCGAACCAGCCCTCTGGCGCGTCACGGCGAATAAACGCGGTGCCGCGCACGTCGGTGATCTGATCAACGGTCTCACCGCGCGCCAGGCGTTGCGCCACTTCGACGATGGCCCGCTCGGCATTGCCGTACAGCAGGATGTCCGCGGTGGCGTCCATCAGGATGGAACGGCGCACCTTGTCCTGCCAGTAGTCATAATGGGCGATGCGGCGCAATGAAGCCTCGATACCGCCGAGCACCACGGGGGTGTCCGTGTAGGCTTCCTTGCAGCGCTGGCTGTAGACCAGACTCGCCCGATCAGGGCGTTTGCCGGCTTGCCCGCCTGGGGTATAGGCGTCATCCGAACGAATCTTGCGATCAGCCGTATAGCGATTGATCATCGAGTCCATGTTGCCCGCGGCGATGCCAAAAAACAGATTTGGCTGGCCGAGCTTCATGAAATCGTCTTTGCTCTGCCAGTTTGGCTGGCTGATGATGCCGACGCGAAACCCTTGGGCTTCCAGCAGGCGACCAATGATTGCCATACCGAACGACGGATGGTCGACGTAGGCGTCCCCGGTCACGATGACGACATCGCACGAATCCCAGCCGAGCTGATCCATCTCCTCCCTGCTCATGGGCAGGAACGGCGCCGGACCGAAACATTCGGCCCAGTACTTGGGATAGTCGAACAGGGGCTTGGCTGCGTGCATGGCTAGAAACCGGGGCAACGAAAACGGGCGCGGAATATAGCACAAAAAATGATCAGGAAGGCCGACTGTGTTGGTCGGCTTTTATCAACGCGGCTCAGGCGAAACGGCGCTTAACCGTTGATATAACGCCGCGGTACGCGCTGGGTCACCTTGGTCAGAAGCTCGTAACCGATGGTGCCGCAGGCCTGCGCCAGCCCGTCGATCGTAATGGATGTACCCCAAAGCTCCACGGCATCGCCAAGGTCGGCCTGCGGCAGATCAGTGATATCGACTGCGAGCATGTCCATCGAGACCCGGCCCGCCAGAGGTATATGCTTTCCATGGATCGCCACGCAGGTCCCAGGCGGCGCCGAACGTGGATAGCCATCGGCATAACCACAACTGACCGTGGCGATACGCGAAGGGCGCTGGGCTACCCAACTGGCGCCATAACCCACACTCTCTCCCACCGGAACCTCGCGAATCGCGATAATCGATGCGGTCAGTGCCATGACTGGTTTGAGGCCCAGCGTTTCAGCGCTCAGCTCGGCGAACGGCGAAGCACCGTAGAGCATGATCCCAGGACGCAGCCAGTCCATGTGCGCAGCAGGCATCGTCAATACAGCGGCGGAATTGGCGAATGAGCGGCTGTCGAACTCGAGATCCATCAGGCCTGAAAACTGCTCCACTTGAATCTCGTTAAGCGGGTGTTCACGCTCATCGGCACAGGCGAAGTGGCTCATAAGATTCAGTTCTGCAACCTGCGTTGCGCCTTGCAGACGAGTATGGGCGCGGCGCAAAGCATCGGCGCTAAAGCCTAGCCGGTGCATACCGGAGTCGAGCTTCAGCCAGACGTTCAGAGGCCTCTCGATTGTTGCAGCCAGCAGCTCGTCCAGCTGAGCTTCGCCTTGAACGGCAACGTCTAACCCAAGCTCGGCCGCTGCGACATATTCACTTGGCTCGAAACAGCCTTCGAGCAGCAGCAGCCTCGTGCTCGCGTCGACGGACCGGACCTGTTCCGCCTCTTCCAGCGACGCCACGGCAAAGCCGTCAGCCAGCCCTCGAAGGCACTCAACGGCCATGGGCGAACCGTGTCCATAGGCATTGGCTTTGACTACCGCGAACGCTTTGCGCCCTGGAGCACACTGTTTGGCCAGCTGATAGTTGTGACGAAGCGCAGCAAGATCGACCGTAGCAACCAGGGGACGCATGAAAAACCCTTCAGTACAGGAGTGATTCGCTATTGTCCGGCGCTTTACTTCAGGCCTGCAAGCGGCTGGGCTGATACTGGTTACTCGTCGTCAAACTGGTAGCTGCCAGGCGCCAGGTTTTCGAAACGCGAGTATTTGCCAAGAAACGCAAGTCGCGTAGTTCCGATCGGGCCGTTACGCTGTTTGCCGATGATAATTTCGGCCACGCCCTTGTATTCCGTTTCGGGGTGATACACCTCGTCCCGGTAGACGAACATGATGATGTCAGCGTCCTGCTCGATAGCCCCGGATTCGCGAAGGTCCGAGTTGACCGGACGCTTGTTGGGCCGCTGTTCCAAGGAGCGATTGAGCTGCGATAGCGCAATCACGGGACAGTTGAACTCCTTGGCCAGCCCCTTCAGCGAGCGGGAGATCTCGGAGATTTCATTGGTCCGGTTGTCGCCACTGGAGCCAGGTATCTGCATCAACTGCAGGTAGTCGACCATGATCATCCCGATTTCGCCATGCTCACGCGCCAGACGTCGCGTCCGCGCACGCATCTCCGATGGCGAAATACCTGCGGTGTCGTCTATGAACAGCTTACGGTCATTGAGCAGGTTTACTGCCGAAGTCAGCCGCGGCCAATCGTCGTCGCTGAGCTTGCCGGTCCGCACCTTGGTCTGATCGATGCGCCCCAGTGAGGCGAGCATACGAATGACGATTGAGTCGGCAGGCATCTCGAGCGAGAACACCAGGATAGCCTTGTCAGAACGCAGCACGGCGTTCTCCACCAGATTCATCGCGAAGGTCGTCTTGCCCATCGATGGACGGCCGGCGACGATGATCAGATCGGCGGCCTGCAAACCACTGGTGGCTTCGTCCAAATCAGTGAAGCCAGTCGAAAGCCCCGTAATTGCCTCGCCGGCGTTGAACAGCGAGTCGATCCGGTCGATGGCTTTGACCAGAATGTCATTGATGCCTATCGGCCCGCCGGTCTTGGGCCGTGCCTCGGCGATCTGGAAAATCAGCCGCTCGGCTTCGTCGAGGATTTCTTCCCCCGTACGTCCCTGAGGTGCGTAGGCACTGTCGGCAATCTCGTTACTGATACCAATGAGCTGGCGCAGAGTGGCCCGCTCACGAATGATCTGCGCGTAGGCCTTGATGTTTGCAACCGAGGGGGTGTTCTTGGCAAGTTCCCCCAGATAAGCCAGCCCGCCGACCTGGGGCAGATGACCTTCTTTGTCCAGCTGCTCGGATAGCGTCACCACATCGAATGGGGAGTTGCGCTCGGCGAGGGTAAAGATCGCACGGAAGATGAGTCGGTGATCGTGGCGATAGAAGTCACCGTCCGATACCTGATCCAGGACGCGCTCCCACGCATTGTTGTCCAGCATCAAGCCGCCCAGCACGGCCTGTTCGGCCTCGATGGAATGTGGCGGCACCTTGAGCGCTGCGGTTTCCAGGTCGTACTGCTGGGGCACACTGATGTCGTTCATGGCTCTCGGAATTCTTTGGCATTCAGAAAAACAAAGGGCACGTTCCACTCGCATGGAAACGTGCCCGATGGTAACCGTCAGGCACCAGGGGTGCCAGACGATAGCCGGTATCAGCCAGCGATCACGATCAGCTTAACGGTCGCTTCAACGTCGGTGTGCAGATGCACAGCAACATCGTACTCACCAACCTGACGGATGGTGCCGTTTGGCAGACGGATTTCGCTCTTCGCTACTTCCACGCCAGAGGCTGTCAGCGCGTCAGCGATGTCGTGAGTACCGATGGAACCGAACAGCTTGCCCTCATCGCCTGCAGTAGCAGTGATGGTGACTTCCAGTTCAGCCAGCTGAGCAGCGCGAGTTTCGGCAGAAGCCTTACGCTCGGCGGCAGCTTTTTCCAGATCGGCACGGCGAGCTTCGAACTCAGCAATGTTGGCCGGAGTTGCAGCAGTAGCCTTGCGCTGCGGCAGCAGATAGTTGCGGCCATAACCAGACTTGACGTTTACCTTGTCGCCCAGGTTGCCCAGGTTTGCGACTTTTTCCAGCAGGATGACTTCCATTTGAGTCTTACCTCTTTAACTTAACCTTCACCGTTCGCAGGTCCCGCATCGTCATCACGAGATGCCCGACCGCGAAAATCAAACAAGCTGTCGACAATGGCCACAACGGCCAGTAACGGATAAATCAATTGCATGAACAGCACCAGCGTGACGTAGAGCCCCACCAGCCAGAACCGTGACATCCGGTTCCTTGCCACCAGTCCGTGCACCAGCGCGATGCCCGCAAACACCAGCGGAACACTGCACAGCGGTGCCAACATAGCCACCTGCACACCGAAACTTGGTCCCAGCAGCATGCCCAGCAACAACACCATCGCAGGCAAAGGCGAAAAGCGCAGTGACCGGAACTCGTGACCGAAGCCGCCTGGGTTGTACAGCAATGCCTGCCAGTATCGCCCGAGCATCAAACTGAGCAGTGTCGTGATCTGCAGCAGCCCTGCCAACAAACCGGTCAACACCGGCGCCAGCAACGCTCCCAACCGCGCTTGCTCTTCAACCGAAAGTTGCTGATAGGCGTCCGACAGCATGTCGGGCAGCACTTTCTGCAATTCGGTAGCGAGTGCCGCGATTGGCTCGCCGAAAACCATCCCCAGCGCCCAGGCGTACAACAGCCCGAGCCCTACGCTGCACAGCATCACACGAGCCCAGGAGCTCTGGTTGCGCAACAACAGCGCCAACCCGAACGCCCCCAGCAGTACCAGCAGCGTTCGCGGATCTCCGAAGTACCACCAGACCAGGGCGGGCAACAGAGCCCATCCCAACACGCCCAGCGCATCACTCAACCCGCGACGCAGCAACACCAGGCTTCCTGCCGCAGCAGACAGCCAGAACAACATCGGCAGCGCTGCAGAGCCAGCCACTACAACTATCGCCTGCATACGTCCGCGCATGATGAACTCAGCCAGGGCGCGCATGCGATCTATCCTTTACGTTTGTCTAACAGTTCGATTAACGGCCGTGGCTGTCGGTGTAGGGCAGCAGGGCCAGGAAGCGGGCGCGCTTGATAGCGGTAGCCAGCTGGCGCTGATAGCGTGCTTTGGTTCCGGTGATACGGCTAGGAACGATCTTGCCGGTTTCGGAAATGTAGGCTTTCAGCGTGTTGAGATCCTTGTAATCGATCTCTTTCACGTTTTCTGCAGTGAAACGGCAGAACTTACGACGACGGAAAAAACGTGCCATGAAATAGGCTCCTCAATAGGTCCGTGGATTACTCGTCAGCGTTGTTGTCGCGGCTGTCGCTGTCACTGTCATTTTCATTGGCAGAGTCAGATTCAGGGCGATCACGACGCTCACGGCGCTCGCTACGGTTTTCCTCAGCCTTCAGCATCTCGGACTGTTCAGTCACGGCTTCGTCGCGACGGATGACCAGGTTACGGATGACGGCGTCGTTGTAACGGAAGTTGTCTTCCAGCTCAGCCAGTGCCTTGCCGCTGCACTCGACGTTCAGCATCACGTAGTGAGCCTTGTGAACGTTGTTGATGGCATAAGCCAGCTGACGACGACCCCAGTCTTCCAGGCGGTGGATCTTGCCACCGTCTTCTTCGATCAGCTTGGTGTAACGCTCCACCATGCCGCCAACCTGCTCGCTCTGGTCGGGGTGGACCAGAAAGATGATTTCGTAATGACGCATTGTTGCTCCTTACGGGTTGCAGCCTGCCGCACAACGCGGATCAGGCAAGGAGTGAATCAGTTATGTTGACTTGCCAGCCAGAGAGGCGCGCAAACGCCTGCCATCCGGGCAAGGGGCGCAATTCTAGAGAAGGCCGGACATCCACGCAAGGTGAACTGGCGAATATTTAACCAGCCACCAACTATCCTCGCCCGGCGATGGTCCGCTCGGCCTGAATGCTGTCGAGCAACGATCTGACCTGGTGGATATCGTAGGGTTTGAGCATCGTGCGCAGGTCATCAAGTCCGACCTCGCGCGCGTCGACCGAATAGCCCGATGCGATTACTACGCTCAGTTGCGCATCACGTGCCCTGGCCTGACGCACCAGATCAATTCCGCTCATGCCAGCAAGACCCACATCGGTCAGCAACACATCGAAGCGGCTTTTCGCGAGCTGCTCCAGCGCAGCCTCGGCCGACTCGCAGAGGCTGACCTCGTGCCCAAGCTCTTCCATCACTTCGCCGGTAAGCATTCGCAGCGTAGGGTCGTCCTCGACGAACAGAATCTTCAGCCCTGACGACCCAGCTGCGTCTGTCTGCTCGACGGAAGGTGAGCCCGAATCCCGCTGTGTAGACTGCGCGCTGGCGCGAGCACCTTCTTCTCCAAGCGCAACACGGCTTGGCAGGTAGACTCGCACTGACGTGCCGTGACCTTCGTTGCTTTCCAGCACCACAAAGCCACCGCTCTGCTTAACGAAGCCATAAACCATACTCAAACCGAGGCCGGATGCGTTCGTGTCCTTGCGCGTGGTAAAGAATGGCTCGAACGCCCGCTCGAGCGTTTCCGGGGGCATACCCTCCCCTTCATCGATAACCGAGAGCTCGACGTACGGACCGGCCTCGGTTCCAGGTTGTCCGGCTAGCTGGACCTCATCGAGCGTACGGTTACGCAAGCGCAGACAAAGAGAACCGCCATTCACCATCGCATCACGGGAATTGACGGCCAAGTTGAGAATGGCTGCCTGCAGATTACCCACATCGGCAAATACAGGCCAAAGGTAAGGTTCGACGTCAATTTCAACCTGCACTGCGCGCCCCAGGGCCCCGTTGAGCAACTCGCTCATCTGCCCGAGCAGGTCGCCGATATCGACTGACTGCGGCTGCAATGGCTGGCGACTGGCGAAAGCCAACAGTTGCGACGCGAGACGAGCACCCTTCTCCACCCCTCCGACGGCGGACTCGAGCCGCCTCTGCGCTGTCTCATCCGCGCTCAGATTGCGACGCAACAGTTGCAGGTTGCCGCCGATGATTTGCAGCATATTGTTGAAATCATGCGCGATACCACCAGTGAGCTTGCCGACGGCTTCGAGTTTCTGCGCCTGCATCAAAGCCGCCTGGGCGACGCGGCGCTCTGACTCACTGTCGAGCAGTTCACGGGTACGCTCGCGCACGAGCTCCTCCAGACGCTCCCGGTGCTCGCGCAACTCTTGCTGGCTGCGATGCTGCTCGGTGACATCGCTGCCAAGCACGAAGATCCCGGATGTTCGTCCATCTCGCTCGACGATCGGCTGAAAGACGAAGTCGACGTAGACCTCTTCCGGCTCGGCATTTGGTCGACGCTGCAACAATGCCCGCATGTCTCGGCCGAGATAGGGCTCACCTGTGCGGTATACCTGATCGAGCAGGGCAACGAAGGCCTGCCCTTCCAATTCAGGCAGCCCTTCACGCACCGATTTGCCTATCAGGTTTCGGTGCCCGGTGAGCTGCTGGTAGGCTTCATTGACCAGTTCAAAAACGTGCTCCTCGCCTCGGAGAAAGCAGACAAAACCAGGCGCCTGTGCAAATAGCTGGCGCAGCTGATTGCCTTCGTCCTGAATCGAACGCGCACGTGAAATGATTGAGGCTTCGACTTGCTGCGTGGGCTGGCCAGACGATTCGGCCGCACGCACGGAATCCTTGAGCGATTGCAGTTCAGAGATATCAACGGTGTGCTGGAGGATTGCATAGACTTCACCATGCTCGTCGAGCAACGGCGTGTGGGTTGCGCTCCAGTATCGATCCTCGTAGACAGTGCCAGTGCTGGAATTGACCTCGATCGAGTAACGAATCACCGGCAGAGTGTCTACCGCCTTGTTGTGCAGGACTCGACCAAACGACTCAAGCAGCTCCTCGACATGAGTCGACTCCGGAAATTGCGGATCGGCAGCAAATGCATCCTGAATACGACGGCCCACAATTTCCTCGAGGCTTCGCGCAGTCAGCTTCAGGAAGGCTGCGTTCGCATCCAGGATCACCAGATCGCGGTCGAGCAGCAGATAGGCATTTGGCGAAACCTTGAACAGAGCCTCGAACGACGGGCGTTGCGACATACCACCTCCATGATGCGAGCCTGGCGCTGGCAGCGATCAAACGCCGGCGCCGGGGCTAACCCGACGCTCAACCAAACAAAAAAAGTGACGGCTCGAGCGTCAGATTCAGAACGGACAGTTGACCGCGACAAGGACGATCCGTTTCCGTCCGGGACCAAGCCTTGACAGGTGAAACGCAGCGAATGACGACTAGCTGGCAGAACTGGCCGAACGACGCTGGCGGCGCGCCTCGAACAAACAGACTCCCGTGGCCACGGAGACGTTGAGACTGCTTACGCTGCCACCCATGGGCAACCGCACCAGAAAATCGCAGTGCTCACGCGTCAGACGTCGCATGCCTTTGCCCTCGGCGCCCATCACCATGACGATTGGCCCACTGAGGTCCTGATCATAGATTTCCTGATCGGCCTCCCCGGCAGTACCAACGATCCACAGGCCGCGTTGCTGCAGTTTCTCCAAGGTCCGCGCGAGATTGGTAACAGCCACAAGCGGGATAACTTCAGCGGCGCCACACGCAACTTTTCGTACCGTGGCATTCAGTGTCGCCGACTTGTCCTTGGGAATGATCACCGCCAATGCGCCGGCCGCATCGGCGGTACGCAGACAGGCCCCAAGATTATGCGGGTCTGTAACACCGTCGAGCACGAGCAACAACGGGGCCTCTTCGGTGCGATCGAGCAATTCCTCGAGCATCGCGTCGCCCCAAACCTGGCTCGGACTCACATCAGCAATCACACCCTGATGCACGCCCTCGACCCAAGCATCCATCTCGCGCCGTTCGCACTGCCCAACGCGCACCTTCGAATCGTGGGCTAGCTGCAGCAACGTCTGCACGCGCGGATCGTCACGCCCTTCTGCCAACCAGATCTGCTTGACTCGCTTGGGGTGGTGGCGAAGCAGCGCCTCGACGGCGTGCACGCCGTATACCTTTTCGAGATCGCTCATGACTTGGCCTTGCGCTTACGCGGTGCGCCCTCGGGCTTTGCCGCGTCCTTGCCTGCAGCTTTCGACTTGGAGCCACTGCGCTTGGGCTTGCTCTTGGACGGCTTGCCTGCTTTGGCGTCGTTGAGCAACGCTTTCTTGATATCGCGACTCTTGCGGACGTCGTCGCTGACCGACTCTTTTCCGCTTGAAGCTGAGTCGCTCTTCTTGGTCCTGCCGTCTTTGCGCGCACCTCGACCTTCGGAGGCATTGCGCTCGCTGATACCCGTCTTGCTGCCGCCACCAATCAACTCGAAGTCAATTTTGCGCTCGTCGAGATCGACACGCATGACACGCACCTGAACGCTATCACCGAGACGGAAACTGCGGCCGCTGCGCTCGCCAGAAAGCCGGTGATGCAGTGGATCGAAGTGATAGTAGTCGCCCGGCATCGCCGTCACGTGAACCAGGCCTTCAACGTAGATATCAGTCAACTCGACGAACAGACCGAAGCCTGTAACAGCCGTGATGACCCCTGGGAAGCTTTCCCCGACGCGATCCTTCATGAATTCGCATTTCAGCCAATTCACTACGTCACGAGTCGCTTCGTCGGCCCTTCGCTCTGTCATCGAGCATTGCTCGCCCAGCTGCTCCAGCGCAGCCTCATCGTACGGATAGATCCGCGCCTTGGGCATGCTGGTCGCTCCTGCACGCCGCACATGGGAAGTGTCGCGCTTGGAGCGGATCACGCTGCGAATCGCACGGTGAATCAGCAGATCCGGGTAGCGGCGAATCGGCGAGGTGAAGTGGGCATATGCCTCGTAATTCAGGCCGAAGTGTCCATTGTTATCGGGGCTGTAGACCGCCTGACTGAGCGAACGCAGCATCACCGTCTGGATCACGTGGAAGTCCGGGCGCCCCTGGACCTGCTCCAGCAGCGCCTGGTAATCCTTCGGTGTCGGCCCCTCTTTGCCTTTGTGCAAGGTCAGACCTAGCTCACCCAGAAACGCCCGCAGTTTTTCCTGGCGCTCCAGCGGCGGACCGTCGTGCACACGGTACAAGCCAGGGATATCGTGATCCTGGAGGAAACGTGCAGTGGCCACGTTGGCGCAGAGCATGCACTCTTCGATCAGCTTGTGCGCATCGTTGCGCTCGGTCGGCTTGATTTCCGAGATCTTGCGACCGGCGCCGAAGACGATACGGGTTTCCTGTGTCTCGAAATCGATTGCCCCGCGGGCATGCCGCGCCTTGAGCAGTATCTTGTAGAGCGCATACAGCTGTTTTAGGTGAGGCAGTACATCTCCGTACTCACCGATCAGGCGCTTGCCTTCAGCTGAGGAAGGATGCTCCAGCATGCTGCTGACCTTGTTGTAGGTCAGCCGTGCATGGGAGTGGATCACAGCTTCGTAGAACTGATAGTCGGTCATCTTCCCCGACTTGTTCAGGGTGATTTCGCAGACCATCGCCAGCCGGTCGACATGCGGATTCAGCGAGCAGAGACCGTTGGACAGCTCTTCAGGAAGCATCGGCACGACCCGCTCAGGGAAATACACCGAGGTGCCACGCAGCTCTGCTTCCTGATCGAGCGCCGAACCGACCTTTACATAATGCGAGACGTCAGCGATGGCGACGTACAGGCGATAGCCACCGGAGAACAGCTTCCAACCACTGAGCTTTTCGCAATAGACCGCATCGTCGAAATCCCGGGCATCCTCGCCATCGATGGTGACGAATGGCAAGTGCCGCAGGTCGACACGCTTCTGCTTGTCCTTTTCTTCCACTTCGGGCTTGAGCTTGGCGGCGTCGCGCTTCACGGCATCCGGCCAGACATGCGGGATATCGAAGCTACGCAGAGCAACGTCGATCTCCATGCCTGGCGCCATGTAATTGCCGATCACCTCGACCACGTCGCCTTGCGGCTGAAAGCGCTGAGTCGGCCAATGCGTGATTTTGATCTCGACGAACTGACCCGGCTTGGCATTCATGGAGCGACCTGGCGTGACCAGGACTTCCTGCTGGATCTTGGGGTTATCGGCCATCACGAAACCGATATCGCTTTCTTCCTGGTAACGACCGACGATGGTCTCATGCGCGCGACTGATGACCTCGACGATGGCGCCTTCACGGCGGCCACGACGATCGAGCCCAGCGACCCGCGCCAGGCAACGGTCACCATCGAAAACCAGACGCATCTGGGCAGGACTCAGAAAAAGGTCATCACTGCCATCGTCAGGAATGAGGAAGCCGAAACCATCGCGATGGCCGCTGACACGTCCGCATACCAGGTCCAGCTTGTCTACCGGGGCATAGGTGCCACGCCGGGTATAGATCAGCTGACCGTCACGCTCCATCGCACGCAACCGGCGGCGTAGAGCTTCGATATCTTCTTCGGAGGATAATCCGAATTCTTCCACCAACTGCTCACGCGCCGCTGGCGAGCCGCGCTCGCTCAGGTGCTGAAGGATCAGTTCGCGACTAGGGATGGGGTTTTCGTACTTTTCCGCTTCACGTGCGGCCTCGGGATCGAGGGATTGCCAATCGGCCATTAAGAGATGTCACCTTTCATTCATTTATAGAGGCAGAAACGCCCTATATCTATTGAAGCGCGAAAAGCATGCCCAGAGCAGCTTTCGCGCAATTTATTTTTTCCGGACGGGGCTTTACAAGGTATACCCTCAGCCGTATAGTTCGCGCCCACAATGTCTGGTAGACGTTGTAACACGGAAACGATGAAGTATCATCGTTTGCAGTGCCCAGGTGGCGGAATTGGTAGACGCACTAGGTTCAGGTCCTAGCGATGGCAACATCGTGGAAGTTCGAGTCTTCTCCTGGGCACCATTTTTACCGATGAAACTCTTGTCTTGCACGAGCGTTTCATAGACACGAAGTTTGTCGGCTTCGACCAGCAATCGACAGAAAGACGGTGAGCAATCATCGCAATGTGCCCAGGTGGCGGAATTGGTAGACGCACTAGGTTCAGGTCCTAGCGATGGCAACATCGTGGAAGTTCGAGTCTTCTCCTGGGCACCACTCTTCAGAAAAAACCGAGCCTCTGGCTCGGTTTTTTCGTTTCTGCACTGGCGTTTCCGGCACAACATAATCGATCTTCCTGCGCCGCAAATGACACGCAAAAAAAGACCGCCAAAAGGCGGTCTTTTTGGTCACGCAACCCAGTCAGGCATAAGGATGGCGCAGCACGATCGTCTCGTTACGGTCAGGACCGGTCGAAATGATATCGATCGGCGCTTCGACCAATTCTTCCAGCCGCTTGATGTAAGCGCGCGCATTGGCCGGGAGCTCTTCAAGCGTCTTCACGCCAACGGTCGACTCGGACCAGCCCGGCAGATCTTCATAGACCGGCTGCAGGCCCTGGTAACTGTCCGCATCGGTCGGCGCATCGACCAGGACATTGCCGTCCTTGTCTTTGTAGCCCACGCAGATACGGATAGTGTCCATGCCATCGAGCACATCCAGCTTGGTCAGACACAGGCCTGAAACCGAATTGATCTCGATAGCGCGACGCAAGATGACAGCGTCGAACCAACCGCAGCGACGAGCGCGCCCGGTTGTCGAGCCGAACTCATGACCGCGCTCAGCCAAGCGCGCACCTACGTCATCGAACAGCTCGGTAGGGAACGGCCCAGACCCAACGCGGGTGGTATACGCCTTGGTGATGCCCAGAATGTAGTCAAGATACAGCGGACCGAATCCTGAACCTGTCGCCGTACCGCCAGCAGTGGTGCTCGAGCTGGTGACATAGGGATAGGTGCCGTGATCGATATCGAGCAGCGAACCCTGCGCGCCTTCAAACATGATGCGGGCGCCCTGCTTGCGCAGCTCATGCAGCCGCGCCGAAACGTCGACCATCATTGGCTTGAGGATCTCGGCGTAACCCAGCGCCTCGTCGAGCGTCTTCTGGAAGTCAACGGGCTCGACCTTGTAGAAGTTCTGCAGAATGAAGTTGTGGTACTCGAGCAGCTCTCGCAGCTTGACGGTGAAGCGCTCGGGGTTGAACAAGTCACCAATACGCAGTCCGCGGCGCGCCACCTTATCTTCATAAGCAGGCCCGATCCCACGACCGGTCGTACCGATCTTGCCTTCGGAGCGAGACGCCTCACGAGCCTGATCCAGCGCCACATGGTACGGAAGAATCAACGTACAGGCAGGGCTGATACGGAGCCGCTCGCGAACCGGCACACCCTTCTCTTCAAGTTTGGTGATTTCACGCATCAAAGCGTCAGGCGCAACGACCACACCATTACCGATCAGGCACTGCACGTTTTCACGCAGAATGCCGGACGGAATCAAATGCAATACGGTTTTTTCGCCATCAATGACCAGGGTGTGACCGGCGTTATGGCCACCCTGGAAACGAACCACGGCCGCCGCCTGGTCGGTCAGAAGATCGACGATCTTGCCCTTGCCCTCATCACCCCACTGGGTGCCCAGGACCACGACATTCTTACCCATAAACCTTGTCCTCTTGGCGAAGCATACCGGTTACGACCGGCGAAATAATCTGGAAAACCTGCCCAGCACAGCCGACCTAGCAGCCTAGCGGCGTCACAACCCACGAGCCTTCTTGCAATTGCAGCTGCCGATCGCAGCCAACAGTCGTCGCGGCATCAATCTGCTGCCCAGCAAGGGCCTGCACGACCCGCTCGCCCCGCTCACGCAGCTGGCAGATCACCTGCCACATTGCGGCATCGGTACTGTATGGCGCCCAGACACCCGCCATGGCCGCTACCAACTCGGCATTACCCAAACTGACGAGAGTCTTCAGATCAGTCGAAAACCCGGTCGCCGGCCGCGCGCGACCGAAATCAGCACCGATGTCGTCATAGCGACCGCCTTGAGCGATCGACTGACCGACACCTGGAACGAACACTGCAAAGACAACGCCGGTGTGGTAATGGTACCCGCGCAATTCTCCTAGATCGAAATACAGCGGTAACTCTGGATACCGCATGGCGAGCTGGTCGGCGATTTGAACCAGGCCCTCGAGCGAATCGAGAACCGAAGCTGGGGCCCCGGCAAGCAGCTCCCGCGCTACATCAAGCGTTTCGCGCCCACCACAGAGTCGCGCCAGCGCGCGCAACATGCCTGCCAGTGACGGCTCGATATCGGCCGTCAACGCCGTGACTTCATCCATCGCCTTGCGCTGCAGCGCATCGAAGAGGCGCTGCTCTGCGTCACCTGATAGGCCGGCTGCACGAGCCAGTCCACGGTAGATCCCTACGTGCCCCAGATCCATGTGCAAATCAGGCACATCGGCCAGGAGCAGGGTTTCGAGCATCAGGCTGATCACTTCGAGATCGCTGGAGGTACTGCTATCACCATAAAGTTCGGCGCCCAGCTGTATCGGACTTCTCGACGTTGCGAGAGCCTGAGGCTTGGCGTGCAGCACACTGCCGGCATAACACAGACGGCTCGGGCCTTCGCGACGCAGGGTATGGGCATCCACGCGCGCTACCTGTGGCGTAATATCTGCGCGTAGGCCCATTTGCCTGCCAGACAGTGGATCGATCACTTTGAATGTTTTGAGATCGAGATCCTGCCCGGCACCGGTGAGCAGCGACTCGAGAAACTCCACGTGAGGGGTGATGACCAACTCGTAACCCCAACACTGAAACAGATCCAGCACTCGACGTCTTGTGGTTTCGATACGCGCCGCCTCAGGGGGCAGCACCTCTTCGATGCCATCTGGCAGAAGCCAGCGGTCTACCGTTGCCATTTCGCCAATCACCTCTCGATACGGCAAATCAATTCAAGCAGACGAACAACGGACTGCAGCCAAAGCCCGCCAACGGTCGCGTGCGATTTTGTTCGAACCATGGCGCCAGCGCCACGCCCCATATGGGGATCGCATGGCTAGCCATGCCTGGATCTGCCTGCTCCCCAGTGGGGCTCAGACGCAAAAAAGCCGGGTTTTTCCCGGCTGACTGATCATAGCAATCTTTTGCGAAGGGGTCACCCGGAGGACTGAATTGTCCAGCCGGGCGACCCCGTCAGGCTAGCGCGGGCTACCGGACTGCAGATAGCGGAAGAAGTCGCTATTGGGATCTAGTACCAACACGTCATCCTTATTGGCAAAGCTGTCACGATAGGCCTGCAGGCTACGGTGGAAGGCATAGAACTCTGGGTCAGCACCGTAAGCGGCCGCATAGATTGCAGCGGCTTGCGCATCACCATCACCCCGCAGCTCTTCAGCTTCCCGGAACGCCTCGGCAAGCAACACCCGGCGCTGACGATCAGCGTCAGCGCGAATGCCTTCAGCCAATTCCTGGCCTTTTGCCCGATGCTCCCGAGCCTCACGCTCCCGCTCCGAACTCATACGCTCGAACACGCTGCGGTTAACTTCGCGCGGCAGGTCGATCCCTTTCACGCGAACATCGACCACTTCAATGCCAAGCTCCTGCTGAGCGGCGCGATTGAGACTATTGGTTACCAAGCCCATCAGCTCGTCACGCTGACCAGAGACGGACTCATGCAGCGTGCGCTTACCGAACTGATCTCGCAACGCTGCTTCAAGCCGGCGCGCCAGTCGCTCGTCAGCGATCTGCTTCATACCCGATGTAGCGGTATAGAAGCGCTCGGCATCATCGACCCGCCATTTGGCATAGGAGTCAACCATCAGCGCCTTCTTCTCCAGCGTCAAGAATCGCGACGTTGTAGTGTCAAGCGTCATGAGGCGCGCGTCGAACTTCCGCACACTGTTCACGTATGGAATCTTGACGTGAATGCCAGGCTTCACGTCAGGCTCGACGATCCGACCAAAGCGAAGCAGCACAGCACGCTCGGTTTGCGAGACGATGTAAAAACTGTTCCACGCGACGATCGCCAGCACTACGGCCACGATCAGCGCCGTCAGGGATTTGTTGCTCATTTAACGGGCCTCCCTTGTACGCACTTCACGAGGATCCAGCTCCGGCGGTAGCCGCGTCGATTGGGTCGACGCACCCGATGCGGACACTGCGGACGACCGATCCGAGGTATCGGCTCGGTTGTTGATCATCTTGTCCAGCGGGAGGTACAGCAGGTTGTTCTGACCTTTGTCTCCGGTCACGAGCACCTTGCTGGTATTACTCATCACTTCCTGCATGGTTTCCAGGTACAGGCGCTCACGCGTAACGTCTGGCGCTTTGCGGTACTCGGTGACCAATTTGGAGAAGCGGTCCGCTTCACCCTGCGCACGTGAGATGACCGCATCGCGATAGCCACTGGCCTCTTCCAGCATCCGCTGAGCCTGACCGCGCGCCTCGGGAATTACACCGTTGGCATAGGACTCTGCCTGGTTTTTCTCCCGTTGCTCGTCTTCGCGCGCCCGAATCACGTCATCGAAAGCTTCCTGAACTTCACGAGGAGCCGCTGCGCTTTGCAGGTTGACCTGCGTTACGACAATGCCCGTACCGTAGTTGTCGAGGAAACGCTGCAGGCGCTCCTTGACCTCAGCCGCCATGGCCTCGCGTCCTTCGGTCAGCACCTGGTCCATCGCCGTCGAACCCACCACGTGACGGACAGCACTGTCAGTCGCGTGCTGTAAAGACGCTTCCGGATCTTCGACATTGAGAACAAACGCCTGAAGATCACTGATCTTGTACTGTACGGTCAAAGGCACTTCGATGATGTTCTCGTCCTCGGTAAGCATCTGCCCTTGTTTGCTGTAGGAGCGCTCACGAGTAACGTTTGCCTGGAACTTCCGTTCGAACGGTGGGAAGTAAATATTCAGGCCCGGACCCACGGTGTTGTGATATTTGCCGAAGCGCAACACCACCGCCTGTTCTTGCTCATCGACGATGTAGATAGCATTGAACAGCCAGACTGCGAGCAGCACCACCAGACCAATCCAGACCAGCGCGAAACCACCACGGCGGCCTCCACCGCCACCTGACGATCCGCCACTACGCTTCTTCCCGCCGAACATGCCATTGAGGCTGTCCTGCAGCTTTCGGAAAGCCTCATCCAGGTCAGGCGGACCTTTCTGATCGCCACCACCGCGACGACCACCGCCACCGCTACCCCAGGGATCCTGGTTGTTCGAGTTGCCACCCGGCTCATTCCAAGCCATAGCGCTCTCCATTCTAATAAAGCTAAAGACGCGCCAACGGCGCGCCCACCAATGCTACCGAAAGCCCAGATCGAACGGCTTAAAAGCCCCCCGAGCTTTATTGCAAAGTGTGTTGCTCGAAAAACGTTTCCGCCTCAAGCCCCGCTCGGCTGATAAGGCGATGCAGCTCAACACGCTGCAAGCGCACGTCAAGCAGACTGACCCCTTCCTCGTCATGGGTCTCAGATTGCACCGCACCCAGATCGAACAGCTGGGCACGCATGCGACCGAGCTGCTGAGGCAAGCGAAGCGTTCCTACGAATAGATCGTTACCAAGCAGCTCGGCAACGGCCTGCTTCAGCAGGTCCAACCCCAACCCTTGCTGCGCCGAGACCCAGACCCGCTGCGGCACGCCATCGGCGTTGCGCTGGATCTGCGGCTCAATGCCGTCAAGCAGATCCACTTTGTTGTAGACCTCAAGAATGGGCAGCTCATGCGCGCCAATTTCGGTCAGCACCGCCATCACCTGCTCGATCTGCTGGTCGCGCTCAGGCTCGTGAGCATCGATCACATGCAGCAGCAGATCAGCGTTACTCGATTCCTCGAGCGTTGCGCGGAAAGATTCGACAAGTTTGTGCGGCAGGTGGCGTATGAAGCCTACCGTATCGGCAATCACCACCGGCCCCAGGTCGCCCAGTTCCAGACGACGCAGGGTCGGGTCCAGCGTGGCGAACAGCTGGTTGGCGGCGTAAACCTCGGACTCGGTCAACGCATTGAAGAGGGTGGACTTGCCAGCGTTGGTATAACCCACCAAGGAGATCAGGGGGATATCAGCGCGTCGGCGACCCCGACGAGCCTGTTCACGCTGACTGCGCACCTTTTCCAGCCGCTGCTTGATTTGGCGAATACGTACACGCAGCAGCCGCCTGTCGGTTTCAAGCTGCGTCTCGCCAGGGCCGCGTAGCCCGATACCACCTTTCTGCCGCTCCAGGTGAGTCCAGCCGCGCACCAACCGCGTGCTCATGTGATCCAGCTGGGCCAGCTCAACCTGCAACTTACCCTCGTGGGTACGTGCTCGCTGGGCAAAGATATCGAGGATAAGACCGGTACGGTCGAGCACGCGACATGCGAGCGCGCGCTCGAGGTTTCGCTCCTGACTGGGCGTCAGAGTGTGATTGAAGATGACCAACTCGACCTCGTCATCTCTGACGAGGTCATGAAGTTCTTCGACCTTGCCGCTGCCGATCAGAAACTTGGCGGAAGGCTGATGCCTGGCGACATTGACGAAGCCGACGATTTCGGCACCAGCTGACTTGGCCAGTTCGCGAAACTCATGAGGATCTTCACGCGCCGCTGGATCCTGGGCATCCAGATGAACCAGGACTGCCCGCTCACCACCCCCGGGACGTTCGAAGAGCAAGGAAGGCTCCCTTTATTCGTTACCCGACTCGGACTGCTCGGCGTCGCCAGTAGCTGGCAGACGCACCGGACGACCCGGTACAACCGTCGAAATGGCGTGTTTGTAGACCATCTGGCTGACGGTGTTCTTCAGAAGAATGACGAACTGGTCGAACGACTCGATCTGGCCTTGGAGTTTGATACCGTTGACCAAGTAGATGGAAACCGGAACGCGTTCCTTACGCAAAGTGTTCAGGTAAGGGTCTTGTAGCGAATGCCCTTTTGACATGTGCCGCACTCCTTAGAGGATCTTTTCATTTAGTTTTTAGAATCAAACACAGCCGACCCAAATCTGAGGATAGCCGGTCAAATCGTAGTGTCAGCTCAATATGGTGAGCGATTCCAAGTATTTCAATGCTCGCGGCAGATTGTCGCAGGCCGAACTTTCCAGCCAGTGAACCCCCTCCCAACCCCTCAACCAGGTCAATTGACGCTTGGCCAGTTGGCGGGTAGCGATCACTCCGCGCTGGACCATTTCCTGTGCAGAATAATCGCCATCCAGATGGCACCAGACCTGACGATAACCAACCGCACGCATGGACGGCAGATCGGCGTGGAGATCCGGGCGCCCGCGAAGTGATTCGACCTCTTCGACAAAGCCCTGTTCAACCATCTGAACGAAACGCTGCTCGATGCGCTGATGCAGGACCTGCCGTTGCGCGGGCGCAATAGACAGCTGCGCGACAGTATAAGGCAAGACGCCGCGGTCTGGCGTGCTGCCTCCGGCTTTTTGCGCGCTTTGCCGAGCTCGATGTTCGGTCATGCTGATGCCACTGACCAGGAACACCTCGAGCGCCCTCACCAGACGCTGGGGATCATTGGGATGGATCCGAGCGGCAGATTGCGGATCGATCTCCGCGAGCTGGCGGTGCAGGACCGCGAGCCCCTCCGCTTTAGCCTGTGCTTCGAGCGCCGCGCGTACCCCGGCGTCGGCGGCCGGCATGTCCGCCAGCCCTTCGATCAGGGCTTTGAAATAGAGCATGGTGCCACCAACCAGCAGCGGGATGCGGCCCGCCGCCGTGCTCTGAGCCATCGCAGCAAGAGCATCATCGACAAACTCAGCGGCCGAATAGCTTTGCGAAGGATCCCGGATGTCGATCAGACCGTGCGGATAGCTCTCCAGCAGCTCAGCTGAAGGCTTGGCAGTACCAATATCCATACCGCGATAGACCAGAGCCGAGTCAACGCTGATCAGATCGCAGGGCAACGCCCGCGCGAGCTCGATGGCCAGATCCGTCTTGCCTGCAGCGGTCGGACCCATGAGAAAAATGGCGGGAGGTAATCGGGACATCAAGCAGCTCATCGAAGAATGTCGCGGGCCACAGCTAGCCCTGGAGAACAGCAAACAGGCTATCGACCGCGGAGGAACAACTTGTCCAGGTCGCTCATGCTCATCTGGGTCCAGGTCGGCCGCCCGTGATTGCATTGGCCGCTGCGCTCGGTGTGCTCCATGTCACGCAGCAGACCGTTCATTTCCGGCACGGTTAGACGCCGGTTTGCACGCACTGCGCCGTGACAGGCCATGGTACCGAGCAGCTCGTTGAGGTGCGCCTGAATTCGATCGCTTGTGCCGTACTCGAGCAGGTCGGCCAGCACGTCCTGCACCAACCGGGTTGCCTCGGCCTGCTTGAGCAACGAGGGGATCTGCCGAATCGCCAGGCTCTCGGGCCCGAGTCGCTGCAACTCGAAGCCAAGCATCCGAAACCACTGTGCATGCTCTTCAGCGCAATCGGCTTCGCGCTGGCTGAGGGCGATCGACTCAGGAACCAGCAGCGGCTGGCCACGGAGCCCTTCGCTCGCCATCGCCGTCTTGAGCCGCTCGTACATGATCCGCTCATGAGCGGCGTGCATGTCCACCAGCACGAGCCCCTGAGCATTCTCCGCAAGAATGTAGATACCCTTGAGCTGAGCCAAGGCATATCCAAGGGGCGGCACATCATCCTGGCTTTCCGGCATAGTCGCAGAAGCCGTCTCAGCCAGTGGCGAAAAGAATTCCCTATAGGCACCTTGCGCTTCTGCAACGTTTCCGACAGGCACTGGCCGAGGCGCCTGATAACCGGCACCCGCACCGCGCCATGCAGGCTGCACGGCTTGTGGTTGCTCCAGCACGCTGGCAGCAAGGCTCATTTCGTTCTGTCCGGCGAACTCTCCCGCATCACGCCCAGTGATCTGCGTTATTGGCGCCACGCTCGCCGGCGCGGCCAACTGATCCTCCGGCCGAACATCGCCAAGCGCGCGGTGCAGGGTTCCGTACAGGAAGTCGTGCACCATCCGATTGTCGCGAAAACGGACCTCATGCTTCGTCGGATGGACGTTGACATCCACCACGCCTGGGTCGACGTCCAGAAACAGCACGAACGTCGGGTGGCGACCATTGAACAGGACGTCGCGGTAGGCCTGCCGAACCGCATGGGCGACCAGCTTGTCGCGCACCATGCGCCCGTTCACATAGAAATATTGGAGATCCGCCTGGCTGCGGGAGAACGTCGGAAGGCCGACCCAGCCCCAGAGGTGCAAACCGTTGCGTTCGATCTCTACAGGTAATGCCTGTTCCAAGAACGCCGATCCGCATACAGAGGCCACACGACGCCCGCGCGATGCAGGGTCGTTGGCCGGATGCAATGCTAGGACGACCTTCCCATTGTGCCGAAGGTGAAAAGCCACATCGAAGCGCGCCAGCGCCAGCCGCTTGATCACCTCCTGCAGGTGATCGAATTCGGTTTTCTCGGTGCGCAAAAATTTACGCCGCGCAGGCGTATTGAAGAACAGATCGCGAACCTCGACCGACGTACCGACCGGATGCGCTGCGGGCTGAACCCGAGCCTCCATATCGCGGCCCTCGGTTTCCACCTGCCAGGCCTCCGCCGCATCAGCGGTACGCGACGTAAGCGTGAGTCTGGAAACGGAGCTGATCGACGCCAGCGCCTCGCCGCGAAAGCCAAGGCTCATCACTCGTTCAAGGTCTTCCAGATCGCGGATCTTGCTGGTGGCATGCCTGGCCAGCGCCAACGGCAGATCATCAGCAGGAATACCGCAGCCGTCATCGCGCACTCGCAGCAGCTTGATCCCGCCCTGTTCGACATCCACTTCTATACGGGTCGCCCCGGAATCGAGGCTGTTTTCCAGCAGTTCCTTGATCACCGAGGCGGGTCTTTCAACCACCTCACCGGCAGCAATCTGGTTCGCCAGCCGCGGACTGAGCAGCTGGATGCGCGCCGCCTCGGTCATGGCTGCGAGGCCAGCGTGGTAGCCGGAATATGCAGGGTCTGACCGACCTTGATCACATCGCCCTTCAAACTATTGGCTTGGCGTAACGCCGGCAGACTGACCTGATAGCGCTCGGCAAGCAGCGCCAGACTTTCACCGGACCGGACGACGTGCTCGCGCGCCACGCTGGCGATCTTGCCGGAGTCCCGCAACCACGCAACGTAGGTGCCCGGCGGTGGGTTTTCCTGAAAGAACTGTCGCACGCCCTTGTGAATAGAGCTGGCGAGCGATTGCTGATGAGCAGCGGTCTGCAGCTTGCGCGCCTCGGACGGATTGGAAATGAAACCGGTCTCGACCAAGATCGAAGGGATATCCGGAGACTTCAACACCATGAACCCGGCCTGCTCCACACGTTGTTTGTGCAGCGGCGTGATGCGGCCCATGTTGCTCAGAACCTTCTGGCCCACGTTGAGGCTGGACGAGAGAGACGCTGTCATCGACAGGTCCAGCAGCACGCCAGCGAGCATTTGGTCTTTATCGCCGAGACTGACGTTACCGGCGCCGCCGATCAGGTCCGACCGGTTTTCACTGTCAGCCAGCCAGCGGGCGGTTTCCGATGTAGCACCTCGATCTGACAGAGCAAATACTGAAGCGCCGTAGGCTGCCGAGCGAGGCGCCGCGTCGGCGTGGAGGGATACGAATAAATCTGCGCCTTTCTTGCGAGCGATCTCGGTGCGCTTGCGCAGCGGGATGAAGTAATCACCTGTCCTTACGAGCTCAGCGCGAAAGCCCTTGTCGGCGTTGATCTGCCGTTGCAATTCCTTGGCAATCTGCAACACCACGGTCTTTTCGTAGATTTTGCCAGGACCGATCGCCCCGGGATCTTCGCCACCATGTCCCGCATCGATCGCGACGACGATATCGCGCTTGCTGCTGGGAAGCGGTGGCAGCTTGATAGCTGGCAGGGTCGGCGAAATGGGGGCGGTCGGCGTGCTCGGTGTCGCGGTCGCGGGGACATCGGGCGTGGAGGCTGCGGCTGCATCCGCGGCGCTGTCATACAAGTCGACCACCAATCGATGGCCATACTGCTGGTTCGGTGTAAGGGTGAAGCTTTTTGGCGAAACCCCGGCGTTCAGGTCGATAACCACACGCAGGGTGTCGGCATCGTATTTCGCCGCTCGCAATCCGGAAATCGGAGTGTTCTGCAGAGGCAATTGATCGAATGGCTTGGCCAGATTGGCGCCATCGACGTCGATTACGATTCGATCGGGGGCCGTGAGGGTGAATACCTTGTGCTCGACCGGCCCTGAGAGATCAAAGACCAGACGCGTATTGTCGGGCGCTCGCCACAGACGCACGCTTTGGACGTCAGACGCGGCCAGGACCTGCACGGCCGCGAGCATCAATGCCAAACCACTTACCAGCGCGCGCATGCGCATACCCAACCCCATGATGTTCATTGATTGCCGACGGTCAGGATGGAACACCAGCCTTCACCGCGCACGCCATGTGGCGTCAGGCGCAGCATACGACCGGCCCCGTGCGGCGTAATGGTAATGTCCAGGTCTGCCTTTGGCAAAATGCCGGCGCCACGTTCCGGCCACTCTATCAGGCACAACGCGTCTCCTGCGAAATAGTCTCGGATGCCGAGAAATTCCAGCTCCTCGGGATCGACCAGCCGATACAGATCAAAATGGAAGACCCGAGCCTCAGGGGTTTCATAGGGTTCGACCAGCGTAAAGGTTGGACTTTTGACCTTGCCTTCATGCCCCAATCCCCGGATCAGTCCTCGGGACAACGTGGTTTTGCCGGCCCCGAGATCGCCATGGAGATAGATCACACCCCGACCGCCGGTCGCATGGGCGATGCGTGCACCAAGCGAAAGCATAGCGTCTTCGTCAACTGCAACAAGCGTCACTTCAAGCATGGCGAATGCTCCTCGAGCAATTGGCGAACCACTGTAATCAGATCAGCGGCGGCCAGTCCCCGGCCCTGCAAACCAAGCTGCTCACCGGCAGCGGCATGCAGCCAGACCGAAAAACAGGCAGCTTCGAAGGGATCCAGCCCTTGCGCCAATAGCGCACCGGCGACCCCGGCCAGCACGTCGCCAAGACCCGCACTGGCCATTGCCGGATGCCCTCGATCACATAGCGCCAACCGACCATCACGGTCGCCGACCAGCGTGCCAGCGCCCTTGAGCAGCACGGCGCAATCGAAACGGGCCGCCAGCGCGCGGGTCGCCGCTGGGCGATCAGCCTGTATTTCAGCCACCGAGATGCCCAGCAGCCGCGCTGCCTCACCGGGGTGCGGTGTCAGCAGGCAGCTGGCCGGCAGTTCGACCTCGCCTGCCGCCAGCAGATTCAGCGCATCAGCATCCCATACCTGAGGGATGTGACACTGCGGCGCCAAGGACAGCAGACTGCGCCCCCAGGGTGCCTGTCCGAGGCCCGGCCCGATCACCAGCACATCGGCGCGCGCGGTCAATGCCGTCATGGCATAGGTGGACTCGACGCCAGTGCACATGATCTCAGGGCGCCGAATCAGCGAAGCGGCCACATGCTCGGGCCGCGTGGCCAAGGTCACCATGCCTGCCCCACAGCGTAGCGCCGCTTCGGCCGCCAGCAAGGCAGCGCCGCCGGTACCGAGATCGCCTCCGATGATCAGCACCTGACCAAAGCTGCCCTTATGAGCTGTCGGGGGTCGCGGCGCGAGTCTCGGCAGGTTCGTGTCGGCCAAACGAATCGCAGCGCACGGGACCTGCTCGATCACCTGTCCATCGGCTTGCAGGTCGTCGAACACCAGCGTTCCGATCCGGTCCGGCCCCTCACCTGTGAACAACCCGACCTTGAGCCCGATGAACGTCACAGTAAGGTCAGCACGCACAGCTTCGCCCAGCAGGCTTCCAGTGTCGGCACAGAGCCCCGACGGCAAATCGACCGCAAGGATCGGCCGCGTGCTTTCGTTCATGCTGCGAATGACACCGGCGTAGGGCTCGCGAACCTCGCCGGTGATACCGGTGCCAAGCAGCGCATCGACCAGCACACCGCGGAGTTCGGTATCAGGTGACCAGGGCGTGACCCGGACGCCGGCTGCCTGTGCTTCGTTGTAGGCACTGGCCGCGTCGCCTTGCAGCCGATGAGGCTCACCGACCGCCAAGACCTTGACCTGACGACCGGCACGCTGCGCCAGCGCTGCGATCAGGTATCCATCTCCGGCGTTATTGCCGCGCCCCGCCAGCACCGTGATCTCCTCGACATCCGGCCAGCGACGCCGCAGGGCGCGCCAGGCGGCGTGGGCGGCACGTTGCATCAGCTCGAAACCGGTCGTCCCGGCGGCGATCAGCCGAGCGTCGAGTTCACGCACCTGAGCGGCGGAGTAGAGACAGTTGGGAAGTGTATCGGTGGTCTGGGACATGAATCACCCGCGCGAATATCTGGCAGAATTATACGCATGCGCCTGCCCGACCGCCGCAGCGCATCGGTGGCGAATGGATAAGCTTGCTGTCTCAGGGCAAGCTGCACGGCGAGTCACAGGCGTCTGTCGCCGGACCGAAGCATCAGCCCGCCCACACATTGCCGCAACGCTCAACGACCCGAAGCCATGTCCAGCACCACCATCGACCCAGCCGCGCTTGCCGACTCCATAAAGGAGTGGGGCCGCGAGCTCGGGTTTCAGCAGGTCGGCATTACCGGTGTCGATCTGGGCGAACACGAGGCGCACCTCGAACGTTGGTTGGCCGCCGGCTATCACGGCGAGATGGACTATATGGCTGCCCATGGCAGTAAACGTTCGCAGCCGGAACAACTGGTACCCGGCACGCTGCGGGTCGTATCGCTGCGCATGGATTACCTGCCGGGCGATACGCGCATGGCCGAGCAACTGGCGCATCCGGAAAAGGCCTACGTTTCCCGCTACGCACTGGGCCGCGACTACCACAAACTGATACGCAAACGCCTGCAACAGCTCGCCGAGCGCATTCAGCAGGTCATCGGCCCTTTCGGGTTCCGCGCGTTCGTAGACAGTGCCCCGGTGTTGGAAAAAGCCGTGGCGCAGCAGGCCGGCCTTGGCTGGATTGGCAAGAACACGCTGGTGCTCAATCGCAAGGCTGGCAGTTGGTTCTTTCTCGGCGAACTCTTCGTCGACATCGCCCTGCCGGTCGACGAGCCCACCTCGCGCGACCATTGCGGCAGCTGCCATGCCTGCCTGGACATCTGCCCCACTGAGGCCTTCGTCGGCGAACGGGTGCTGGATGCACGGCGTTGCATTTCCTATCTCACCATCGAGCTGAAAGGGCCGATCCCCGTCGAGCTTCGCTCGAAGATCGGCAATCGCGTGTTCGGCTGCGATGACTGTCAGATCGTCTGCCCCTGGAATCGCTTCGCCAAACCGACCGGACAGAGCGATTTTCAACCGCGTCACAGCCTGGACAACTCTGAACTGGCCACGCTGTTTCGCTGGACCGAAGACGAGTTCCTCAGCCGTACCGAAGGCTCGCCGCTGCGGCGCACGGGTTATCAGAACTGGTTGCGCAACCTGGCCGTCGGTCTGGGCAATGCGCCATCGAGCATCCCTGTGCTCGAAGCGCTTCAGGCACGCCGTGACGATCCGTCAGAGCTGGTGCGCGAGCATGTGCTCTGGGCCTTGGCGCAACACGGGTTCGATCAGCGTGCCGGGGATCGTGAAGTAGCCGGCGAGTGAATGGTCAAGCGTGTCGTCATAAGCCACCCTGAACGTTGAGCCCGAGACCAAGCACAGCGGCGAGCGAAAGCGGCAGAACCAGTGTGTCGAGCAATAGGCTGGCCGGCAGGTCGATCGCCGCATGTTCCGGCGCCTCGGCACCGAAACGGTCCATTGGGCAGCAGCCACCGTTGAGGCTGTACCAGTCCAGGCGGGTACCGGAATAGAGGATCGGAGCGCCAGGCTTGGCAGCGTCGAGCGTGCGCACCGTGGCACATCCGGAGAGCAGCAGGACCGTCAGCAGCGTCGAGCAGCGTCGCATGGCTAGGGACTTCATACAGGCCTCACTCCTGTGACCACCATTGCCGGGGCATGCCTGTATCGCAGCGAGCTCAATCGTCCGTCACGATATGATGCTCGCCCCATCGCGGCAGCATGTCCTGCGGGATATTGAGCAGATTGAGAATCCGCGCCACCACGAAATCGACCAGATCATCGATGGTTTGCGGCTGATGATAGAAGCCTGGCGATGCTGGCAGAATCGTCGCGCCAAGGTTGGACAGCTTGAGCATGTTTTCCAGATGGATGCTCGAGTACGGGGCTTCGCGCGGCACCAATATCAATTGACGACGCTCCTTGAGGGCGACGTCAGCGGCACGCTCGATCAGGTTGTTACAGGCGCCGGTGGCAATGGCCGACAACGTGCCGGTCGAGCACGGCACCACCACCATGGCCGTCGGCGCACCAGAGCCAGAAGCTGGCGGCGCCATCCAGTCTTCCTTGGCGAACACGCGAATCTGTCCGGCCGCAGCACCCGTGTATTCGGAGAGAAACGCCTGCATGGCCTGCGGCTTGGCGGGCAGCACTACGTCGGTCTCGGTGGCCATCACCAGCTGCGCCGCCTTGGAAATCAGGAAGTGCACCTCGCGATCCTCCTGAATCAGGCAATCGAGCAGGCGCAGGCCATATTGCGCGCCTGATGCGCCAGTCATGGCGAGGGTGATGCGTTCCGGTCCGTTCATTCAATCTGCTCCTGATGCCATTCGCGTGGAAATGCCTGCGGCGATTTCCACCCTACCGACAGTCAATCGTAGGGTGGAAAACCGCGAAGCGTTTTCCACCGTTACATGGCGTTGCCGCTTTCACGGCCGCAACCATACGCGTGGAAAAGCCTTCGGCGTTTTCCACCCTATGCCAACGCCTCGGCCAATTTCTTGTGCAGCCCACCGAAACCACCATTGCTCATCACCACCACTTGAGTACCGGGCGTAGCGTCGGCTTTGACCTTGGCGATGATGGCGTCCAGAGAATCGCAGACCGTGGCCTCGACCGGCGAGCCGGCGACCGTAGCGGCCAGATCCCAACCGAGACTCGGCGGCGCGTACCAGATGGCCTGATCGGCCAGCGCAACCGACTCGGCCAATCCCTCACGATGCGCGCCGAGCTTCATTGAATTCGAGCGCGGTTCAACCACCGCAATGATTGGCGTATCACCAACACGCTTGCGCAGCCCGTCGAGCGTGGTGGCGATGGCGGTCGGGTGATGGGCGAAGTCGTCATAGATCGTCACGCCGTTGACCTCGGCAACTTTTTCCATGCGTCGTTTGACGCTGCGGAATTCGCTCAGTGCTTCGGCGCCCTGCTTCGGCAACACGCCCACATGCCGTGCTGCGGCCAGGGTTGCCAGCGCATTGTTGACGTTGTGCTGGCCGGTCAGCTCCCAGTCGACCACGCCCTGTACGTCACCGTCGAAGATGACTTCGAACCGTGATCCGTCAACGCTGAGCAAGTTGGCCTTCCACTGCCCGCCTTCACCTGTGGTTTGCACCGGCGTCCAGCAGCCCATGCCGATGACGCGCTTGAGTGCTTCTTCGGACTCAGGATGGATGACCAGCCCTTCGCCCGGCACCGTGCGCACCAGATGGTGGAACTGGCGTTCGATTGAAGCGAGGTCCGGGAAGATATCCGCGTGGTCGAATTCGAGGTTGTTGAGGATGGCCGTGCGCGGGCGGTAATGGACAAACTTGCTGCGCTTGTCGAAGAACGCGCTGTCGTACTCGTCCGCCTCGACGACGAAGAACGGCGTACCGCCCAGCCGCGCCGAAATACCGAAATTCTGCGGCACGCCGCCGATGAGAAAGCCCGGGCTCATGCCGGCGTGTTCCAGCACCCAGGCCAGCATGCTGCTGGTAGTGGTCTTGCCATGGGTGCCCGCCGCGGCCAGGACCCAGCGCCCCTGCAGCACATGGTCAGCCAGCCACTGCGGGCCGGAGACGTAGGGCAAGCCCTTGTTCAGCACGTATTCGACCGCCGGATTGCCACGCGACATCGCGTTGCCTACCACCACAAGATCAGGCGCAGGCTCCAGGTGGGCCGGCTCGTACCCCTGCATCAGCTCGATGCCCTGAGCCTCCAGCTGAGTGCTCATCGGGGGATAGACGTTGGCATCGGAACCGGTGACGCGATGGCCCAGCTCCTTGGCCAGCACCGCGAGCGAACCCATGAAGGTGCCGCAGATGCCGAGAATATGGATATGCATTGATGACCTCTGAATAACGCCGCGCCAGACACTCGGATGGGGCGGCACAGCCACGCCTGTCAGCGCCGAAAACTGCGGCGCAGATTAGCACAGCACCTGCACCGTCACTGCGCGACCAGCGGCACACCGCACGTCGCCTCGTCTGCCGACGAACGGGGCCTGTTCTACGCTGTGAAACAGCAGTCCTCACACTAATTACAAGACCGGAGACTCTCCATGCGTTACGCCCATCCCGGCAGCGAAGGCGCTGTCGTTTCCTTCAAGTCCCGTTACGGCAATTTCATCAACGGCGAGTTCGTCGAGCCGGTCAACGGGCAGTACTTCACCAACCTGTCCCCGGTGAACGGTCAACCCATCGCCGAGTTTCCACGCTCGGACGCAGCGGACATCGAAAAGGCGCTGGACGCCGCCCATGCCGCGGCTGATGCCTGGGGCAAGACCAGCGTGCAGGCGCGCTCGCTGGTTCTGCTCAAGATTGCCGATCGCATCGAACAGAACCTGGAAATGCTCGCCATCACCGAAACCTGGGACAACGGCAAGGCGGTGCGCGAAACCCTCAACGCCGACATCCCGTTGGCCGCCGATCACTTCCGCTACTTCGCCGGCTGCATTCGCGCGCAGGAAGGCACCAGCGCTGAAATCGACGAACACACGGCGGCCTACCATTTCCATGAGCCACTTGGCGTGGTCGGGCAGATTATTCCGTGGAATTTTCCAATCCTGATGGCGGCCTGGAAGCTCGCCCCGGCCCTGGCGGCAGGCAATTGCGTGGTGTTGAAGCCCGCGGAACAGACGCCACTGGGTATCGCGGTACTGCTGGAAGTGATCGGCGACCTGCTGCCACCGGGCGTGCTCAACGTTGTCCAGGGCTACGGCCGTGAAGCCGGCGAGGCGCTGGCCAGCAGCAAGCGCATCGCCAAGATCGCCTTCACCGGCTCCACTCCGGTGGGCTCGCACATCATGAAGCGTGCAGCTGAAAGCATCATTCCCAGCACAGTCGAGCTTGGCGGCAAGAGCCCGAACATCTACTTCGAAGACATCATGCAGGCCGAGCCGACCTTTATCGAAAAGGCGGCCGAAGGCTTGGTGCTGGGCTTCTTCAACCAGGGCGAGGTCTGCACCTGCCCGTCGCGGGCGCTGGTTCAGGAATCCATCTATGGGCCGTTCATGGAAGCGGTGATGAAGAAGGTCTCGCAAATCAAGCGCGGCGACCCGCTGGACACAGACACCATGGTCGGCGCCCAGGCCAGCCAGCAGCAGTTCGACAAGATCATGTCGTATCTGGACATCGCCAAGCAGGAAGGCGCCGAGGTGCTTACCGGCGGCGCAGCCGAGAAGCTGGAAGGTTCACTCGCCACCGGTTATTACATCCAGCCGACGCTGCTCAAGGGCACCAACCAGATGCGCGTGTTTCAGGAGGAAATCTTCGGCCCGGTAATCGGCGTCACCACCTTCAAGGATGAGGCCGAAGCCCTAGCCATCGCCAATGACACCGAGTACGGCCTGGGTGCGGGTGTCTGGACTCGCGACATCAACCGCGCCTACCGCATGGGCCGGGCGATCAAGGCGGGGCGGGTCTGGACCAACTGCTATCACCTCTACCCGGCGCATGCCGCATTTGGCGGCTACAAGAAATCCGGCGTCGGTCGCGAGACCCACAAGATGATCCTCGACAGCTACCAACAGACTAAAAACCTGCTGATCAGCTACGACATCAATCCGCTCGGCTTCTTCTAGCCCAGAAAGAGTGCCCGCCCGCGCCGCAAGGCGTCGGGCTGGTGCGTTCCTGGCTGCGTTTTCACCCAGGAGGAGCCCAAACACCGTAAAACCGCACAGGCACAGCGCTTGCTTTAACGATTCTGCCGTACCCGAACCCATCAGAGGATGATTCCCATGGCTCTCGAACACAGCAGTGCGACACCCCCGACACAGGCCATCGATTTCGAAGCAGTTGGCAGTGCCTATTTCAAGGAACGCGAACTGAAGAAAGGCGCCGCCGGTTGGGTGCTGCTGGTAGGCCTGGGCGTGGCCTACGTTATTTCGGGCGATTATGCGGGATGGAACTTCGGTCTGGCCCAGGGCGGCTGGGGTGGACTGTTCATCGCCACGCTGCTGATGGCGACCATGTACCTGTGCATGTGCTTTTCACTGGCCGAGCTGTCCTCGATGATTCCCACCGCCGGTGGCGGCTATGGCTTTGCCCGTAGTGCGTTCGGCCCGCTGGGCGGCTTTCTCACCGGCACCGCGATCCTCATCGAATACGCCATCGCCCCGGCTGCCATCGCGGTGTTCATCGGCGCCTATTGCGAGTCGCTGTTCGGCATCGGCGGTTGGGCCATCTATCTGGCGTTCTACATCATCTTCATCGGCATCCACATCTTCGGCGTCGGCGAGGCGCTGAAACTGATGTTCATCATCACGGCGATCGCCGCGCTGGCTCTTGCGGTGTTCATCGTCGCGATGGTGCCGCACTTCTCCGTCGACAAGCTGTTGGACATCGCACCGACCACCGCCGCTGGCGCCAGCAATTTTCTGCCTTATGGCTACGTCGGCATCTGGGCAGCGATCCCATACGCGATCTGGTTCTTCCTCGCCGTCGAAGGCGTGCCGCTGGCCGCCGAGGAGACCAAGAACCCACAACGCGATATGCCACGTGGGCTGATCGGCGCCATGCTGATTCTGGCCGCGTTCGCCGGCCTGATCCTGCTGGTCGGCCCGGGTGGGGCGGGTTCCAGCACGCTGGTCGAATCCGGCAACCCGCTGGTCGAAGCGCTGACCACCGCTTACGGTTCTTCGACCTGGATGAGCGGATTCGTCAATCTGGTCGGCCTGGCTGGCCTGATCGCCAGCTTCTTTTCGATCATCTACGCCTACTCGCGGCAGATCTTCGCGCTGTCGCGTGCCGGCTATCTGCCGCGCAAACTGTCGCTGACCAACAAGAACAAGGCGCCGGTCATGGCCTTGATCATCCCTGGGGTGATCGGCTTCCTGCTCTCGCTTACCGGCCAGGGCGACTTGCTGATTCTCGTCGCGGTGTTTGGCGCGACTATTTCCTACGTGCTGATGATGGCCTCGCACATCGTCCTGCGGATGCGCCGGCCGGATCTGCATCGACCCTACAAGACCCCCGGTGGTGTGCTGACGTCCGGCATCGCGCTGGTTCTAGCCTGCATCGCAGTCGTCGCGGGCTTCCTGGTCGACACTCGCGTCGTCATCGCTGCGGCGGTGATCTATGGAATCTTCATCGCCTATTTCGCCCTCTACAGTCGGCACCACCTGGTGGCGGGCACACCGGAAGAGGAGTTTGCGGCCATCGAGAAGGCCGAGGCATCGCTGAACTAGCTGGAGATAAGCCATGGCGGGATACATGCACAGCGTAGGCGGCACCAACTGGCGCTTCGATGACTTGCGCGAAGTTATGGCCAAGGCCAGCCCGGCGCGATCCGGTGATAACCTCGCGGAGGTCGCGGCGGGTAGCGATGCGGAGCGCGTCGCTGCCCAGATGTGCCTGGCGCAGATTCCGCTCAAACGCTTTCTGGAAGAAGTGCTGGTCCCTTACGAAACCGACGAAGTCACCCGGTTGATCATCGACAGCCACGACGCCAACGCCTTCGCCCCGGTCAGCCATCTGACCGTGGGCGACTTCCGCAACTGGCTGCTGGGCAGCGATGCCGACGAGGCGGCGCTGAAGGCCCTGGCGCCGGGACTGACGCCGGAGATGGTCGCCGCCGTGTCGAAGATCATGCGCGTGCAGGACCTGATTCTGGTCGCGCAGAAAGTGCGTGTGATCAGCCGCTTTCGCAACACCATTGGTCTGCGCGGGCGCATGTCCACCCGCCTGCAGCCCAACCACCCTACCGACGAAGCCGCCGGCATCGCCGCGAGCATCGTCGACGGTCTGCTGTACGGCAACGGCGATGCGGTGATCGGCATCAACCCGGCCACAGACAGCACCAGCGGCATCTGCGAGCTGCTGAAGATGCTCGACGCGGTCATCAGCCGCTACGAGATCCCCACTCAGGGCTGCATCCTCACACATGTCACCACCTCCATCGAGGCCATCAACCGCGGCGCCCCGCTGGACCTGGTGTTCCAATCCATCGCCGGAACCGAGGCGGCCAACACCAGCTTCGGCATCAACCTCGCAGTGCTGCAGGAGGGCTACGAAGCGGGGCTCTCACAGAAGCGCGGCACTGTAGGCGACAACCTGATGTACTTCGAAACCGGCCAGGGCAGCGCCTTGTCGGCAAACGCCCATCACGGCGTCGACCAGCAGACCTGTGAGGCGCGCGCCTATGCGGTGGCGCGTAAATTCAAACCGCTGCTGGTCAATACCGTGGTCGGCTTCATCGGCCCGGAGTATCTCTATAACGGCAAGCAGATCATTCGCGCCGGCCTCGAAGACCACTTCTGCGCCAAGCTGCTTGGCGTGCCCATGGGGTGTGACATCTGCTACACCAACCATGCCGAGGCTGACCAGGACGACATGGACGTGCTGCTGACTCTGCTGGGCACGGCCGGCATCAATTTCATCATGGGCATCCCCGGCTCCGACGACGTGATGCTGAATTACCAGACCACCTCCTTCCACGATGCGCTTTACCTGCGTCAAAGCATGGGTCTGCGCCCCGCGCCGGAGTTCGAGGAATGGCTGGCCAAAATGGAGATCCTGCGCCAGGACGGCGGGCGACTGCAGATGGGCGACGGGCTGCCACCTGCCTTTCGCCAAGCGCTGGAGGGGATGGCATGAAGGCAAATTCCGAAGCGGCGGTAGGTTGAGGACTGAATCGGAACTGCCCGCATCGGATCGCCAGCAAGGACTAGGCGTCCCTCGCGCCACAAGAGCTGTAAGGCCCGTTCTTAGTAGGAGCCAGCTTGCTGGCGATCAGAACCATGCTGATTAGCTGCATGAGCGACGGAGGAGGCCCAGTCCTAGCTTGAGAATTGAGCTCATCTGCCCTTCGGAGACCACCATGCCCGATAAATCCACCACCATCACCAACCCCTGGAGTCACCTGCGCCAGCTCACACCCGCGCGCATCGCCCTGGGTCGCGCGGGTGCCAGCCTGCCCACCGACGCCCAGCTGGATTTCCAGTTCGCCCATGCCCTGGCCCGCGACGCGGTGCACCTCACGCTCGACACCCACACGTTGGCAGCACAGCTGGAGCAACGCGGCCATCGTTGCCTGCACCTGCACAGCGCCGCCGCGGATCGCGACACCTATTTGCAACGCCCCGACCTGGGGCGGCGACTGGACGAAGAGTCGGCCCACCGGCTGAACGGTCACTCGCAGCGACACGAGACGGGCTACGACCTGGCCATCGTGATCGCCGATGGTCTCTCCGCGCTCGCGGTGCAGCGCCACGCCCTGCCCCTGCTCCAGCGCTTCGAAGAGCAGATCGAGAACGATGGCTGGAGCCTGGCGCCGATCAGCCTGGTGCAACAGGGGCGGGTCGCGCTCGGCGACGAAGTGGGCGAGCGTCTCAAGGCGAAAATGGTGGTCATGCTGCTCGGTGAACGTCCCGGCCTTAGCTCTCCCGACAGCCTAGGCCTCTACTTCACTTACGCACCCAGGATTGGCCGCACCGATGCCGACCGAAACTGCATTTCAAACATCCGCATTGAAGGGCTGAGCTACAACCTCGCCGCCCACCGCCTGATCCATCTGATGCGTGAAGCCTGTCGACGGCAACTCTCCGGCGTGAACCTCAAGGACGAAGCAGAGGTGCTCAGCCTTGAGGAGGGCACGCCTAAGATCGGCAACTTTCTGCTGAGCTGAGCCACGAGCCCCACCGCAGCCGCCTGCGGGCAAGACGCACGATGCCTCGCTGCATGCGGATCAGTGTGCGCCCAGCGGTGACGAATCATTCGCCAGGCAACGCCACTACCGCGTCAATCTCGAACAGCATGCCGTCCAAGGCCAGTCGGGGTACTGGGATCAGCGTGCAGGCCGGCTTCACCTGCTCACCGAACGCCCGTGTCAGCTCCTCGCCGAGAATGCCCAGCCGTTGCTCGCTGTGATCGACGATCAGCACCGTGAGTTTGGCGACCTGCGACGACTGTCCGCCAGCGGCTTCTATCGCGATCAGAAGATTGGCCATCGCCTGTCGGACCTGCTCACGAAAGTCGTTTGACAGCTGGCCATCCGCCGTCTCGCCGCCCTGGCCGGCAATGAAGGCCAGCCGCGTTCCAGCCGGCACCACCGCAATATGCGAGTAGCCGTTCGGTGCCGGGTCGTAGAGACCGGGCGGATTGACCAGCGTTGGCCTGGATGAACTCATCGGGTTGTCCATGGTGTCTCCGTCAAGGTCAGGTTCGGATACGCGCGACGCGCCCTTCCGACAGCTCACCATAGCGGAGCAACAACCAGGTTACGAGGCGACCGCTTGCCGACGACCCGCGTCCAACTTAAGGTTGACGCCCTCCCGGCTGGAAACTCGTTCATGTGGTCATTCCGCGACTGGCGCCGCAAGCGCATTCTCGCCCGTCTCGCCATCGAACCGGCACTCTGGCAGAGCGTGCTGGACAGCCTGCCGATCCTCGATGGCCTCGGCCCCGACGAAACCGAACGCTTGCGCGACCGCAGCCTCTTGTTTCTGCATGCCAAGCGGCTGACCGCCCTGCCCGGCGTCGCACTGGAACTGACAGACCGTCTTCGCCTCGCTGCACAGGCTCAGTTGCCATTACTGAATCTGGCCGATCTGGACTGGTATCAGGGCTTCCATGAAATCGTCATCTACCCTGACGACTTTCACAGCCCGCAGAAGCACCGCGACTCGGCCGGGGTGGTGCATGAGTGGGACGGCGAACACAGCGGCGAAGCCTGGCTGCAGGGCCCGGTGATACTGGCCTCGCCCGGCGTCAAGGAAAGCGGGGGTTGGGAAGGCTACAACCTGGTCATCCATGAGCTTGCCCACAAGCTCGACATGCTCAATGGCGACGCCAACGGCCTGCCCCCGCTACACCGCAACATGCGTGTAGAAACATGGGCGACGGTGATGCAAAGCGCCTATGACTCGCTCAACGCCACGCTCGACGCCGACCCGGACGCGCATACCGACATCGACCCCTATGCTGCAGAAAACCCCGCCGAGTTCTTTGCCGTCACCAGCGAGTACTTCTTCAGCGCGCCGGACGTCCTGCACGGAACCTACCCCGAGGTCTACGGGCAGCTGGCTGACTTTTATCGTCAGGACCCGCTCATGCGTCTGAAACAGCTGCAACACAGCCATCCGCAGTACGCGGAACCTCAGTGAGTTCCGACCGTCGAATGCGCGCATCACGGTGCCAGCAAAGGTCCGCCACGCCTGGCATGGCAAAACGCCCGACAGTGCGCCTATAATCGCGCCCACTTTTTCGCCCCAGGCCGCGTTGGCCGACCACGGAGCAATGTTCATGAGCTACAGCAAGATCCCGGCCGGCAAAGACCTGCCCAACGACATCTACGTTGCAATCGAAATCCCGGCCAACCATGCGCCGATCAAGTATGAAATCGACAAGGACAGCGACTGCCTGTTCGTCGACCGCTTCATGGCCACCCCGATGTTCTACCCGGCCAACTACGGCTACATCCCCAATACCCTGGCCGATGACGGCGACCCGCTCGACGTACTGGTCGTGACGCCTTACCCAGTGACCCCCGGCGCCGTCATTCGCGCTCGCCCGGTCGGCGTCCTGCACATGACCGACGAAGCCGGCGGTGACGCCAAGCTGATCGCCGTCCCGCACGACAAGCTGAGTCAGCTGTATGTGGATATCAAGGAATACACCGACCTGCCGCCGCTGCTGCTTGAGCAGATCAAGCACTTCTTCGAGAACTACAAGGATCTCGAGAAAGGCAAGTGGGTCAAGGTCGAAGGCTGGGGCGACGCCGAAGCCGCCCGCGCGGAGATCACCAAGGCAGTGGCGGCTTACCAAAAATAAGCCAATACCGCTAACGGAAAGCCGGCCACAAGCCGGCTTTTTTATTGTTTCCGCGTTTCTGCTTTCCCTTTTTTTCACGCAGCGCCTGAGCTGAATCCGGGCCTCGCCAATACGTCACGCCCGGATACGTCGCCCGCCTCGCTCAATACAATCTTCGATGTCTCTGGTAACGACAGCGCACCTAAAAGGCCCAGCGCTGCTACTGCAATCAGATAGACAGCCGGGGCCATGTTGTTGCCGGTGCTTTCGATCAGCCATGTGGCGATGAAAGGTGCCGTACCACCAAAGATGGTGTAAGCCACGTTATAGGTGATGGCGGACGCGGTGTAACGGGAGCGGGTTGGGAATATTTCGCTGAGCAGCGGCGCGGTGACCACATTGCAGACGACAGCGCCGAAGCCCAGCAGAAGGCTTCCTAGCAGACCCATGGTAAACAGACCAGACTCGGCCAACATCAGGGCTGGATAAATGCCTATGGCTAGCACGCCAGCGGCACTGCTCATGGTGGCCTTGCGGCCGATTCGGTCAGTAAGGATACCCACCACCGGACACGCGCCGGCGGCAAAAAACAGGGTGATCAGGCTGATCAACAACGCGGCGGTGCGGCTGAACCCGCCAGCTTGCTGTAGATACGTGGAGAAATAGGTCGTGAAGGTATAGAACGACAGCGCCGTCAGGGAGATGAACGCGCCCAGCTTGCACATTGAGCGCCCCTGCAGGCGTAACGTTTCTCTCAACGGCGAATGGGGAATCTGATGATTTTGCTCCAGTGCCTGAAACGCGGGGGTTTCATCCAGGCGCATACGCAAATACAAGCCAATCAGGCCCAAAGGCGCGGCAATGATAAAGGGCACCCGCCAACCCCAGGCTGCCATCGCTTCTGCCGACAGAGCTGAATTAAACACGTAAGCGAGCATCGCGGCGCTAGCGAAAGCCAGGAACGTTGAGACCGGAACAAAGCTGCCCAGGCGCCCGCGCTTGTCATGGGGCGCGTGCTCCATGACATAGGCGCAAGCACCGGCATATTCCCCACCGGCAGAGAATCCCTGAGCACAACGGATAATCGTGAGCAGCAGAGGCGCCCAGATCCCGGCGGTTGCATAGGTGGGTAGCAAGCCAATGAGCGTGGTAGCGCCGGCCATGATGAAGATCGTCAGAGCCAAGGTGCGCTTGCGGCCGATCCGGTCACCCAACTGGCCAAAGAACACACCGCCCAAGGGGCGGAAGGCGAACGCGACGGCAAACACTGCAAACGTTTTCAGCAGCGCTGTACCGGCGCTCTCGCTGGGAAAGAACAGCTCGGCGATGAGCGTAGCGAAGAATCCATAAAGGGCGAAGTCGAACCATTCGACGAAATTGCCTACGGATGCCGCGACAATCACGCGGCGCAAGGTTTTCGGTGGCGTAGTGGCATGGGTCATAAGTGGGCTCTGCTCAATATGGCTGATGGGCTTACAAGGCAGTAAACGGCGCAACCTAGGCCACGCTAAGAATGGGAGATTTTTATTGTTGAGCTGTGGCGCGACACCGGCACGGGACAACCTGAGTTCAAACTAGACCTAGCGCGCATGGCAGGAGGGCCGAAACGCGACCTATAGAGTTCACAAACCGACAGTGCCTGGATGCATCCAAGCACTGCTGTGTGTGCGGTCAGTTTTGATTCGATCATCGGTATAACAGGGACAGGGATGCGCGCCTGCCAGCGCCGCCATGAAGGCAGCGGCAGCTAGATACGCTGGTCGTCTGCCGTCGATGCACCCTGCAAGTGTTCCGCCCACCATTCGCAGTCATTGACGCCTCAGGCAGGCAGGGCCAGCGGAAGAATTACGCCTGATCCGCGGTCGATCATGTGAGCAGCAATCAGTACCGCTCGGCTTGCCGATAAAGCGCTGATTAGGGGCGAAAGCTCCGCACCTCATCGCTAGCTTGACGTCCGGCCTCGCAGAGACACGCTCACTGCCTGCTTTGACCTCAGTTGCGAAACGCCAGATTCAACGAGAGCCTGATCCCAAATGTCAGGAACTGCTGTCGAGATCGGGAACCCTTGCGCCATTGGTGACTCGTCTAGTACATGCGCGACATGCCTTCAACGTCGAAGCGGATCTCATCATGCCAACCACCTACAATACGGCTCTTGTCTGCCTCTCTATCCTGATTGCAATAGCCGGCTCCTTTACCGCGTTGGACCTGGCCAGCCGAGCGCGCGCTTCGGCTGGCTGGATGCAGCACGCCTGGCTCTGCGCTGCGGCCGTGTGTATGGGCGGCAGCATCTGGTCGATGCATTTTGTCGGGATGCTCGCCTTCGGCATGCCTGGAATGGAGATCAAGTACGACCTGGCGCTCACGCTCTGGTCACTGGTTGTGCCGATAGCGGTGACGGCCATCAGCTTTTTCGCAGTGAGCACCCGCGGGCTGGGGCCCAAGACGCTCGGGATCGGCGGGCTTTTCATGGGGCTCGGGATCGGTGCCATGCATTACATGGGCATGGCAGCCATGACGATGCATGCCGAGCTGTCGTACCAACCGATCTGGGTTGGTATTTCTTTCGCGATTGCCATCGGCGCAGCCACCGCTGCACTCTGGCTCTCGGCCATGAGCCGTCGTTTGCTGCTACAAGCGGCCTCCGCTGTTGCGATGGGTTTTGCCGTGGCGGGCATGCATTACTCCGCCATGATTGGCGCGCAGTTCACTCCGATGGACGACGCGATGCCCGCTCCGCCCGACAGCAACCTGGATCTGCTGACGATGGCCCTCGCGGTGGCCGGCTCGACGTTCGTTGTGCTGTTCCTAGGCCTTGCGGCCTCGATGTATGACAGGCGAATGGCCTTCATCAGCGATCGCGAAGCGGCAGCGCTGCGCCAGAGCGAGAAGCGGTTCCGCGAGTTGTATAGCAAGACGCCATTGCCGCTGCACTCACTGGACGAACAAGGCCGATTGGAGTCGGTCAGCGATGCCTGGCTTGTATTGTTGGGCTATCGGCGTGAAGACGTGCTCGGCCGACCGTTGATCAATTTCATGACTGAGCGATCGGCACGCCAGATGCTGGATCAGGACTGGCCCGTGCTGCTCGGTACCGGTGAATGCTTAAACGCTGAGTACCGTTTGGTCGCCCGGGGTGGCGTTTTCATCGACGTGCTCGCCTCCACTCGCCTCGAGCAAACTATGCAAGGCGCGCTCATCATTGGCGGTTTGGTGAACATTACCGAGCGTCGCCATGCCGAGGCGGCCCTCCGTCAGGCCCAGAAGATGGAAGCCATTGGCAAGCTGACCGGAGGCATCGCACACGACTTCAACAACCTGCTCGCGGTCGTGGGCGGAAATCTGGAACTGCTGCGCAAGCGACTACCGCACGACACTGCCCGCGCGGGGTCGCTGATCGAAAACGCATTGCTCGCCACACAACGCGGCGCGAGCCTGGTTCAACGCATGTTGGCCTTCGCCCGTAAGCAGGAGCTGAACCCCAGCTCCGTCGAATTGCCAGATCTGGTGCTGACCATGCGGGAGCTGCTGCAGCGCTCAGTCGGCTCCAACATCAGTATCGACACCCGGTTCCCTTTGAGCCTGCCGCCCGCTTATGTCGATGCGAATCAACTGGAAATGGTGCTGATTAATCTGGTGGTCAACGCCAGGGATGCCATGCCGGAAGGCGGCACCATCTGCATTGAGGGGCAGCTACGCGCGTCGGATACAGCAGAACATCGCACACAGGAATTCGTTGCACTGATCGTTCGCGACAACGGCATCGGGATGAGTCCGGAGACCTTGGCCCGCGCAACCGAACCTTTCTTCACCACCAAGGGACCTGGAAAAGGCACCGGATTGGGCCTGTCGATGGCACATGGGCTGGCTGAGCAATCAGGTGGCCGCATGGAAATCATGAGCAACAAGGGCCAGGGCACAACCATCGAACTCTGGCTGCCCCTGGGCGTGTCTGCTCGCATGGCGCCATCGGCCACAGCCGAAGCAGACGAGCCAATCACCACGTCGCCATCAGGCTTGAGCATTCTCGTCGTGGACGACGATCCGCTTGTGTTGGCCAATACCGCTGCACTGCTGGAGGATCTGGGCCACCGCGTTAGCGCCGTGGACAGTGGCGAGGCGGCGCTCGGCGCGCTCCGGGAAAACCAGACCTTCGATATTCTAGTCACCGACCAGATGATGCCTGGAATGACCGGAACGCAACTGGCAGACATCGTCAAAGCCGACCAGCCTGCTCTGCCGGTCCTGTTGGTCAGCGGCTACGCTGAACTCTCGAAGGAAGGCCGCCCGCTGCACACCCTGGCCAAGCCCTTCACGCAACAAACGCTCAATATGGCCATCGGCGAAGCCCTCGGGCGCCCCAACTCGAACGTCGTGGTTCCGCTACTGAGCCGGCGATGAATGCCCACTGAAGAGCGAAATCTAGCCACGAAAAAGCCGGCCCTGAAGCCGGCTTATTCTCGGTGACTACAGCTGAGACGCAGCCGATGCGCCCTCACAGGCACACCGACACGCGCATAGCCGTCAGGCCTTGCCTTTGCGGATCGCTTCGCCCGAGCCAAGGTCGGCCCCGGTCATGGGATCGATAGAGACATCGGACTGCGTCCGCACGGCCATCTGCTGCACCACCTTCAGCTGATCCTTGCTCAACTCGACGGTAGGTTTCCCGTCGCCGCCGTCCACGGCTGGCTCCGGAGTCTCGACGAATTCCCACTCCGGCCCCTGGTTCCATGGCCCGCGAAGATCGCCTTCGCCCTGCGACAGGTTGTAGTACACATTGGCAAATTTCGGATCGCCCGGCAGTTTGCCCTGAGGAAAGTTGGGTTGCATCGCGTGCAAGGCCTTCTCGAAGGATTTCTGGTGAGCAATTTCACGGGTCATCAGAAATCTCAATGCGTCCTTGATGCCTGGGTCGTCTGTCACATTGATCAGCCGCTCGTAAACGATCTTGGCGCGGGCCTCAGCGGCAATGTTGGAGCGCAGGTCAGCCGTCGGCTCGCCAATGGAGTCGACATAGGCCGCGGTCCAAGGCACACCGGCCGAATTGATCAGGGCCGGACCGCCGCCATACAGCAACGAGGTTGTGTGTGAATCATTGCCGCCGCCGGTCAGTGAGCGGTACAGATCAGCTTCCTTCTCGACACCCTCGGCCAGCTCGCCTTTGGCGCCCTTGTTGAGCATGCCGATGATGGACCCGATGATCTCGAGGTGGCTCAGCTCCTCGGTGGAAATATCCATCAGCATGTCTTTACGGCCTGGATCGTCCTCGGAAAGACCTTGGACAAAATAGCGCATCGCAGCGGCCAGCTCGCCTTGCGGCCCGCCAAACTGCTCGAGCATCAGATTGGCCAGTCCGGGATTCGGAGCGGCAACGCGCACGGTGTATTGAAGTCGTTTGTTATGGACGAACATGATTCACCTCTCAGGTTTGGCTTTCCTTGTTTACTGCCTCCTTGATGGTCGGAACGGGCGCGACAAACTGCGCTAAAGGCACGCGGCCCTAGTTGTGGAGTGCGGGAAGCGGCAGGCGTCCGATTGTGTTTTTTAATCGAGGTGATACAGAGCGCCAATGATCCATCCACGCCAGCCCTTATGTCCGAGGGCGCCCGTTTCGCTCACCTGACATAAAAACCTGAACGGATTCAGACGAAGCGACTCTATCGAAACCACAGCAATCGCTGATCTTGAGGTGTTAGATGCGCCATTCACTGCGTTCTACCCGTAACCGCTTCGCCCCTATCGCCCTCGCCGCTTCACTGCTCTCGCTAGTAAGCGCGACCGCATCTGCCGACTCGCCCCAGGTGCTCGGCTGGGTTGAGGAAGGGCTGATCCTTCCAGAAAAGGTTGCTGTCAAATTCAAACTCGACACCGGCGCACTGACATCCTCGATGCACGCGGAAAACATCGATCTCTTCGAGAAGGACGGCGATGAGTGGGTGCGGTTCACCGTCGAACTCGAAGATATCGATACCGAAAAAAAGGTTCGGACTCGCCTGGAACGCAAGATGATTCGCGACATCAAGGTGCGTGGTGCTGGCGGTGCCGAAGAACGGCCAGTAGTGCTGATGAAGGTCTGCCTCGGCGACCAGACGTACGAAGAGCAGTTTTCGCTGAACGATCGGGACAAGATGAACTATCCCGTATTGATCGGCCGTCGCACGCTGGAAAAAGTCGGTTTAGTGGATTCGTCGAAAACATTCACCGTCGAACCGAGCTGTTCATAGATCAATTGTCAACGTGATGAATAGGCGATGCGCCTGACTCCGGCTCATCGCCTGGGTGCAACTCGCCCAACCCGCTCCGGTCAACTGAGCAGCGCCGCTGCACGCGGCGAACCGCCGACCTGCATGCAAGCCAGCAGCAGCTGCGCTTGCATGCCATCGTTAACCGGACACAGGAGCCTTTGTCATGACCAACCGCGACCAGACTGCCGTCATCTGTGGCGGAACCGCCGGCGTGGGCCGCGCCACTGCCCACGCCATGGCCAAGGCTGGCTTCCGGGTTGCAGTGATCGCGCGGGGTAAGCAGGGCCTGTCCGATACCCGTCAGGCACTGGAGGCCTATGGAAACAAAGTGCTGACAATCTCGGCCGACGTGGCTGATGCGGATGCGATCGACCGCGCCGCCGAGCGGATTGAGTCGGAGCTGGGGCCGATAGACGTATGGGTCAACGCTGCCATGTCTACGGTTTTTGGGACGGCCGAATCAATCACTGCAGCGGAATACAAGCGGGTCACCGAGGTCACCTATCTGGGGTTCGTCCATGGCACGTTGGCGGCCCTGAGACACATGCAACCCCGCAATCGCGGGACGATCGTGCAAGTGGGTTCGGCGCTGTCCTACCGGGCAATCCCGCTGCAGTCCGCCTATTGCGCAGCGAAATTCGCTATTCGCGGATTTACCGACTCTCTGCGTTGCGAGCTGATCCACGCCAATAGCCGGGTTCGCCTGACGATGGTCCAGCTGCCGGCACACAACACGCCGCAGTTCGACTGGTCGCGCAACAAGATGGACCAACGCCCACAGCCGGTGCCGCCAATCCACACGCCGGAAGTGGCTGCACGCGCCATCCTTCGAGCCGCTAGCGAGGCGCCGCGCGAGCTTTGGCTGGGCCGCGCCTCGTTCCAGGCGATCATCGGCAATATGTTCATGCCGGGCCTGCTCGATCGAATGATGGCCAAGCAGGCCTGGAGCGGGCAGTTGACAGACGAACCGGCCGATACAAAGCAGCCGGATAACCTCTTCGAACCTGTCGAAGGGCTGCATCGCATCGACGGTCGCTTCAACGACCGCGTGAAGGACCATGCCCTGACCCTGAGCAGTGAAGCTGTCGGTAGACTGGCTGTAGCCGGGCTTGCCGCTGCGACTGTAGGCGCTGTGGCGCTCGTCTCATCCATCGCCGCGGGCCGCCGACGTTAAGGCGTCGGCTTCAGCTCCTGGCGCGCCTGCCGAACCACCGAAAACCCTGCTGACAGCGCCAGCCCAGCCATGATCAGCGCTACGATGAGGTCGGGCCAACCTGATCCGGTGCCGTACACGCCAGCAGCGGCAATCAATACCGCAATGTTGCCGATTGCATCGTTGCGACTGCACAGCCAGACCGAACGCATGTTGGAATCGCCCTCCCGGAAGGCGTAGAGCATCACCGCGACCACGACGTTGGCAACCAATGCCAGCGTGCCAACAATGCCCATGGTCATCGGCTCGGGGACCACGTCGGCGTAGACCATCCAGCCGGCTCGCCCTAGCACGAAGATGCCGAACGCCAGCATCGACAAACCTTTGACCAAGGCCGCGCGCGATCGCCAAACCAACCCCATCGACAGCACCACCAGGGTGATCCCGTAGTTCGCGGCATCGCCGGCAAAATCGATGGCGTCGGCCAGAAGCGAAACCGAGCCGGAACGTAGCCCGCTGATGATTTCCACAACGAACATGGCGAGGTTGATCCCCAACGCCACCCATAACGCCTTGCGAAAACCGGGGCTGACCGCCGGCGTTGAGCAACTTGAATCACAGCATCTCGACGACATGCGAATGCCTCCTGAACTATAGTCGGAAGCATTGCACACCCTGAAGCCACTCCAGGGTCAAGCCGTATTCAAAAGCCGGTACTTACACTATGGAGACGATGATGCGTATTGGTGAGGTGAGCTCCGCCGCCGATGTGGACGTCGAAACTATTCGCTATTACGAGAAAGTTGGACTGATGCCCGCACCCGAGCGTGGCGCAAACGGCTATCGGTCCTACTCGCCCAAGCATCTGGCGCAACTGGTGTTCATTCGCCACTGTCGGGCGCTGGACATTGGACTGTCTGATATTCGCAGGCTGTTGGCGTTCTCGGATCAACCTGACGTCAGCTGCGGCGACATCAATCATTTGATTGACGAACAGCTCGAACGCGTCCGTGCGCGGCTGGAAAGTCTACAGGCGCTGGAGACCCAGCTGCAGGCACTTCGCAGCTGCTGCACCGATGATCGCCCCATTCAGGGCTGCGGCATTCTCAACGAACTGACGAGTACATCGGCGCCGTCGGGTGCCAATAACGCTCGGCATTAACCCATCACCGCCGGGCCCAGCTGGACCGCCAGCGAACCGGCACCTTAAGAGGAGCAGTCACGGAATAGCGGGCATCTGCTGACATTGCAGGTGGCCTACCGTAAACCCGCATTTGCATCCTTGGCGCTGGCGGACGGTGGCGATAATCTGCGTCTCTTTTTGCCACGAGCCTTTCCGATGCACCTGTTCGACATGTTGTTGTTGATTGCTGCCGGCTTTGCCGCTGGCGGCATGAACGCTTTGGCTGGTGGCGGCACCTTCTTTTCCTTCCCCGCGCTGCTGGCGACCGGCCTGCCGCCGGTTACCGCCAATGCGACCAACGCCGTAGCGCTCTGGCCCGCCAGTCTGGCTGCGGCCTGGGCCGCGCGTTCTACCTTGCGCCCGCTGGAACGATACCTGCTCCCATTGCTACTGGCCGGGCTCGTGGGTGGGCTGCTGGGTGGCCTTCTGCTGCTCGCCAGCGGTGACGACGTCTTCAGCCTCCTCATCCCATGGTTGCTCCTGCTGGCCACTGCGTTGTTCGCAGCGAGCCCCTGGTTGAGCCGTCGGCTCGCGGCACGACGCAAGGCCGAAGCGGCCGTCCCGCCTCACGCCCCAGCGTCGTTGGCGGCACATGCGCTGGTCTCGATCTACGGCGGCTATTTTGGCGCCGGAATGGGCATTCTCCAGCTCGCCGCGTTTTCCATCGAAGGGCATCAGCTGGTCCGGGCCAACGCCCTGAAAAATCTTATTTCCGCAGTGATCTACAGCGTGGCGACGGCGACCTTTGTCATCGCCGGTAGGGTGAACGGCTACGAGCTGGCCATTCTTCTAATCGGCACCACACTCGGCGGCTACGCGGGTGGCGCGTTGAGTAAGAAACTCCCCGCAACCTGGCTGCGCCTGTTCGTCATTCTGGTGGGCAGCACCATGACAGTTTACTACTTCCAGGCCATGTACCTGCCGTGACCGACAGGCATCTAGCCCGCTCGGCTTATGGCTTCTGCCGCACAGCTCTGCTAGTGTCGCGACCGTTTCAGAGCAGCCACAGAGAACAGGTTCCGCCATGGCCCGCAAGAAAGTCGCCCTCGATTTCGAACAATCCCTCGCCGAGCTGCAACAGCTGGTCGAGCGCCTGGAAAGCGGCGAACTTTCGCTGGAAGACTCGCTGACCTGCTTCGAACAGGGCATTGGCCTCACCCGCGACTGCCAGGCGGCCCTCAGCCAGGCCGAGCAGAAAGTACAGATCCTGCTCGAGCGAGACGGCAAATTGCAGGAAGCTCCATTCGAGGCGGACCCCGAAGCATGATCGGCGACTACCAGAAACGCTGCCAACAACGTGTCGACAGCTGCCTCGACACGCTCTTCACCCCGTCCCGTCCTCAACTCGAACGCCTGTACCAGGCCATGCGCTACAGCGTGATGAACGGTGGCAAGCGCGTCAGGCCTCTGCTGGTCTACGCCGCGTGCGAAGCACTCGAGGGTGACCTTTCCCTGGCGGATGGCGCGGCCTGCGCTGTCGAATTGATTCATGCCTATTCATTGGTGCACGACGATCTGCCGGCGATGGATGACGACGACCTTCGCCGGGGCCAGCCCACCACGCACAAGGCCTTCGATGAAGCCTGCGCAATTCTGGCCGGTGATGGCCTGCAAAGCCTTGCGTTCGAAACACTGGCGCTTGCTGCGCACAACCCTGCTGATCCCTCGCTGCGATTGGATATGATCGCCAGCCTCGCCCGAGCAGCTGGCCCGGCCGGGATGGTTGGTGGCCAAGCCATCGACCTGGGATCGGTAGGCCTCAAGCTCGACCGCGCCGCCTTGGAACTGATGCACCGGCACAAAACCGGCGCGCTGATCGAAGTAAGCGTCCGTCTCGGCGCGCTGGCCAGCGGTCGCGCCGACGCGCAGAGCCTCGAAGGGCTGCAGCGCTATGCAGAAGCCGTCGGCCTGGCGTTCCAGGTACAGGACGACATTCTCGATGTAGAAAGCGACACCGCGACCCTGGGCAAACACCAGGGCGCCGACATCGCTCGTGACAAGCCTACCTATCCGGCACTATTGGGCATGGACCAAGCCAAGGCCTACGCAACGGAGCTGCGTGACATGGCGCTTGTAGCCATTGCGCCGCTTGGTCCGCGTGCCGAACCACTGCGCCAGTTGGCCTGTTTCATCGTCGAACGCCGCAGCTGATACGCTCCTGAAACGACGCAGCTGCGACCGTTGATGCTCGAGCCGTTCTTATCGTAGTAACCATCGGGTAAACTGCGGCTCTTTTTTCAGCCAAAACGATTCGCCCGATGCCCAAGACGTTTCATGAGATTCCTCGGGTCCGCCCTGCGACCCCCGTCCTAGATCGCGCGGCCACTCCCGAGCAACTACGCCGGCTGGGCGAAGCGGAACTCGAAGAACTCGCCAACGAACTGCGTCAGGACCTTCTTTACAGCGTCGGCCGGACCGGCGGGCACTTCGGCGCAGGCCTTGGCGTGATCGAGCTGACGATCGCGCTGCACTACGTCTACGACACGCCCAAAGACCGCCTGGTCTGGGATGTTGGCCACCAGGCCTATCCCCATAAAATCCTCACCGGGCGTCGCGAGCGCATGGGCAGCCTGCGCCAGAAGGACGGCATCGCGGCCTTCCCTCGCCGTAGCGAGAGCGAGTACGACACCTTTGGCGTTGGTCATTCCAGCACCTCGATCAGCGCTGCCCTGGGCATGGCCATCGCTGCGCGTATGCAGGGCAAGAAGCGCAAGTCGATCGCGGTGATAGGCGATGGCGCGCTTACCGCCGGCATGGCGTTCGAGGCACTGAACCACGCGCCGGAAGTGGGCGCCGACATGCTGGTGGTGCTGAACGACAACGACATGTCGATCTCGCGCAACGTTGGCGGGCTGTCCAACTACCTGGCCAAGATCCTCTCCAGCCGCACCTATTCGAGCATGCGCGAAGGCAGCAAGAAGGTGCTATCGCGCCTGCCCGGTGCCTGGGAAATTGCGCGTCGCACCGAGGAATACGCCAAAGGCATGCTCGTCCCCGGCACCCTGTTCGAAGAGCTTGGCTGGAACTACATCGGCCCCATCGACGGCCATGACCTGCCAACCTTGATCGCCACCCTGCGCAATATGCGTGACCTCACCGGCCCGCAGTTTCTGCATGTGGTCACCCAAAAAGGCAAAGGCTTCGCCCCCGCGGAAGTCGACCCGATCACCTGGCACGCCATCAGCAAACTCGAGCCTGTGGGCGGACCGATCAAGCCGAAGCAACCCAGCGGGCCGAAATATTCCAATGTGTTCGGCCAGTGGTTGTGCGACATGGCCGCGGCGGACCCTCGCCTGCTGGGCATCACCCCGGCGATGAAGGAAGGCTCCGATCTGGTGGACTTCAGCGAGCGCTATCCGGACCGTTATTTCGATGTCGCCATCGCCGAACAACATGCGGTAACGCTGGCTGCGGGCATGGCCTGCGAAGGCGCCAAGCCGGTGGTCGCGATCTACTCGACCTTCCTCCAGCGTGCCTACGACCAATTGATCCACGACGTCGCGGTGCAGAACCTCGACGTACTCTTCGCCATCGACCGCGCGGGCCTTGTCGGTGAAGACGGCCCGACCCACGCGGGTAGTTTCGATCTGACCTATCTTCGCTGCATTCCCGGCATGCTGGTGATGACGCCCAGCGACGAAAACGAGATGCGCCGGATGCTCACCACCGGCTACCGCTTCGAAGGTCCCGCCGCCGTGCGTTATCCGCGCGGCACCGGCCCGAACGCGATGCTCGAGCCAGGCCTCGAGCCGCTGGAAATCGGCAAGGCTGCGGTGCGTCGCGAGGGCAAGCGAGTCGCCCTGCTGGTGTTCGGTGTGCAACTGCCCGAAGCCTTGCAGGTAGCCGAAACCCTGAACGCAACCGTCGTCGACATGCGCTTCGTCAAGCCGTTGGACGAAGCCATGGTTCGTCAGATGGCCGACAGCCACGAGCTGCTGGTGACTGTCGAGGAGAACAGCATCATGGGCGGTGCCGGCAGCGCAGTTGGCGAGTTTCTCGCCGCGCAAAACCTGAGTACACCGATCCTTCATCTGGGCCTGCCCGATTACTATGTCGAACATGCCAAGCCCAGCGAAATGCTCGCCGAGTGCGGGCTGGATGCTGCCGGTATCGAGGCCTCGATACGCGCCCGGCTGGATGCCTAGCACGCCTGGCCATCTGCCGCTATGGCAGATGGCTGCTATGCCAGTTCCCGCTGCGGTGAATGTAAAAACCCACCGTACGCCTTAGCATCGTTATTCGGCGAGTACCAGCGGTGCAAAACGCTCATCCGATCCTTCAAATTCAGCTCGCACTTTCTAGACGCTCTACGGCGCATCACCTGCTGCTTGTCTTTCCCCGGTCCAAGCCGTAAGGTTCGCGCGATTTTCCTATCCGCTCAGGTGTGCGCGACCCAAGGTCCGCATTAAACGGGAAGCCGGTGCGCTCCAAGGAGCAATGCCGGCGCTGCCCCCGCAACGGTAATCGACCGTGATTCAAAGAATCACCGCCCGCTCAACCGCCACTGTGCAAGGCACGGGAAGGCGAGCGTGGTGCGCGTCGAAAGCCCGGAGACCGGCCTGACGGATTCGACTGGTGTTGCGGAGGGCAGCACCGTCAAGCGCGGCTGCCCGTCATTCGCACTTGTTCCTGCCCTCCTCAAAAGCGCTGAACTTTTGAGGATCGATCCTGATGAAACTGTCCCGTCTCACTCTGGCCCTGGCGCTACTGCATAGCTTCTCTGCCCACGCCCAGACACCTGACTACGATGATGCGCTGCAACTCAGCGATACCATCGTGTCAGCCAACCGCGTCCCTCAGCTGCGAACCCAGGCTGCAGCCGCCACCACGGTGTTCACTCGTGCCGACATCGACCGCCTGCAGGTACGTACCGTCGCTGAGCTGCTCGAACGCGTACCGGGCGTAAGCGTTGTGCGTACTGGCGGGCCAGGCAGCCTGACCAGCATATTTGTCCGCGGTACCACCAGCGGACAAACGCTTGTGCTCGTAGATGGCCAGCGCATCGCTGCGGCCTCCAGCGGCACCAGCAGCATCGAATTCATCGACCCGGAGCATATCGAACGGATAGAGGTTGTGAGAGGTGCGCGTTCGGCACTGTACGGATCAGACGCAATCGGTGGCGTGGTGCAAATTTTCACGCGGCAAGGAAACGAGGCTGGCCTCACCCCGCGTCTACGCTTCGGCGTGGGCAGCCACTCGACCGTTGAGCGCAGCTTGGGGCTGTCCGGTGGGGACGACCAGACCCGTGTGAGTCTGGCCGCGTCGCTCGACGAAACGTCTGGTATCGACGCTACCCGCCACGGCGGCAGCCTCAATCGTGACGACGATGCCTTCCGCAATCGCGCCCTGAGCTTCAACCTGTTGCACAGTTTCAACGAGCGGCTGGACGCCGGCTTCAGCGCACTGGATCAGCGTGGGCAAATCGAATACGACGATCTATTCGGTCCGTCTCTGCCAACCACCGATTTCCAGCTCAGCACGGTTTCAGGTTTCGTCAACTGGATGATTAGCGACCAATGGACGAGCCGCGTCGAACTCGGCCACAGCGAAGACAAGCGCGACACAGGTAATGATCTGGCTGATGCCGGCCCCGATATGTTCTACAGCTTCAGTACCTACCGCGACTCGGCAAGCTGGATAAACACGTTATCTATCACACGCGAGCATGAGGTCACGTTAGGCGCGGACTGGTACGAGGACCGATTGCACAGCACTACGGATTTCGTCGAAGAATCCCGTTGGAATCACGCAGGTTTCATCCAGCATCGCTATACCGGCAGCCTGTTCTCTACCGAACTGGGCATACGGCACGACAAGAACCAGCAGTACGGCAGCCAGAACAGCTGGAATGGCGCGCTGACCATTCCTCTGGATCCACGCAATGATCTGATCTTGTCCTACAGCGAAGGCTTCCGCGCGCCTACGTTCAATGATCTCTACTATCCGGACGAATGCTTCTTTGGCGTCTGTTATTCAAGCGCAAACCCGAACCTTTCACCCGAACGCTCCAGGAGTTACGAAGCGCAATGGCGTAGCCGCTACAGCGACAGCGGTTCGCTGGAGCTGTCGCTTTATCGCATCGATATAGAGGATGCGATCATTTCGGATATCAGCACCGGTTGGCAGCCCTACAATGTACAGACAGCCCGTATCAACGGCCTGGAGGCTGCCTTGAGCGAACAACTGTTCGGCTGGCAAGCCCAGCTCGCGGTCGGATTGATTGACCCGCGTGACCGAGACAGCGGCCACACCCTGCCACGACGCGCCAAGCGCACCCTTAATCTGGATCTGGATCGCCAGTTTGGCGACTTCTCGGTTGGGGCTAACTGGCGCGCGGTCAGCGGGCGCTACGACGACGCAGGCAACACGATAGAGCTCAGCGGCTACGGCTTGCTAGGTCTGCGGGGCGGCTGGAGGGTCAACAGCGAGATTAGCCTCGAAGCCAAGCTGAACAACCTGTTGAACAAGGATTATGCGGAAGCGACATACAGCTCAGGCCGGTACGAGTACGCTACGGAAGGCCGGACGGCGTTATTTGCAATAACCTGGGCCCCATCCCTCTAAGGCAGGCCAGGCGCGTCCTGGTCCCCCGCCTGATGCATCACCTCGCAGAGCTTCCGGATGGCTCCTAGCATCTGGAAGCTCGGCCGCTCCAGCCCCTTGTCGGGGACTTCCCAAAGCTGCCCCTTGCGCACCGCTGCCAATTGGGGCCAGGCGCTCCACTTGGCGAGCTGCGCGCCGCTACCCGCCAGGATCACCTCCGGATTGCGGGACAGCACCGACTCGACGTTCACTTGCGGTGCGGGCAATTGAAGGTCCTCAAAGATATTGCGGCCACCGCAGACCTCAATGGCTTCACCGATGATTTGAGGCCCGCCGAGCGTGTAAAGCGGTTGATCCCATATCTGGTAGAACACGTCTAGCGGTGGCTGCCGACGATATCGACGGCGCAGCTGCTCCAGGCCCTGTTCGAACTGGCGCTGGAGTTCAAGGCCCCGCTCACCTCGGCCAACCCGCTGCCCGATGAAAGCGAACTGCTCGGCCAGTTGCTCCAGCGTGGCAGGCTGAACAACCAGCACCGGGATACCGAACTGGGTCAGCTGGTCACGCTGGGCACGGGTGATACTGTCGGGCCAGAGCAACACCAGGGTCGGCTGGAGTGCGAGCAGGCTCTCCATTTCCAGCTGACCAATACGCCCGACCGACGGCACACCGCTCAGCGCCGCCGGGCGTTCGCCGCCGTCGAGGACGCCCACCAACACATCCCGGGCATTGAGCTCCAGCATGATTTCGCTGAGTGATGGCGCCAGACTGACCACACGCTCCGCAGCCCCCACCATGGGTGACGCCAGCAAAGCAAGGCAAAGCAGGAGGCTGCGCATCACTGCAGCTGACGCGGGACGCGATAAAGAACAAGCAATGTGAGGCTTCCACACACAAGCAGCAGCTGCGCCACCGGCTCGAGCCCAAGCGGGGCACCAATCGCCGCAACCCAGGCAGGTAGCCCGGCAACACGCAAAGCGCGCAGGCGAACCTTGCGCAACGTTGCCCATGCCGAGGGCTCCGCATCGCTGCCAAATGAATGTTCAGTGTGGATCAGTGCATGTTTGTAAGCGGTGAAGCGTGGCAAGCTGAGAAACAGCAAGCCAAGGCCGGCGAAGAACAGAGGGAACGCGATGAGCGCTTCGTGGCGGCCGGTCAGTTCTGGCAGCCGACTGGCCACCAGGACCGGCACCACCATCAGCAGAAACAGCAACCACCCATCTCGTGACAATTGGCGACGTGCGGCAGCGCGGTTCACGACTGCTCGGCTTCGCCCTGATGGATCTCGCCCAGCAAGTGGCCGAGCTTGCCAGCCTTGGTGGCGAGGTATTTCTCGTTGTGGGGGTTCTGTCCGATTTCCAGTGGCATACGCTGGGCAACGCGTATGCCGAAACCTTGCAGTGCCTTGACCTTGCGCGGGTTGTTGGTCATCAGCTTGATTTCGGCGATGCTCAAGTGCTCGAGCATCGGCAGGCAGATCGCGTAATCACGCATATCCGGTGCGAAGCCGAGCCGCTCGTTGGCTTCAACGGTATCAGCGCCAGCATCTTGCAGTTCATAAGCGCGGATCTTGTTCAGCAAGCCAATGCCACGCCCTTCCTGGCGCAGATACAGCAGCGCGCCACGTCCTTCTTCGGAGATCGCTCGCAGCGCGGCTTCTAGCTGAAAACCGCAGTCGCAGCGCAGGCTGAACAAGGCATCGCCCGTCAGGCACTCCGAATGCAGGCGGCCCAAGACAGGCTTGCCGTCAGCAACATCGCCCAGCGTCAGTACGACATGTTCCTTGCCAGTGTCCTGATCGAGAAAACCATGCATGGTGAACACACCGAACGGCGTCGGCAGTTTGGAAGCGGCGACGAACACGACTGGCACCGGAAGACTCCCGAAGGCGGAAAAGCGGATATTGTAACAGCAGTGCCGCAGCAAGCTGTATCGGAACATCGAACCGCCAAGGAGGCGAAACAGCCATGATGGCCAAGCGATGGGCCAGGTTTCAGATTTTGGATTCCAGCTTCAGGACGCCCTGTTCCTCACGCCAGCTGACCCGACCCAGAAAGCTCATGCCAAGCAGAGCATCCGTAGGCGAGCCGCCCTCCAGAATGACGGCTTCGACGCCAAGCACGTCGATCGCGCCGACTTTTACACTGTTGAGGTTGACCTGCCAGGCCTTGGCCGTACCGCTTGCGGTGCCTACGACGATTTGCCGACCGTTAACGCGATAGTCGATGCCGAGACGCCTGGCCTGATTCTCGTTGATCGCCACCGCGGTGGCCCCGGTGTCGACTAGAAACTGAACGGGCTGCCCATTGATTGAACCGGCTATCCAGTAGTGACCGCCTTGCCCCTGAGCGATGCTCAGCTGGCGACGCTCAGGCTCGGCAAAACCGGAGCTGAGCTCGCGAGAAAGGACATAGTTACGCTCGACGCCATCCACCCGAAGCACGGCGCCTTTCGAGTCGGCACTAATCACTTGAACTCCGCCAGGCCCCGTCTGGCCGACCCGCACGAGCTTGCGCTGACCATCGACATTCAACACGGCAGCGCCAGGAAACAGGCCAACCACCTGTACGAGCGGCGCTGCCGTGGCAGCGAGTGCCAACAGTGACAGGAGGGTGGCGAACAGCAGGGCAACGGGGCGCATGATTATCGGTTCCTTGAATCAGGGCATAGCGCATTCTTTCACGAGCCCTTCAAACATTGCAGCGATCCGACGCACAGCCCGAGCCGTAAGAGGATCAGCCCAGCAACCGCACCGCCAGATGCATGATCCCGCAAGCGGCGAACCCGGCAAGGATGTCATCAAGCATGATGCCCAGTCCGCCGTGAACCTCACGATCAACCCAACTGATCGGCCATGGCTTGAGGATATCTAGCAGGCGGAACACGACGAATCCGAGCAGCAACCACTGCCAACCTCCGGGCACCAGCCAGAAGGTGATCCAGATACCCGCGAACTCGTCCCAGACGATACCTTCGTGATCGTGCACCCCCAGATCCTGGGCGACCTTGCCACACAGCCAGATGCCGAACAGCATGCTCGCGAGGATCAGAGCACCGTAGCCCCAGCCCGGCAGCATCTGCCACAGCGGCACGAACGCCAGCGCTACCAATGACCCCCAGGTACCAGGCGCTTTGGGCAGCGTGCCGGAGCCAAGACCAAAGGCCAGGTTATGCCAGGGGTTGCTCCACACCGAATGCGGCACCGGCTCAGCGGCTGGTTGCAGGGAGTCAGTCAAACGGTTGTCCTCTTTTCTAGCCGAACGGCACCGGCTCTAGCTCTTGAAATGGTTATAGCCGCGCTGGCCTACGCTCACGGTGTGTCCACCAGCATCGACCAGCCTAACGCCCTCACCCTCCGTTGCATGGCCTATCACATGGATCGCCCATCCCTCAGCCTGCAACGCGGTTGACCAGTGGCTCGGCAAGGTAAATGCCAGCAGGTAGTCATCACCTCCCGCCAAGGCGCATTGCAAGGCCTGCTCAGCGCCGGCGAACTGCAGCAGGGAATCCGACAGCGGCACCCGGCCCTGTTCGATTACCAGCGACACGGACGACGCCTTAGCGATGTGGGCGCAATCGGCCATGAGGCCGTCGGAGATGTCCAACGCCGCCGTTGCCTTGCCGCGCAATGCCTGGCCGAGCGAGAGCTGAGGTTGCGGCGACCAGTAGCGTCGAAGCAGCGCTGCCGCTTCGACGCCGTTCGCCTCCCGCTCGCCGAGCACAATCGGCAGAGCTCCAGCCGCATCGCCAAGCGCGCCACCAACACAGAGCAGGTCACCCGGCTGCGCGCCGCTTCGCAGCAACGCCTCGCCCTGCGGCACGCGCCCGAACACCGTCAGTGTCATGCTCAGCGGACCACGCGTCGTGTCGCCGCCGATCAGGCGCATGCCGCAGCCGGCTGCCATGCAGTCAAGTCCACGGGCGAATTCGGCCAGCCAGTTGGAATCAACGGAAGGAATCGTCAGCGCCAGGGTAAAGCCGATAGGCGACGCGCCCATTCCGGCAAGATCACTGGTCGAGATGGCCAATGCGCGCTGCCCAAGCGAATAGGGATCGCACGGATCGGGGAAATGCACGCCGGCGACGAGCGTGTCTGTGGAAACCGTCAACTGCTCACCGGTCGGAACGCTGAGCAACGCGCAATCATCGCCGATGCCCAGCACGACATCGCCGCCAACCCTGGCACAAGCGGCGGCGGCGAAGTAGTGGCGGATCAGCTCGAACTCACCCATCAGACGGTGTTGGCTCAGCGCTTGTAGGCGCCGACCTCGGCACTGCGCAGGCTGGGTGCAAGCTTGTCCAGAACACCGTTGACGAACTTGTGACCGTCCGTGGCACCGAACAACTTGGCCAGCTCGATGCCCTCATTGATCACCACCCGGTACGGCACATCGATGCGATGCATGAGTTCGTAGGTGGACAGGCGCAGGACGGCCAGCTCGACAGGGTCCAGCTCGTCCAGCGGGCGATCGAGATGAGGCACGATGGCACCGTCGACTTCCGTCTTCGCGCGGGCCACGCCAGTCAGCAGTTCGTGGAAGTAGTTGCCGTCAACGCCGGAGAAATCGTTGTCGACGCGAAACTGCGCCTCGATTTCATTGAGGCTCTGGCCGGCCATATGCCATTGATACAGCGCCTGCATCGCCAGGCTGCGCGCCACACGGCGCGTCGCGATCTTGCCCTTGGCTTTAGGCTGCGGGGCGTCCTGGCTGTCGTCGTGATTAAGGCTCACTTGGCCTCCAGCTGCGCCAGCAGGCTCACCATTTCAAGCGCAGACAGTGCAGCTTCGGCGCCCTTGTTGCCGGCCTTGGTGCCGGAGCGCTCGATAGCCTGCTCGATGGAATCAACGGTCAGCACGCCAAACGCGACTGGCACACCGAACTCCATGGAAACCTGCGACAGGCCCTTGGTGCATTCGCCAGCCACATATTCGAAGTGCGGAGTGCCACCGCGGATGACCGCACCGAGGGCGATGATGGCGTCGTACTCACCCTGCTGGGCAACTTTCTGCGCGACCAGCGGAATCTCGAAGGCGCCCGGGGCGCGGATGATGGTGATCGCGTCCTCGGCGATACCATGGCGTACCAGCGCATCGACGGCGCCGCTCACAAGGCTCTCGACAACGAAGCTGTTGAAGCGGCCAACAACAAGGGCGAATTTCCCCTGTGGGGCGATGAAGGTACCTTCGATGGTCTTCAGTGTCATAGGTGGTTTCTCATCTCTTTAAAGAACGAAGGCGCCGCGTTGCATCGCGGCGCCCTGACATCATTCATTCGGCGGGCAGGTATTCTACAACTTCCAGATCAAAGCCGGATATCGCATTGAACTTCATCGGCGAACTCATCAGGCGCATCTTGCGCACCCCGAGGTCGCGAAGAATCTGCGAACCGGCACCCACGGTGCTGTAAGTCGCGGGGGTCGGTGACTGCTGACGGTTCAGTTGCGCCAGCAACTGCGGCCCGGTTAGCGGGTTGCCCAGCAGCAGCACGACGCCGCTGCCGGCCTTGGCCACTTCACTCATCGCTGCGCGCAGGCTCCAGCGACCCGGCACGGTCACCATCAGCAGATCACGCAGCGGCTCCATGTTGTGCACTCGAACGAGCGTGGGCTCTTCCGGTGAAATCTCACCGCGGGTCAGCGCCATGTGTACGGTGTCTTCAACACCGTCGCGGTAGGTGACCAGCGTGAACTGCCCCAGTTCGGTTTCCAGCGGCTGCTCGGAGACCCGCTCGACGGTCCGCTCGTGGATCATCCGGTAGTGGATCAGGTCAGCAATGGTGCCGATCTTCAACCCATGCTGTTCGGCGAAGAGTTCAAGCTCTGGGCGGCGCGCCATGGTGCCATCGTCGTTCATGATTTCGCAGATCACACCCGACGGCTCGAAACCGCCCATGCGCGCCAGGTCGCAGGCCGCTTCGGTATGCCCGGCACGCGCCAGGACGCCACCCGGCTGCGCCATCAACGGAAAGATATGACCGGGGCTGACGATGTCTTCGGCTACCGCGTTCTTCGCTACGGCAGCTTGCACCGTGCGCGCGCGGTCAGCCGCGGAGATACCGGTGGTCACGCCGACCGCAGCCTCGATGGAAACGGTGAACTTGGTGCCGAAACCGGAACCGTTGCGCGGCGCCATCAGAGGCAGTTGCAGGGTCTCGCAGCGTTCGCGGGTCATCGGCATACAGATCAGGCCGCGCGCGAAACGCGCCATGAAATTGATGTGCTCGGCGGTCACGCATTCGGAGGCGACGATGATGTCGCCCTCGTTCTCGCGGTCCTCGTCATCCATGAGGATGACCATCTTGCCGGCGCGGATGTCTTCGATCAGTTCTTCAGCGGTGTTCAGAGCCATGGTGGCCATTCCTTCTATTCTTTTACCGAGCCGGGTTCAGGTAGCCGTTCTCGGCCAGGAAGCTTTCGGTCAGGCCCGAGGCATTGGGCTCGGCGGCCTTGTCGCCCATCAGCAAGCGCTCGAGATAGCGCGCCAAGAGGTCCACCTCCAGATTCACCTTCCGCCCGGATCGGTAGTCGACCATGATGGTTTCGGCCAGGGTGTGCGGAACGATGGTGAGTTCAAACTCGGCACCGTTGACGGAGTTGACCGTGAGGCTGGTGCCATCAACCGTGATCGAGCCCTTGAGGGCGATGTACTTGGCCAGTTCGCGCGGTGCGCGGATACGGAACTGCACGGCGCGGGCGTTTTCCTCGCGTGAGACCACTTCACCCACACCATCGACATGGCCGCTGACCAGATGGCCGCCGAGCCGGCTGGTTGGCGTCAGGGCTTTCTCGAGGTTGACTCGGCTACCGGACTTGAGATCGACGAAGGCCGTGCGGGCCAACGTTTCGCGGCTGACATCGGCCCAGAAGCCATTGCCCGGCAATTCGACAGCGGTCAGGCAGACGCCATTGACCGCAATGCTGTCGCCTAGCTTGACGTCGCCCAGGTCGAGCTTGCCGGTCTCGACCAGCACGCGCACGTCACCGCCTTTTGGGGTCATGGCGCGGATGGTACCGATGGACTCGATTATTCCAGTGAACATACGGCCTCCCGAGGAAGGCTATTGAAACGATGCATATGACGAACTCCTGTTTTGGAAAAAACAGGGCGTTGCAGATCGATAGGGAGTAGACGCGCGCACGAACGGCGCCCGTCGAGGCATCCCGCTCTCTCTCATCCGGACTATACCGTCGGCCCCGGAATCACACCGGGTCTGCTGACCTTGCATGAGCAAGCGCTCGCGGGCTAGACGATCGTCGGCAAGCCAATCGCATCGTCATTACCGCCGGTGGGGAATCTCACCCCGCCCTGAGAACGTGGGCCATTGGAGGCCCGGCGCAGTTTTTACCACAGATGAGCCTTTTCTGCAGCCAGCAGGCGACCGCTTGGCTGCGTGCCACTACAACGAAACATTTTTAAACATCCACGCAACTAGCGTTTCGCTTGTTTGTCCATACGCAACGCAGCGGCCAGAGTGAATTAAGCACCGTGCCGATGCGCGCAAGACGATCAGGAAGGAACGTCACGCCCGCAACTCTTCGTACCGACACGCCGAGCCAGGATCCGCTCGCTTTAGCGATCTCACTGGGCAGCACAAAGGACACGATCAGGACGAACGCTCCGAACCTTTACATGTGCCGGGAGAGATGGGTATGTCAGGGGTTACGGCTAAGGACACCGTGGCAGCGTCGCAGGCTGCCGAGATCGACCGCAATGGCTTTACGGTCATTGAAAACTATATCTCCCCAGAAGAGCTGAGCTTGGCCCGGGCGTTCATTGACGAGCAGGCAGCCAGGAACAATGGGGAGTATTTCGCTATTCATGGCATCGAAGCGCTAAGCGGGAGCCTTATCGCGGCGCTCGCACTTTCGCCGGTGCTGAAAGACACGCTGGCGCAGCTCTATCACCACCAGTCTGGCCGCGAGCCGTCTGCAACTGAGCAAATCTTTCCTGTCATTCGTTGCCTGCAAGGCCGCAGCGGGCTCAAACAGTCTCATTTCTATCACTTCGATGCCACGGCAGTCACCGCACTGCTCCCACTGTTCATTCCGACTGAGGGCGAGCACTGCGGCGACCTGATCATCTTTCCAAACGTTCGTCGCGTGCGCTTCAACGCCCTGCGTAACGTCGTTCAAAAGGCTGTGCTGCACAACACCGCAAGCCAGAAACTGGTCGCCTTTGCAGTCCGACGCGGCTGGCTCAAACCGATCCGCCTGAAGCTGGTGCCCGGCAACCTCTATCTGTTCTCAGGCTACCGAAGCCTGCACGCGAATGATGAGTGCGATCCTGCAATGCTACGGGCCACGGCGCTGTTCCACTTTGGCAACCCGCACCATGAAAGTCTCCTGGCGAGATTGTTGCTGGGCGCCAACAAGCGTAAGGCCAAGCTGGATCACAATGGGCTGAGGCCCGTTAACTGACCGCTGGCATGGGCACGTGCTCGTAGTTCGCTGGTTTAGCGAGCCCCCCAGAGCTCTAATTGGTCACGTTCCATGGCGTATGCTGTGCCGCTTCTGAATGTGCCTGCGGGGTGACACGTTGACGAGCCAAACAGTGACCTACTTTCTCGAGATGACTGCGCCTTCGCAGCTAAGGGCCAAGCCGATCCCGGAAAACCTGCTTGTCAGCGAATGCGAGATAAAGCAGTTCCGCTTCAATCAGTTTCTCTATCGTTTGATCGGTGGCCCCTGGCAATGGACTGAACGACTGGACCAGCCTGACGACGTCTGGCAAAGAGAAATTGAGAGCCCCGACCACCGCACCTGGGTCGCCTACCACCGAGGCGCCATCGCCGGCTACTACGAGCTGCGCCGACAGGATGACGATGTAGAGATCCTCTATTTTGGATTGGAAGCCGAGTTTTTCGGCCGCGGCTTTGGCGGTGCTCTGCTGAGCCACGCCATCACCAGTGCCTGGGAGTGGCAAGGCGCCCGCCGCGTTTGGGTACATACCTGCACCCTCGATCACCCGAGTGCGCTGCAGAACTACCAGGCCCGAGGCTTTACGCTCTACGACACGAAGATCGGCATCGAATAAACCGGGCGTCAGCTCGTCGGTACAGCGACGAGCTTCCAGTCATCGCCTACTGCGCGGATATCCTTGATCTTCAGCCCACGAGCTTCGCTCATGCGCTCCAGCGGCAGGTCGAGAAGTGGCCGTGCAGAGGAGCCGAGAAACTTCGCAGCGACGAATATCTGGTATTCGTCAATCAGACCCAGCGAAGCGAAAGCACCGGCAAGACGCGGCCCCGCTTCGAGCAATACCTCGTTCACATCGCGTTTGGCCAGCTCGCGCAACAAGCTGTGCAGATCGACGCGCCCTGCCTCGCCCGGCAGCGTCAGCAGTTCATGGCCGGCCGACCGATAACGAGCGGTCTGATCATCACTGCCGCTCGCGACCAGTGCAGGGCCAGCTTGAAAAAAGGGTGCGTCCAGCGGTACGCGTAACCGTCCGTCGACCAGTACTCGCAGCGGCGGGCGCTGGATGGCCAGGGAGGTCATCTCATCATCGAGGCCCAGCTCCGCGGCGCGGACAGTCAGCCGGGCCTGATCCATCAATACTGTGTCCGCGCCCGACAACACTACGCTCGATTGCGCGCGCAGACGCTGGACTTCGCCGCGTGCGGCGGGCCCGGTGATCCACTGGCTTTCGCCACTGGCCATCGCAGTACGTCCATCGAGGCTCATCGCCAACTTGGCACGCATGTACGGCAGCCCCGTTTCCATGCGCTTGATGAAGCCCGGGTTCACCGCACGCGCCTCGCTTTCCAGCACGCCGCTGGCGACCTCGATGCCGGCGCTGCGCAACAGTTCGAGCCCGCGACCGGCGACCTGCGGATTCGGGTCCTGCATGGCGGCGACCACTCGGCCTACCCTCGCCTTGACCAGCGCCTCGGCGCATGGCGGCGTACGGCCGAAATGACTGCAGGGTTCGAGAGTGACATAGGCGGTTGCGCCAGCGGCGCGATCGCCCGCCTGACGCAGCGCATGAACCTCGGCGTGCGGCTCGCCGGCACGCACGTGCCAGCCTTCACCCACCAGCTCACCGTCTTTGACGATGACGCAGCCGACCCGCGGATTCGGGTGCGTCGAATACAGCCCCTTGCGCGCCAGTTGCAGTGCGCGGGCCATCCAGGCGTGGTCGTGGGCGCTCATTCGGTCTTGGCGGGCTCGCGTGACAGACGCTCGATTTCCTCGCGGAATTCGTTGAGATCCTGAAAGCGGCGGTAAACGGAAGCGAAGCGGATATAGGCGACTTCATCAAGCTTCTGCAGCTCGACCATTACCAGCTCGCCGAGCACGCGCGACTTGATCTCGCGCTCGCCGGTGGCACGCAGCCGATGCTTGATGTGAGCGATGGCCTCTTCGAGGCGCTCGACACTGACCGGGCGTTTTTCAAGCGCGCGCTGCATGCCGGCACGCAGCTTTTCCTCGTCGAACGGCTGGCGACTGCCGTCCTGTTTGATCAGCCGTGGCATGACCAGCTCGGCAGTCTCGAAGGTTGTGAAGCGCTCACCACAGGCGAGGCATTCGCGGCGACGGCGCACCTGATCGCCCTCGGCCACAAGGCGCGAGTCGATGACTTTGGTGTCATGTGCACCACAGAAGGGACAATGCATGGGCTAGAGCTGTCAGACGTCGGGAGAGCCATGGTAGCGCATCCCGACGGCAAGACAAATCGAGCCGATTGTTGCTATACAGGCGCGCATCAACGTCATGTTATGGAGCCGTCCGTGCAGTTACGCCCCTTCGTTTTGCCTGCTTTGCTGCTGGTTCTGGCTGGATGTTCGAGTGAGCAAACCCAGCGCCCTACCGCGGCCGTCACGTTCGAGGAGCCGCCGCAGGCCACCACGCTGATGCACGAACTGCACGGCAGCCTGATCGGCGTCCCGGCCGACAGCGAAGTCGAACTGGCGCTCCTGGAGGTCAACCGTCGTGACCAGCCAGACCGACTGCTGAGCAATGTGAGGCTACAGGGGCGGGGAACCGAGCTGCCGTTCATCCTGAAGTTCAATGCCGAGAAATTCCCCAAGGGCCAGGACGTGGAACTGCGCGGGCGAGTGACCCGTTCAGGTCAACTGATCATGCGCCTGCCTGCCGTGCAGGTCAGCAGCCCGGCCAACCAGTCCCTGGGCCCGCTGCATCTGGTACCGGCGCCTTGACGCCGCCCGTTGTACTGCAGCACGCATTGGCCGAGCTGCTCGGTGATGCTTCGCTGAGCGTCGAAACATTGCCCGACACTGACATCCGGCTGTGGCTGATCGATGCGGCAAACATGGACCGCGCATTCAGCCCAGAGGAAACCCGGCGGATTCTTGAAGAACCGCCCTACTGGTGCTTCTGCTGGGCCAGCGGACTGGTCCTGGCGCGCTGGTTGGCTGAGCGCCCGGAATGGGTTCGAGGCAAGCGCGTCCTTGATTTCGGCGCAGGGTCGGGGGTGGCGGCCATTGCCGCAGCAAAGGCCGGCGCTACCGAGGTAGTGGCCTGTGACCTGGACCCGTTGGCGCTTGCCGCGTGTCGCGCCAACGCGGAACTCAACGGCGTGCAGCTCAACTACTCTGAGGACTTCTTCACCGAGGCTGACCGTTACGACCTGATCATCGTCGCCGATGTGCTTTACGACCGGGCTAACCTGCCCCTGCTCGATGAGTTCCTCAGCCGCGGCAAGGTGGCGCTGGTGGCCGACTCCCGCGTGCGGGACTTTCAGCATCCGCTGTATGAGCGCCTGGACGTCCTCGACGCCTGCACCTGGCCGGACCTGGCCGAGCCTGCAGAATTTCGCCGGGTCAGCCTTTACCACGCCCGTCGCCAGGCCGCATTTGTGGCGATGTGCTGAAACAAAACGCAGCGCCCTGCCGCTCAGGAGAACCGATGCCGACCGAACGTCCATTACGGCTGTTTTACGCCATGGCCTGCCCGCCCTATCTTGCGCAAGCCATCTGCAACTGGCGGGACAATTCAGGAGTCGAAGGTCGCCCCGTCGCTGAGGCCAACCTGCACCTGACCCTCGCTTTCCTCGGTAGCCAGCCCGCAGCAGCTGTGGATGGCTTGATGCAGCTCGCCGACACACTTTGCGTCGATGCGTTCACGTTGCAGCTCGACCAGTTGCAGATGATCGGCAAGGATTTTGCCTGCCTGACGCCCAGCCAGAGCCCCTCGGCATTGATGGACCTTGTCGGGCAGCTACACGTCAGGCTGCCCGCACAGGGTGTCGTGCTTGACTCTCGGCCGTTTCTACCCCACGTCACCCTGTCACGACAGGTTCGCGCGTTGCCTGAAATACAACCACAAGCATTCCGGTGGCCGGTGGACCGCTTCGGCCTTTACCTGTCAGAAAACACCGCGCAGGGTGCTCACTACAGCGAACTGGCGAGCTGGGCGCTGGCCGCTCCGAACAGCTGATCGGGTATCGCGCGCGCCCTTGCTTCCGAATCGCCTCGCCCCCACTTAAGATGCAAGCCTCAATTCGCATGTGCCCATCCGAGAATTCCAATGAGCCAGACGCCTTACATCTTTGACGTCACCAGCGCCAATTTCGAGCAGTTGGTGCTGGAAAACTCCTTTCACAAGCCGGTGCTGGTGGACTTCTGGGCCGAGTGGTGCGCGCCCTGCAAAGCGCTGATGCCGCTCCTGGCGAAGATCACCGATGAGTATCAGGGCGAACTGGTGCTGGCCAAGGTCAACTGCGATATCGAACAGGACGTGGTGGCTCGCTTCGGCGTGCGCAGCCTGCCGACCGTGGTGCTGTTCAAGGACGGTCAGCCAGTCGACGGTTTTGCCGGTGCCCAGCCAGAGTCAGCCATACGCGCCATGCTCGAACCCCATGTCCAGGCGCCTGCCGCTCCGGACGCCGATCTTCTGGAAACTGCCAAATCCCTGTTCGCCGAAGGACGCATCGGCGAGACGGAAAGCCTGCTCAAGCAATTGCTCGCTGAAGACAATGAAAACGCCACAGCGCTGATTCTGTACGCGCGCTGCCTGGCCGAACGCGGCGAGCTCGGCGAAGCCGAAGTGGTCCTTGATGCGGTCAAGGGAGACGAGCACAAACAGGCACTGGCGGGCGCCCGCGCGCAGCTGACCTTTCTCCGTCAGGCCAATGATCTGCCCGAAGTGGCCGACCTCAAGAGCCGTCTGGCGCAGAACGCCGAGGATGACGAAGCGGCGTATCAGCTAGCTGTCCAGCAGATGGCACGTCAGCAACACGAAGCAGCGCTGGATGGTTTGCTGAAACTCTTCATGCGTAACCGCGGCTACGCTGACGGCCTGCCGCACAAGACGCTGCTGCAGGTATTCGATCTGTTGGGCAGCGATCACCCACTGGTAACCGTCTACCGCCGCAAGCTGTACCAGGCGCTTTATTGAGGTCACGAATAGCGGCCAGGCGCGTCCTGCATCCGCAACCAGCATTAGATCCAAGCCGATGGTCCCGCCTGGAGAGACGGTGGGTGGGTAAAGCGTGAGCTACCTTACGGCGCCTGGGTGCCGAGTAGCTGGCGCAGCGCCAGGCAATCACGAGCGTGAAGCTCTGTCAGCTCAGGCCATGGATTTTCCGGCAGGTTGACCAGCACACCGCGCGCCCCGGCCGCCTTGGCGCATTCGAGGTCGAAGCGGTAATCCCCTACCATCACCAGCTCGCTGGGGTCGACGCGCCACCTTTCCGCCAGATGCAGCAGCCCGCCTGGATCGGGCTTTGGCGGCGCCTCGTCCCGTCCGAGAATGTCGTCGCTGGCAAAGCAGTCAGCCATGTCCACCGCTTGCAGGGTTACCAGCGCCAGTTCATGTGCGTTACGCGTCAGCACACCGAGCTGGCACCCGCGATCACGTAACGAATGCAGCAGTTCACGCGCGCCGGGAGCCGCTGTAGCAGCCTGGGCCAGCTCGCGCTCATGCTCCAATAGCCAGGCGCGCTTGGGAGCGGCTTCGTCGGCTGGCAGCGCGGCCAGATGATGCAGGATGTCGTCGTCCTCGGGAATATCCAGGGCCCGCTTGATCGCAGGGAAGTCGTGCACCGCGAGTGTCAGGGTGCCATCCATGTCGAACACCCAGTGCCGCGCATCGGCCAGGCTCACTTCCAGTCCTCGCGCACGCGAATCAGGCCTTCCTGTGCGACCGAGGCCACCAGCTGTCCGGCACGGTTGAAGATGCTGCCGCGAGCGAAGCCACGGGCGTTGCCTGCCCAGGGGCTATCCATGGAGTACAGCAACCACTCGTCCGCGTGCACCTCGCGATGGAACCAGATGGCGTGGTCGAGGCTTGCCAGCTGAATGAACTTACTCCACGAACTGACGCCGTGCGGCTGCAGTGCGGTGCCGATAAAGCTGAAATCCGAGGCATAGGCGACCAGATACTTGTGCAGCGCCGGGTTGTCCGGCAGCGAGCCATCAGCACGGAACCAGATGTGACGAATCGGCTCGATCGGCTGCGGATTGATCGGGTCCTGCAGCGTCACCGGACGGATCTCGATGGGCTTGGGACGGCGCAGTTTCTCAGCCACGCGCGGCGGCACCAGCGGTGTCAGCTTGTGCAGCAGCTCCCACTCGCTGAGCAGGTTTTCCGGCCCTTCAACTTGAGGCATCGGCAACTGGTGCTCATAACCGGTTTCGTCAGCCTGGAACGAAGCACTGCAGGTAAAGATGGTCTGCCCTTTCTGGATGGCGCTGACGCGGCGGGTGGTGAAACTTCCGCCGTCACGCACCCGGTCGACGTCATAGACAACGGGCTGATGCGAGTCTCCGGGACGCAGGAAGTAGCCGTGCATCGAATGTACATGGCGCTCCGGGGCCACGGTCTGGCTGGCGGCAGACAGTGCCTGACCGACCACCTGGCCGCCGAACAATTGAGGAAAACCCAGATCCTGGCTGGCGCCGCGGAACAGGTTTTCCTCGATGCGCTCCAGCGAGAGCAGATTCACCAGGGTATCGAGTGTGTCGGTCATTTTTCTTCCTAATAAGGCGAGCACGGGGCAGGCGCGCAATGTTACGGATTCCGCGGGGTTCGCTCCAGCTTCGAGCCTAGCCTTGCGCCGCCAGCCAATCATCACGCTGGATTCGATACAGGTGATGGGGGCGCAGCGGATGCCCGCCCGGCAGGTTCGGATGGTTGAAATCGCCACTCGGCTCCGGCTGCATGCCGAGCGCACGCATCAATCGCAGCGACGGCTCATTGCCCGTCGCGGTATAGGCCACTACCTGCTGCAGTTGCAATTGTTCAAATGCGCAGGCCAGGGATGCTTCCGCTGCCTCGCGCGCAAGGCCCTGGCCCCACTGGTCCCGAGCAAGCCGCCAGCCGATCTCGACGGCAGGGCAGAACGGCAATTGCAACCTGCTCCAGCTGAGGCCGGTAAGGCCTATCAACTGCCCGTCGATCTTGCGTTCCAGCGCCCAGAAACCGAAGCCATGACGGAGGAAGTGGAGCCTACAGCGGGCAATGGCCGCAGCGCAGTCGTCGCGCGAAAGCAAACCTGGGAAGTAGCGCATCACCAGCGGATCGGCACAGATGTCGGCCAGCGGATCGAGATCAGCGTCGCGCCAACCGCGCAGGTAAAGGCGTTGCGTTTCCAATTCGATGCGTTCCACCGATTGCCTCATGCTGTTTCCTTGTAGGGGCTACCACCCGCTCTGCATACTTCCTGCTGACTCAACAGGCGCCGCGCTATGTCTTTACCGCTGGTCTATCACGACGATTACAGTCCGCCTCTTCCTGCCGGCCACCGCTTCCCCATGGAGAAATTCCGCTTGCTGCGCGACCACCTCGTAGCACGGGGTTTGACCACGGACCAAGCCCTGTTGCGCCCAGAGATCTGCGCCAACGAGGTTCTAGCGCTGGCGCATGACCGTGCTTACGTCGAGCGCTACTGCACCGGAGACATGAGCCGCCAGGAACTGCGCCAGCTGGGCCTGCCTTGGAGTCCGCAGCTGGCACAGCGCACCGTACGGGCAGTTGGCGGCTCGCTGCTGGCTGCAGACCTTGCACTTCAGCACGGCCTGGCCTGCCATCTGGCAGGCGGCACCCATCATGCCCATCACGATCATGCCTCGGGATTCTGTATTTTCAATGACCTGGCCGTTATCGCACTTTCGCTGTTGGAAAGCGGTCGAGTCGGGCGCGTACTTATTTTCGACTGTGACGTGCATCAGGGCGACGGCACAGCTCGCATTCTCGAGCAGGTGCCGGACGCGGTAACCGTTTCACTGCATTGCGAAAAGAACTTCCCAGCGAGAAAAGCCCGAAGTGACTGGGATATCGGCCTCGCGCCCGGCCTTGGCGATGCAGAGTATCTAAAGGTTGTCGACGACACCCTGGGTTACCTGCTGCCGTTGTACCAGCCGGACTTGGTGATCTACGACGCAGGCGTGGATGTGCACAGGGACGATGCGCTGGGCCTGCTCAACCTCACCGATCATGGCCTGGCGATGCGCGACAGCGCCGTTATCGAGCATTGCCTGGGTCGTGACATTCCAGTGGTTGGCGTAATCGGCGGCGGCTACGACAAGGACCGCGCCCTGCTCGCCCGTCGGCATGCGCAATTGCATTTCAGCGCCGCCCAGGCGTGGCAGCGTTATGGCCTGCGCTGATTAGCACACCGCTGGTCGTTCCGCAGGAACTTCATCACCGCTTGAAGCCCCTTAACTGCATGCATGGCTAAGCCTGTATCGCTGGGCCGTCGCTTGCCTGGACAAGCACGAGCGCTAACAAAATTGAAAGTCGAGGAATACTGATGCTTGAATCCGATCGCGACACCCACCTTCACCCTAGCCTGCGCAGCCGCTACCTGCCACACGCTTCCTGGAGTGCGGTATTTGCCGGTATCGCACTGGCACTCATGGTTTCATTGCTGATGCACCTGCTGGGCACGGCTATTGGCGCATCCACGATTGACCCCGCCACTGAACACAACCCTGTTGCTGGCCTCGGAAAGGGCGCGATCTTCTGGATGGTGTTTGCCGGCATCGTATCCCTGGCCATCGGCGGTTATATCGCCGGCCGCATGGCACCCCGCCACGGCATGCTGCACGGCCTGCTGGTCTGGGCGGTCACCTCCCTGATCACGGTGTACCTGATCGCCGGCCTGGTAAGTTCGGCGGTCATGGGCGCAGCCAGTGCGGCGGGCTCGACCGTACAGGCGGTCGGCTCCAGTGTTGCCTCCATGGCGCCAGCGATTGGCAGCGAGATCAAGGAGCAGGTCAAGGAAGCTGACATTAACCTGGACCTGAGCGATATCCAGGCCGAGATCAAACAGGCGTTGCGCCAGACCGGCAAGCCTGAGCTGGCTCCTGAGAACCTTGCGCAGGACGCTCAAGAGGTTCAACAGCAGGCACAGAACCGTGCAGAGCAGGTCCGCGAACAACCTGAACAGATCGATGAGCAGATCTCGAACCTGATCGATCGCATCCGCCAGAAGGGCGAAGAAACCCTCAGCGCAGCTGATCGCGATGCACTGATCAACCTGCTGCAGGAACGCGGCAACATGAGCGAGCAGGAAGCCGAGCAGATGGTCAGCCAGATCGAGCAGCAGTATCAGGAAGCCTACGTGAAGTTCAAGGAACTGCAGGCCCAGGCCGAGCAGAAGGCCCGTGAAATCGCAGAGCAGGCTGCCAAGCGTGTATCGCAAGCCAGCTGGGCACTGCTGATCTCCATGCTGATCACTGGTGCGGTCGCAGGATTTGCTGGCATGTTCGGCTATCGCCGTCAGCCCAAGCAGAACGACGCGGTGTAAGCCTCACTACCCCGGCGCGCCCGCGCCGGGGTTTTCATTCGCGCCCTCGCATCTCGCCCTCACTCATCCCACCGTTCCAACCTGCAACGCCCCTTTTGCTTATGAACCGGTAGAATGGCCACCTCTTCGCCAGACTCCTTGCCCATGCCCATCCGTCCTCCTGTTGCTCGTGTCGCCATCATCGGCGGCGGCCCTGCTGGCCTGATGGCAGCCGAAGTGCTGGGCCAGGCGGGCGTCTCGGTCGACCTATACGACGCCATGCCCTCGGTGGGACGCAAGTTTCTGCTGGCCGGGGTGGGCGGGATGAACATCACTCACTCCGAGGCCTTCGAACCATTCGTGGCGCGTTACCGCGAACGCGCCACCACGCTTCGTTCGCAATTTGAGGCGTTTACGCCCGAGCAGCTGCGCGAGTGGATTCACGGGCTGGGAATCGACACCTTTGTCGGCAGCTCAGGGCGTGTATTCCCGACAGATATGAAAGCCGCACCGTTGCTGCGCGCCTGGCTGCGCCGCCTGCGCGACGCCGGTGTGCAGATCCATACGCGTCATCGCTGGCTGGGCTGGCATGCTGACGGCGCCATCAAACTTCGAGGCCCGGGCGGCGACATCAGCATCAGCGTAGACGCCGTCCTGCTGGCCCTGGGCGGCGCTAGCTGGGCACGCCTGGGGTCCGATGGCGCCTGGGTTCCGCTGCTCGAACAACAGGGCGTCAAGGTCTCGCCTCTGCGCCCCGCCAATTGTGGCTTCGAGGTGGAGGGCTGGAGCCTGCACCTGCAGGAGCGGTTCGCCGGCGCGCCGCTTAAAACGGTCAGCCTCGCATTCGCTGGCGGCGCACCACGCAAGGGCGAGTTCGTCGTCACCGTCGCCGGAATCGAAGGCAGCCTGGTGTACGCACTGTCAGCCGAGATACGGCAGGCGATCGAACAGACGGGCAGTGCCACGATCATGCTCGATCTGCTGCCCGACCATTCGCTGGAAAAGATCGTGCGCGCACTCGCCAAGCCTCGCGGCTCACAGTCGGTGGCCAAGCACCTCAAGCGCCAGCTGGGCCTGGACGGTGTCAAAGCGGGACTGCTCAGGGAGCTAGCCCCGGCAGGCGCTTTCGAGGATGTGCAGCGTCTGGCCGAGGCGATCAAAGCGCTCCCGATTACGCTGCTGCGCCCCAGACCATTGGACGAAGCCATCAGCAGCGCCGGCGGGGTGCCATTTGAAGCGCTGGACAAGGACCTGATGCTGCATCGGTTACCCGGCGTGTTCTGTGCCGGCGAAATGCTCGACTGGGAGGCGCCCACCGGCGGTTATCTACTCACGGGCTGTTTTGCCAGTGGTCGTGCGGCGGCAGCCGGCATACTGCATTGGTTAGCCGATCGCCAGCCGCACAACTGAGACGCAACACAGCGGACGCGAAACCTAGAGCTGCCTGAACAGCGCCGCGGCAATAATCCCTGCAGCAATCGCCGGCAACGGCTTCTTGAGCAGGAGCATGGTTACGGCGGTCGCCAGAAAGGCCAAGCGCGCGCCGTTATCCCCATTGACCGCCATCGGTGTGAGCAATGCCACCAGCACCGAGCCGGACATGGCGCTGATGAACTGTTCGGTCCTGCGGCTGATGGGCACGAGCGACATGGCGAAGACGCCGCCCCAGCGCGTAAGGAGAGTCACCACAGCCATGATCAGGATGATGACCAGCGTACCGGACCCAGCAGTGTCCAACGTCACTTCGCTTTCTCCATCCACAGCGCGCCCAGCAGACCGCCCGCGAGCGCTCCGACCACCACATGGCTGTTCGCCGGCAGGTACCAGAAGGCCAACATCGAGGCGCAGCCAGCCACGACCCAGATGACGACCATCCGCATGTCTTTCTTGCCGCCTACGACCATGGCCAGCAGGAAGCAGCCCATGACCATGTCCAAGCCCAGGCTGACCGGGTCCTGGATGGCGCTGCCGAAGTAAATCCCGAGCCACGTACCCAAAACCCAGAACGTCCAGAGCGCAAGCCCACCGCCAAAGAGGATGCCCAGCCCAGGCTTGCCCATACCGAACGCCTGCATGGACATGGCCCAGTTGGCATCCGAGACGACAAACATCACGGCGTAGCGCTTCGCTGGCGGCAAGTGGCGTAGATGCGGATACAGCGTTGCGCCCATCAACAGGTGTCGGGCGTTGACGGCAAACACCGTCACAATCAGCGGAACGACCGGAACATGAGCGCCCCATAGCTCCAGAGAAGCGAACTGCGAGGCACCGGCAAAGACCAGCGCGCTCATCAACAGGCTGGAATAGTCACTCAACCCCGTCTGCGTTGCGGCCAGGCCAAAAGCCAACCCGAACACCACGACAAACAGCGAGATCGGCGTCAGGTGCTTGAACCCAGTCCATACGTCACGCCGGGTAAGCCGCTCGAGCTCCGCATCCGTGTTTACCAAAGGAACCTCGTTGTTCTGCTTGGGGTTTCCAGTCAATCATCTGACTCTTACGGCAGACCCAATCCGCTTCCAGGCGCTGTCGATATGACAGCGGGCGTTGGGACTGTTTCACCCTAGAATCGTGTACTGACGCAGGGAACAGACGCGCCAGCGCATTAGCCGATCAGCGTTTCTTTGGCGGCTTCGTTCCGCCCAGGCTCGGCACCTTGCGGATTGGCTTGGCGTTGGGCTTCTCGCTTTCGTCAAACCAGTTACCCAGATGAACGCGGCCTTTGCCCGCCGCCTCCTTTGGCTTCTTTGGCTTTTTCGGTTTCTTGATGATCTGCCCACCAGGCTGCGTGGTCGGCACGCGATGGTCTGGGACGAAGCCCGGCTCATCGTGGCGCGGCAGCACCTGGCCGATCAGGGTTTCGATAGCGGCGAGCTGATCGACCTCGTCCGCTGCGACCAGCGAGACGGCTTCACCGGTGGAACCCGCGCGTCCGGTTCGGCCGATACGGTGTACATAGTCCTCGGCCACGATTGGCAGATCGAAGTTCACCACCTGCGGCAGGTCATGGATGTCCAGGCCTCGCGCAGCAACATCCGTGGCTACGAGTATCTGGACTTCACCTGCCTTGAAGCGCTCCAGCGCACGCAGCCGTGACGCCTGTGGCTTGTCGCCGTGGATCGCGTCACTGGAGATTCCCTGCGCCTGCAGCTCGTCTACCAACTGGTCGACGCCCTTGCGTGTCTTGACGAACACCAGCACCTGGCCCCAGCGATTGTCCGCCAACAAATGCAGAAAAAGCTCGGACTTGCACTTTTTGTCCACCGGCACCAGCCACTGCTTGACTGTCTTGGCGGCGGCGTTGCGCGGGCTGACTTCGACCGACAGCGGATCGCGCAAAAGCTTCTGCGCCATCTCCCGGATCGCGTCGGAGAAGGTCGCGGAAAACAGAAGGGTCTGGCGTTTTTTCGGCAGCGCACTGAACAGTGCGTCCAATTCTTCCGAAAAGCCGAGGTCGAGCATGCGATCGGCCTCGTCCAGCACTAGCGCCTGGACCTGACTGAACTTCACTGCATTCTGCCGATAGAGGTCGAGCAATCGGCCGGGCGTCGCCACCAGCACGTCGATACCCTTGCGCAAGGCCATCATCTGGGGATTGATGCTGACGCCACCGTAGACCGCATAAGTGCGCAGCGGCAGATTCTGTCCGTAGGCGCGAAAGCTTTCATGGACCTGTTCGGCCAGTTCGCGGGTCGGCACCAGCACCAGCGCACGGACCGAATTGCTTGCCACCTGCGGGCCTTCGTGAAGCAAGCGCTGCAACACCGGTAACGCGAAGCCTGCGGTCTTGCCGGTGCCAGTCTGCGCGGCGGCCATCAGATCCCGGCCCTTGAGAACGGCAGGGATCGCCTTGGCCTGAACGGGCGTCGGCTGGGTGTAATCGAGCGATTCGAGGGTGCGCAGCAGCGGATCGATCAGGCCGAGGGAAGCGAAGGTCATGACGGTAACCGGACGAAGAAAACGAGGTGCGCAGTTTACCCGCAAAGTCCTGCCGAATCGCAGCGCTCACAGGTCCGGCTGGGGCCCGGGGCCGATTTATTCGATGTGAGCAGCAGCTGAACCGTCGTCCACTCCCGGCCCGTCCAAGCAGTCCCTAGCGCAACAGCAGCTTCCCCTCGATCGGTACATAGCGCGTAGCGGCGCGAATCAGCGAGTTGGCTGTCAGGCCCGGCGCGCCGTAGGCCGTCGCCTCCGCACCGCCTGCACGCACACGCTCAAGCAGCAGATCGAAGTCGCCATCACCGGATGCCAATACCACTTCATCGACACGCCCAGCCGCATCCAGCACGTCGATCGTGATGCCGACGTCCCAGTCACCCTTGGCCGAGCCATCGCTGCGCTGAATATAGGGCTTGAGCTTCACCGTGAAGCCCAGGTTGCGCAGGATCTGCTGGAATTGTTGCTGCTTGGCATCGCCGCGCTCGATGGCGTAAGCATAGGCCTCGACGATCGCGCCGCGCTCGCTGAGCTCGGACCACAATGCGGCGTAGTTGAAATGGCAGCCGTGGGCCTGGCGCACCGTGTAGTAGAGGTTCTGCACATCGGCAAACAGGGCGATCTTCTTCACGCGGAGACCTGAGTGGAGGAGTGGTCGGTCAGTATGGACGGCAACTGCACGCATGTCGCCGCCCGGCTCCTTGGGCTAAAGTGCGCGCCTGTTTACATGACAGTAGCCCCTGCAATGAACGTACTTTCGATATTGCGCGACGCCTGGTTTTTCTACGCTCGCAACCTGGGCTTCATCGCCCGCCTCTGCCTGCCGCTGATCGTGCTGGAGAGCTGCACCACGGTCGCCGTCGAGCATATGTTCGGCACAGATGCCCTGCCGGCACAGAACGTGCTGATCGGTTTGATCTTCTACCCGCTCTACATTGGCGCGCTGATACTGTTTCTCGACGCGCGCAGCCGCGGATACGCACCGTCCACTCGACAGGTCTGGGCGCGGGCGCTGCCACTCTGGCCTTCGCTGGCCGTGCTGGCGGGCCTTGGCACCTTGCTGATCATGCTTGGCGCCTCGCTGTTCGTGCTGCCGGGTCTCTGGGTGATGGTCAAAATCGCGTTTGCTGAATATCTACTGGTTCTGCGCGGCATGACACCGCTGACGGCGCTGAAGGAAAGCTTTATGCAGACAAGAGGGCATTTTCTTCTGGTTCTCGGCTGCATTCTCGCCGTGCTCCTGCCGCTGTGGCTGCTCGAAGCCTGGCTTGCCCAAAATCTATGGGACGACACTGCACGCGGCGCGCTGGGCGTGGCGATCGACAGCGCCGTTGGCATGGTCCAGCTGCTGGCCACGGTCGTGCTGTTTCGTTGTTTCATGCTCTGCAGTCCGCCCGGGATCGCAAGCGACGAACAAAGCTGACGGTGCTCGCGCACGGGTCGATATGGCGGTCTAGGCTTGGCTTCCACCCTTCGCGGAGGCCATCCCCATGACCAAGCAGAACCCCAGCATCCTGTCCCACCTGTCTCTTGACAGCAATCGCTTCGATGAAGCTGCTGCCTTCTACGATCAAGTCCTCGCCACTCTCGATTGCAAACGCATCATGGCCCACCCTGGCGCCATTGCCTGGGGCCGTGAATACCCCGAGTTCTGGTTACAGAAGCCGATCGACGGCCTGCCGGCCACTGTCGGCAACGGCACGCACACAGGTTTTTTCGCGGCAGACCGGGCTTCAGTCGATGCTTTCTACCGTGCGGCGCTCGGCGCTGGAGCTACCGAGGAAGGCGCTCCGGGACCGAGGGAAGAGTACGGCGAACCTTATTACGGCTGCTTCGTTCGCGACCTCGACGGTCACAAGATCGAAGCCCTATTGGGACGTCGAGCTCATGCATCGACTTTATGGAGAGGTCCCGACCGCCTAGCCAGTGCCACGCGAGGTTCTGACACCTGTCAACCGCGGCAGCAGCAGGTGTTCGAACGTACGTGGAAAGCAGCGCGCCACAAGCCTGGCGCGCCAGTCCAGATTGGACAGCACCAGCAACCGGCGCCTTCTCAGGGCGGCCTGATGTCACGCTGTTGCCAACCCACCCGGCCCGCTAACCCTTGCAACGTCCGGCACTCGCCGTTAGGAGATTGTTCAGGCGCAGGGAATGGACAGCCAAGCGATGGACGACCATGCTTGATACAGGGCAACCACAAGGGGAAGTGAATTACCTTGAAGCATTCAGTTTGGATAATGCTTGCCGCGATTTTGGCCGCACCCTGTTTCGCCGCCACAGAAGCCGGCTCGCGACAAACCCTGACCGTTGGCTATTACGAGTTTCCGCCTGCAATCTACAGCGATCCGCAAGGCCAGGCTCAGGGCCCTCTGGTCGATGTGACTCGACGCCTGCTCTCTCATGCAGGCTACCAGGCGAGGTTTCGCGGGTTACCGAGTGCTCGTCTGTATGCGGCGTTGCAGAACGGATCGGTCGACCTGTGGCCCGGCGCTCCCGGCAAACCGGAGCTGCTTGCCTACATGCTGGAGGGCCGCGAAACCCTGGCGCACATCAGCCTCAACGTCTATCACCGGCCTGACACCCCGCAGCCCGCAATTCCCGCCAGTCTTCACAAGCGCGGCGTCATCGTTATCAACGGCTACAATTACTGGCCCGTGGTGAACCAGATGCTGCTGGACCCGCAACTCGCTATTCGCTTGCATCGCGCCAGTAGTCACACTTCAGCGCTCGAAATGCTCCAGCATCGCCGCGCCGACTACTTGCTCGACTACCAGATCCCTGTGAACCAGGCCCAGCAGCAGCTGGGTATGGAGCCGCTGCCGTACGTCAACCTGCACAAGGTACCGATCCGCTTCATCGCGTCGCGCCTGCTTGCCAACAGCCAAGAGGTGCTCAACGCGCTGGATCGTGCCTATGCCGATTTGAGGGCTGCAGGCGAAGACATGAGCTTGCCCGGTGAATGACAGCCGGGGTCAGGTGCCGCGCGGCTTGGCACGAGCAGTGGGTTCGGCGATCAGCGGATCATCCGGCCAGTAGTGCTTGGGGTAGCGACCCTTGAGGTCCTTCTTTACCTCGAGGTAGGTGTTGGCCCAGAAACTGGCCAGATCCTGGGTCACCTGCACCGGGCGACGCGCGGGCGACAGCAGATGCAGCTTCACGATTTGTCGCCCGCCAGCGATGCGCGGCGTATCGGCCAAGCCGAAAAGCTCCTGCAGTCGCACGGCCAGCACTGGCGGTGACTCGCTGTAATCGAGCCGTATCCGCGAGCCTGACGGCACGGCAATGGCGACCGGCGCGAGCTCTTCGAGGCGCTGAGGTAACGGCCATGGCAAGAGGGCCGAGAGCATGCCCTGCAGGTCAAGCTGGGCGAAGTGCGCCAGCCGCGAAACCTTGCCTAGATAAGGCAACAGCCAGTCTTCGAGTCGTTCCATCAAGGCCGTGTCGCTGACGTCAGGCCATTCGCTGTCTACACCGGCATCCAGATTGATCCGCCTGAGCAACGCAATTCGGGCCTGCCACTGGCGCAGCTCAGGGGTCCAGGGCAGCAGCTCCAGCCCTTTGCGTCGAACCAACCCGAGCAGCGCGCGACCACGCGCTTCGTCATCCAGGCCCGGAAGAGGCTCGCGACTGAGGACCAGCTCACCGACACGCCGCTGCCGCTCGGCGCGCAGCACGCCTTCTCGCTCGTCCCACTCCAGCTCGTCGCGCTGGTAGACCATCTCGACCAGCTCTCCATCGAACAGAGCTTGGTCCAGAGCTGCCGCACGATAGATGCGTTCCTCTCGCTGGCCTTGGCGACTGCCCAGTTCGGCGATCACCAGCCAGGGTTCTTTCATCAATGCATCCGGGTCACCGAAGACAGCAGCGCGACCATTTGCCAGGCGGTATTCGCCACTCCCCTCCCGGCGCTGCCGCGCAATTCGGTCAGGGTAGGCGAACGCCAGGAGCGCGCCGTGCCAACGAGGGTCGGTCGCATCCGCTGGGGCTGGAACGGCCGGCCCCCGCAGCAAACCACGAAACTGCCGAGACAGCTGTCGCACACGTTGCGCGCCGGCATGCCGTCCTGCACTGCCGGCGAGCAGCCCGAGCCGGGTAGAAATGTCCGCCCCAGCCCCACCGTGCTGGCCCCCGTGTTGGATATCACGCTCGACCAGCAAGGCGGCGAGATCAGCCGCCAAGGGAGCCAGTCCCAGCGCCTGACCGCGCAGCAAGAGGTGGGCAATCCGCGGATGTGCCGGCAACTCGGCCATGGACTGCCCATGGGGGGTCAGTTGCCAGGCGCCACGCGGGTTGCGGCTGAGTGCGCCGAGGCGCTGCAGCAGATCCTGAGCCTGTGCATACGCGGCGCCAGGCGGTGCATCAAGCCACGCCAGCTCACCTGGCTCGGCGCCCCAGCGCGACAACTGCAGGGCAACCCCGGCAAGATCCGCCTGGAGGATCTCGGCGTCACCATAGGCCGCCAGTTGCGCATGCTGGTCCTCCGACCACAGCCGGTAGCACGCGCCAGGCTCCAGTCGCCCTGCGCGCCCTGCCCGTTGCGTGGCCGAGGCGCGGGAAATACGGCGAGTTTCCAGCCGGGTCATGCCGCTGGCGGGGTCAAACCTTGGAACACGTGCCAGCCCGGCGTCGACCACCACGCGTACGCCTTCGATGGTCAGGCTGGTCTCGGCGATATTGGTCGCCAGCACGACCTTGCGCTTGCCGGCAGGCGCAGGCTCGATGGCGGCCCGCTGAGCGGTCAGCTCCAGTTCGCCATGCAATGGACACAACATAACCTCGTGCCGATCCCCTAGCTGTTCGGCAAGCGCGTCGTTCACACGACGGATTTCAGCCTGGCCCGGCAAGAAGACCAGTACGCTGCCGGATTCCTCCTCCAGCGCCTGCAACACGGTCTGTACGACCCGCGGTTCGATCCGTTCGCCGGCCTGAAATGGCCGTCCCCAGCGCTGCGCAACCGGGTACATGCGCCCTTCACTGCGTACCACGGGTGCGTCGCCCAGCAGGCTCGACAGGCGCGCGCCTTCGAGCGTGGCGGACATGAGCAGCAGCTTGAGCGGTTCATCGCGCAGCAGCACCCGCGCAGTGAGGGTAAGGGCCAGGGCCAGATCGGCGTCCAGGCTGCGTTGATAGACATTACTATTCGCATGATCCTGTAAAAATCACATGAACGATCGTACTAGAGCAGTTTCTAGCAGAAAAATAAGGCCAAGAAATTTTGACAATCATCAAAAACACCTTCGCTCTTTCCAACTACCCGTACCAAATGCTTTCCCCCGAGGTGGTCGCAAAAATTGAGCTCTGCTCGGAGGGAGATATCGCATCACCTGATGTGGCCATGAAGCTGCTGGAATGCTACTGCCACCTCAACGATACCTACGTCACACTCAGCAGCCTCGCAAGCGAGGCATTTGCACAAATCTTGCGGGGATTTCTAGAGGCCCTAGCTGGGGAAGAATTTGTAAGGGCAAAGCTGGAATCACGGCGGGTATATGCGCGGATTCTGCTTAGAGCCTTTGAAAAAATGGATATCGGATCACCTTGGCTCGCGACAATCAGCTACGACAACTGGATAAAGGAAAGCTATCCAAACAATTGGGGTGAGAACATACCGCTACTTGATCCCTCCACCATCCGGTATTGGAGCTGTTGGGATATTGTGGACAAAAAAGGACAAATCTCCTTCATTGCATTGCCGATGCTTTGGAATTCCCATGGAAAAGATTTCACTGAAGAGTTTTATGAAAATCTCCGCTTGTTCTATGAGAAGCAGGCGAGATCGAGCCTCACTGAAATCAACAGGCTTATTAAATTCCTTAGTGAAAACGCGCAAGACTGGCCGAGGATGACATTTTACCATCCAATATTGATAAAGCAGTTCTTCTTGAGCTTCATGAAAGAAAGCTTCATGGATGCACATCACCGAAAACTCAACATCAATGCCAAAATCAGCTCATGGAATCGAATGATATCGAATCTGGAAGAGGCGTTTCTCGATAGCAATGTATGGGCAGTTCCATTTGACGGCAGGCTGCCTAAGCCCACTCAAAGGAAAACACTTGGAACGCCGTCTAGAACGAGGGTAAACGAAGAAGGCATCGAGGTCCATGAAAAACTACTTACTTCAATACCGCTGCATCTTACAGACTCGGAAACCATTGAGGTATTATTTAAGGACATAGAATCAGATCTAAATACCGTTAAGAGGTGGGCGGCTGCCCAGTGCGAAAAAACCTACGCCCATGTAAAGCGCAGAAAGCTGCTAGCCCAACAAGGAACACCCATCCAGTCTGGCGCAAGCATGTCAACATTAGAGAAAATGGGTGTTGAAAATGTATTCGCTACATTCGAGCGAGACGGGTTTAAAATTGACTCAAATTACTTAAATAACCGATATGGCGGTAGATCCCCCAAACCGCACATTGCAGAAACTCTTGGTCTTCCGACAGCGGAAAGATTATTCCCATTTCAATGCCTTCTAACTATCGAGCACGCCGAGATCACTCCAAGCTTTCTGAAGAAATTGATCTTACATGATGCAAATGGTGATTACATCGGTTTCAGGAAGTCGGAAACAGATGGGAACTGGCTGATCGGATTTAAAGATAGAAGAGGCAGCAGGCTTTCTGAGCAAAAAATCAAACTGAATGAAACCACCACACTCCTCATTGAGCAGGTAATTGAAATAACCAAGCCGCTTAGAGATTTCCTGCGAGCGAATGGTGATGATACTTGGCAAGAGCTATTTATTACGTGCGGACTTGGTTTCTCCTACCCAATGAGCGCCGGACTCCCTGGGTGGAACCTATCAAACTTTAAAAGCAAGAAGAATACACTGAAAATATTAAAAGAACAATTCGAGCCCTATACACATCGCAGAGAAGAAGAGCTCGTAAAATTTCTGACAAGGGTATCCCTTACCACACTAAGAGCCTCCTCAGGAGTTTTGGTATACCTGAAAACAAAAAGCGTAACAGCGATGGCCAAAGCCCTTGGTCACGCAAGATATGACACGCAACTTATGAAAAGATATCTACCAGAGGCCATATTGGCATTCTTCCAAACTAGATGGATTCGTATCTTTCAGCGTGGCTTTATTTGTGAAGCCATGAAAGATAGCCCATATCTATTGGAAGCAGCCGACTTTGGCAACATGGAAGAGCTGCATAATTTCCTCACGAACCACGCACTGAAAAGTATTCCACATCACCTTAGCGATCCAGAACAAACAACAGCTGAAAAAGAAAAAACCATCAACCCCGAAATAAAACAAGTTCTCATTTCAATTGACCCAGGGATAATGACAGCGCTTATCTCTTTAGAAAAAGCAGTAGACAGGGCCTCAAATCCCGAAGAAGTATGTGGCCGTGCAACTTATTGGGCCGAGCTCTCAAGAGCAGTAGTGGAAGAAATCAATCGAGGAAATGATTATTTGCTTAAGCAACACCTCTCTAGTGCACTTTCGCACTGCAACCCTAAAAAGATGGAGGCGCTCATTTATGAAAATGCCTCACGAGCTTAGTTTTCTGAACGCTTTCTTCGTGGAGCCCACGAGCAAGCTACAAAGAGCGGATTGGCTTAAAAGCAGCTTCCACGACGACATATGGCACTACAACTTCGACTATAAGCACGACAAAACACTAGACTGGAACGTTAATCTTGAAGACGGAAGTACTCTTACAGACAGAAAGAATATCGATCTACTTACCGGGCTAAAATACATGCTCACTTCAGCCACAGAGAAGGCTGCTGGTGGCGGCGCAGATTCAAACTCAATTAAATCTCAAGCAATTAATTTTGCTAGAGCAATACATGTAATTGATTATTTACTTCTGCATTCAGCCGAATACAAATTGTCTACTTACGGGCTGGCTGGCCTTTCCTCCAACAACCTTAAGTCAATATTAACCACGCTCACCTATCACTCGAACTCTTCCGAGTCAGTGTATGGGTGGCGCGAACGAATGTCATCTTACTGCTTGAGCCTTCTTGAATCCACAGATCAAAACCTGATCAGTCAAACTTTAGCTGCCATACCAGAAATGCGGGTAGTGACCCCGGACCAAGAAGACGAAAATGAACTGAATGTAGAACCTCACCTAATTCCAAGTATCCGCGCCGCCCTTTACCTTAAAGGATATTACAGAAAAGGGAACCAAAGGTGGAACTCACCCAACTCAGCCATGCTATCAGAGGTGATATATAAAAAAACACTCAAGGGAAAATCAGAAACCAAATCAGTTATAAACATTTTAACTTATTACAAGTCCGCCTCCGACTTCAGACGTGAGCACCCACCTGTCCGAGTAACGACGGGAGAAAGGAAAACTATTACACCGACTGCCTTTAATGGATATAAAGCATCTATTTATAGCATGGGAAGACTGCATGAGCTTGGAATCCCTGCCCCGCCAGTAAGCGATCTAATAGAGGTCTTAAAATTCCAGGCTAATCTGTCGAGCCTAGGCAGTTTTAGGACGCTTCCATCTGCCGTGGTGTTTGGTGCATTTAAAGACTCCGTAGAGTTCCACCTTAAGCACGGCAAGACAATTGTGAATGGCTTTTGCAAACTCATACTTTACTGCAAGATCCACAAGATTAAAGTTGGAGAACTATCCGACAAAGAACTTCAACATGTAGTAGGCCCGGAGCTTGCAGCCTTGGGCGTGAGACAATTTGGACTCTCATTCCGCAATGAAGATTCATTACCTGGGCGAATCAGAATAGAAAGCAAGGAGAGTTATTTTAATAAACTTCGCACCAACTGCGCCGTACTTGAGCTCATCGGAGTTTACATTGGAGCAGTACAATTAGTTGTCGGTGCTATTACTGCACGTCGAGTTGGCGAGCTACTAGATTTGCATTGCACAAATTGCTTGGACTCCACTGAGCAATGGTTGAATTTCTACAACCGCAAAAGCACCTACCGTCTTTATGGACTCAGAAACCTGGAAGCACGACCAATTGAGCCTATAGCTGTCCAGATGATTAAAAACCTGATCCGAATGCAAAAAATTCTTGTTCGCCTAGGCTACGTTGAAAATATGAGTCACTTGTTTGCAACACCCTCAATTCGCGGTGACATTGGGTTTTCTCAACCCACCTCTTATAGCTACAACCGTAACCTAGACTTCCTTTGCGACTACATCCAAACCCCAATTAACAACAAGGGTGAACGTTATTATATTCGCCAGCACCAGCTACGTCGTTTTTTTGCAATGCTGTTCTTTCACTCCGCCAGCTTCGGTGGTTTAGAGACCCTACAGTGGATGCTTGGCCATACTGATATTGAGCACCTGTGGAACTACATAATCGAGACCTTGGACGGAACGATTCTGCGTGGGGCCAAAGCTCAATTTGTTGCTGAAAGCCTTCATCAGGGAGGGGCTGAAAGTTACACCCAGCTCGCTCACCTACTTCGAGAGCGCTATGGTACCGACGACTTTGCGCTAGTCGACACTGAAGAGCTTGAAGAACATATCCTGGACCTTATCCAAGAAGGTGAGGTTTGCATTGAACCAGAGTTTTTCGTCGATAACGCCGGAAAGCACTTACGCGTTATCGTAAAAATTAAAGATTGAGTTAACCATGAAGACTGACTTACGGGTGTTAAATAGCAGAAGCGCTGTAATCGCCCTGCGAGACTTTCTAAGGCAGGTTGCTGCAAGGCCTCATACATTCGCTGAAAATGTAGAACTAATCTCGGCACTTAAAAGCCAGGCCGGGATCGCCGCATTGGAAGTCGAATTTGAAGACGATGAAGGTATCAAGCAGACGAAGGCTGTCAGTTTAAATACACTTAAGACGTACGCCAATCAACTATTTGAACGCGGATTTGAAGAGATAAATTATCTTCGAATATCAGCCAAAGATAGCATCGACGCTTTCAATAAGAGAGGTCAAAAAAGCAACAAACGTACGAAAAGTGGTCTGACCAAACGTGTAGATGAGATGGAGCGCGACCTTGAGCAACATCAAAAGATAAACTTCATATTACTACAGGGTTTATCGTACGCTATAGGCGAGTTGAAAATTGTCAGGGACACGCCTAGCGATAAGCTACGCAAGAAGCGTGTGCAAGATGCTTTAACGACGCTGACGATGATTGCCTCTATGAACCCGCCACCTTTCGATTATTTTCCGCCAATTGAGCATGATCGAAAAGTCACCAAAATCGACAAGTACCGTAAATGAGTACGTCATCTATAAAGCAGCTTTTCAGGCCAGTCAGCGACCTAAAGCTCTTTGACCATCACGCCTTGGGCTCTCTTGTTACGAAAGATGGGTCAAACATGCCATTTATTGTATGGCCTGATGGACGACCTTGTTTGCTTGCGAACCTTTATATGCTGGCCTTGCGAGACAGACCAGGGAGAGGCGGTCAATCCGGGCTATCCAGAAAAGGCAGCAAAGGCGGCACAATGGGGGACTATGCAGCGAAAATCAGCCAGCTCATACGTTACTGTTTCCGCCATGATATAGATTTCATCGAGTTGACTGACAATGGATTTAGCAGCTTCATCAGCTCAATTCGAACAGAAGCGCTTAGGCCTGGCTCCACACATAAGAGGAAGTCAGAGACTACGGTATTGAACGTTGGCCGGGTTTGCTTGGACTTTTTGAGCCACGTTGGCCATTTCTACGGCGACAATGCCTTTGTTTCACCTAACGGCAGAATTCGAACGATTCATAAGACAGCCACAATCAAAACCCGCTCAGGAAAAATTATAAAAAGGGACTATGTCCACCATCACTCGCTTTCACTATCCGGTGGACGTCCACGCACGCGTGATCCGATTACGGCGCAGAACATTGACCGTTTAAGGGAGGCCATCAACAGCCTCGGCAGAACAAGACATCTGCAGATGCGCCGCCACGTCATGATTTCCCTGCTGGAGCATACAGGTGCTCGGCGTAGTGAAATCGCAAACATTTTAGTCAGCGACGTCTTGGCTGCGCTAGCAATGGAGTTTCCGATGTTGCGTCTTGAGACTCTTAAGCGAGGGGTGGGTGTAGAGCGTATGATTCCCATCACGAAGATGCTGCTGAACGAGTTGAAAAAGTACATAGACTTTCCTCGAAAGAGGCTCATCAGCAAATTCAGAAAATCCAATGATCATGGCTTCCTCTTTGTCTCCGACCAGAATGGCTCCAGGCTTAACGCTGACTCGATTTCAAATGAAGTTTTCGTACTGAAGAATCATGCCGGGATCAAAGAGCCTATTTGCGCACATATGTTCCGTCATGCCTTTATCACCAATTTGTTTGTTCTGCTCATTCGCAGGCACGAACTTGAAAACGTAGATGACTTCAGGCGCGCATTACTCGACAGCAAAAAATTCGTCGCAGAGGTGATGCAGTGGACTGGCCACCAGAGTCCTGATTCTGTAGAGCGCTACATTCACCTAGCCTTCGAGAAGGTATCGAACTACCACACCACGGTTTCCTCGGTTTACATGATTAAGGCGATTGAGGTCTTTGACCAAAGCCAAGAAAAACTTCTGAACGACTTAAAGGCAGGAATGCCTGTTGCCGAGTACGCAATAGAGCTTGAAAAGCTCAAGAAGTTGCGTAATGAAGACTTTGAAATTGCCAAGGCACGCGCCGCGTAAACTCGGCCGCACCTTGTCTAGATCTTTAGGTTTTTCTTAAGCTGATCCAGCCATCAAAGCCTAGCCGCTTCGCGGATAGGCGAGCCCAGCGGCAAATCGATTTACGCACTCACCTCAAGAGCGGCGGATGAATCATTGCTTTCTAGGTTTAATCCTAGCGGTCGGTTCTGCCTCCATAGGGTTATCAGGCCACCAGTGCTTGGGGTACCGACCCTTTAGATCTTTCTTCACCTGAATGTAGGTATTGGCCCAAAAGCTGGCGAGATCTTGAGTAACCTGTACGGGTCTGCGGGCTGGAGACAGTAGATGCAGTAGCACCCCCTGACGGCCTCCTGCTACACGTGGAGTGTCAGCCAGGCCAAACAGCTCCTGTAGCCTCACAGCAAGCACGGGTGGGTGTTCTGAGTAATCAATCGCAATGCGCGAGCCAGAAGGCACCTGCAGCGCTTTGGGGGCAAGTTCATCGAGGCGTGCAGGTAACGGCCAAGGCAGTAAACCAAAAAGGATGCTTCGGAGATCCAAGTCGGCGAAATGACTGAGTCGGCTGACTTTATCCAGATACGGTCCCAGCCACTCTTCAAGTGAGCTCAGGAGTGCGGTATCTGACAGATCAGGCCACTCACTTTCACCCTTTTGCTCGAGATCCAGACCACGAAGAAGAGACACTCGTGCCTGCCACTGACGAAGATCCGGTGTCCACGGTAGCAGCTCCATGCCCTTGCGACGTACGAGGCCGACCAAGGCCTTAAAACGAGCCTCTTCATCAAGCCCAGGAATGGCCGCTCGACTCAGTACCAGCTCACCCACACGCTGCTGACGCTCGGCTTTCAATACACCTTCGCGTTCATCCCACTCGAGTTCATCACGCTGGCTTACCTGCTCGGCAAGCAGAGTGTCGAATAGCTGGGGATCAAGTGCTGCGGCAATGTAGATGCGCTCCTCTCTCTGACCTTGTCTGCTCCCAAGATCTGCAATGACTAGCCAAGGTTCTTTCATCAGTGCGTCAGGCTCGCCAAACTGAGCGGCACGACCATTTGCCAATCGGTACTCAGCTCCACCATCGCGTCGCTGACGAGCAACTCGGTCGGGATAAGCGAAGGCCAAGAGCCCCCCTTGCCACCGTGGATGATCAGGGTCTGCCACAGGCTCAGATACCGGACCGCGTAGATATCCCCTGAACTGTCTCGCTAGCTGACGGGTTCGTTGAACAGCCCCTCGACTAGCGCGTGAGGACGCTTCATTACCCAATACACTAATACGATCATGAAGGTCGGCGCCGGTACCGCGGAGGATATCCTTTTCTCCAAGCAGCGCCGCGATGTCACAGGCGAGGTTACCAAGTCCGAATGCCTGGCCACGGAGCAACAGATGCGCGATTCGAGGATGTGCAGGTAACTCAGCCATAGCTTGGCCATGGGCAGTAATAACACCACGCTCATCTAATGCTCCTAGCCGGATGAGCAGGTCACGAGCTTGCGCATAAGCTGCTACAGGAGGCGAATCTAACCAAGCCAAATCGTCAGGCTGCACGCCCCATCGTGCTAGCTGCAGCGCGAGTCCAGATAGGTCTGCCTGCAAAATTTCGGCAGCGTCGTATGCAGCAAGCTGGTCATGTTGCGATTCCGACCAGAGTCGATAGCAAACACCTGGTTCGAGGCGTCCTGCGCGGCCAGCACGTTGCGTAGCTGCCGCTCGAGAAACACGTTGCGTATCCAGGCGAGTCATACCACTGACAGGGTCAAAGCGCGGCACGCGGGCCAGTCCAGCGTCCACTACGACGCGAACGCCGTCGATGGTTAAGCTTGTTTCGGCTATGTTGGTGGCAAGCACCACTTTGCGTTTGCCTTGTGGCGCGGGTTCGATAGCAGCTCGCTGGGACGATAGGTCAAGTTCGCCATGGAGCGGACAAAGCATAATGTTCTCTTGGCCCTTCAGTTGATCTTTCAACTGCTCGTTAACCCGGCGTATTTCAGCCTGACCGGGAAGGAATACAAGGATGCTCCCGCTTTGTTCAGATAGGGCCTGCAGGCAGATCTGAATCACGCGTGGCTCGACGAACTCACCGAGTTGATAAGGTCTCCCCCAATACGTGGTGACCGGGAACATACGACCGTCGCTCGTCACTATTGGAGCGTCGTTCAGGAGCTTAGAAAGGCGATCCCCCTCAAGCGTTGCAGACATGAGAAGGATCTTAAGAGGTTGGCTTTCGTCCCTCAGAAGCTCACGGCCGTTAAGGCAAAGTGCTAAGGCTAAATCTGCGTCGAGCGTACGAAGATGGTATTCATCGAAGATGACAACCCCAACACCGTCGAGGGCAGGATCCTCTTGTAAACGACGGGACAGGATGCCCTCGGTGACGACTTCAACTCGGGTTTTCGGACCGACTTTGCTTTCCAAGCGAATCCGGTACCCGATGGTTTCACCTACTCTCTCACCCAATTCGCTAGCTAGACGCTCAGCCGCAGCTCGAGCAGCAAGACGCCTCGGCTCGAGCATCAAGATGGTTTGGGTTCCAAGCCATGCCTCATTCAATAGAGCGAGGGGAACTCGGGTTGTCTTACCCGCTCCTGGAGGAGCTTCAAGGACAGCTTCATTTCGCTCTGCCAATGCTGAGCGAAGGGCAGGCAGAGCAACGTCGATAGGGAGAAAGCTCATACGAATTTTACAGTACACAAGGAGGACTGACAGAGATGATCACGCATATCAGAGCGAATGGCTCCTTTCTTGTGAAAAGTGCTGGAAGGTCTGATCGCCACACACATCATCACCATCGAGGCCGAGTGATCGAGTACGCAAGTCGCATCCACGTACGCTCACACAAGGCTCAATGTCGACCGCATCCATGCCGGCATCTTGCAGGCCCGGAGCTTCATCAGCTCTTCGCCGCTCAGCGCTCTAACAATCTTGGAAACCACATTAGCGGACAGCCCTTCTTTCCCGATGTAGTAGAGAGCAGTAAGCGCCACACCTACCGTCGTGCCGGCGTGCTGCAAGCGATCCTTGGATACGTGGCGGAGGCGAACCACCGCATTGCCAACCTTGATCTCGCGAGTAGATCCGCTGGTGTAAAAGGTCGGCAACACCTGCATCTGTGTGCTGAGGCCCAACCTCCGAACAGCCTCCGCGCCGTGTATCTGGATCGTCTCGCCGCTCGCCTTCGTGATGACCTCCATGACAGCCAGCGGACTCGGGCGCACCACCCTGCCGGTGTACTTGCTCATTTTGGGGCGCATGTAGACACCGCGAGCCACTCGCTCCAGCGTGCCTGATTGCACCAGTCTAGAAAGCGCTTTATTAATCGACGCACGGGAACCAAGCTGCGCGAACACCGCGCCGACAAAGGGTCTCCCCTTTGGCATGTGCTTGACTCGATTCAAAATTGCTTGCGCGAGGGACATATGAACCCCAATTTTCCATCAGCGCCAAGAGAGGGACAGCAAGGTCAACACTCACTGTGCGGTCACGGAACCGCCTCCTCTCACAGCCCCGCTGAGCAATCAGCCAGGTTCGACTAGATCTCTCAATTCCTCACCAACCTTCTCCAAGAGCTGCTCAAAACTTTCAGGAGCTTCGGATCCAAGCAAGTAGGTCAGGGCCAAGAGGGTGACAGGGTGAGTGTCGAGCACCGTGCAGAGGCTATCGAGCTTTTCGAGAGTCGGGCTCGTTGCCCCGCGCTCCAGCATGCTGACGAAGGTACGACTGCTAACGAGCGAGAAATCTTCCTGTGCCAGCCCCCTACGCTGCCGCACGAGCCTCAACGCTTTCCCGAACGAATCCCGGACTTCCATTTTGCTGCTCCGCAAAATGGAACGATGAAGCGCGATTGAACAATATATGACTACAAAATATATTGTTCACCAATCAAGCAAAATTCTCATTAGGAAATTGCCTCGTGTTCAAAACCAGTCGGAATGCGGAACTGCTTCCTGGGCTCTCAACAGCTCCAGATGGCGTGCAGTTCTGGTCATATGTCGAGCTAGAGATGACCTGGCCCTGGTTCTACTTGCAGATCGTTGAGGACGATGGAAACGAGGCCTTTCGAAGCATGCTAATGGTTCCGTCGGTTCCATTGCTGGAACAGGTCATAGCTGCGCAGACTGAGCACGCCCGGCTGGAGCAGGCGTATCTTGTGAGTCCTGGGCATACGAACGAGGTTGGTCGCTGGTTGATGGAGCCGTTACTGGAGGTTCTTTCAATTCGTGATGCACAAGGTAGCGAGCTTGGGCACCAGTACCGAGTGGAGGGAGATCGCACGTACTCAACCTCAGCGAGTCAGTCTCTCGGCAGTGGAATTAGTAACCACGTGATCTTCTCTGCTGCATCACATCTGCGAGGCTAACGCCCCATATCCTGCCCGTATCCATAGTCCCATCTGAACCGAGCTCAGTTGTCTTTCCAGAACTCGCTCCGCTGCACAAGGCCGAACTCATCGTCAGCCCTATCGGGATTCTCATCGAACATGGTGTTGACCATGCGCTCGCGGCGGAGACCACTCAGCGCGCCGAAAAAGCAGGCCTCACAGAGATGCACCTCATAACGCTCGCCATCATGCTTGGAGCCATACCCCCAATGAGCCTGAAGGGTTCCAAACTGGAAACCATGACCTTCAACGTGAGTACTCTGACAACACACATCACAGGTAATGTCTGCGACCGTTTCACTCGGCAAAACAACAATATGCTTCACGAACAGCACCTCCAGCGGCGACAAAGCCCTTGCCTAGCGGCCGTTTCAATTTACCTGCAGACCGTCATCACCACTGATCCCAGGAGAGGCGGCCCCTGTACGCCATAGCCTTGATAGCAGCCTCATCGTTACTTGGTACAAATCTGAAGCTCGAAGCTCAATCCACACCTAAAGCCTTGATCACCGCATCGACGGGATCCGCGTAAAAACTCGTCTGGAACTTGGTAAACAGTTCCGGGGGAATTGTTGGCAGATCCACCGCGCTGCTCATAGGCAACGCGACCCGCTTGCCGCCTGCATCGAAAGCCACCTGCAGACACTCCGCGATACTTTCCACTGGAGTGATGTTGCCACCCAGACTCATATCGCCAAGTACAACCATCTGCCCCTGGGCAGGACGCCCCAGCAAGCCTGAGGCGAAAGCCACCAAGCTAGCGAGCGCCATGTGGGTCAGCGGACCAGTGTTTTGCAATTCCACCACATGCAGGTGGAAATCATGTTCTAGAACCCTGGCCGAGGCACTGATGCGCGAAGCATTTGCCTTGAAGTAGTCAAAGGCAATCTTCACCTGCTCCTTGGCAATGCTGGAATTCCAGAGACCAGAGGTGGCGAGCTTTCCAGAGCCTTTGGTGACCTGTAGCTCAAGGCGGTACAGCCCTGGCATACCTTTTCCGCTCAAGCCGATAGTGTGAATGAAACCAGGCTTGCTCTGGCCTTCAGGGATCAGCGTCCCGCCCCCCTGCTCCTTTACCGTTACGAAGTGCTCCTCCAGCGTTTCATTGTCGATGTAGCTGAAGTGGACATCGTAAAACTCCATGCCACCGATTTTCTTCAGCTGCTCCTTGACCCGACGGCGGACCTGCAAGGCGTACTCCAGGCACTGCCGCACGTCTTCCTTGGTGAACTGGTCATGGGGATAAAGCAGCTTGAGTAGCCCGGAAACGGTCTTGCGTACCGCGATCACGTCGCGCTGGTTGAGATTGTTGCCAAGCTTGAAGAACTTATCGATGGCATCGGCGAAGCTGCGCTTGCGCATTTCGCGGAAAAACTCTGCCAGGTAGTCGACGATCAGGCCATACCTATTGGTGAAGTACTCCGGGCGCATCTTGGGAATCTCCCAGCCAGGGATGTAGGCATGGAAGCGGTCGAAGAAGGCCGAGTCGATCATCTGCTCCGGGAAGGGAGCCAGCAGGTGGCTTGTCTTCACCAGGGACTCGACGCTCTGGTTGATGTTGCCAACGAAAACCATCGAGGCTGAGGCTTCCATCTGCTCACGCCCCCGGCCAAAGGAGCCAGATGCCATGAAGTCCTTCATGATCTGGACGCCATCCTTGTCCTTGAAGTTGATACCGGCCACTTCATCGAAGGCAACGACATCCCACAGACCGACCAAGCCAATGCGCCGGCTGCTCATGTTGTAGAACAGGTTGGCCACCGTGGTCTGCCCGCCGGACACCAGCATGCTGTTGGGAGAGCACTCCTTGTAAATATGGCTCTTCCCGGTGCCACGCGGCCCCAACTCGCAGACGTTGTAGTTGTTCTCGACGAAGGGAACCATGCGAGCCAGCAAGTGCCACTGCACGGACTCGTCCAAGGTCGAGGGCTCCATGCCGATGGAGCGAATCAGAGCCTCACGCCACTGCTCAGTGGTCAGTGCCGCCCGGCCCGAGAAAAGCTCCTGCATGTTCATGTTCGGCATCTGGATCGGCTTGAGCAGCGTCACGCCGAAGGGAGAGCCGTTCTGGCCCTCCTCGTGGTAGTAGCTCAAGGTGGCAATTACCCAGATCCCGCCTACCAGCAGCTTCTCGTATTCCTTGACGATGCCGGCAGAAATCTCCGCATCCTTGATGCCCAAGTTGCTGAAAGAGGCCTCGTAACGGTCCTTGCGCTCATTGAGCCGCACGGTTAGGCGCCAATGAGTATTTGGATGGAATTCTGTGGAGGCTTTGGTCGGTAGCTGCCGGAGGCAGCATTTGGCCGGTTAGCGACGGTCTGACTTCGACCGTCGCAATATATGGTCAGACCTCGGTCTGCTCCGCCATTTCCAGAGCGTCATCGACCTCAATCCCAAGATATCGGACGGTGCTCTCAAGCTTCGTATGGCCGAGCAGAATTTGAATCGCCCGTAGGTTCTTCGTCCTGCGATAGATCAGCGATGCCTTCGTACGTCTCATCGTGTGTGTGCCATATATGGCAGGATCTAGGCCAATGGCTTTTACCCAGCCTTTGACGATACGAGCGTATTGACGAGTGGATAGATGGTCTGATGTATGCAGCCTGCTCGGGAAAAGGCAGTCCTGGCTCCGGAGCTGTGCTTGATGTATCCAGGCGGCGAGAGCAGACCGTGTTTCCCTAGTGTGCGCTCTCTTGCTTGGATGGCATTACGTTCTGGCCCAACGTTACTGTAGCGAATCCGCAGCAGTATCAATCAAAGCCTCCTGTATCCCGCGTGAAGAAAGACGCTACGTTGCGCCCGTTCTTCCACGGCTTCGCTTGCCGCCCCGCTACGGCAGATTCGAAGTATTCATCGAAATGTCATCCTTTAGAAGCAGTGCGTTAACAAGGAATTTCTACCCTTTGCATCGCGAACCGCAATTGTGCGGCCAGCAATATTGCGAAAGGTGATCAAATGACGCCCCATCCGATACAGGACGCCGTGCTGCGGGTCGACCGGTTGAGCGTCGTCTATCCAGGCGGCGTGACAGCCCTACGCGATACCTCGATTGCATTTCGGCGTGGTGAGTTCACCGTGCTGCTTGGTCTCTCGGGCGCAGGCAAGTCGACCTTGCTCCGTAGTCTCAATCGACTCGTCACGCCCACTGGCGGCAGTGTCACCAGCGAACTCGGTGAGCTCGGCAGCGGCTCGGCCTTGCGTCAGCATCGTCGGCGTACCGCCATGATCTTTCAGCACCACCAGCTAATCGAACGTCAAAGCGCACTGGCTAATGTGCTTACCGGTCGGCTGGCCTTTCACAACACGCTCCGCTCGCTGTTTCCTCTGCCGCGTGCCGATCAGGAGATTGCGCTCAGTTGCCTCGCTCGGGTCGGTCTGGCAGACAAGGCGCTAAGCCGGGTGGACAAACTGTCCGGTGGCCAGCAGCAGCGGGTAGGCATCGCGCGTGCGCTAGCGCAACAGCCGGCGATCATTCTGGCCGATGAGCCGGTAGCCAGTCTCGACCCGGCCACTTCGGTCCGTGTTCTCGGATTGCTGCGCGACATCTGCAAGGAAGACGGCATCACCGCCATCGTTTCGCTGCATCAACTCGAATATGCCCGCCGCTTCGCCGATCGCGTCGTCGGGCTGGCCGATTCTCAGATCGTTTTCGATGCCGCGCCCTCGGAACTCACCGATGCGCAGCTTGAGCGCATCTATGCAGGCCGCTCTACGACTCAGCCAGCGAATGCTCCGGCTGAACCACCTGTCATGCTCGAACCTTCACTGGAGATGTCCCGATGAAACGCTTATCCGCGCTCTTATTGACTTGCTTGCTGTCCGCTGTTTCAAGTTTGTCCGCCCTAGCGGCCGATGCCGATCCGGATGTGCTAAAGGTTGCCCTGCTGCCGGACGAAAACGCCTCCGAGCTGATCAAGCGTAACCAGCCGCTGAAGGATTATCTGGAAGAGCATCTGGACAAGAAGGTGCAGCTGATCGTAACCACCGACTATTCCTCGATGATTGAGGCGATGCGCTTTGGCCGTATCGACCTGGCGTATTTCGGTCCGCTGTCCTACGTCATGGCCAAAAGCAAAAGCGACATCGAGCCCTTCGCTGCCATGGTCATCGACGGCAAGCCGACCTATCGCTCGGTGATTATCGCCAATGTGGCGTCAGGCGTGAATGAGTATGCCGACCTTAAGGGCAAGAGAATGGCCTATGGTGACCGGGCATCGACGTCCAGCCATTTGATTCCCAAAACCGTGCTTCTTGAGACGGCCGATTTGACGGGTGGGCAGGACTACGAACAACATTTTGTGGGCACGCATGACGCCGTTGCCGTCAACGTGGCGAACGGCAACGCCGATGCGGGTGGGCTGTCGGAGGTAATTTTCAATCACGCAGCCGAACGTGGCCTGATCGATCCGAGCAAGGTGAAAGTACTTGGTTACAGCGGCGAATACCCCCAGTACCCCTGGGCGATGCGCTCGAACCTGAGCCCCGAGCTGAAAACCAAGGTGCGGGATGTATTCGTCGGTATCGACGATCCCGAAGTGCTGCGCAACTTCAAGGCCGAGGCCTTCGCGCCAATCACCGACGCCGACTACGATGTGATCCGCAACATGGGATCGCTGCTCGGCCTCGACTTCGCCACGATGTGAGCACCGATATGTCTTCTCATTACGACGTGCAGGCGCTGCCTGCAGAGCAACGCGAGCACATCCTTCGAGGCTTCGGCCTCGGTTGGTGGCGCCAGCTGGGGCAGGTGGCGATTGTATTCGGAGTGGTGCTGTTGGCCTGCTGGTACGTGGGGCTGCTCGATGCCACCACGCTGCTGAACGGGCTGCCCTCCATCGCGACCCTGGCAGGCGAGGCCATGCCGCCAGACTTTTCGGGCTATCGAAGCTGGATTCGCCCCTTGATCGACACCTTGGCGATGAGCATCGCCGGTACGGCCATCGCAGTGGTGTTCTCGCTGGTGGTGGCCTTCGTTGCAGCGCGCAATACGGCGCCGCACCCCCTTGTGTTCGGTGTTGCCCGGGTGCTGCTCAATGCCCTGCGGTCGGTGCCGGAGCTGATCATGGGCATCATCTTCGTTGCAGCCGTAGGGTTCGGCGCCTTGCCGGGCGTGCTTGCCCTGGGTCTGCATTCGGTCGGCATGGTCGGCAAGTTCTTCGCCGAGGCCATCGAGCACGTCGACGAAGCGCCGGTGGAAGCCGCTCGGGCGGCGGGGGCTACGCCGATGCAAGTGCTGCTGCACGCGGTTTTGCCACAGGTGACGCCGCAGTTCGCCGACGTGGCGATCTACCGCTGGGAATACAACTTTCGCGCCTCCACCGTGATGGGCATGGTTGGCGCCGGCGGTATCGGCTTCGAACTCATGGGCTCGCTGCGCATCATGCAGTACCAGGAGGTTGCAGCAATCCTGCTGGTCATCCTGGCCATGGTCACGCTAGTAGACGCCTTCAGTGGCGTGCTGCGCAAACATTTCAAATAGGACAAACCATGCTGCCGAAACTCGTTATAACTCACCGAGTACACGATGAGATCCTGCAACTGCTGGCGCCACATTGCGAGCTGATGACCAACCAGACCGACAGCACGCTGACGCGCGAGGAAATTCTGCGCCGCTGTCGCGATGCTCAGGCGATGATGGCGTTCATGCCCGATCGGGTCGATGCAGACTTTCTTCAAGCCTGCCCTGAGCTGCGTGTAGTCGGCTGCGCGCTCAAGGGCTTCGACAATTTCGATGTGGACGCCTGTACTGCCCGCGGGGTCTGGCTGACCTTCGTGCCTGATCTGTTGACGGTCCCGACTGCCGAGCTGGCGATCGGACTGGCGGTGGGGCTGGGGCGGCATCTGCGGGCAGCAGATGCGTTCGTCCGCTCTGGCGAGTTCCAGGGCTGGCAACCACAGTTCTACGGCACGGGGCTGGATAACGCTACGGTCGGCATCCTTGGCATGGGCGCCATCGGACTGGCCATGGCTGATCGCTTGCAGGGATGGGGCGCGACCCTGCAGTACCACGAGGCGAAGGCTCTGGATACACAAACCGAGCAACGGCTCGGCCTGCGCCAGGTGGCGTGCAGCGAACTCTTCGCCAGCTCGGACTTCATCCTGCTGGCGCTTCCCTTGAATGCCGATACCCAGCATCTGGTCAACGCCGAGCTGCTTGCCCTCGTACGGCCGGGCGCTCTGCTTGTAAACCCCTGTCGTGGTTCGGTAGTGGATGAAGCCGCCGTGCTCGCGGCGCTTGAGCGAGGCCAGCTCGGCGGGTATGCGGCGGATGTATTCGAAATGGAAGACTGGGCTCGCGCGGACCGGCCGCGGCTGATCGATCCTGCGCTGCTCGCGCATCCGAATACGCTGTTCACTCCGCACATAGGGTCGGCAGTGCGCGCGGTGCGCCTGGAGATTGAACGTTGTGCAGCGCAGAACATCATCCAGGTATTGGCAGGTGCGCGCCCAATCAACGCTGCGAACCGTCTGCCCAAGGCCGAGCCTGCCGCATGTTGAATCCGGTCTGGCTGAAGAGCCTGGTAGCGATCGTTCAAACAGGCAGTTTTCAGAGCGCGGCGAGGGCGTTGGGGCTGGCCCAGCCGACGGTGTCGCAGCACTTGCAGAAGCTTGAAGAGCAGGTCGGCGTAACGCTGGTGCAGCGCAGTCGTAGTGGCTGCCAGCCTACCACACGGGCGCTGGCCTTCATGCCGCATGCGACCGCCTTGCTCGACATGCACGCCCGGGCGCTAGAAGCCCTGCATGGCAATCGTGAGCGCGTCGGGGCCAGCTCCAACATCGGCACCTACCTTCTCCAGCCATTCGTGCGCAACTATCTGACGACCGCAAATGAGAGGGGCGAGGTGGATCTGCGCATCGCCGCCAACCCGGATGTGGCCGACCAGCTACTGGCGGGCCAGCTCGACGCCGCGATCATGGAATGGTGGCTACCTCACCCCGACTTCGAATACCGCCTCTGGCGGGTCGAGCCGCTGGTGCTTATCGTCAGCCCCGACCATGCGCTGGCTGAAGCAGGGTGCATAGAACGTGATCGTCTGGTGGACCTGCCGATGCTGGGAGGTGAACCGGGTAGCGGTACCGGACGGCTTCTGACCGAATACTTTGGCGAACTGGGCGTGCCTCGCAGCGGTATGCAGCTAGGCAGCACCGAGGCAGTCAAACAAGCAGTGAGGGCGGGACTCGGCGTGTCGTTGGTGATGGCTTCCGCAGTACAAGACGAAGTTCGCAGTGGCGCGCTGGTAGCTCTTCCCATCCCGGGGCTTGAAAAGCGTCTCCAACTGATCTGGCGCAAACCTCCCGGAAATCTGCACCCGCCGGGATTTGTGCGGCACTTATTGGAGGAGGCAGATCTAGCTGGATAAGGTGATGGATGGTTGCGATCCAGCGCTTGGCTTGTCAGCCTAGGGAAACTCTGAAAAAGACTTTCTGATTTGGCAAAATACCGCGACCCCACCCACCGAGTTTCCCGATGAAGCAGATGACCTTCGCCGACGCCGAGTACGCTGGCAAGCGCAAGCAAACCCGCAAGGAGTTGTTCCTGATCGAGATGGATCGGGTGGTGCCGTGGAAGGGCTTGATTGCTTTGATCGAGCCACATTATCCGAAGGGTGAAGGTGGCCGTCCGGCCTACCCGTTGATGGCGATGCTGCGTGTGCATCTGCTGCAGAACTGGTTCGGCTACAGCGATCCAGCGATGGAGGAAGCGCTGTACGAAACCACGATCCTGCGCCAGTTTGCCGGGCTGAACCTGGAGCGCATCCCCGACGAAACCACGGGGTGCTGCTGGTCCGCAAGTGACCCGCTGCGATTGAACGCCGGCGGCCAACCGGCGCTCACATCCGTAACCCTCACGGATTACGGAGGCACACGCATGCTGGTATTCGAGTCGATCTACACCGAAGGTCTGGCGCAGATTTCCTATCTGGTGGGCGACAGCAAGGCCGCCGTCGCCGCGGTGATCGATCCGCGGCGCGACGTCGAGGTCTACCTCGACCTGGCGCGCGACAAGGGCCTGCGCATCGCCTATGCCATCGAGACGCACATCCACGCCGACTTCGTTTCCGGCGCCCAGGCGCTGGCCGAACGCTGCGGCGCCGAGATCATCGGCGGACTACGCCTTCGGGCTGCGTCAGGTGGACGACGGCGAGGTGCTGGAACTGGGTCAGGTCAGCCTGGAAGTGCTGCACTCGCCAGGCCACACCCCCGAGCACATCTCGCTGCTGCTACGTGACAGCCAGCAGGGCGAAGCGCCCTTCGCGCTGTTCACCGGCGATACGCTGTTCAACCTCGACGTCGGCCGCCCCGACCTGCTCGGCGAGGACAGCACCAAGCAGCTGGCAGCGCAGCTCTACGCCACGCTGTTCACCCGCTACCTGCCGCTCGGCGAACGCATCGAGATCTACCCCTGCCACGGCGCCGGCTCGGCCTGCGGCAAATCCATCGGTGACCGTCGCCACTCCACCCTCGGCAAATGGCCAATCGCTTTTTCCACCGGCCAGAGGCACAGGTACTGCCGGATAAGGCTGCGCCGTTATCCACCCTACGCCCCGTCGATCACCCGATGCGCAGGGTGGAAAACGGCCAGCGGCCTTTCCCACACGTCAGTATTCGACTTGCAGTTCGGCGCTGCGCGGTTCGGCTTGGCAGGCCAGCGCCCAGCCCTGACGCACCTCGCTTTCGCTCAGCACCTGGTTGCTGCGCATGCTCACGCTGCCCTCCACCACCCGGCACTTGCAGGCGGCGCAGACACCCGAGCGGCACGCGCTCGGCGGTTGCAGGCCAGCCTGTTCCATGGCCTCCAGCAGCACCTCGCCGCGCGGCACGTCCAGCTCGTGACGGCGACCGTCGAGCGCGACCCGCAGGCGGCTGCGGCGCCCGCCCGGTGCGGCCGTCGGCGCTGCGGCGGCAAAGCGTTCCAGATGGATACGCGCCGCATCCACACCCCGCTCGCCCAGCGCGGCACCCGCGGCATCCATGAACGGTTGCGGCCCGCAGATGAAGGCGTCGGCGGCTGACCAGTCAGCGATCTTCGTGGCAATCGCCGGGCCGCTCGGCACACCCTGCTCGGCATCGAGCCAGATGCGCAGCTGCAGGCGATCGGGGTAACGCGCAGACCACTCGGCCAGCTCCTCGGCAAAGATCAGCGAGGCGGCATCGCGGCTGGCATAGAACAGCCGTACCTGCCCGCTGCCCTCGACCAGCGCCGCCTGCAGGATCGCCATCAGCGGCGTGATACCGCTGCCGGCGCCGAGCAGCAGCAGATCGTCATCCAGGTTGCGCGGCACGAACACGCCGGCCGGCGGCAGCGCCTCGATGCAATCGCCGGCCTGCAGGTTGTCCAGCAGCCAGTTCGACGCGCGGCCGCCGGGCACCCGCTTGATGGTGATGCGCAGCGCGCCATCCGCCTGCGGTCGCTGCGACAGCGAGTAGCAGCGCAGCAGCGCCGGCTCGGCAGCGGGCACCTTCAGCGTGAGGAACTGCCCCGGCTGCGCGGCAAAGCGTGCGCGCTGGGCGGCCGGCACCTGCAGGGTGAACGAGCAGCTGTCGGCGGTTTCGGCCTGGCGTGAGACGATGCGCAGACGGGTGAACTCCCCGGCGGCAGGCGCTGGCGCCGATGCGAACGCGGTCGCGACCGACGTCGTTGCCGGTGTCGACGTCGAAGCCGAAGGTGCAGTCGAAGCCGGCCCCGCCTTGGGCACGCCGCGCAGCATCGGCCATACCGACTTGCGGCGGAACAGCAGCACATAGCCGACATGCAGGCCGATCAGCCACAGCCCCAGGTTGGCGAAGAACTCGTGCACCTCTTCGGCGTCGCCCATCCAGCCGACGAATTCGATGTCGCTGGCGGCGCCGAAGACATCCGGCCCCACGCCCGGCAGGGCGGCCAGCACATCACCGTTGTCGACCATACCCAGGCCGACCACGCTGGCAATGGCGAAACTGCCCAGCGCGCCGACCGTCAGCCACTTGCCGACGCTCGACAGGCCGGGCTTGCTCCGCTGGCCCTTCGGCGGCAGCAACTGCGGGAAGCCGCGCAGGCGCAGCGGCACGATCAGCAGGCGCCACATCAACAGCGCCACCAGGCCATAGCCCAACCAGATATGCAGCGTCTCGGCGTCGTCACCGCTGAGGTAGGCGCCAAGAAAGAAACCGGCCAGCAGCCAGTGGAACAGACGGAAACGATTGAAAGCAGCCACGACGGCGATCCTCTTTGAATGGATGCCGCCTTTGTATTCCTGCGAGCTGAAACGAAACTGAACGGCACCGACCGCTGCGCTTCAGCTTGGCGTAAGGTAGCGCGCCTAGGCTGCGCTCATTCCCAACCGGAGAGCGCACCATGAAAGCCCGCTGGATCATCCTCCTGTCCTGCTGCCTGAGCCTGCCGGCCCTGGCCAAAACCGAACACCCGCTGCTGGCCGGCTACGCCGCACAGGCGCGTCAGGAGAATCCGAACTTCACCAGCTTCTCCGCCGAGCGCGGCAAGGCACTGTACTTCGCCGAGGAGCAGCGCAACGGCAAGACCATGAGCTGCACCACCTGCCACACCGCCGACCCGCGTCAGCCCGGCAAGACGCCGGCGCACCGCAAGGTCGATCCGCTGGCGCCGGCAGCCAACCCCGAGCGCTTCACCGACCTGAAGAAGGTCGAGAAATGGTTCCGCCGCAACTGCGACGACGTCTACGCCCGTGAATGCACCGCGCAGGAAAAGGGTGACTTCATCAGCTGGATCGACAGCATCAAGTAAGGAGCCCGCCATGAAGATTGCACCCCTCGCTGCCGTCGCCGGGCTGGGCCTGACCCTGGTATTGGCCGGCCTCAGCTTCGCCGATGACGACGACCATCACGAGCGCAAGGGCTACAAGCGGCCCAAGCGCCTGTCGGTACCGAGCGATGCACCGCTGGTGTGGAAGGAAGAATGCGCGGCCTGCCACATGCTCTATTCTCCTGGCCTGATGCCTGCAGATGCCTGGCGCGAGCAGATGCGCACCCTGGGCGATCACTACGGCAGCAACGCGTCGCTGGACCCGGTGCAGGAAAAGGAAATCCTCGACTTCCTGGTCCGCGCCTCGGCCGTCAACCGCCTGCCGGTGGAGCCGTCACCCACCGCCGGCGAGCCGCCACGCATCAGCCAGACGCGCTGGTTCGAGCACAAACACGACGAGGTCAGCGAAGCCAAGTTCGCCCGCGAGTCGGTCGGCGGCCGCTTCAACTGCGTGGCCTGCCATCGCGACGCAGAAAAAGGCGACTTCGACGAGGACCGGGTGAAGATTCCGCGCTGAGACAAAAATAGCCGGAACATTTTGCCAACCGTTGCGTTATATCCCTGCGGCAACCCGGACGGCAGCGCATGGGCACTGCAAAAACTGAGGCGTTGGCAACGCAGCAGGTTTTAGCGGCGCCCTGCGCGGTCAGCCCAGACGAGCGCTTAATGAACGACAGCGAACAGGACCTCATCCAGCAGGCCGCGCGTGGTGATCGCCAGGCGTTCGGCACGCTGGTGCGCGTCCATCAGGCGCGGGTCTTCCACTTCCTCCGTCGCCTGCTCGGCAGCGCCGACGAGGCCGCGGACCTGACTCAGGAAACGTTCATCCGCGCCTTCCAGGCGCTGCCCAGGTGGCGCCCGGAAGCACGCTTGCAGACCTGGTTGCTGCAGATCGCACGCAATGCCGCGCTGGATGCGCTGCGCCAGCGGCAACGCCACGTCGACGTGGCGCCGGAGGAACTGGCCGAGCCGGTCGATCCGGCGCCATCGCCGCTGAGCCGGCTGCAGACCGGGCGCGATCTGGCATTGCTGGAACGCTTGCTAGCCCGCCTGCCCCACGAACAGCGCGAGATCCTGCTGCTGCGCGAGGTGGAGGGGCTGGCCTACGACGAACTGGCCGCCACGCTGCAGCTCGCCGCCGGCACCGTCAAGTCGCGCCTGGCACGCGCCCGCGAGGCGCTGCTGCACGGCTATCGCCAGGCCAACGGAGGCACCCTCGATGACTGAGCATCTGGACATGGCGATCCTGTCCGCCTACCTCGACAACGAACTCGACGCCGCCGCACAGCGCCACGCCGCCGCCCACCTGGCGGGTTGTCCGCAGTGTCGCGCCACCCTGGCCGAACTCGACGGGCTCGGCCAGGGCTTGCGTGCGCTGGCCTGCCCGGAGTTGCCGGCCGAGTTGCAGGCGCGTCTGCAGCGGCCCTTCGCGCCGCCGCCCGTGCGCAGCTGGTGGGCCCGGCACTGGGCGCAGGGTATCGGCGCCGCGGCGTCGGTCCTGCTCGGCCTGCTGCTCGGCTATGCCCTGCCCGGCCAGCCGCCGGGCAGCTCACCCCGCCACGACCTGCTCGCCGTCCTCGGCAGCACCCCACCTGGCGCGCTCTGCGCGCGCCCCGAATTCTGCTACCTGAAGGTAAACCTGAAATGAGCAACACCACCCTGCGCAACGCCCTGGTCCTGTCCGTGCTGGTCAACGTCGGCGTGCTCGCTGGCCTCGGCTGGCAGAAACTCAGTCGCGATGGCCTGCCGATGCCCTCTGGCGCACCGACCGAGCTGTCGCGCGAGCTGCAACTGAGCGCCAGCCAGCTGCAGCGCTGGCACGATGCCGAGGCGCCGTTCCTGGCCTACCTGCGCGCCTCCAACGCCAGCCTCGGCGAACACCGCAACCGGCTGATCGAGGCGATCTTCGCTGAACAGGTAGACCGCGCGGTAATCGACGCCGAGCAGGCGAAGATCGCCGAACTGCAGAACGAACAGCAGCGCCTACTCATCGACCAGCTGCTGCAGGAGCGCGAGATCCTCGAACCGCAGCAGCGCGCGCGGCTCGCCCAGGTGCTCACGCAGCAGTCGTTCGGCGCCGACAGCATCGAGCAATTGCACCGCAAATGACGGATTGCACGGCGCGATGGAACAAAACCGTCGCGCCTGCGTTAGAACATCAGGAGCCGCACTTCGCCGGCTCGCTCAATGGAGTTCTATCGATGATCCGCAAACCCCACGCTCTCGCCCTCGCCATCATCCTCGCCGGCACCCTCGGCCACGCCGGCACCAGCCTCGCCGCCACCAGCCATGACCACGGCCACGGCGAAGGCGCGCCGGCGCTGCAACTCGATGCCGGCAAGCGCTGGGCCACCGACGCGCCGCTGCGCCAGGCAATGGGCACCATCAACAACGATATGCGCCAGGCGCTGCCGGCGATCCACGAAGACCGTCTGCCCGCCGCCCGCTACGGCGAACTGGCCGAGACGGTGCGCGGCCAGGTCGCCTACATGGTGGAGAACTGCAAGCTGAGCGCCGAGGCCGACGCGCAGCTGCACCTGATCATCGCCCAGCTAATCGCCGGTGCCGACGCCATGAGCGGCGCCCCGGCCGGTCAGCGCGACGGCGCGGTGACGGTGGTCGGCGCGCTGGGCGACTACGCCACTTACTTCGCCGACGACAGCTTCAAGCCGCTGGAACACTGATCGACCGCCGCGCTCAACCCTTGTCCGGCCGTGCCGGCGGGGCCGCTTTCACCGCGAGCGGCACCTCGGCGGCCACCGCTTCCGACTCGCCCTCGCCGCTGCGATCTCCGCTGGTGTTGGCCAGCAGGCTGGCGGTGGCGGTCTGCAGGTAGGCGTGCAGCTGGCGCAGCAGCTGCGGCTGATCCTCGGCAGCGGCGATCCGCTCGCCAGCCGGTTCACCGCCCAGGCGATAGCGATACAGCCGCGCCGGCTGCTCCTTGGGCTGTACCAGCACCCGATCACCGCGGATCAGCGCCACGGTCTGGTCGCTGCCCGACGGCTTGACGATGCCGAAACCCGGATCGTCCGCCGGCAGGCTGAGCAAATCGCGGCCCCAGCATTGATGACGCACCTCTCCACCGAGGCGGCCCATGATGGTCGGCACCACGTCCACCTGCGTACCGACCACCTCGCGACGGCTGCCGAAACGCTCGGTGACGCCCGGGGCGATCAGCAGCAGCGGCACGTGGAAGCGCAGCAGATCCATCTCGGTGACTTCCTCCGGCGCGCCGAACCCGTGGTCGCCGACCACGACGAACAAGGTCTGCTTGAACCAGGGCTGGTTACGCACCTTGTCGAAGAACTGCCCCAGCGCCCAGTCCGAATAACGCATCGCCGTCAGATGCTGGTCCAGCGCGCCATGCCCCTCGACAGCAGCGACCGGCAACTGCTCGGGTAGCGCATACGGCGTGTGGTTGGACAGCGTCTGCAGCAGCGCATAGAACGGCGCGCCGTTATCCAGCTTGCCCAGCTCCTCGGCGGCGCGGGTGAACATGTCCTGGTCGGAAACACCCCAGGTCGGGTCGGAAACCACCGGATTCACATAGTCGTTGCGGCCAACGAAGCGCTTCATGCCCTGGTTGCCGAAGAACCCCGCCTGGTTGTCCCAGGCGAAATCGCCGTTGTAGACGTAGACGTCGTCGAACGCCCGCGCACCGAGCAGCTGCGGCAGGCCGGAGAAGCGATGGCCGCCTTCGGGCGTCTGCATCAGGTACTCGAAGCCCGGCAGGTTGGGAAAGCAGGCCATGCTGGCGAACATGCCCTGGTGGGTGTGGGTGCCGTTGGCGAAGAAACGCTCGAACAACAGCCCCTCGCCGACCAGGCGGTCGAAGTTCGGCGTGATGCCGTCGGCACTGCCAAGCGCGCCGACATAGCGGCCGGCGAAGCTCTCCATGAGGATCACCACCACGTTGCGCACCGCCAGCTGGCCGTCCGCCGGCGGCTGGAAGTCACGGCGCACCGGCGCCAGCTCGGCATCCACCAGCCGGTCGTTGCCGGTCAGTAGCAGCTCGCGGGTGATCGCCTGCGCCTGCTCGGCCGGCAGCGTCGCCTTCCAACTGTTGTCGCGATGACTGGAGAAGCGGTGCTTCGCGGCGTCATACAGCGAGAGTGTCGCGTTCAGGCCGAGGTGATTGGCGAACATCGACTCGGTGGTAAAGGCATCGCCCCAGCGCAGCGGCGGTCCCTGGCGCAGCGTGCCGCGCGCGGCCACCACACTGACCAGCACCAGCAGCGTGAACACCGCCGTGCGGGTATACCAGGTCGAGCCACGGCGGCGTGCGCCGGCCTCGCGCACAGCCGGCGCGCCACGGGTCAGCCGCTCCAGCCAGCCGAACAGCGCGTACATCGCCGCGCTCGCCACACCCCAGCTCGCCAGCAGTTGCAGTACCGGGAAGCCATGCCAGAGCATGCTCAGCACGGTGGCCGGGTCTTCCTGCAGGTACTGGAACACCAGGCTATTGAGGCGCTGGTGAAACTCGCGATAGAAGTTCAGCTCGATCAGCCCGAGCAGGATCGTCAGGCTGGCACACACACTCAACCACAGCCGCAGCAGGCCCCGGGCGGCCATCACTCGCATGCTCAGCACCCCGAGCAGCAGTGGCAGCAGGATGTACACCGTCAGCCGCAGGTCGAAGCGCAGGCCGTTGCCGAACGCCTCGACGAAGCTGGCCAGCGGTGTACTGCCGATCAGCTCGCGGTTGAACAGCAGCAAGCCCAGCCGCAACAGCGCGAACAGCGCCAGCAGGGCCAGCGCACAGGCGAACGTGAAGCGCAGGTGGGCGGCCAGGCCATTGAAGCCGGACGCCGGGCGCTCTCGAGCAGAGCGTCGCAAAGAGGAAAGCATGGTACGTCCTTCAGGGGATGAGAATCACCGCCCAGACCAGACCGATCAGGCACAGCGCCAGCAATTGCGCGGCGCTGCCCATGTCCTTGGCCTGTTTGGCGAGCGGATGCAGTTCGAAAGAGATGCGGTCGACCGTCGCCTCGATGGCCGAGTTGAGCAGTTCGACGATCAGGCCGAGAAACACCACGGCAATCAGCACGGCGCGCTCGACGCGGCTGACGTCGAGCAGGAAGGCCAGCGGAATCAGCAGCAGGTTCAGCAGCACCAACTGGCGAAACGCCGCCTCGCCCCGATAGGCGGCCTTGAGGCCGGCGGCGGAGTAGCCGGCGGCATACCAGAGCCGCGTCAGACCGCTGCGCCCTTTCAGGGCCGCGCCGTCCGCCGGCACGTCAACGCCAGCCGCACCATCGGCAACCACGCTGGTCGGCTCAGATGACATCGCAGCGCAACTCGCTGAAGGTGCGGTGGGCGGCCAGCAATCGTTGCCAGTCCTGTTCCGGCATGGCCTGGCGATGACGCTTGAGCTGGCGCAGGTCATGCCGTGCCGCGGCGCTACGACGTAGCCGGCGGCGGCTCTTTTCCAGATCGAGCAGGGCGACCTCGACGCTGGCCGCGTCACCTTCGCCGTGAACCTTGATGAAGATGTGCTTGGGATAGCAGCAGCCGTGCTGCCAGCGCGCCTGGTGGATGCGACCGAGGCTAATTCCGACCGCTGTCAGCATGCGCTCCTGTACCGCCGGACCGAAGCGCTCGCCCAGCTCCTGTTGATACCAGTCCTCCAGGCTGACAAACCCTTCCAGCTCCGCCGTCACCAGCAGCGCCTGCCACTGCCCGGCCTGTTGTCGCGTGCCGCAGTAGATCAGTTCCGGCACCCGCACGCTTAGCCAGCCGAAGGCCTGCAGCGCCTGCAGTTCGCGCAGGACCGTGGGCCTGCCAAAAGGATGCAGCAATGAGCGATACAGGTGGCCGATCTGCCGTTTGCAGTACAGCAGCGGTTGTTGCGGATCGCGCATCCGTATCCGTTGCACGCCGCTTTCGCCGGCGCGCCGCTGATTGGGCTCCTCGACCCATTCACCCCGGATGTTCCACCAGCGCTGGAAGCTGCTGGTACGCGCTTCTCGGGCCGGCAATACGAGTGGTCGGCTCATGCTCAACCCCGCTTGCGCAGCACATAGACCCGCCACATGGCGTAGCCCGGGAGGAAGTCATTACGGTCGAGGATGTCGAAGCCGGCCTCGGCGAACTCCGCCTCGATCACCGAGCGCGCGACGACGAAGCGGTTCTGGTTGTCCTTCGCCGGCCGGCGACGCTCCAGGCGCTTGCGCTTCCAGGCCTTGTAGTTGCCATCGACCCACAGCGAGACGATCAGCGTGTCACGGGTGACGCGGTGGAACTCACGCAGCATCGCCAGCCGGTGCGCCGGGTCGGCGATGTGGTGCAGTAGGCGCATGCAGAAGATGTTGTCTACCGCGTTGTCACCCATGTCGATGGCGAAGGCGGAGGTCTGGAAGCTCTCGACCCGATAGAGGATTTCCCGCGACTGCGAGGCTTCGGCGATCGCCAGCATGTCGGCCGAGTTGTCGGCGGCAAAGATCATCCGGCTTGGGTGCTCGGCCAGCAGCGGCCAGAAGCGCCCGGCGCCGCACGGCAGGTCCAGCACCAGATCAGGATCGCCGGCGATCTTCAGTGCGCGGCGCGCCATCTGCTCGTCACGCCAGTGCGACAGCCGCCGGGCCGGGCCATCCTGATGCTTGTGCAGGTATTCGTAGGCGTGCTGGCGGTCGTACTTGCGCGAGAACTCCAGTTCGATAGGGCTCGATGTGGTCATGGCGGGCATTCCGGTTGGAAACGGAACGCCAAACTAACCAGGCAGACATCAAGGGCACGTCAACGGGATGTGAAAAAAACGTCAAACCGCGCCGTCATGAAAGCGCACCTGAAAACAGCTGCCCTGCGGTTGCCGCGGCACCACACCTACCTGCCAGCCCTGGTGCGCGCAGATCCGCTTGACCAGCGACAACCCCAGCCCCAGCCCTTCGCCGCGCCCCTCGGCACCCCGCACGAACGGCTGGAACATACGCTCCTGCTCCGCCAGGGGGATGCCCACGCCGCTGTCCTCGACGCGGAAGCCGCCCTCGCTGAGGACCAGCCGCACCGTGCCACGGTCGGTATAGTGCAGCGCATTGCGCAGCAGATTGGACATTACCGTGCCGAGCAGGGTGTGGTTGTAGACGCCATGATCCTCGCCCTCCTCCCGCAGCTCGAAGGCCAGGCCTTTTTCCGCCAGCAGCGGTGCCCAACGCTCGCTCTGTTCGGTCGCCACGCTTTGCAAGCTGGCCTTACCGGCGAAGGACGCCTGCTGCGGATGCGCCCGCGCCAGCATCAGGAAGGTTTCCACCAGCTCGTGCATTTCCCGCGCGGCGCGCTGGATGCGCGCCAGTGGTCGACGCGCGGCTGGCGGAAGCTCGGCCTGCTGCTCGAGCAGCTCGCAGGCGCCGAGCACCACCATCAACGGGGTGCGTAGTTCGTGGCTGACATCGGCGGTGAACAGCCGCTCGCGCTCCAGGGTCTGGCGCAGCTGGCCCAGTGTGCTATCGAACGCCGCGGCCAAATGGCCGACCTCGTCATCGGGATACTGCAAGGCCAGCGGCGGCGCCAGCGGGTGCAGCTGGTCGCGGTGGCGTACCTGATTGGCCAGGCGGCTGACCGGTGCCAACACCCGATTGGCCATCAGCCGCCCCAGCGCCCAGGCACCGAGCACGCTGAGCAGAAAGCCGGCCAGCACGACGTTGAACAGCGCATCCTCACGGGCCTCGAACTCGTGCTGCTCCTGCACCAGCACGTAGCGGTCAGCGCCGACATTGCGCACATAGACGTAGTAGGCATCGTCCCCGCGAACCAGCTCGGTGAACCCCTCGCCGAGCCCGGCAAACGCCTTTGGCATCGGGTGCTCGGGCAGATGCGAAGCGAAGAAGTGGGTGCTGGTATCCAGCTGCGGTGTGCGTCCCTTTGGCAGATCCTCGTTGAGCACGATGTCCAGGTCGCGACTCAGCTCCTCGGTCACCAGCTGCTCTTCGATGAAGTGCACCACGCCGACGATGCCGAGGGCGAACGCACCGCTCACCACCAGCGTCATCAGCGTGAAGGCGATGACGATCCGCCGCGCCAGCGGCTGCTTAGCGAGCATCGCAGTCCTCCGCCAGGCGGAAGCCAAGGCCGTGCACGGTATGCAGCAGCGGCTTGGCGAACGGCTTGTCGAGCACCTGCCGCAACTGGTGGATATGGCTGCGCAACGCATCGCTGTCCGGCACGTGATCACCCCAGACGGCTTCCTCCAGCGCTTCGCGGCGCACCACCGCCGGGCTGCGCTGCATGAGGATCGCCAGCAGCTTGTGGCCGATAGGGTTGAGGCGAATCGGCTGGCCACCACGACTGGCTTCCAGGGTATCCAGGTCATAGCAGAGATCGGCCACCTGCAGCTGCCGGCGACGCGATCCCTGGCAGCGACGCAGGATCGCCTCGATACGGGCAACCAGCTCGGACAGCGCGAAGGGCTTGATCAGATAGTCGTCGGCACCGGCCTGAAGCCCCTTGATGCGGTCAGGCAGCGCATCGCGGGCGGTGAGCATGATGATCGGCGTATCGCGCCCGGCATCGTCGCGCAGGCGCTTGCACACCTGCAGCCCGTCGATGCCCGGCAGCATCAGGTCCAGCACGATCAGGTCGTAGTCCTGGGTGGCCGCCAGGTGCAGACCGCTGAGGCCATCCTGCGCGCAGTCGACCACGTAGCCCTTGAGCTCGAGGTAGTCCAGCACGTTGGCGAGAATGTCACGGTTGTCTTCGATGACCAGGATGCGCATCGCTGGGGTACTCGCTAGAAGTAACTCGCCATTTCGCCCCTTTCGCTGGGTCATTTCCGCACCACACTTCGGGCACGTAGGCACCCAACGCTGACAGTCTGGGTTGATACAAACCTTGAAGCGCCCAGCGCGGCGCATTTGCGAGTCGCAATGCGCGCAGCCGCGCTCCTTGTGAGCGCAGAGAGGGAATTTATTGCAGCCAAAAAACCGGCCAAACTCCTGAAATAGTGAATGCAGATCCGGCGTTAGCCGGCCCACACGGTGCTTTTTGCGTGATGCCAATCATGCCATATCGAAACCCTCCGGGCTGAAGGGTAAGGCGATACTCCAGCCTACTTTTACTCCGAGCCGTTCTACGTGGAAATGGATTCGCTCACAAGGCCGCTACCGGCACTTGGAAGAGCCAATAACCTGAGCGCAGTCGCAGTTTCCACGCGGGAGGTAGCGCATCTGAACTAAAGCGGATCACCGGTGCACAACGTCTTGTCAAATGGCTGTTATTGGCCCAGACCGTGTAAAAACGCAGCAAGCGATGGCAATCAACTGCCGGGTGATTTTCTCAGCGTCCAGGAGGCCGCCGGAGACCCAATCAGGCGCATTCGGTGATTCTGGTTGCTATGGCACTTCCGGCTTCGGCGCGCCTGTTGAGAGGGGGCAGGACTCGTAAAACAGGCCTCAGGCCTTCATCGCTGCCATCAGGGCACCGCTGCCCAGCACGTTCAACACGCGTTTGAGATTGTAGGCGAGCACATGCAGGCTCATCTCGGTGCTCACCCGGTCGAGCGTTCTGGTGAGGAAATGGGTGGCACCCATCCAGCTCTTCAGCGTGCCGAACGGGTGCTCGACCGTCTGACGGCGGATTCGCATCATCTCGGGCGCTTGATCCAGACGACTCTGCATCGCTTCGAGCACTGCTTCATGCCCCCAGCGGCTCACTCGGCGTGGCTGTGGACTCGGTGTGCACTGCTCTTTCAGCGCACAACCCTGGCAATGTGAACTCCAGTAACGGTGCAGCTTCAGCCCTTTCTCGACACTAGAGAAACGCCAGATCAGGCTTTGCCCAGCCGGGCATAGGTACTCGTTCTTTACTGGGTCATAGATGAAATCACCTTTGCCGAAGCGGCCAGCCGCTGTCGCTCCCGAAGTCAGCGTCTTGGGCACGAAAACGGTGATCCCAGCCTCATGGCACGCCAGGATTTCTTCGCCTTTGAAATACCCTCTGTCTGCGACCGCCGAGAGCTTCTCAACACCCATGGCCTCTCGCGCTTGCTTGGCCATGGCGCTCAGTTGATCGCGATCGACTCCGTCGTTCGTGACCTCATGCGTCACGATCAGGTGGTGCTTTGTGTCGACCGCCGCCTGCACGTTGTAGCCGACCATGCCGCTGCCCCGCGTCTTCATTGAGCGGGCATCGGGATCGGTCAGGGAGATCTGTTTGTCCGGTGTTTCGTTGAGCTGTACCTCGATTTCCTTGAGCTCCTGCATCTTGGCTTTCAGCGTTGCGATCTTGTGGTGGAGGCGTTCTGCTTTGACCTGCGCTACGGCAGGTTCCTGGCGGTCAGCGGTATCTAGTGCGGTCAGGTAACGGTTGATGCTGGACTCGATCTCCTCCATTCGCCGCTGAAGCTTGGCGCTGGTGAAATTGCGGTCGCGGTTGTTGACCGCCTTGAACTTGCTGCCATCGATGGCTACCAGCGCCTCAGAGAACAGGCCAAGCTGCTGGCACAGCACCACGAACTGCCGACATACGCCGCGGATTGCCTTGCCGTTGTCCTTGCGGAAGTTGGCGATGGTCTTGAAGTCCGGCATCAAGCGCCCGGTCAGCCACATCAGCTCGACGTTGCGCTGGGTCTCTCGCTCAAGGCGGCGACTGGATTGGATGCGATTGAGGTAGCCGTAGATGTAGATCTTCAGCAGGTCGGCAGGATGGTAGGCGGGTCTGCCGGTTTCCGCCGGGACGACACCCTCGAAACCCAGTTGGCTAAGGTCGAGTTCATCGACGAACACATCAACCACCCGCACCGGGTTAGTGTCCGCCACGTAGTCATCCAGGCTCTCGGGAAGCAGCGCGCTTTGGCCTCGATGCTCTCCCTGGATAAAACGCTTCATTGGCGCCCCCGCTGATTTCGAATCCATCAAATCACAGCAAGGTCGATGCCAACGTTTTTACACAGCCTGGGCCGGTTAGCGACCACTTCTCTGGCTAGCCATGCTTGTCCTCCCACATGTGGAGGACTTGCCATGAACATCACTGCTACCTGCACCCGCCGGCCCTGGAACAAAGGAAAGTTGGTCGGACAGAAAACCCCGCTCCGGCTGAGAGATATCTGGGCCATCCGAGTAAGGCTTCAGCTTGCAGAACGAACCCGGGATCTGGCTTTGTTCGATCTGGCCATCGACAGCAAGCTTCGAGCCTGCGACTTAACCAAGCTCCGTGTATGCGACGTTGCTCATGGCGAGCATGTGTCATCACGAGCAATGGTTATGCAGCAGAAAACGAAGCGACCAGTGCAGTTCGAAATTACTGAGCAAACACGGTCTGCTCTCGCGGCCTGGATACACCAAGCCCAGCTCCGTAGCCAGGACTGCCTTTTCCCGAGCAGGCTGCACACCTCAGACCATCTATCCACTCGTCAATACGCTCGTATCGTCAAAGGCTGGGTGCAAGCCATTGGCCTTGATCCGGCCATGTATGGCACTCACACAATGAGACGTACAAAGGCATCACTGATCTATCGCAGGACAAAGAACTTGCGGGCCGTTCAACTTCTGCTTGGCCATACGAAGCTGGAGAGCACCGTTCGATATCTTGGGATTGAGGTCGACGACGCCTTGGAAATGGCAGAGCAGACCGAGGTTTGACCATGTATAGCGACGGTCGAAGTCAGGCCGTCGCTAACGGCCAAAAGCTGCCTGTCGTTGAGTGCAATTTTTGACTCATGGCTGCCAGCAACGGCAGCAGTTAAAATGCTCAGAGACGATCACTCAACGAGCAATAGACCTAGTTTGTTCGACCGAGCTAGATT